>JRHI01001399.1_pt1 | contig 20430 bp, 15 predicted proteins | sample 215371 | NCBI WGS metagenome assembly JRHI01 (sample SAMN02929681, study PRJNA255918) | sediment metagenome | biome: cave system; feature: Ice Cave; material: Sediment; isolation source: sediment from deep within a dark volcanic ice cave with no known source of... ...
AGCCCATCGCGCTGCCGAGTAAGGCGGCAGCGAGAATCGTAACAAGATGCTGCCCGGAGTTATAGGCGAGAATAACAAAAAATAACGCGCCCACCGTGGCAATCCCAGCGCAAAGGCCGTCCATGTGGTCCAGGATGCTGAAGGCCGCCGTAATTCCGACGATCCACACCAAGCTGAGCGCCACATCGAAAATCTGACCCGATCGCCCCCCCACAAATTCGCTGAACACGTGTGCGCGGATTCCGGTAGCCAGCACAATCAAAGCCGCCAGAGGCATGCCCACAAAAAGCTTAATTTGATGGTGCAGTGCGCCGCGATCGTCGAGGAAACCCACGATGGCTACAAGCGTGGCGCCCACCAGTATACCGACGCTTTGCGCCCGCGCCGAGCCGTCCAGTGTCAGTATAATCGCCAGCACTACGCTGATATACATGGCCAGGCCGCCGAGAAGCGGGATGGGCGTAAGATGCACCTTGCGCGGCCCGGGAAGGTCGACCATGCCAACACGCAAAGCGAACGCGCGCACCGGCACGGTAAAGCCCAGTGAAGCGATAAGCGCGATGCTGAAGGCTACTAGTCCGGTCGTCATAATCTTGATTCCCTATCGCTCGGTAAGCATCCTCTCGAAAGTCGCTTTCACTTGTGCGCGATCTTTCGTTTTATAATACCAATCAATTGTGCGGCGTAAGCCCTCACGGAATGATACCAGCGGTTCCCAACCCAGCAATTTCTTTGCCAGAGCATTGTCGGCAACCCGGTTGAGGGGTCCCGTCGGCATGTCCCGCCTCAATTTTATCTCAGCTTTCTGCCCCGTGAACTCGAGCACCATTTCAGCGGCATCCCGCACTCGAATACGTTCCATCGTACCGAGATTAATCGCCGTACCATCGTCGATTTTCTCGCCCGCAAGTATCGTTCCGGAAACAATGTCATCGATGTAAGTCCAATTGCGGATTTGTGTGCCGTCGCCCCAAACCTCAAAAGGGTTCTGCTGCAGAAAGGCTCGCGCGATCATCGCGATCACGGCATGGTTCTCCACTCCCCGTGGCCCGTAGACGGTAAAATAGCGGCAGGAAGCTGTTTTCAAGCCGTGCTCTTTTGCATACGCTTGCAGCGTGAACTCCCCCATAAGCTTCGCCCAGCCATACATATTGTCGGCATCATTCGGGCCCTTGGTGAGGTCTTCGGTAAGGTAAAGCTCCTTATTAACATCCGCCTGCAAAAAGTTCGGATAAACGCAGCCTGAAGAAGCGAAAACGACTTTTTTCACTTTGGCTTTGAGCGCTTCCGCGAACACCAGCCCATCCAGGAAAAAATTTGACGCCGRACCCGCCTGGTGAAGGTCTACGTAACCCCGCCCGCCGTGGTCAGCGGCCAGATGGAATACCGTGTCCACACCCTGCATGGCCGAGCGTGTCACCCCCGGCTCGCGAAGGTCGGCCTGAAGGAATTCGAGATCTGTGTTTCCGCGATGATGGCTGATATTTTCCAGGCGTCCGCTAGTCAGGTCATCTACAATCCGCACGCGGGCCCCCCGCGCGATTAATTGATCGGCAAGCGTTGATCCGATGAAGGATGCGCCTCCGGTGATCAGCGCACGCTGGCCTCTCCAGAACGATTCGGTGTTTATCACTCCGCCCCCGCCTCCTCTAGGATCTGAACGAAGTTACTCAAATGAATAACTTTATCATAGTCCGGGGCAATCTCTCGGGCGCGCGCGCCCATCTGCCGGGCTCCGGCAGGATCACGCGCCAACTCGCGCATTGCTTGAGCCACGGCAACTGGATTGTCCGGGTCTGCGGCAACCCCGCATCCCTGACTCTGTACAATCCTGGCGGCATCACAGTTTTCTCGCGCTACCGCCAGCACCGGCTTCCCCGCAGCCAGAATGCCGTAAAGCTTGCTGGGCACCACGACGCCTTCGAGACCCCGCTTTACGGTAACCACATGAGCGTCGGCTGCCGCCAGCACGGATTCGATCTTCTTTGCTGGAAAAAAAGGCAGGAATCGGACATTCTTCGCGTTTGAAGCGGCGGCTTGAACCGCGGCATGTTGAGCGCCCTCGCCGACAAAAACCAATTCGATTCCGTCTGCTTCCACTTGACGCGCCGCGGCCACCAGCGTTTCCCAGGCGCCGTAGAAGCCTAAATTGCCGGCGTGCAAGAATACGAACCGGGCATTGCCGCGAATCGCCGAAATCACGGCCGGATCAACGGCGCCGGAGTGCGCCGGGATCGCCACGCCGTCTCTGACAATTACGACTCGCGACGCCGCGATACCTTTCCCCACGATGCGCTCGCGCATATCTTCGCCCAAAACGATGACGCGCGTTGCGCGGCGCAAGGCCCAGCGATGCAATCCCTCCCAGGCTCGTGCCGCGCCACCCGGGCGGAGGATTCCTCCGCCGAGCGCCATATCGGGATACATGTCTCGGATGTTGTAGATAAAGGGGCGGCGCTTCAGCATGGCTACGAATGCTCCGATGATGCCTTCGAACGGTGGATCAGTCATCGCCAGAACGATGTCCGCCGAAACAAACAGCGCGCGCGGCACAGCCAGCGCGACGTAGGTCAAATAATTAAAAACGCGCTGCTTCATCCGAAAGCGCGGGTAGTCCGTTGAGCCTGCCCGCAATACAGTTACATTACCGTGAGTCTCACGGCGGAACAGGTACCACCGATGATGCTCGGTGGGGTCATAAGAAGGCCGCCCACACAGGACAATCACCTGATGGTTGGCGGCTAGTGCCTCCGTGACGATAGCCGCCATCTTCGCGGTCGCCGATGTATCCGGCGGATAGTAGAGATTCAGCAGCAGTATGCGCACGCTATGAGATTCTACAAGGGGTGCCGAGGTCATGTCATGCGAGTGGCGCTACGGTCGCAAATGAAGCGAAGATGGCCAGCCCGCGAAGCTAGCTTCGCGCGTAACGCACGCAGCCTAGGATGCCTCTAACGGCTTGGTAATAAGCAAATTGCCCAAGACGAGGACGTCCATCTGTGTGCGCAGAAAGCAATCGATCGCTTCTTCGGGCCGGCAGACAATGGGCTCATTGTCATTAAAGGAAGTGTTGAGCACCACAGGTACGCCGGTAAGATTGGCGAATTCTCGTATCAGGCGCCAATAGCGAGGATTGCCGCTCCGGCTGACTGTTTGGAGTCGCCCCGTACCGTCTACATGCGTAGGTGCGGGAATTATGCTGCGCTTTTCGGGCCGCACGGAATAAGCGAGCGTCATAAACGGCGAGGGATAGGACTTCTCGAAAAATTCGCCGGTGGCTTCTTCCAGAATCGATGGCGCAAAAGGCCGGAAGATTTCACGGTGCTTGATGCGCCGGTTAAGAATCTCTTTCATTTCCGCGCGCCGCGGATCCGCAACGATGCTGCGATTGCCAAGGGCGCGTGGTCCCCATTCCGCTCGTCCTTGAAACCAGCCGAGAATTTTTCCGTTAGCGATGTGTGCAGCCGCGACGCGTGCCAATTCTTCCTCGGGCAGCTCCGCAACGACGAACCCGGAGCGCGCGAGCCCGCTCGATTCCACGGCGGCGCAAACTTTTTCTTTTGAGAATTCCGGACCCCAGTAAGCATGCTCCATAACGAACGAACGCGGCTGCCCGAGAATTTGATGATGAATGTGATATGCCGCGCCAATGGCCAGACCGGCGTCGCCCGCGGCCGGCTGAACGTATACTTCCTCGAAAGGAGTGGCGTCGAAAATTTTACCGTTCGCAACGCAATTGAACGCCACACCGCCGGCAAGGCACACCGCTCGCGCCCCTGTTCGCGCATGCAGTCCACGCAATATTTCAAAAAGCACTTCTTCGAGACGCGCCTGCAGCGTCGCGGCAAGATCGCGGTGCCGCTGCTCGAGCGGCTCCCCGGGATTGCGCGCAGGGCCTAGCAGCGTGCTCATGGCATCGGAAAACATCGGGCCCAGCTCCGGTGTTTTCCCGGAGTCGCTCCAGGTCATTTCCGGCCCGCGCCGGTGATGTGTGAAAAAATCTAAACCCAGCCGGAACCCATTGCCATTGCGCCCGTTCGTTTTCACAATGCGCCGAAATTTTTCTAGATGTGCGGGTTCGCCGTACGCCCCGAGTCCCATCACCTTGTACTCGTCGCCAAATTTCAGAAACCCGAGGTATTGAGTAACCGCCGTGTAATAAAGTCCCAGGGAATGCGGAAAAGCGATCGAGCCCATCACATCAATCCGATTGCCTTTGCCGGCGCCCCACATCGTGCTGGCAAAATCGCCGAGGCCATCGGCCGAAAGCACGGCCGCAGTATCGAAGGGCGAAACGAAAAATGTGCTCGCCAGGTGCGCCAGGTGATGCTCAACGCGGTGAAAACGCGCGCGAACATTTTGGGGATCGGTCTCAAATGCTTGCGCCAGGGCCTCGGGTACTCCGGTAAATTTAACCAGCACCTTGGCCCGCTCGCGCGCGAACGACGGCATACGCATCGCGTAGAATAGCTTGGTGCCGAGGCGCGCCCACGGATTTCGCGGCACGCCCACGTGGTCGACGTCCGCGAGCGTGAGTCCCGCGGCATGCAAACAATAACGGATCGCTTGCGCCGGAAAGCCCGCCGCGTATTTCACGCGATTGAAGCGCTCTTCTTCGACCGCGGCCACCAGCCGCCCATCGCAAACGATCGCGGCAGAGGCATTGCCGTGATATGCGTTGATGCCAAGGATGTTCATGGTGCGTTTCAGTTTACAACGGGGTAGTCATTCGTGCGGCGTGATTCCTAATCGCCTGGCTACGGACGGCACTGCTCGCCGTGGGCTTTCCGGTTACTCAAGGCATGTGCCTGCGGCACCAATCATTCAGAACAAATAAGCTCCACGGACGCGACCACGTCGTTCCGCCCTCCAGGAAACTCTTCCATGTCGCACGCACTCCGTCCTCGTGCAGCAGCGATGCAAGTGCGGGCGCTGGCTCGGTAAGCCCTTCGGAAATCCGCATGCGTAGCGGTCCCCGTAGCCACGTTTCCCACGGCAATGTGAAGGTGCGTTTTCGCTGCGCAAGAACCTCGGCCGGCAGCAAATCCTTGAGGGATTCTACAAGAAGCGCTTTCTTCACGCCGGCCTTTTGCTTGGTGGCCTCGGGGAGCTTGGCGACAAACTCTACCAGCGGCGTATCCAGCAGCGGCACTCGCACTTCCAGCGAGCGGCTCATGCTCACCGAATCCGTGTCGCGCAACAACGTGCTCACCATATACGATCGCATCTCCAGCCAGCTGACCGCAGTCATGGCATCGAAATGCGAAGCTTGGCTGGCACTGAGCGCAAGCCAGCCCAGCCAGGTAGGCACCAGCGTGTCTCCGTCATGCCCCACCACGCTTGTGCGAATTACCGGATTCATCACCCGTGTCAGCTCGTCCGGCGGGAACAGCATGCGCGTGAAAAAATAAGGATGCGGCAGGCTCCGCGGTGCTGCCCAGACGGCTGCGGCTTTCCGCGCGGCGTCTGGCGGCATCGACCACGCAAAAAACCGCTCCGCCCAAGAGCGCGTTCCGGAGCGGATCGCCCCTGGCATTACCCGGGCCACGCGCGCCAGTCGCTCCACACGCGGAGTGTTCGAAAACGTGTTGTATCCCCCAAAAAGCTCATCGCCGCCTAAGCCCGAAAGTGCCACCTTCATCCCAACCTGTCGTGCCGCCCACGAAACGATATACGTGTTGATGCCGTCCATCGTTGGCAGATCCAGCGTGCCCAGCGCTTCCTCCAGGCGCGTCAGCATGTCTGTTCCCGACAACGGCACTTCCTGATGCGTCGTTCCGCAATGTTCTGCAATTTTGCGCGCTTGCGGGGCCTCGTTGAATTCGTGCTCAGGAAACGCGACGGTGAAGCTGTGGATACCCGCTTGCTCGCGCGCCGCCAACGCTGCTATTGCCGCCGAATCCAGGCCGCTCGAAAGGAACAATCCCACAGGAACGTCTGCGATTAAATGGCTGCGCACTGCGTCTTCCAATAAAGGACGAACGACGCCGGCCGCGGAAGCGATGTCCAGAGGACCTGTCCTTTTCAAGGGGTCCGCTTTTTGCGAAATGCTCCAGTAAAGCTGAGGCCGCGGTGTTCGGCGGCGATCGGGCAACAGCACCGTCAAGCGGTGCCCGGGCGGCACTGAGAAAATTCCCTCGATCAGTGTGACCGGTTCGGAGACCGAGCCGAACATGAGGTAGGACGTGACGGCATCGGGAGAAAGCTTTCGCGCGATCAGTCCGCTGGCCAGCAACGCGCGTACTTCTGAAGCGAAGAGCAAAGTGCCGGCGTGCCACGCATAATAAAGCGGCTTGATGCCCAGCGGATCACGTGCCAAAAATAATGTCGGCACGCCAGTTTCATTTCGCTTGCGCCAGTCGAGCACGGCGAAGGAAAACATGCCGCGAAGCTCGCCCGCGCAATCCGCGCCCCATTGTTCCCAGCCGTGCGCGATCACTTCCGTATCGGATCGCGTACGAAATGTATGGCCGGCGGATTCCAGAGTCTTGCGCAATTCGCGAAAATTATAGATTTCGCCATTCAGCACTACCGCTACATCGCCCGTCTCGTTGAAAATGGGTTGATGGCCGCCGGCGAGGTCAATGATGCTCAGCCGCCGCATCCCGACTGCCGCGCCAGGCGAAACTGGCGCCGCAACAAATCCCTCGTCGTCAGGCCCGCGGTGGGCCATCGCAGCCATCATCCGGCGAACGAGGGACTCCGCTTCGCTAGGTGGTGCCGTTCCCGAAACGCCGCAGATTCCGCACACTTGGATACTTTATCCCGGACCGCAAACAGAGCCAAATCTCCGAGGTATCTTTCTCGGGTCCCCATCTACTCCGATTGCTGCGCCATCAACTTTACGTGCGCCGATTCCGCTCAATAAGCTTTCTGTAAAGCGCTTCCATTTCGCTGATTGGCTCCTCCCATCCAAGTGTGCGCGTTACCTCCGCGCATCCGGCTACCAGGCGCGCATGCAATCGCTTATCCCCCAGAACTGCCCCCATCGCATCAGCCAATGACTCCGCATCGTGTTTTACGATGACTCCGGCCCGTGGCCCCACAAGCGGCGCGATTCCGCAATTCTCCGTGACGATCACGGGAGTTCCGCAGGCGATTGCCTCCGCCGCGGTATTGCCGAAATTCTCGTTCCTGGAGGGAAGCACGAAAACATCGGCGTCTCGGTAGGCCGCCCACTTGGCATTGTCGAACAACGGCCCTGTGTAAAGGACCTGCCCCTGCACACCCAAGCTTCCCGCCAGCGCCGCGAGGCCTGCGCGCGTCCCATCATTTTCTTCCGGTCCCGCAAAAACGATTTTCGCGTTCACTTCTTTCCTCTGTCCTTTCCGCCAGCGCGCGAACGCTTCCAGTAAAAGTCCAGGGCTTTTCTTTGCGACTAGACGCCCAAGAAAAAGAATCACTTTTGTTTCGGGAGAGATATTCCAATCGTGCCGGAATGTCCCGCGAGCCGGTAAACCCTCGGGAGCATCTACGCCGTTGCGTCGCACCACAATGTTTTCAGCCGGCACGCCGCCGGCAACCAACTCATCCGATTCTTGCCGGGATGTGGCAATCACGCATTTCGCCCCGCGAATCATCCGCCCACCGAGCCACTGATGATACAAACGCTTCAGCCGGATGTTCCGTACGATTGGGCGAAACATCCCAATGGGCTCAAGCACGTAGGGCACATTTCCCCGCTGGCACGCCGCGGCTACTTTCGGGCCCAGCAAATCGTAGAGCCCGAAAATATGTACGGCGTCGAACTCGCCAAGTCTCTTCTCGCAGAATTTTGCGATTCCAGGATTCCAAGTCAACGCTCGATATCGCAGCCAGCTAGGTAAATAAATCGCCTCAATTCCGCTGTCTTCCATTCGCCATCCGAAAGGCGAGCGCGTCGCTCGCCCAATCGCCCTCTCCCGATGCGCAATCCCGAAATCCGCCGTCAGCACTGTCACGCGATGCCCGCGGGCCGCTAGACCTCGAGCCAGCGCCCTCACTTTCACGGGCGGACCGCCCCATTCCAGGAATGGGTAGTACGTTTCGCTGACGTTCAGGATGCGCATTGCTCTCGCAAAATCTTTTTCAGCGTTTTCGAGAATTGCGCGAATAGAAACTCCCGCTGCACGCGGGCCTGCCCCCGCGCGCCCATCTTGCGCCTCAGTTCTTCGTCGCTCAGAAGTGCGGCCAGCGCTGTCGCCAATTGCGGCAGATCTCCGTGTGGAACCACATAGCCGGTAACCCCGTCCTCCACAATTTCCGGAGCCCCTCCGTGCGCGCCGGCTACCACCGGCTTGCCGTAGGCCATTGCCTCCAGGTACACGAGTCCGAACCCTTCCCCTTTACTCGGCAAGGCGAATACCTCGCAGGCCGAATACCACGCCGTTAGCTCGTCCCGCGAAAGTCCCGAAATAAAATGCACGTGACGCGCGACGCCATTTCCTTCAGCCAGATTCTCGAGCCATCCCCGGTCATCGCCATCCCCTATGGCCACTAAATGGACATCCGGCAAATCGGTGAGTAATCGCGGGAGCGCAGCGATCAAATGATCCATTCCTTTATATCGTTCGCTGGAATTCCAGCGTCCCACGGATAGGATTACTCGGCCTCCAGGGTGGCCGGCAGGAAGCGCCGTCTGCACCTTGGTTGCAGCCGCGCGCTCGGCAAATCTCGGATCGAGCGCCCACGGAAGCTTTCGTATTTTGTCCGCGGCCAGTTTCTGGGCACTAGCCGCGCGTTCGGCGGTGTCTTGGCTTGGCGTCAGGATCACATTCGCGCGACGCAACGACCACCGGCGAAAAAATCCCAGTGGCTCCCAAACTTCCACTCCGTGCATGCAAATAATCGAGCGCAGGTGTGGTCGCACCAGCTTCATTCCCTGCGCGACTGGCGCGAGGTTTGGATGCACCGCCAGCACCATGCGCGTTCCTTGCATCGCAGCTCGTGCGGCGGCAGCGGCAAATCTCATTTTCGATCGGCCGAATCCGCGGAACGAAATATCTTCGCCCGCGGCGGTGAGGTTATGGATGCCCGGGGGATCGTTCAGGCTCAAAAATTCGCAACGCAGGCTGCGCTCACGCGCAAAGCCGTTCATCACCGCTGCAATATGCCGCCCCGCGAGTTGGATGCCTCCCGGCGCGTCGAGCTCCGAGAATAAGCCGACGATCACGCGGCCCAGTCTGCCAAGCCCAGATGCAGAAGGCAAGTCTGCCACCCGCTCGCCGCCGCCTTTGTAAATTGCACGTGGCGTGGATGCAATGCTAAGTTAGATTCCCCGGCGCTTGGCCACCGATTTTGGTGGGAATGATGCGTTTATTTGGTGACCCATGATGCGCGCTTATCGGATTTCGAAGTCACCCATAATAATCGCGGCGCTTGTCGGAACACTTGCCGCGAACATAGCACCTGGCGCACAACAATCTCTTCCGCGACGAAGCGCTACTCCGGTTGAACAACTTCCTGGTTTACTATATAAAACGCCGTTAAATCCCGTCCTGCGCAGTGGTGTCCAGCAGGCCCGTTTTAGTTCGAATGGGACTTACATTCTTGTTCAGGATGCCGCCAGCGTCTACGTGATGACGCGCCAGCCTCTAGCATTGCTGTTCTGGCTGCCCGCGCTTGAAGCTCTGCCGGCCCGCTTCTCAACCGATTCGAATGCGCTGATCATCGCTTCAACCAATGGCGTGGTTGGCAGATGGAGCTTGCCCACCGGCCAGCCGCTCGGCCAAAAGCGGCTAGACATCAAGCAAGGTTGCCTTCGCGCATTGTTATCGCGCGATGGAGAGCTTTTCGCTTGCGCCGGTCTGGGGCTCGATCTACATGTTTACCGAGTGAGCTCTGGCGATCAGATTTTCTCGGACGCATTGAAAAATATAAAATTGAAGGCCATGCATTGGTACTCGATCCCGCGCCCGCACGGTAGCCCGTTCTCCGAACCTATCGGCTATTCATGGGCGCGATCCCCCAAACTCGAATCGGATCCAACAAATTCTTCGCATCAGATGGATTTCTCCCCAGACAACAAATTCTTTCTGATCGCCGACCCCAATCGCGGTGCGCCTCTCCTGGTCGATCTTGCGGCCAATAGAAAAAGTTCCCTAGTCGGCTCGCTTCGCCGCAAGCTGGATGCCGGAATGCTTTTTGTCACGCCCGGCAAAATTATTGCTTTCGCATCTGAGAACCAACAAAAACTAGCGCTCTTACTGTTTCCGGGTGGCCACGTGCTCGAGCAGCTCCCAATTGCCGGAACGCCTATAAGTGCGGCTAGCAACACGCGCTACCTGATTTTTCGCCAGCCCGGCGTCAATACCGTCGCCGCCTTCGATCTCGAGTTAAAAAGCGTTATCCAGCTTCCGCCTGAAGCTGCTATCGATATTTACGGCGAGGAAATCATAGGAGTTTCCAGCGAAGGAACAGCCGCACTTTTACGGCCCGGTGAAACTCAGCCGCAAGCAACTTTAGTTCTGCCGCGCGCCCCTCTTGCCGATCTGCGTGTGGCCGCAATCTTCCCCGGCCTTCACACCTTAATCCTTTCGTCGGAGGGCCAAGCGGGCCTCTGGGATGCAACCAGCGGGAATCGCTTGCGCGCCTATTCCCCACTGGAAGGCGCGTGGTGCGAAGAACCCCGCTCCTGCTATCTGAAATTTCCACGGCAAGCCAATACTCCCGCGCAAATCGAAAAATTAGTTATGGCGCCGCTCGGAGCACCGGCCATGTCCGGGGTACCGGTCACCCCAGCCAGTCAATTCGACAGTCAACAGCGTTGGACCACGCCCGTCAGCGGCGCCAACGAGCAACCCCCAGATCAGGACGTAGCGTCGGGGCCCGTAATTCTCCACATCACGCGCCATTCTTCCCAGGCGCTTCCCTACAATTCCATTCTGCAAGCCCTCGATATAACATCGGGCAAATTGCTGTGGTCCCGCGTGCTGGAATCAGGAATACCGGTGCCTTTCGCCGACCCGCAAGGGGATCGAGTCGTCTTTGCGTGGCGCGCTGAAAGTCCCGGAGCACGCGCCGCTGCGGCCCGCAATCCTGTTACACGGGAGTTCCTGCAGAAAGCGAATCTCCAGGCGCAGGACTCTTTCTTCGAAGTTGTTGACGCGCGCTCCGGAAAAACGCTGGGCGGCGCCGTCGTGCAAAGCGCTGCTGGCCCGGAACGCTTCGATTCCGCATTTTCCTCGGGAGATTGGCTTGTTTCATCTAGAGATGGGAACCGTCTGATCGTCTATTCCATCTCCACGGGCGAAGAAAAAGGCCGCACCTTTGGCCGCTACCCGGCCATCGCTTCCGAAACCGGGCTGCTGGCGTTGACGGATGGGGCCGAAACTCTCACGCTCTATGATCTTTCCGAATTTCGGAAGCGCGCCACCTATCGCTTCCCCAATCCTGTCGCGTACCTCCACTTCGCAGCCGATGGCAGGCGCCTCTTCGTCCTTACGACCAACCAAGTTGCCTACGTTTTGGACGTTTCCCAGAGCGGTTCATCCCAACGCCTGGGCTTCATCTAATATGATTCAGCATCGCCGGAAGTTCGATAAGGCTATTCAGGAAGAAATCCGGAGGAAATACATCGAGCCGGTGCGTGCCGAATCCATATGTGACCGTCCCTGCCCAGGTGTCTGCATTTCGCGCGGTCTGCACATCTATTTCCGAATCGCCGACCAACACTGCTTCGCGCGGCCCGACGCCGAGTTCGGCAAGGATCGTCCTCAGTCCCATCGGATCTGGCTTCTTTGTCGAAAAGCTGTTCCCGCCATAAATCGCGCGAAATACGTTTGTGAGATTCAAGTCCTCTAAAATGCGCAGCGTGATTCGCGCCGGTTTGTTGGTCAATATGGCGAGCGGAAATTTGGCAAGGTGCGTCAGACCTTCGCGAACGCCCGGGTAAAGAGTGGTGTGATCCATTTTGTGGCTCTCATAATAAGCCAGAAAAAACTCCAGGCCGCGGCGGCATTCTTCATCGCTGGCCGTCTCGCCGAGCGCGCGGCGAATCAATATTGGCGCCCCTTGGCCGATGTAGCTCGCGATTTGCTTTGGTGGTAGCGCAGGCCGGCCAAGCTCGGTGAGAGTCGCGTTGACCGAGAGAATCAGGTCATCCTTGGAATCAATAAGTGTTCCATCGAGATCGAACACGATCGCGCGCACCGCGGAGAGATCAGGCACTAGTACGGTTCCTTCCGCATTTGAGATAAATGATTCCCCAAGCATTGTAGTACAGACCGGAGCGGCGCTAACCCAACGTTCCCTCGGTTTTCCGCGGCAGTATCTGTAAAATGAATGCTGTCTACGTGTTCTTTTACAAAAGAGGACCTCATGGCCGAACTTTTTCCATTCCAAGGATACCGCTACAACCCTGCGCGCGTGCGTCTCGAGCGTGTTCTCACGCAGCCGTACGACAAAATTACGCCTGCCATGCAGCAGAAATATTACCAAGCCGATCCGCGCAATCTCATCTCCATTGAGAAAGGTCGCGCGCTTCCGGAAGATTCCTCTGGGAATAACGTGTATACCCGTGCGGCGGAAGTGCTGGACCAATGGATTGCCGACCAAACCCTGTCGCGCGAGCCGGTGTCCTCTTTTTACGTGTATGAGCAGGAGTTCGCTCTGCCGCAAACTCAAGAGCGCCTCGTGCGCCGCGGACTGATCACGCTCTCGCAAATTGAAGATTATTCCGCCGGCGTCGTTTTTCGACACGAGCAAACCCTTGCCGGCCCGAAGGCTGACCGCCTCGAACTGCTGCGGCACACCCGCGCGCACACCGGCCAATTGCTCATGCTGTATACCGATGCCGAGCGCAAAGTGGATTCTGTTCTAGTTGAGGAATTGCAGGCCCCGCCCGCCATGGACATCAGCGATGAATTCGGAGTCCGGCACCGTTTGTGGCTGGTTTCCGATTCCGCTCGCGTTGCGCGCATTCAGTCTCTTCTAGCCGGTACGCCCCTCGTGATTGCCGATGGCCACCATCGTTATGAAACCGCGCTCGCATATCGTAATGAATGCCGCGCGCGTCTCGGATCCCCGATAGACCGCCGCGCCCCGCACGAAAAAGTCATGATGACCCTGGTCAATACCCGCTCCGAGGGGCTCGTTATTTTGCCGACCCATCGCATCGTGTCCAATCTTAAGGATTTCAATCTCCAAGCTCTCTTACAAAAACTCCGGCCATATTTCGAAATTAAGTTCCGTGCATTCGCGAATGAGCAGGAACGTGCCGATGCCTATGCCTTATTTCACGATCCCGCTGCTGGCCAATCGACCAATAAATTGCCGCGCAAAAGCATTCGCCGCATCGCCTTTTATGCCGGTGCCGAGAGAAGTGCCGGCGGCCCGCGGGGATTTTATAGTCTCGAGCTCTTGCCCTCTGCCGATTTAGCCAAAATGCTTCCTGACGTTTCCGCGGCGCAACGAGAGCTGGATGTCGTGCTGCTGCACCGCTTTATTTTGGCGCAATGTTTGGGTATTTCGGAGCAAGCGGTGACTGCGGAAAAAAACATAACCTATGAAAGAGAGATGGAGACTGCCGTTGCCGCGGTAGAGAGCGGTGCGGCACAGCTGTGCTTCCTGCTAAATTCTGTTGATGTCGAACAGGTCGTAAAGATGGCGATCGCTGGGGAAGTGCTTCCTCAAAAATCCACGGACTTTTATCCCAAGCTTCTGAGTGGCGTCACAATTTATCGTCTGGAGTAACCCTAGTCTCCGCTTCTGTGGCTCTAGGGCTCGGATCGATAACTAAAGCAAAACGGCGCCTCATTTTTGACGATGCGCCGCTCACAAATTACATCAATTACGCGAGTGCTTTCCAGGCAGATGTTCGCTCTACTTCTTGAAGCTTTGGATCGCGGCAGTCTCGGAATCGAACACTTCGAAAACCGTCAGCAGTTTGGTCACTTGCAGAACTTCCTGAAATTTCGCACCCAGGTTTGAGAGTCGCAGCGAGGCGCCTTGCGTCTTCGCGCTGTGATGCGCGGCTACCAATGTCCCTAAGCCCGCGCTGTCGATGTAAGTAACGTTCGACATATTCAACACAATTTGCTTCTTGCTGCTGGCTAGTGCACTTTTTACTTTCTCACGAAGCGAATTACTTTCTTCTCCAAGCACGATGCGCCCTTCGAGCGCCAGAACGATGACTCCGTCTACTTCACGTTCAGCTATTTTTAGTGCCACGTTACACTCTCCTGAATATCCAAATTAACCGCCGTGCTTGGGGCGGCGCCCAAAGCCTCTTCAGTAAAAATCGGAGCAAGACATGTAATACCCGCACCGCGGGCAGATTAGCTTGCAACTTCGCGCTATCAAAAGCAGCGAGCAGCTCGGGCAGAAATTGGAAGCGACTTCCTGAACAGCCGGGCCCACTTCCATCGGGCGCCCGGGCCCGGGAATTTCGCCGCTCGGAATATGCATCACCACAGCTCAAAAGTTATAACACATCCCGCAGAAGGGTGGAAGTCAAGCCCCGCTGTTTGTTCCCTTTTCAGGGTGGAAATTCCCGCCTGGTGGCAAGCCAGGCAAACCCTCATTTTATTTGTACGGAGGCCGCGAAGCGGAGTAAAATGGAGGCATCGGTAAGTGCGGGCCGCGCATCCCATTAGTCAGGCCCGAAGAGTTTACGAGGTTACGGCGTGAGACTCGTTGCCCAGATCACGGGGATCGCATCGACAGTGCTGCTGCTTTGCTCTGGCGCTATCGCGCAAACGCGCCAGGAGTCGGCCCCTCGAATCCATTCCATAAGCGGTTCTTCTTCAAGTGTTCGTGTCTTGACTTCCGACGGGGTCGCCGTCAATCGCACGGTAAATCAGGCAGCAATTCAAGGCGCCTCAGACGCTCAAATTACCATCATCAACGATAACAACAACAACTTAACGAGTATGCCGTTTATCGCCCCTGCTTTTGAAACGCGAATCGTACCTAGTTCTCCCGGGCTTGGTTTTGACTTCGCTCACATGGCTGCCGTTGGCCGCAGTCAGACCGTTTCTGTACCGGCAGGCTTCGTATCTGGCGGGTTTTTCTTGCCTTCGTTCTCGCAGCCCGCGCCCATTGTAGTCGTGCAGCCCGCGCCTGTTGTCGTTATACAGCAGCCCGTGCCCCAGCAGGAGGACGCGGCGGACCGGCCATCACGCGCTTCTCGGGCTTTAGAGGAGCGCCCCGTGACCGCCCCTCCCCCTGAACCGGCGCCGCTCCGGGATGTGGGTGAATTTGTCCTCGTACGTCGCGATGGCGGACAAGTTTTGGCCGTGGCCTTCACTGTGCACGGTGGCCAGATCAATTACGTTACAAAAGACGGCGTTCGGCGCTCCGTGGCCCTTTCGGTTTTGGATCTCGATGCCACGCGTAACGAAAATGCAGAACGCGGCACAACTCTGCGGTTGTCTGCGCGCTAGCAATTCCTCCCTTCCCTTCCTCGCTTCATTCTTACTTTACTGCTCGGAACGGATTGGTTCAGGCATTACGTAACCTGAGCTGCGCGGCAAGCCGGCACGCTCAAACTGAATCGTCGTATGGCTGATATGGAAATCGCGGTCCAGCTTTTCGCAGATTGCAGAAAGAATTTTTTCACTTTCGTCCATATGCATATCGGGAATCCGGACGTGGCACGAAAGGGCGTGGAGATTGGTTCCCAGCGTCCAGATGTGCACGTCATGAATTTCCTGCACGCCGCCGACGGCAAGGACAGCACGCGCCACTTTTTCTACTTCCATTCCGCGCGGGCGGCCCTCCAGTAAAATATGCGCCGACTCCTTTAGGATTCCTGTGCTCGACCAAAGCACTAAAGCGGCAATTCCCAGTCCCAACGCTGGATCCAGCCACTGCGCTCCGGTTACGCGAATCAATAATGCGCCCAAAAGAATGGCAATGTTCGAGAGAGCATCGCCAAAATTGTGGATCAGTATGCTGCGCAAATTTAAATCGTGGCGGCCGCGAACGAGTGCCAGCGTGATGGCGCCGTTCACTGCTAGCGCGGCGAGCGAAGTTGCAATCATCCAGCTTTCCACCACATGCACGGGCCGCGCGAGCCTTTCCCAGGCTTGATACCCGAGAAAAATCGCCACTAAGGCCAGAAGAATTGCGTTTGTGAACGCGGCGAGAATCCCAGCACGGTGGTATCCGTAAGTTCTCTCGGAATCGGCCGAACGCCCGGCCCAGCGCAAAGCCACCAAGGAAATCACAAGAGTTGGGACGTCGGACAGATTGTGCAGAGCGTCGCTCAGCAATGCGAAAGAATGCCCGAGAGTTCCGCCGGCAATTTCCGCCGCGACCAGTGCCAGCGTTGCTGCGGTGGCCCACGCGAGCGCGCGCGGCGAAAGCGTTGCATGCGCGTGTGGATGTGCGTGCCCGGCGGAGTGGCTATGCGCGTGCCCATGCACGTGGCTAGGGTTGTGTTCACCGTCGGGCATTACGCCCATTCTACTCACCGGCTCCCTCAAGTGCATCAGCAGAATGCCGTGCGGACCTAAAGGGCACCACGCCTACATGCCCGATTGCTCTCGCAAAACTGCATGTAGAGGAATAAGAACGTTGTCGAGTAACGCTGATTGACTTCACCTGGCCCTCTACCTACCATGACCATTAGCCATTTGTGTAGCGATTCGCGGCACGGGCCCTGAATCAGACCGGCTTCGAAGTAAGATGCAGTCGGGATTCGCCAGAATTATGTCCAGTCCAAAAGCCAAACTTACCTTTTGGGGAGTGCGTGGCTCGACGCCTACAGTCGATCCGGCTACGTGGCGCTACGGCGGCAACACACCCTGCCTGGAATTTATTGCCCCTGATGGCACGCAATTCATCCTGGACTGCGGCACCGGTCTGCGAATGCTGGGGAATCGCTGGGCAACGACTCCCGAAAAAAGAGCTCCCGAGGCGCACATTTTTGTCACCCATTATCATTGGGACCACATTCAAGGAATTCCGTTTTTTGCGCCTCTTTACTCCGAGAAAAACCGTTTTCACTTCTACAGTTTTCGCTCCAAGTTTCTCGGACGCGACAGTCTAAAACAGGTTTTTGAGACGCAAATGGCTTATCCGTATTTTCCCGTGGACCTCTCGGCCATGTCCGCTGCGCGAAAGTTTTCTGAAGTGAGCGATGGTGACAACTTTGAAATTAACGACACCAAGATTACGGCCCGATGGCTGAATCATCCTCAGGGCTGCCTTGGGTTTCGCCTGGAAACGAGCGCGGGCACTATCGTTTACGCCACCGACAATGAGCCGGGTGTGCCGAAGCTCGACAGAAGCCTTTGTGAACTTGCCGCGGGCGCCGATGTTTTTATCAACGATGCGCAATTTTCTCCGGAGCAGCTGGCGGCTTCACGCAAGGGCTGGGGACATTCGTCCTGGCTTGACGGGGTAAAAATCGCGAAAGAGGTTGGCGTGCGGAATTTGGTTCTGTTTCACCACGATCCGGATTCGACGGATAGACTTGTGGACGGTGTTTTGCGCCAGGCTCGTGGCGATTTTGAAGCAGTTTACGCCGCTTCCGAAGGAATGGCTATGACGCTTGGCGAACAAAAGGTCGACGTCATTCTTCCCGGGGCGCGATCGACGCTGCGGCGCGAAGCGCATTTTCGCGCGCGCGTGGCGGGCTTCACTGAAAATGGCCACGCCTTTCAGGAAGAAACGATTATCAGCGATCTCTCGCTGCAAGGCGCTTTAATTTACCTAAGCCACAGCCCGCGTCTGCAATCCGAGTTGCAAGTAACGATGGAGACTCCAGGCAATGATGTGAACGGCGATGGCGCCATGCGTCTACGCGGCTACGTGGTGCGGACCGAGCCTGGGCCGGAAAGAAATCAAACCGCAGTTGGCGTCGTGTTCACGGAATAACTTGCGCGACCAGTGATGGGAAATGCCGCGCAAACAATCGTGGTGACTGCCTTTCTCGCGCAATACCTGCTTCAGACGCGCAACGGAACCATGATTTTTATTTCCGGCAGCGTCAGGCCCCGGCAGATTGGCTCTGCTGAAGGACGGGAACCGCCGGGCGCAAAACGCTGCGAATGGTGTTCTCAGCAATGCGCGCGAGATGTTCCGCAAAAAAACCTTCGTAGGTGAATTCAGCCACGGAGCCGCTCCATTCCAGCCACAGGCTCCAGCCAGAATGAGATTTTGCGGCGCGCACGGATACGATCTCATTCACCGGAACAACCAGTAAGGGGCGCAGGGCGGGATCCATTGCCCAAATTCGCTCCGCGCCGATAAATAATTGCACTGTTTCCATTCTGCCGTGGATTTGTTCATATTGGCCGCCATTGACAGTGACCAGCGCTCCCAGTTCGCCCGCCCGATTATCCATGGAACTATCGTTACGAGAAGCTCCCGCAAGCGCGGCGATCACGAATAGCAGCAAGCCGAGGACGCCGGTGATCCAACTCGAGGTTCTTCCCAGCGGAGCGATCACCATCATGGCGCCGAGAATTCCCAAAGCAATGCGCATCGCCATCCATACACGGCGCTGGCGACGCAGAGCCAGCGTTTTGGGAATCAGCAAGGCCAGACCGAAGAGCAGCCAGAGCGCACCCCGGCGGAGCTTTGCGAAACTACTTTCAGATTTTGCGACAGCTACTTCCTCGGACATTACGATGATTTCCTTCCGCTTCGCTTCCAGGACTTTTGAAATCGAAAGTTCACGGCTTCAATTGAGCAATTTCATGCATCCGCGCAAAGGCCCGGCGCACGTGCTTTGAAAATCCTCTAAGCGATCCGCCATGCGTTCCTCCGGGAGAGGGCCATCCAGGGAATACGTGAACCGTCATTGCTGTCCTATTATCTGATATTCAGCGGTCGCTGGAAGATTTCTCTTTGGATGTGTTCCGAAGAAGAGGGCCGGGCGGCGGAGCCATCCGGCGTTCCCAAGCCGGATGGCGGATCGAAGAATTAGAACTGCTCGTCGCGGAAAAGCGGAAGAAATCCTTGACGAGCGCGAGCAATTAAAAAAACTAACAAAAGCAACTGCGGTAGAGCGGACCCGGCTACCCCTGTTTAAGCCACAACGTCTGGCCTATTGATTGATATCCTGCTCGGCCTCGAGGCGCTTGAGGAGGCTTTGCAGCGCCGGTTTTTGCGCATCGGGCGCGCCCGCCGTGAGAGATGCGTTTATTTCCTTAACCGCATTGGGAAAATCACCCGCCGCGGAGAGAACGCGCGCCTGGGCCAGATGGCCGATCCAATGTTCCGGAAAGCGCTTGTAGGTGGCGCGAAAAAGCTCTAAAGCCTCGGCCTGTTTCTTCTGCGATTGCAGTTGGCGGGCATAGCCATACAACTGCAAGGGTCCGGCCTTTTCGAAGGCTTTGAGTTTGGCGGTAGAAGCTTCGTCGTTGCGTCCGAGCGCCGTGAGCGCTTTCGCCTTGGTCATCAAATTGTCAGGGCGCTCCTCGAGCTGAATGGACCGATCCGCCCAGCGCAAACATTCTTCAGGATTGATCTTGCTATCGAGGCAGTACTGGGCGGCGTCATCCCAGCCCATCCAGGTGTATTGCGGCAGGCTGCGAAGCTGATTGCGAATAGTTTGCAACGTTTGCTCTTTGGAGACCGAAACGCGGAAGGGTACGGCAACCTTTTCCCAGCGCAAGGTGACGAGGGCGGAATCGGGTTTCACGTCGTCAATATCGTAAGTGAGGGCTTCGTGCATCTCGCTCGGTTGCGGCTTCACGGTAACGCGGAGGGCATCTTCTTTCTGGTCGTAGGCGAAGCTTCCCCAGGAAGTGGAGTTTTTCGAGAAGATGACGGTCCAAGAGTCGGCTGCGGGAATCATATGCAGCCCGTAAGCGCCTTTGGGAAGCGCCTGACCTTCGACGCTTACGGGATCGCTGAATTCAATCACCGTGTTTTCGTTGGCTCCGGCGCGCCATACCTGACCGTAAGGAACAAGTGCGTCCCACACTTTCCGGCCGTTAATGAGCGGCCGGTGATATGAGATGGCGATGTCGGTCAATCCCAGACGCTGGCTGACCGTGGCACGCTGGCTGGCTCGCGGTGTAGACATGACGAACGATTGAGAACGAGCCGACGCGGCGCCGAACGTTAGAAGCAAAACGGCGAGGCAAAAGCTAGTGAGTTTCGAGTGACGCATTCTGAATCTCCTTTGACGCAAATGAAAAATCGCTACTGAGAAGACGCGAGAGCGAGCGCAAATGTTTCGCGGCCACGGCGCTTCCCGGTGGAAAAGCAGCACCCCGGAGTGGTTGGACGATTGGAACGCCAGCCGGTGAGCGCGCCAGGAGACGTGAGGCTCCGCAGAGATAGCGAGTAGATTTTGTGCAGCCGGCGTTCCTGGGAGGGGGACCCCCCGTGGTCTTTTTGTATCAGTATGAATATAAAAGACTTTAAGTCCTTTAGTTTGGAATAGTATGATTTTAAAAGGGTTGCGGACGCGTTTTTTGTATCAGTGGATTCTAAAGAACTTAGCACGAAAACAGACGGATCTTCCTTCCACACCCAGAGATGTTTTCCCCA
>JRHI01001400.1_pt1 | contig 20420 bp, 16 predicted proteins | sample 215371 | NCBI WGS metagenome assembly JRHI01 (sample SAMN02929681, study PRJNA255918) | sediment metagenome | biome: cave system; feature: Ice Cave; material: Sediment; isolation source: sediment from deep within a dark volcanic ice cave with no known source of... ...
AAAAGGAATTCAAACTTGTTCAATCGCAAACATTCGGCTCTGGTGTAGTGGTACTCACATACGAGCCAAATCGAAAATAAATAGTAAGTGAGGAGGTATGAAATTCTCAAATCATACTGAGGAGATCATATCTCCTCGCCTGAAATCTAAAATTACAGGATGCTTCACAAAAGATCTGAATGCGTCTTTCTGTCTTGCTCTTCATGTTGCAAGCAATCAACCAAGCAACATCCCTGAGATCTTGAACTGGTGTGGGACGCTTCACGCTTTCTACCCTCAGACGGGGGCGCATCTTTGTCCTGGACAGATATTTCTGGCCCCTCCAGGGCAGTCTTTACTCATTGAAGGCGAACAGGTCATGGTAACTCATCAGGCATTGCTCTTCCCTCTTGACGATATTGATCGCTTGTTTCTTTCAGCGGCTCTCTCCTATGGAAATCGGCTCATCGGGGTTCTGCTCACCGGTCGGTTATATGACGGGACGCGGGGAATGCAGGCGATCAAGCAGCATGGAGGAGTGACCATCATCCAGGACCCCGACAGTGCCGCCTTTCCCTCTATGCCAAGAAACGCTCAGAAGCATTGTCAGATTGACTATTGTCTCCCGCTTCTCCAGATTGCTCCGCTCCTACAGCAACTGGTAGGAACTGTCGTTTCTCATGGTAATATTCGCTTTTCAATCTCATAAATTTTCCCGGCGTTTTCTACACCGGCTTGTGAAGCGCTTCTAAGCGATCTGAACAGCAAGTGCGATTCTCGCATAACTTTTCCAGGCCGTTCAGAAGCTTTGACGCGGCGTTGTCGCCTGATTACAAACGGGCAAACAACTGCTTTTTCTCACATAAAATTTCGTGTGAGCAGTTGAAGCGGCCTGAGTGGCGGCGTCATTTTTCTCAGGTAACTTTTCGCACTGTTTTAGAAAACGCCGTTTGTGTAACCCTGGCGCACCGGAAACAACGCAAACGTCAACCTGGAAATGTTATGCGAGAAAATCTGCCAGTATTGCCGCTAAATATCTGTAGTGCCGAGAAAAGTTTCTTGAGAATGGCGAAAAATATTCTGAGAAACGTCAGGAACACGCTTGCTTCTAGAGGAGGAACCACAGAAGAGAGAACATATCGTTGTCAAGAAGGACTACTGAATCGGGAACATATCGTTGTCAAGAAGGACTACTGAATCGGGAACGTGCCCATCGTCTGCTCATAGACTGGCTGTGCCTCCCCTAAAGAGAGGCGTGAATAGATTTCAAGCGACTGCCGACTTTCATGCCCAGAATAGGGTTGGATCAGCGCATCGTCAACCCCTTGTGCCTTGAGCCAGGTAAACAGAAAATGCCTCCACTTGTGAGGGGAAAGAGATCGGGTAATCCCAGCGGCAACCGCATACCGTTCGAGCATGCGGCGGACGCCTCGATCACTGTATTTGTGTTTGCGTACGGACTCAAAGAGATAACACGCCTGCTTTTGCTGCATTTGTTGAATATGCAGTCCTAAGAGTTCGCGAAACGCATGAGGAAAAGGAACCATGCGGTCCTTTCCCCCCTTTCCGAGGCAAATACGGATCTGACAGCGCTCCAGATCGACTTCCTGCAAACGAATATTGACCAGCTCACTGACACGAACGCCTGTATAGAAGAGGGTCTTAATCAACACCATGTCCGTAAACTTGCGTGCCTGCCACACTTGCTGGTAAAAGGCGCGAATCTCCTCCTCTGTTGGCACCTCTGGAAGCCGAGCAGATGGACGTTCCACCTCGATCTCTAGTTCTTTGCGTAACTCGCGAAACACGCTTTTGAGATAGGCGTAATCAGGCCGTTCCGTTCTGAGGAATTTGGCAAGTTCTTTTGCTTTTGTGCGAGCAGGGGTTCGTGTCATCAGTTTCAAGCCTCCAGGCGAAGACGCTCGTTCATATCCAGACGAAAGGTGCCATAGGGATTGACATGGCTGTAGAAGAGGGGCGAGAGTCCTCGATAGTCGGGCACGGTCAGCTTACCTTTCCACTGCTCCGAGCTGAGAACCTGCTGAACCATCAGCGTATTAATATACACCAGACAAATCTGAAGCAGATGCAAGGACAAAACGGCGACCTCCTGATCATCGAGGCGATTGGTCGCAATCTCCCCACTTCGACCATAAAAGATAAAGCCATTGGCTGAATTCCAATTCTCGACAACATTGAGGCCCTCATGGATCTCTCGGCGTAAGTCCTCTGATTGCAGATACTCGCAGAGGAAAATGGTCTTCATAGCTTTTCCTAACTCTGCGAGCGCTCGATAGGTCGGATGCTGAACGTTGTTGCGTGTAAAACGGCGTAAGATCGATTCGGCGTCGGCGGTACCAAGACGAAGGGCTGTTGCATATTTGATCAGTTCATCATACTGATTGGTGATCAGATCCCAGTCAATGGCGCGGGTGAGCACAGGTTGCAAGTTCGCAAATTCCTCTGGGTTCCCTTTCTCCGCTCGGTAGAGTCGCTGAGAACCAATATCTTTGAGCCGTGGTAACAGGCGAAAACCCAGTAAATGGCAAAATGCAAACGCCACTTCGGACTGCCCGTGGCTATCGACATAGTTGGCTTGGATCTCAGCATCGGTGCAATGACGCAAAATGCCTTCAATCATGGCAGCCACCTCAGAGGACGAGCAACTTTTCACCTGAGAGTAAATACAGGTCGATTTCTTCTCCACGTGCCAGTACACCATAATCCCAGGCCCTCGGTAGCGAATATGCCACTCGGTGAGCAAGTTTTGGTTCCAGGCTCCAAACTTCTTCGAGTCGGACGCGCACGCCGTTGTTCCTTCCCCCCAGATCTCTGCCTTCCGCGCGGCAAAGATGGCATTGGCGATCCTTCCAATCGCATTGCGCAACTGCTCTTTGTGAATATAGCGGGATCTGGCATAGCGTAGATCCTGGTAGGTCGTTCCTGGATCGGCATTGACGAGGCGCTTGAGTCCGGTATTGGTTCCTAATCCATACAGACACAGTAACACGCGCTTCTGCAAGGTCTCACGGGGAAGGATCTCCCGTTGACTGATGCTCGTGAAGAGATCGGTAAATCCCACCTGCAAGTCGGTTTCCTTGAGCATATCCAGCAGGCTTGTCATCGGCCACTCTCTCGCTACGTCAAGCTTTAAACGGGCCAGATTGGTTGGTTCTGGCTGCGCTTCCAGGGGAGAAAGATGAATCCAGCCGTTGCGACGGGTGAGGATTTTTACCTTTGGAGAGAGGCGTGGCATCGCTGCATCAAGGGAACGGAGTGCCTCTTGCTGCGATGTACGCACCTGCTCTACAAAGGCAGAGGCTTCTGTGGGCTGTTTGAGGGCCTCGTAGTAATCGGTGCGTTGCTGTTCAAAGTCAGTGGGCAAGTCCAGATCGGGATTCTGATAGCGGTTGGCCCCAACGACCCAGATCTCCTTGCTGCGTACCTTGTCGCGCAGCGCTTGTAAGAGACAGACCTCATAATTGATTCGGTTGACCTTTTCAGTGCCATCCTCATCTTTCTCCACCACCAGATCGCGCCATTTGGCTTTGACAATATCCTTGATGGGAACTATTTCTTCTTCAGGATAATACTGCCGAGGGCTGTGAACGTAATCTTTGACCAACGTCACTGCTCGAATAATGGGCTGATATAGCTCATTATTACAATGAAATTCGAGCACATCGAGCAGATGAGGGAGGATGCGCCGGTAGTGCGAGCGATAGGAAGAGCGCATCACGAGATGAACTTGGCGGCGAAACACAGGGCCTTTGGATTCATACTCCTTGATCAGGTCTTGCAGCAGCGTTTCAGAAGCCACAGGAAACACGACATCGCGCACCAGTCCATCAGGCTGTTTGACGGCAGCGTCGGCAATATGATAGAGAATGCTCTCCTTGCCGATCACCCGCTTGAGTTCGGCAACATAGACCTCTTCAACTTTGCGTTCTGCACGTGCACCAATGCGATGCACTAACTGAATGAGCAGATCGACCAGGCTATCGGTAATCTCCTGGTTTCGTTGCCAGCAGAGCGCAGCCAACAAGGTGTAGCGGATTGCTTCAGGGTGAGCGCGTAAGTGGCTGGGCGCTTCCGCACTCGCACGTTGCCGATAGGAGCGAAGTACTTTCGGGGAGAGATGGCTAAAGAGGTCTTTAGGCAAGCCCAATGCACGAATTTGCTGGAGCTTTGCAACCTCCTTGAGCACCGTTTCGACCCCAACCTGGCCAGGGTCCATCCGAAGGGTATGCAGAGTAACTGGCTCCTCGTTGGTGGCCTGATCTGCATCTTGCGGAGACGCCTCAATGAGTAAGACGTCGAGGGCAGCTCGTGCCTTTTCATCTAAGCTGTCTACCGTGGTCTCATACAGGCGTGTTTCAAAACTGCGATAGGCTGAGCGAATGATACGTGTGATTCGGTCTGGTTTGGGAGGTTCAAGGTGTTGAAGGCGAAAGTGTTGATAGCAGCTCTGACGGACCATATCTTCCTGGTGCTCATGGGGAAGGACATGTTCGGCGAGCCACTGACTCATGATTTCGCCATCTACTACACTCGCTTCACGAAATCCCAATGCTGTACGGATCTGCGCACGGTGATACTCAATCGTGCGTCCCTGCCAGTCATACTGCAAATAGGTAGCCGCATTCACATCTACCTGTGTGGCGAGATAGGTAATTACCATCCCCGGCACCTCGTTCTTATGCTGAGGAAAGCGTCCAGTTCGCTGAAAGTACTTGAGCAGGACAGCAAAGCCAAGCCGTGTTGCCCCAGTCTTATTGCCCAGAAGTGCCCGTTCTTCTGCATGTAAGGTCCATTGGTCGATGAGATCTTCTGTTTCCCATTGTCGCCTCATAAATACTATGCTCTCTTTTTTCAAAGTCTGAGGGATCGAGTGCCGAGAATTGTTGGAGTCGGCACTCTCCACTCACGGCTGAGTATAGTGAGAGACATCCATGAGCACAAGGTGCAAAGGGAAAAATAGCCAAAAGAGGTAAAGTTCACTTTCCAATGCATAAGTCGGAACTTGGCTCTCTTCTCTCTTCTGGTTCTACTTTGCGGCTGGTGACAGTAACCTTAACTCCACCCCTCTAAGCTGCATAGTATCTTCAATCGTTATCATAGATGCGCATACAACATATATTTAACTGGCATAGCTAGAAAGAGCAAGACAGTGACCTTCAATATCAAGCGCATCCGTGACCTCCTTCAAAATTTTCAATTCAAAGACCTGTTCAATGAATTAGGCTGGAGTCGCCCTTTACAGCCTCAGCCAACGAACATGATTATACAAAATACATCTTTTGAACTGCAAGAAATCGCGCAACTTTCCGGTGTCACCATTTATGAGGTAAAGTCCCGGCTCGGCAAGATACCAGATGCGCAGATGCGCAAAGCTATCCATACAGATATCTCAACCCACCATCTTGAAAACCTCTTGATCTTCATCGATGCTGACAATACCCAGAGTCTCTGGTACTGGGTTAAGCGAGATGGTACCAAACAGTATCCTCGTGAGCATCTCTACGTCAAAGGACAACCAGGAGACCTCTTACTTGGTAAGCTTGAGGCAATGGTCTTTGATATAGGCGATTTTACTGAAGCGGGTAAAATTTCTGTCCTTGAGGTTGCCTCACGTTTGAAAGATGCCCTGGATGTCGAACGAGTAACAAAGCGCTTCTATGAAGACTACAAAGCAGAACATCTTCGTTTCCGGATTACATTGAAGGTATAGATGATGAGCGTGACCGCCGTTGGTACGCGTCTGTACTGCTCAACCGCCTGATGTTCATTTACTTTCTACAGCGCAAATGGTTTATCGACAATGGCAACCCAAATTATCTCCAGGATAAATTGGAGCAGAGTCGTAAACGTGGTCCAAACCTCTTTTACAGCGAGTTTCTCAATCTACTCTTTTTTGAAGGCTTTGCCAAACCCGAATACGAACGCAGTGAAACGGCCAGGCAATTGCTTGGTACAGTCGTTTACCTCAACGGCGGTCTATTTCTCGTGCACCCGATTGAGAAACGCTGGCCTGCTATCCGCATACCCGACGAGGCGTTTGAGAACCTGCTCTCGCTCTTTGCTCGCTATTCCTGGAACCTTGACGATACTCCTGGTGGCGCTGATAATGAGATTAGCCCTCATATTCTTGGCTATATTTTTGAGAAGTATATCAACCAGAAGTCCTTCGGAGCGTACTATACTCGCCCAGAAATCACCGAATATTTGTGTTCGCGCACCATACACAAACTGATTCTCGAAAAAATGAACACTATCGCTATTCCAGGGAGCACACAAGGCCGCCACTTTGATAGCGTAGAAGAACTATTGATGAACCTTGATTCTGGTCTCTGCCGTGACTTGCTTAAAGAACTGCCTAAAATCTCACTGCTAGACCCTGCCTGTGGCTCGGCTGCCTTCTGAAAATCAAAGAGCCTGTCGCCGAAGTCGCCTGGAATATTAAACTCCGCTAATCCGGCACGTGCTTCCTGCGAAAGATGATAGGCCATCTTCACGTAGATATGATAGGGGGGAATAGGTGTTTCGCGTGCCCAGCTTTCCTCGATGATCTCCACCAGCTCTTTTGAGATATCCAGGCACCAGCGATCATTCCAACGATCCTCAAACCACTTAGCCAGCTTATTACATGCATCGTGATCGAGTACATCGACATTCAGCTCACCTTGATGTGAGAGACCAGAAAACGTCAAGTTACTACTTCCCAGGTAAGCAGTTACGGGATTGATACGGTCAGAGCGAAAGAGCAAACAGAGCTTGGCATGTAACAGGTGGCGCAGATAGAGTTTGACGACAACATTGACCATCTTCACCAGATCAATTGTCTATATATGAGTCGATCTGTTTCCAGCCACGTAGATTGAAATACCCTACACAAAAGTCTGCCCGCTCCGATACTTCAAGGTTATCCTTCAGAGCAGGCAAGAGTTTTTGCTCTATGTTGTCAAATATACGCGGCATAGATCTAGCTGGCCTTTCATCTGGGTTTTCTCGTATGAAATGACTGGACAAAACTGTCTAGTGCTGGGGCCATTGTAGCAAGCATGTCAAGAAATTCCAATAGGAACTCTCAGTATTGCGTGGTGAATGAGGCGAGGACAAAAGAAGGAACGGAATGGGCGAGGCCATCTACACCCTCTTCCCCGCCCCACCCCAAGAACACTATTTCCACTTTTCCACCACCCTACAGGAATAACACCCTAACGAAAGGTAATACATTCATCTTTGGCGTACAAAGGTACACATACACACTAGAAAGGGTGTTAGCGATGAACATCAACGAACAACTAGAAAACTTTCTGGCAAACTTAGGAGTAGAAATGGAATACAACCCACACGAGCCGCACGAACAGAACGATGACGACACCTCTGCCGCCCTCCCCGAGGTATCCATCTTTCAGGCCTCGCGTGATCACTACGGCGTCTTCTATCGCCTCGACATCATCGACTCCATGCCACAACTTCGCATCATGGTTCCCGTAGAACACGGAACAGTAAAGATGGAAATGTACCTTGTTCGCATAAGTTCGCGCTTACCCCTCGACACCTGGTTCTCAACCGTTGCCACCTATCCCGGCAGCACCGCCTTTGAGAAAGGCCGCGAAGCCGCCTTACAACACCTGCTCTACGCCGTAGCCGAAATGATGAAGCAACTCTTCTGGTCCGGCGACCTCAACACCATGACCTTCCCCCCCGAACTCAACGTCTGCCGCATCCTCTAATAATTCTCAAAGAGAAGGGGTAGCGGCAAAATGGCCCATTTTGCCGCTACCCCTTCTCTTTCATGTTTCATCCTATCTCCCTATCCCTCCAACAACTTCTATGATAAACTATGTACACGTTACAATAGAAATGTAGGGGCAGGGCTAGCCCCTGCCCTGGACGCAAATGCGCGAGCAGCGCCTAAAATGTAGGGGCAGGGCTAGCCCCTGCCCTGGGCCACCGCCCCGGAATAGAAATTTATGAAAGATCAACTCGACACAACAGGCCAAAAAGCCATAGCATACCTGGGACTGAAACACGCGGCCCGCGAACGCGCACTACCCAAATCTCGCGCCGCCATTCGTCATTGTGCCAACAGCATTCGCGCCATCCATCGACAAGAGTTCCAGCACGCCGAAGAACTCATCGCCCAGGCATCCACCCTACTCGCGGAAATGGCCGACGATCTGCGCGACCACCAGGATATTTTTTTTGCTGGCTTCGTCCAGGATGCCCAGAAAGAGTACGCCGAAGCCGCCTCGTTCCATGCCCTTGCGCAAAATCGCCCTCTGCCAGAAGCTCACCAACTCTCAATCGGCTGGGCTCCCTATCTCAATGGACTGGGTGAAACGGTAGGAGAATTGAGGCGCTATGTACTCGATCAACTGCGACGTGGTAATATTGACCAGTGTGAGGTCTTCTTGCGCCACATGGACGATATTTACGCGCTCCTCACACTGGTAGATTTTCCCGATGCCATCACCCTGGGACTGCGCCGCACAACCGACACCGCACGCAGCATCCTGGAGAAAACACGTGGTGATCTGACCGTCGCCGTTTCGCAAGCCCAGCTACAGCAAAGGATGCTATCCTTACAACAAGAATTACAGAAAAATAAAATGTACGGGCAGGGCTAGCCCCTGCCCTGTAATTTCCGGGCTGGCCATGCCTCGGGGTTTCCAGGTTGGTCCTTATCCCGTGGTTTCAAAGCTATCTTTCTTAAGGGAGGGTGCATGCAAAGTCAAGACTCGGCCTCAGCGGAAAACGATGATACTATAACCTTCTCTCCATCTAAGGGGAAGGCATCGCTTTCCTCAAACGTAGTGACCTCAACTCCAGAGGAAAACGATGATACCGTGACCTTTTCTCCGCCACAAGGGAAGACGCCATTCTCGTCGAACATAGTGACTGCCGCTGCGGAGCAGGCCGAAAAGATACCGACAATCCCATTAGGAACGCTCCAGACAATCAACGTCCGCGAACCAGAAGTTGCCGTGCGCTCAGTCGCCACCACTCGCTCGGTTCGACTCCCTTCCCCACTGGTAGTGCCACCTTCCGAATATCATCGAACCTCTGCTGAATGGTTACAGGTATGGTGGGAAGGTATTCGCCCCGCCTACCTTCTGCTCCCTCTCATGCCCGTCCTGTTAGGCAGCATCCTGTCCTGGCTTCAGACCATTACAGAGAAGGCCCCGTTCGGCCACTTTCGCCTTTCGCATTTCATTGTCACGCTCTGTGCGGTAGCGTTTCTGCAAGTAGGCGCGAATCTTGTCAATGACTATTATGACTATATCAAAGGCATCGATACCAGCAACCCGCTTGGCCCTGGCGGTCTTATACAACAAGGATTGATCAAACCTGGCCGTGTTTTGAGCTATGGCTTACTGCTGCTATTCCTTGGTGCCATCCTGGGGATGGTCGTGGCCATCTCCGGCGGTCTATTTGTCTTTCTCTTTGGCATCATCGGTCTGCTCTGCGCCTACTTCTACAGCGCCACGTCCCGCGCCCTCTCCTCAATCACCCTTGGTGAGCTGGTCACTTTCTGTATCTACGGACCGCTGATCACACTGGGGGCCTACGCCGTCCAGGCGGGTGCTCTTCCCGGCAACTCCACTCTTCTCAGTATACTTCTCTACAGTATCCCGCCTGGTCTGTTAGCGACGGCCTTCGTCCATGTAAACAACATGCGCGACGTTGAAAGTGACCTTCAGGCCGAGAAACGAACACTGGCTGGCATCCTTAGCTTTCGCATGAGTCGGACATTCTATCTACTCCTGCTGCTGGGAGCATACGCCATCACCACCGCCCTCGCCATCCCACACGGCGCACCACACTTCATCCTGCTCATCTGGTGGACCCTCCCAACCTTGCTAGTTGCAATCACAGGAGTGTTTCGTGCCGACATGCCTACCAATCTCCACAGCGCCATGCGCGAGACTCTCAAACTCTTTACCTACTTCACCCTCTTGCTCGTCATCGCCCTCATCATCAGCGCCATAATCCCCATCCTGCCCCACTTACCCTCGCATCTCCTCCCGTTTTAGGGTTTCTCATATATTCCTATGTGCAACGGATTTAACCATGGCGCAGCCCGGTTTCCCTTTCTACTCTATGTGAGCGACCGCAGGTCGCGAGGCCACAACCAAAAAGCCACCCTAAAAACTTGACATTCTCAAACACACCTACTACACTATAGCTAACAAAACTGCAACAAAGACAACGAACAGGAAGAGTAAGCACCACATACTCCGCCAGAGAAGGAAGATTAAAAGGCTGAAAATCTTCCCCGGAGCAGCAGTGCCCAAGGTCGCCTGGGAGTCTGGAACTAATCACGGCACACCCACCATAGTATAGTGTCCGTGCAACTTCCACGGGAGTGCCCGCTAGCGCACACAGTGAGGATCAAATGTATTAATTGATCGAAACAAGGTGGCACCACGAGCTAACACCCTTTCTCGTCCTTGGCGGGAAAGGGTTTATTCTATTACTGAGAAGGTAAAGTACATATGATCGAAGAAAACAACGTAGGGGCCGCACACAATGCCCAATTCATTGCGCCCAACCCGCCCAACCAGACCTCTCTACCCAAAATCTACGAGCCGCAGACCGTAGAAGGCAAATGGTACCGATTTTGGGAAGAAGGCGGCTACTTCAAGCCACAACCCGGCGCTACCGGTACACCCTTTGTCATTAGCATGCCCCCGCCCAACGTCACGGGTGCGCTCCACCTTGGTCATGCCATCACTGCTACCGTCGAAGATATCCTCATTCGCTATCACCGCATGCAGGGCGATGACACCCTATGGGTGCCCGGAGAAGATCACGCCGGTATCGCAACCCAGGCCGTTGTCGAGCGACTGCTGGCGCAAGAGGGCACAGACCGCCACAAAATTGGTCGCGAAGCCTTTCTCGAACGCGTCTGGCAGTGGGTGCAGCAGTACAAGAGCCGCATCCAGGATCAGCATCGCCGCCTTGGCGCCTCCTGCGACTGGTCGCGCGAACGCTTCACCCTCGATGAGGGCTTGTCCAAAGCCGTGCGCGAGGTCTTCGTGCGCCTCTATGAAGAAGGACTCATCTACCGTGGCGAGCGTATCATCAACTGGTGCCCTCGTTGCATGAGCGCCCTCTCCGACCTGGAAGTCAATCACGTCGACACACCGGGAACGTTGACCTATGTGCGCTATCCGTTGAAACCCCTGGCCGAGGGTGAACCCACTCAGTACATCAGCGTCGCTACCACCCGCCCAGAGACCATCCTCGGTGATACCGCCGTGGCCGTCAATCCCAAAGACCTCCGTTACAAAGACATGGTAGGTCGCCAGGCGACCCTGCCCATCATTGGACGTGAGATTCCTATTGTTGCGGACGAGGCCGTCGATGCTGACTTTGGTACAGGCGCGGTAAAAGTCACCCCCGCCCATGATCCAACCGACTTTGAAATCGGCGTGCGCCACAATCTGCCCCGCGTTCAGGTCATCGGCTTTGACGCGAAGATGACCGCCGAGGCTGGCCCCTATGCCGGACAGGATCGCTATGAAGCTCGCAAAAACCTGGTGGCCGATTTAGCACAGCTCGGCCTCATCGTCAAGATAGAGGAATACACCGTGCCTCTAGGTCATTGCCAGCGTTGTGATACCGTGGTTGAGCCGCTGATCTCCAAACAATGGTTCGTCAAGATGACGCCGCTCGCCACTCCCGCTATCGGAGCCGTCAAGTATGGCCTGCTGAAGATCGTGCCTGAACGCTTCAACAAAGTCTACATGGACTGGCTAGAAAACATCCACGACTGGTGTATCTCGCGCCAGATCTGGTGGGGTCACCGTATCCCCGTCTGGTACTGCGACAACTGCGGCCAAATGACCGTCAGTCTCGAGGATATCTCTACCTGTCCTCATTGCGACAGTTCCGCTATCCATCAAGACGAGGATGTGCTGGATACCTGGTTCAGTTCGTGGCTCTGGCCTTTCAGTACGCTTGGCTGGCCCGATGCCACCGCCGACCTGTTGCGCTACTATCCCACCTCCGTCTTGGAGACGGGCTACGACATCATCTTCTTCTGGGTGGCGCGTATGGTCATGGCCGGCACGCACTTTCTGGGCGTGGTTCCCTTCCACACCATCTACCTGCACGGCCTCGTGCGCGACGCCAGGGGCGAGAAGATGAGCAAATCCAAGAACAATGTCATAGACCCGCTCGAGGTCATGGACAAGTACGGCACCGATGCCCTGCGTTTCACCCTGGCAACCAGCAGCTCTCCCGGCAACGATATGAAACTGGTGGAGGAGCGCATCGTCGGCAACCGCAACTTTGCCAACAAAATCTGGAATGCCTCGCGCTTTGTGCTCATGACTACCGCCGCTATTCCCGGTGGCGTCCCTGCCCTTAGCGAGCTACAGCCCCGCACCCTCGCCGATCGCTGGATTCTCGGTCGCCTGGCGCGCTTGACGAGCAATGCCACTCGCCTGATCGAGGATTTCCAGCTGGGCGAAGCTGGCCGCCAGGTCAACGAGTTCTTCTGGTCCGATTATTGTGATTGGTATGTCGAGATTGCCAAGGTGCAGATGCAGGGCGATGAAGAAGCGCGCCGCGCTACCACTGGCATCCTGCGTGCCGTTCTCGACCAGAGCCTGCGCCTCCTGCATCCATTCATGCCCTTCGTCACCGAGGAGGTCTGGCAGTATCTCTATCGCACCACTGAGCCAGATCAGCAGCAGTGGCCCGCCTCCGCTCTGATTATTGCACCCTGGCCCCATGTTCATGTCCAGGCAATTGATGATGAGGCGGAACAGCAATTTGGCCTCGTACAGGAGATCATCACCCGTATCCGCGACGCTCGTAACCAGGTAAACGTCGAACCATCCCGCCGCGTCCCAGTGGTTATCGCTGCAGGCACCCAAACCTCCATGCTCGAGACACAGGCTCCCCTCATCGAGTTTCTGGCCCGTACAGAGAAGCCCCAACTGCACGAACGCCTTGCTCAGAAACCGGCCCAATCCATGAGCCAGCTCGCAGGCTCCGTGGAGATTTACCTCCCGCTGGCTGGTATGCTCGACATCACCAAAGAGGTGGAGCGCCTCGACAAAGAGATTGCCCAGGCGCATCAAGAAATAACCCGCCTCCAGGGCAAGCTCTCAAACCAGGCCTTTGTTGCCAAAGCCAAACCAGAAGTCGTCGAGAAAGAGCGCGAGAAACTGGCCGCGCAACAAGAGCGCGTAACCAAACTCGCCACCCGGCGAACCGAACTAACAAAGTAGCATAGAAAAAGTATGAGACTATGCAAAATAAAGAGAGGGTCGCACAAATCCAGTGCGACCCTCTCTTTATTTTGCACAAAGAACTTTTAAACTGCCATCTCTTCCTGCTTGAGCTGCGAGAACTGCTCCTTGTACAATCTGGCATAGACGCCATTCTTTTCCATTAGTTCATAATGTGTGCCGCGTTCTACGATCGCGCCGTGATCCACCACCAGGATCACATCCGCGGCCAGGATCGTTGAAAGACGGTGCGCGATCGCCAGCGTGGTGCGGTTCTTCATCAACGGTTCCAATGCCGCCTGGATCAAGCGCTCAGAATGCGTATCCAGCGCGCTGGTCGCCTCGTCCAGGATCAGGATACGAGGATTCTTGAGAACCACACGAGCAATCGCCATGCGCTGTTTTTCACCTCCGGAGAGCTTATAGCCGCGTTCACCAACCATGGTGTCATAGCCATCATCAAGCTCCATGATACGATCATGAATAGCCGCTGCCTTGGCCGCTGCGATCATCTCTTCTTCCGTCGCGTCCATTCGTGCGTACATCAGATTCTCTTTGACTGATGCATGGAACAGGTAGGTCTCCTGCGTGACCACTCCTATTAACTCGCCCAGCGATTCCAGGGCAATATCCTTCACATTGTGTCCATCGATTTCAACCGCGCCGCTATCCACTTCGTAGAGTCGTGGCACAAGGTAGGTTATGGTTGTCTTCCCCGCGCCGCTGGGTCCGACAAGGGCCGCCAGTTGTCCAGGCTTGATCTCGAACGAGACATCGTTGAGCGTAATACGTGAAACTGGTTCCTCGGTCAAGATGGCTCCAGGCTCCGGTGACCCTGGGCGCTTTCCCTCACCATTGCCTTCTTTCTCGATCAAGTCGCTGAGCACACTGGACTCGTCGCGCTTGTATGTAAATGAAACATCCTTGAACGTCAATTGGCCCTGGACATCATCAGGTGAAAGCTTCAAAGCTCCTGGTCTATTCTTGATATCGATGGGGAGATCAAGGTACTCGAAGATGCGGTCAAACAGTGCCAGCGCGCCCTGGATCTCGACCTGGACATTCAGTAACTGGCCAATTGGGAAGAAGAGCCTGCTCTGTAAAGTTGTAAAGGCCACGATAGTACCCAGGCTGATGCCTGGCGCGCGATGAATGATTTGCCAACCAGCTACGAGATAGATGATGGCAGGCATTATCGAAAAGAAGGTCCCAATAAACATAAAGAACCAGCGCCCGATCATTTGCTGGCGTACCTCCAGGTCTGTCAGCTTCTGGTTCTCTGTCTTGAACTGGTCCTCCGCGTATTTCTGGCGACCAAAGGTTTTTGTCAGGAGAATACCGCTCACCGAGAGCGTTTCTTGCATCATCGCCGTGAGTGCCGCCAGGCTCTGCTGCGTTTCCTTGCTCGTCGCCCGCCTCACATTCCCAACTTTATAGGTAATCCAGAGAAAGACAGGGAGAAGCCCTAATGAAATGAGTGTCAGCAAAGGGCTGAGGATAAACATGACAATAATTGTACTTATCGCCGTCGATACGTTAGCCACGACGCTAGTGGCCGTATCGGTAACGACGCCCTGTACACCGCCTACATCGTTTGACAGGCGCGATTGTATCTCTCCCGTTCGCGTCGAGGTGAAGAAACGCAATGACATACTTTGCAAGTGGTGAAAGAGTTTATTGCGAAAATCACGCATCACGCGCTGGCCAATAATATTATTGAGATATGTTTGCCCAACGCCAATAATACCGGTAATGACCGGTGTTATAATCATGATGATCACTAACATGATCAACAGGTTTATGTTCCCTTTGCCGATTGCATCATCGAAGATGTAGCGGATCAGCAGTGGGTTAATCAAACCTAAAACGGTTGTAAGGATGATCGCAATAAGCATCAATACAACCTGAAATTTATAGGGAGTGAAAGCCTGGGCAACACGCTGCATCGTCCGTGCATCAGTCTTCCGCCCTCGCTTCTTTTGTTCCTCTGCATAAACGGCCATTCCGCCGCCCATTCCATGAAATCCCATCGATAGTAGCTCCTGATATTTCTCTCCCGTAAAAGTGCCGGGTATCTTTTTTACAAATTAATTATTCAGGGAACATCTCCTGCTAGGACCTTGACGTCCCGTATCCCTCGATACAAGTTAATTACTTAATATAAGTATATATGATGATCGCGCTAAATACACTGGCCATGAGTACTGTTATCAACCTGTAGATTTTGACAGGCAGAGCCGAGAAATCAGCCCTACCAACAGTGCACCACGTATAGGGATACTATCCACCCGCAAATACTCGCGGTTAAGGTCATGCATGCCTCCACCGATAGGACCCAGACTATCAAGTACAGGTATACCCGCCTCCATCAGTAGATTCGCGTCGGAGAGACCCCCCTTACCCTCGGCCACAATGGAAAGTCCAAGCGCCTTCCCCTCCTCCTGGGCCAGCTCTACCAGTTGCAAGATTTCAGGCGTAGCCGTGTAGGGTGTGCGTCCACGTGTACAGATCAGCTTTGTATGGGTATCGGGAATGCTACATCCCGCGGCAATCTGCTCTAATGTCTTTGCTGCCATGCTCAACCCCTGTTCGTTATATGCCCTTACTGAGATGTGGCAGCACGCGACTTCGGGTACGACATTGAGCGGTTCGCTGCTGCTCAAGCGTGTCACATTGAACGTAACGCCCGGGTAGAGCATGTTCAAGTTATGGATCGCAATCATTTTATGTGCTAATTCAATCACCGCGGAGCGACCCTTGTGCGGCTCAGCCCCCGAGTGCGCCGGAATACCCGTGATCTCCATCACATACTTGTCCGCCCCCTTGCGCGACTTCGTAATAATCTCCGCCGAGCGCGAAGCCTCTAGCACCAACCCTACATCAACCTGTTGCGCGATTTCGCGTAAAAGAGGACCGCTCCCCGCCGAACCCACCTCTTCATCATTATTGAAGACAACAACGATCTCGCCAAATTGATCAAATCCCGACTCCAACAGAGCGCGCAGGCTATACATACCCATTAATACGCCCGACTTCATATCGATGATCCCCGCTCCGTAAGCCAATCCATCCCTTACCTGGAACGGTTTGCTGGTCGCTGCTCCCGCAGCATAAACGGTATCCAGGTGACCAACCAGCAGCAGGCGCATCTCGCCCTTCCCCCGCACTCTCGCCACCAGGTTCTGCCCAAAACCTTCCGAGTCATGCAGCTGAACGCTCAATCCAATCTTCTCCAACCACTGCTCCAGGTACTTCATAATCTCATTAATACCCTCCTTCTGCCCCGTACCCGAATCGATATTAACAATGAGTTCCAACCGTTCAAGAAGTTCCTGCTGATAGGCCTGAAGCTTAGGAAGAAAGTATTGGGAGTAGGTGCGCATAATGATCCTTTGGTGGTGCTAGCACATGAAATAGATGTGCATCTATTCTACCACAGAAAAAAGCAGGGTAGGGACACGACGCGGTGTCTCTACCCTGCCTGCTTAATCACCTCTTAGCGGTAACCCCTCGGACGCGCCATGCTTACCCCCAGCATTAAACCGATGAGGAGGGTCGCCAGTATAATGATGATCAGCGTTTGGAAGTCAATAAACATAGAAGGCCTCCTTTTTACCATCAAGTCAGCTTCTCATGGTCGAAGGAATCTATATCGGGAACTTCCCTCATACAACTGATTGAACGAATTTTTGATATGGATAATGGATTCCTGCCCCTTCGAAGGAGATACATGAGTGGAGTAGACTCATCATTTAGCAAGAAGATAAACTAAGAGGGAGAGTTTTTTGCCGGACAGTACAATTAAATAGATCACATTTAAAAAGTTAAGCGAGTTTGCGCGAGCCTTTATGAGAGAATTTCTTTCGAAACCGCATTGTAAATCACTATTTTGAAGCAATGATTTGAGAAAAATTTACAATGATTGAGATAATTTGAGATACTTGTTAACTTTCTTGATGGTATCGAAGTGAGAGTATAATAGTAGTAATTAAACGTTATAGTAATATATGTTATTAAGTACTGATCAGGATAACTTTAGCATCTCTCTCGATTGTTCTAGGAGCTTGGCATGGATGGGCGACATCTGGAGAAAATAAAGAAACATCTACAAGATACAGAAGCACAAGAACGTATCCATCAAAGTATCCAGCGTGGACGTTTAGAAGCAACTGTGACAATTGGGCGTGTAGCACAATTATTCAATCTCAAAGAAAGGAAGCTCCGTGATTGGGAAACTCGTGGTTTGCTCACCCCTTTACGCTCGAAAGAGAATACTGGCACTGGCCAGAGGCAATATACTCCAAACGAATTGGAAAAGCTTGCTATTATTAAAGAGCTTATTGATGAAGGTGGCTACTCTCCTAGTGGGTCACCTAACGAATGAGTAGCCATAAGGACAGAGAAGTGGTAAAGTGGAGGGAGGCTCCTTCATCCTATAAAGTAGGCACAACACTCGTTTCTCCTGAAGTACCTAACATCAGCATGAGCCTCCGAGCATTTCAGAGCGGAAGAATTATCTATCGGCATATGGTCACCCCTGAAGACTATTCGGTTGCCAATCTTGACTTAGAGAAACCCATAGGTTCTGCTATAGCTGTACCAGTAGGAGGGGAGAACGAATTACCGATAGCTGTTCTTTACATTGTTTCAGCTCACACAGACGCCTTTTCTGAAGATGACCAGCGTTTATTGAGGATGGTGGGCAGAATGGTAGAAGAACTTCTCATGATTTACGAAGTTCGTTCTCAAGTGGCAGAGCAGTTTACTAATCTCATCGAAAATCCAAGTGTCGTCGATCCTGCATTTGAAACCATGAGTAGAGCTATGGATAGCTTCTTTAAACCCCTGCCAGACCAGCCTACCATCAAGCTGTCACTCTCATCTACCGAGAGCGCGGACCCCGATGCGACTATTACCTTACCAAAGGGAGCACCAGGGGAACAGGAAGCCAAAGCAGATAGGACCGTTAAATTGCCTGAGACCCCTCTAGCGAAATCAATAGAGGACCAGTTTACTGCCTCCATTCAGCAGGCCAATAAAGCCATCCTACGCTACGGTGAACAAAAATCTTCTGCCCGCGGGCTGGGTTGTACCGTTACTGCCGCACTCATCCAGAATGACCAGGCATATATCGCCAATGTTGGCGACAGCCGCACCTACCTGTTGCGCGATGGGCAACTCAACCCCGTTACCAAAGATCACTCTCTGGTAGCAAGGTTGGTGGAGGCGAAGCAGATTGAGCCAGATGAGGTCTACTCACATCCACAGCGCAATTTGATCTATCGTTCTCTTGGAGCTGGTCATAAGACAATCGAGGTGGATGTCTTCCATCAGGCCTTACTACCCAATGATACGCTCCTCCTTTGCTCTGATGGCCTCTGGGAGATGGTGCGGCACGAAGATTTACTCAAAGAACTCAGCGAGAAAACCAGTCCTCAGAAGATGTGTGATACATTAATTGATCTCGCAAACGCCAATGGCGGTGAAGATAACATAACTGCCGTGGTAGTGCATATCAGTGATCTTTAAAGAATTTTTGGAGAAAACTGGCGTATGGCTCTCCCGATAGGTGAAATCCTCGATAGAAAATTCAAGATTATGCAGGTGCTTGGCGAAGGTGGAATGGGCACTGTATACAAAGTGGAACTCTTAGACAGACCCGGCAATCACTGCGCGGTGAAAGAATTATTGATTAGTCCCAGCACCAGTGAAGAAGAGCGCAAAGCTGCCATCGAGCGTTTTAATAAAGAGATCGATCTGCTTTTCAGTCTCAAGCATCCACGTATCCCTTCGTTTATGCTCAGCTTTCAAGAGCGTGGGAACTATTACTTCGTCATGGAGTTTGTGCCGGGACAAAGCCTGGACAGGAAGCTTGAAGAGAACAAAGGGCCACTACACGAAGAGGACGTGATCAAGTGGATGATGCAGGTATGTGAAGCGCTATCCTATATTCATTCTCGCAACCCACCTATTATCCTGCGTGATCTCAAGCCGGGCAATATTATGCTCACCAATAGCGGTGATGTACAGTTGATCGACTTTGGTATCGCGCGTCGCTTTGATCCGAGCAAACGCACCAATACCGAGAACCTTGGGACCATCTCATATGCCTCCCCAGAGCATCTTGGCTCAATTACAGACCGTGGACAGCGGCGCAGTGCGCAGAACCCAGGGAAACTGGTACAGACAGATGCCCGTTCAGACATTTACTCGCTGGGGGCAACAATGTATCACCTACTCACCAATTATGAGCCTGACCCTATTCAGACGCCTGCGACAGGGAGTATTTTAGCAAAGAATCCTCGCTTACGTACAGTACGCGTAAACAATACCGTGGTCTGCCCTATAGAGCAGGTCATTATCAAGGCAATGCAGCAATCCCCTGCTCAGCGCTTCCAGAGTGCCGAGGCAATGCATACAGCGCTGCAGCACTGCTTACCCAATTATGCTCCACCTACCACTGTACAAATTCCAGCCGTGTCGTCATCAAATGCCACTATTCTCGTGCAATCCAACGGCTTAATCTGCCCCAAGTGTGGCTTTCAAAATCGACCGGGAGCGAAGTTCTGCAAGCGCGATGGACAACCTCTGCTTCAAGGAGCAACAGCTGTACCACCGCAGCCTCGTGTACCAGTTCCAGCTCGTCAGCCAATTCAATCGCGACCGATTCAGGCTCAGCCAATCCAGGCTCGACCGCTTCAGCCCAGGCCGATTGTCTCACAGCCTATTCGTGCCAGGCCAGTAGCCGTAAGCGCGTCACCTGCTGGCGATCCTGTTGCCGCCTACCGGTTGGGCCTACAGTACCTCAATAGTAAAAACTATGCCGAATCTGTCACTCAATTCAAACTGGCGCTGGCACGTAACAAGTTATCGTATGATGTGCTCTACAATCTTGGCCGGGCGTACCGCCAGTATGGGCAAGCTGCCAGGGGAAAAGATACAAAGCTCTTTACCGATAACATGAGGCTGGCCGCTGAACAATTTGAGGAAGCTATTCGTCTCAAGCCGAATGCGTTAGACGCCTTATTTCAGCTCGGCATGTGCTATCGGGATATGAACTTATATTCCCAATCGATGGCAACATTCAAGAAAGCGCAGCAGTTGGCACCTGGAGACCCTGCTATCTACTACCAATTAGGCATGGTAGCAGTCGAGCAAGGTTCCAGGAGAGAGGCGGAGAAGTACTTC
>JRHI01001401.1_pt1 | contig 20419 bp, 22 predicted proteins | sample 215371 | NCBI WGS metagenome assembly JRHI01 (sample SAMN02929681, study PRJNA255918) | sediment metagenome | biome: cave system; feature: Ice Cave; material: Sediment; isolation source: sediment from deep within a dark volcanic ice cave with no known source of... ...
GTGGCAAGCGACATCGCGCAGGGCTTCAGCTTTCTTTCCGCAGATGCGGCCATGAACACCATCACCTGGCTGTCGCTCTTTCTGAACCTGTTCGGGATGATGGCGATGGCAGTGTACATCCCATTCTACAAAGTCGCGCTTGGCGCAAGCGACGCACAAGTCGGCCTAACCCTGGGCGTGAATGCCATCGGCGCCGTCACGGGATCTCTGCTTGCTGGAAAATACGCGAACAAGTGGCCGTTTGGGAAGGCGCTGTGCATCGCTTACCTCATTGATGGCATTATCTTCTTACCGGTGATGTTCACGCATCAGCTATGGGTCTCCGCCACTTTCTTTTCACTCGCGAGCGCCGGCGCTACCTTTGAAACCACGCAAATCATAAGCTGGCGCATGCGCGTTGTGCCACTGGATAAGATCGGTAGAGTTTTCGGAGCAGTGCGGCTCATCGCTATCATCGGCGTCGTTCCGGGAACGTTGCTGGGCGGCTATTTGGCAGACCACTATGGCGTCCGCATGCCGATAGTGGTTTCAACCATCGGCTATCTCATCTTGGCGGCCAGCGCCTTTGCCGTGCGCGCCGTCCGAACGGATACGCGTTGATAAGATAGACGGGAAATCGGCCGATTCAATATAGGGAAAGCGTTCAGGGTGCGACGCGCTCCTGAAAGAACGGTGACATGAATGATTAAGCCAAATTTTCGTCTTGTGACTGCAACCCTGATGGGCGGCGTCGCACTGGTTTTTTGCGGCCTCTTAGCACACGCTGACGGTTATGGGTTTTCGCCTCCCTCAGGCTGGCGAGCACAACACGCTCCTGCCGGCTACACTGGGTTATGGGTGAATCCGGCCGCTCGAGAGGCCGTAAACCTGTTGAGCACGCCTGCCGGCAGCTTAAGCGGTCTCGTACAACGTCAATTGCAAAAATCTCGCACGCTTTACCCCAGCATACAGGTCTACAGCAACGTTGCTTATCACGTGTGCGGCCGTCATGAAGGGCGCTACCTGATTTGGACTGCGATGAGCCACGGATCGCCATGGATTCACGAACAAGTGATGGCCAACTGGCAAGACAACGGATTTGTTGCTTCGTACGTGCGGCCAGGCAACGCCGCTCCGAGTCGCGCGGCGCGAGCTTCAATCGTCAGCATATGCGGCGTCGCGGGCGGAACGCTGAACAATCCGTCAGCGCCACAGCCGGCGGCCGCGCCGGCGCAACCTGCGCAACCGGACAATAACCCGGCTCCGGCGGTTCCAGCGACGGCAACACCCTACGGTTATCCAAGCTTGGCACCGCGTTACGTTCCGGTTATTCCCAGCTAAGAGCGCGCTGCGAGCTGGTCGCATTTTGCCGCAAAGACAAAATCGCTTTCCGTCAGCCCATCGATCTTGTGGGTCCAGATTTCAATGGAAACTTTACCCCAGCTCAGGTGCAGGTCCGGGTGGTGTTGCTGTTGCTCGGCGAGAGCGCCGACGCGATCGACAAAATCGAGCGCGTTTTTGAAGTTCGGGAACGAGTAGGTCTTCTGTAAGTGGTGATTTTTGACGAGCTGCCATTCCTGCAGCTGTTGCAGCAGCGCTTGCGATTGCTCGAGCGAAAACGGCGCTACGCCGCCACGACAGGGTACACAAGTTTTTTCAGCGAGACTCATCTTAAGCGTGGCCGAAGCCCGCTCCCTTCAAACCATTGAGGATGAACTGGACAGCGAGCGCTGCTAGAATAATTCCGAGCAGCCTCGTCAGCACGTTGACGCCGGTCTTCCCTAACACGTGCAAAACGTATTCAGCGCCGCGCATGCACAACCACGTCACGAGCAGCGCAACCCCGTAAGCGAAGTACACTAGGAAAATGTGCTGGCCGTTGCCGTCGGCAAGGTTGACAAGCAGCAATACCGTCGCAATGGTTCCCGGGCCGGAAATCATCGGAATGGCAAGCGGAAACACCGCGACGCCCTCGGAGTCAGCGGCGTCAAGCTCCGTTTCGGGATCTCGCTTTGCTCGAGACGGCCGCGCAAATAGCATGTCGATGGCGATGAGCATGAGCAGCACGCCGCCGGCGATCGCGAACGCCGGCAGCGTTATGCCGAGATATTGCAGCAAGTAGCGCCCTACCAATGCCATGAATACGATGACGGCTGCAGCCACTAGGATGGCGCGATTGACGACGTGTTTGCGCGCGGCAGGCGACATGGTGGAGGTCAACGCTAAAGTGGTTGGTACCATACCGACCGGATCTAGAATGGTAAACGCGGTGGCAAGGGCCGTGATCGCAAAATGGACGTCCACGAGCGGACCTTAGGGAGAGCAGCTGCTGAGACCTAGTTCGAGGTCGGAACCTCTGGGGTGCTGCGCGGCAGAATCATTTGCGCAAATTTCTCGACCAGCTCCGGGTCAAATTGCGTGCCCGCGCCTCTCTGCAATTCTGCAATAGCGGCCCTTTGATCCATGCCCTTGTGATAGGGACGGTCCATGACCATGGCTGAGAAGGCATCGATCAACGTCAGCACGCGCGCCAGCAACGGGATCGCTTCCCCAGCCAGCTTGAACGGGTAACCGCGACCGTCGTAACGCTCGTGATGATGCAGCACGGCATTGGCGGCGCCCTGGAAGCCCGGGATATGCTCGATGAGCATCGCGCCGATTTGCGGGTGGCGGCGGATAAGATCGTATTCGTCACGTGTCAGGTGCCCCGGCTTGCGTAAGACCTGATCGGGGATTGCGATCTTGCCGATGTCGTGCAGCACGCTTGCCAACAGCAGCGAAAGCGTGTCGATATCCGACAGTTGCAACACCGCTGCAAACTCCTTGCCAAGACGGTTGACGTGTTCCAGGTGCGTGCGGGTGGCAGGATCGCGCGCGAGCAACGCCGCGAGTAACTCGGAAACGGGTTCGAAGTTGCCTTCCAATCGCATCTGGGTCGTGCCGACGCGCTGCAAGCGCGCCATCGGCCGGCCCTGACGCTTGCTCTGGTAGAGCGCCGCGTCGGCTTTAGCGATGATGTCTGCCGGCGTCCAGCCGTCAGCCGGCACCGACGCGAGCCCGATAGAGCAGCGTAATGGGATCGCTGCGCCGTCGTGCAAGTGCAATGCCCGGCCCGCGACTTCGACTTCAATGCGTTCCGCGATGCGCAGACCGTGTTCGGCATCAGTGTCGGGCAAAATGATCATGAATTCATCGCCGCCGTAACGGCCGACCACGTCGGAACCGCGGCAGGTCGCCTGCAACACCGCGGTCAGCATGCGCAACGCATCGTCGCCGGCGGGATGCCCATAGGTGTCGTTGACGAGCTTGAAATTATCGATATCCATCATGAGCACGACCAGCGGCTGGCTGGTGAAGCGCGAGCGTGCGATTTCCTCTTCGAGCCTGGTTTTGAGGTAGCGGTGATGGAACAAATTCGTGAGCGGGTCGCGGTCTGCTCGGCTCTTGGCATCGCCGAAGAGCTGCGCGTTCTGCACGGCCAAGGCGAGCTGCTCACCGATCGCGGTCAGCAGCCGCACGCTCGATTCGTCGAATGCACGCTCGTTGTATGACTGCGCCGACATGACGCCGATGCAGCGATCGCCCAGGCGTAAGGGCGCCATCGCGATGGAGCGCACGGGGTTGTCGTTAACGGATATCTCACGGTGCGGCTGCAGCCGAATTTCCGCTTCGGTCTGGAGCAAGATCGGCTGGCGCGTTTCCATCACGCGCTTGGTGAACGAATTTTCCTGCGGCACGATGTCCGGGTCCATGACTTCGTCGCCTTCGATGCAAAACTCGAGACGGACCGTCCCTGTCTCGGCTGCGAGAGCGACAAAAAACACTTTAGCGTCCATGACGCGGCGGACTTCATTGCAGACCGTTTGACACAACGAGTGAATAGAAAGCTGCGCTGACAGCGCGCGCGACACTTCCGCCAAAAGCTGTAACTCGCGGGCACGTTGATCGGCCCGCCCCAAGTGCTGGGAGTTTTCAACCGCGATGGCGGCTTGCTCCGCGATTGCGACCATGACGTCGCGATCGCGCTCGCTGTACGCATATGGGCGCAGGCTCTGCGCGCAAATCACGCCGATCGTGCGAGCACCGATGCGCATCGGCACGGCTAACGCGGACAGCACATCGTCGCCCTCGCCGCGCTCGATCCAGGGATAACGGCGCCAGTCTTCCGCGTTGCGCACCACGACAGGCGAACCTTCACGGAATACGTGACCGGTCAGCGAGCCCTCCAGTGGGATCAGGTCGCCGCCTTCGACTAGGCGATAATGATCGACACAGTAGGGCAGCGTCATCTGCCCTTGTTCCCAGGAACCGAGGGCGACAAAAAACGTGCCGGCGTCCATGACGTTGCCGACCAGCCGGTGCAAGCGCGAGAAGAGACGGCGCAAGTCGCGCTCCGTGCAGAGCGCACGCGCCGCTTCCAGCATGAGCCGCAGTTCGGTGCTGCGCGCGCGAGCTTCATCGCCTACAAGTTTGCCACGCACGACGATCGCACCCAAGTCGGCCGCAGCGGTGACGTACTCGAGCTCTCGCTCGCCGTACATCCCTTCGCGCCGCGTGCGCACGCCGAGGTAGCCAAGCAATTTTCCGTCGTAGCGCATGGGTGCGACGAGCACCGAACCCGAGCCATCGCCCGTCGATTGCAGAAAGCCGCCGGTCGGCAGCTTGGGCAGCCGTCCGAACAACATGGTCCGGCCGCTCCGCAGCGCTTGATTGATAAACTTTCGATCGACGACCGGGAGCGAATCGCGCTCATCTACGTTGCGCTGGTATTGCAGGCGGTAGCCATCGGGCGTCGTGACGTCAGCGGTCGCGGCGACCAGAATCGGCGCATCCATGAAATCGCGGATGACGGAATGCAAGTTTGCGAAAAAATGATCTTCAGGTTGCGAGGAGCTTAGATTGAGGAGACGTCCGTAAAATGAAGTTTGCGCCGGCAGCGTGTAGGGGACGTCAACAGGCGGCGCGGCAGCTACGGTTGAAGCTGGGTTAAGCGGCAATGAGCCCTGTGGAAAGGGCTGCGATGAGGCCATTTTAGAAGCACACCTGCGTATGTGACTGCAGTCGAACACCGCTTGTGACACTATATACGGCCGGCCGCGTCACTGTAATATGACGAAGGCGAGGGCAGCCTTCCTCCCTGCCAGTGACTGGGCTCCGTACGCAGTCGGAGTGGCCGCGGCTACAGAGTATGATCGTAGGACAGGTCCAGCAAGTCCAGTACATGGCACACACGTACAGGCAGGCGCCTCTGGGCGAAACCCGCCTGGAGTTGCATCTGGCAACCAGGATTTGCAGTCACGACCAATTCCGCCCCCGAGTCCACGATTGCGTCCAGTTTCTCATCCAAGATCTGACCTGCCAGTCCGGGGTGCGTCAAGCTATACACCCCGGCTGCGCCGCAGCAGCGGTCGGCGTTGCGCAGCTCGACATACTGAAGTTCCGGAATGGATTGTATGAGGTCGCGCGGTTGGCGGCGGATGCCCTGGCCGTGCGCCAGGTGGCAAGCGTCTTGGTACGTCACGCGCATGCGCAGTGGCTGCATTTTCGCGCGCAGCCCGAGCTCGCATAGGAATTCGGTTGCATCCTTGGTCTTTGCTGCGAAAAGCGCTGCCCTCGCAGCGTATGCCGGCTCATCGCAAAGCAGGCCTGCGTATTCTTTCATCGTCGCGCCACAGCCAGCTGAGTTGACTATGATGGCGTCCAGCGCTTCTTTCTCGAAGACGTCAACGTTGCGGCGCGCCATTTGGAGCGCATGAGTGCGCTCGCCCGCGTGCAGGTTGAGCGCACCGCAGCACCACTGACCGGGAAGGATCACAACGTCGCAGCCGTTGCGCGCCAAGACTCGCGCCGTGGCAGCGTGCGTTTGCGCAAAGAGCGAATTCATCACGCAGCCCGTGAACAGACCCACGCGCGCGCGCCGCTCGCCCACGGCCTTGTATTCTTGCGCCAAGGGCGCCGCAACGGCGAGCCGCTCGGGAATCATCTGCAGCGGCCGCCGCAGGGGTGGCGGCAACAGCGCGGCGATGAAACGGCGGAGCGCGGGCACACGCTGCATCAAGACCGCCGGCGCCAGCAGCGCGCGAAAGAGAGCGCGGTTAGGCAAAAGCCTTTCGAACGCAATCGTTCGGAATGCAAGCCAGCCGTTGCGTTGGGGCGCGTTGTGCAAATGCGATTCGACTTGTTCGCGTCCATATTCGAGCAACCGGCCATAGGGCACGCCGGCCGGACACACAGTCTCGCACGCGCGGCACCCCAGACAGCTATAAAGGTGCTCTGCCAGATGTTCGCTCATCGGAGCTTTGCCTTGCGCATATTCTTTCATGAGAAAAATGCGGCCACGCGGTGAATCCGGTTCGAAATGCAAGAGCCGGTACGTCGGGCAGGCCTGCTCGCACAAACCGCAGCGCGTGCACAACTCGAAGTCTTCCATCTTCATGACTAGATGCCGGCCACAAGTCGGCCCGGATCGAAAGTGCCGGTAGGATCCAGGGCCGCTTTGACGCGCCGCATCAGGCGCAACGGCGCTTGCGCGGGAACGGGTTGAAAAAGCTGCTGCACCAATGCGGGCGGCGCAGACAAGAATTCCGCTTGCCAGCCGGACGACGCACACTTTTCGAGTAACGACTCGGCGCAGGCAAGCGCGCTCTGCGCGTTGCCAGCGGGGAGGTGAGCATAGACGATCCCCAACGCCGGGTGTGCGCTGATCTCAGCGCCGCTGCAGGCGAGCGAAACTTCGTGCACGACGCTGGGCGTTTGCGTGGGCAGCCCGATGATCTTGAGCATCAAATAATCATCCCGCGAGTACATGACGCCACAGGCCAACTCGCTGACGTCGCTCCATGCGTGCTGTACCCGGTCAGCCTCGAGCGATTGCATACCCGTTGAACCCGCGGCAGAGCAGACGGCGCGCACGCCATCGAGCTGGCGGCCGACCGCAGCGGGAACCCCGCCGCAACGGACGAGCAAGGTCCAACGCACGTCGTCCTGGGGGGCAAGCGCGCGAATCCGGCGCGCGGCCAGAGCGTCGTGGAGAGTCATAGCCAGCGGGAAGAGCGGCGAGCTTGCGATGTGCAACGCGGCGTCGCAGGCCGCATCGGCATTTTCGAACCAGGTGATCGACAAGACTTCACGCGCAGGCAGCGGAGCGATCTTTAGCGTGACTTCCGCGATCGCGCCAAGCGTTCCAAAAGAGCCCACAAATAGTTTTGGGATGTCATAGCCGGCGACGCTCTTCACGACCTTTGCACCCGTAAAAGCGATCGAGCCGTCAGACAGGCAAACTCGCATACCCAGTACGTTGTCGCGCAGCGATCCATAGCGCTGGCGCAGCGCCCCGTTGCAGCGCGCGGCGAGCACGCCACCGATAGTCGCCGTCGACGAAAAGACTGGGTCGCAGGGAAAGAACTGACCGTGGAGCCGCAGCGCAGCCTGCAGCTCGGCAAACGGAGTGCCCGCGGCGACGGTCGCGGTGAGGTCGGCCGGTGTATGCTCGAGGATTCCCTTACAGCGCGTCATGTCCAGCAAGGCGTCGAGGCCACGAGGTGCGGGCGGCCGCCACTGCTGCGTACCAGCGCCGCGGATGTTGATCGTCGCTCCCTCGTGGCGCATCGCATCGATGACTTTCGCGGTCTCCGCGGCATTGCGAGGAGAAAACGTGACTTTGGGGATCACGCCAGCAAGAGAGTACGCTTCGTTCTCGCGCGGTTGTATGCGAGGCCGGCTGCCCGCATGTCGCGGCAGATCCACATCAAAGGGGAGGTTCAGTTTTGCCACGACCGCACAATCGTCAAAAGGCTTGACCGGCAGCGGCCGCGACCGCTTCCGGAAGAGCACCGGATTGCAGCGTGCGCGCACTCTCACCGCAGCGGCGGGAGGTCGGAAAAATCTTGGCCGGATTGCACAAGCCCGAAGCATTGAAGGCGCGCTTTAAGCTGGCCATGAGCGCCAAATCGGGCGGCGCGAACTGCACGCTCATGCAATCCCGTTTCTCTATGCCGATGCCGTGCTCGCCGGAAATGCTACCGCCGTGCCGGACGCAAGCGCGCAAGATGTCGGCTCCCGCCGCGATCGCCTTTTCCAAATCGCCGGGCCGCTCTTCATCGAAGCTGATCAGTGGATGCAGATTGCCATCGCCGGCGTGGAACACGTTTGCTATCAAGAGGCCATAGCGCCGCGCGATTTCTTCCACCTCTGCGATCACCGCAGGCAAGTGAGTCCTGGGGATGACTCCGTCCTGGACGTAATAGTTAGCACTTACCCTCCCCATGGCTCCAAAAGCGCTCTTGCGTCCGCGCCAGATGTTTTCGCGCTCGGCGGGATCTGCTGCCAGCCGGATCGCGCGGGCATGATTGCGCTTGCAGATCGCGGTAATCGCCGGAAGTATCTCGTTCACAGCTTCCGCCAGGCCGTCAACGTCAACAATCAAGATCGCCGCGGCATCGGTAGGAAAGCCGGCATGCACGAACGCTTCGACGGCCCGCGTCGAAGCCTGGTCCATCATCTCCATCGCGCCGGGAACGATACCGGCCGCGATCGTATCCGAAACCGCGTGCGAGGCGTCTTCGATGCTTTCAAATACGGCCAGCAGCGTGCGGCTCGTCTCCTGAATCGGCATCAACTTGACGACGACCTTGCTCGCGATTCCCAAGGTGCCTTCAGAACCGATAAAGACGCCGAGCAAATCGTAGCCGGCAACATCCAGCGTCTTACCGCCCAGCCAAACGACGTCGCCATCGGGAGTGACGACCTCACAGCCGAGAACGTGATGAGCGGTAACCCCGTACGCCAAGCAATGCAGGCCGCCGGCATTTTCGGCGACGTTGCCGCCGATCGTACAAGCCGCCTGACTCGAAGGATCCGGCACGAATTGCAGACCGACGTGCCGCACAGCCGAGCTGATGTCTGCGTTCACAACACCCGGCTCCACGACAGCCAACCGGTTGACCGGATCTATTTCAAGGATGCGGCACAAACGCGCCGTCGATATGACCAGACCGCCGCTTTCAGGAATTGCGCCGCCGGACAAACCGGTTCCGGCGCCGCGCGCCAGATATGGGCAGCCGAATTCGTTGCACGCTTGCACGATAGCGGAGATCTCTGCCGCAGAGTCCGGCAGCACGACCGCGTCGGGCAGTGCGCGATCAATCGATCCATCGTACTGATAGTTGCGCATGTCGCCGCTAGCCCAACTGAGATGTTCGGGACCGACGATGGCGGCGAGCCGCTTCAAAAGCCCTGCTTGCATGGAACAGCGTCATTCGGTAAGCGTGGAAAAGGCTCCCCGGCCACAAGGTCGCCGCTGGCGCGGCGCGAACTTCAAGCCCGCCAATATGCAGATCGAGCGCGTGGACTGCGGCCCGCACCAAGACGTCTACCATCCGGGCGAAGTGATCAATATCGCGATTTACTTTCACAAGCCGTTCGTCGGCCAGTGTGAAGTCGGCTTGGTGCATAAAGAGCACGCCTTTGGCTCGGACTTCCGCCGGACCACGTTCGCCCGCAGCAGCAACAGCCTGTACGAGGGTCAGCTCTATATCCGGGATAGCCAAGTTGGGCGGTGCATTCTGCTCGCCCGGTTGGCCCCGGTCAAAGGCGCCGCGCAAGTCGTTGCAGCGGGCGATCAGATTTTCGAAGTCCGGCCGCTGCGGCCGTAAAATTGAAAGGAAGACATTGACATGGCGCTGACAGTGGGTGACAAACTGCCGCATATCGCGGGAGAGACGCCCGCAGGACCTCTTGATTTAGAAAGCTTCCGCGGTTCGAAATCTGTCGTCTTGTGGACCTATCCGAAAGACGCGACGTCAGGCTGAACGAACCAAGCAAAAGACTTCAGTCAGCGGTCCGCTGACTTTGCCAAGCTGGATACGGTCCTCGTCGGTGTCTCTCGCGACACCGTTGACTCGCACCGGTCATTCGCGTCTAACAACGACATCAAACCACAACTCCTGGCCGATCCGAGCGGAGCGATTTGCGCGGCGTTAGGAGTACTCCCCGACCCCCCGGGGAATGCTAAAAGAACGACGCTGATCATAGACAAGGAAGGCGTCGTCAGGTACATTTTCGAGGCTGTGAAAGTTGCTGGGCACGCCGATGAAGTATTGGAAAAAGTACGCGAGATGAATTCGTAACCTTTGCAGGAGACTATGGCGCACGCCGACAAACCGCGGCGGAACCTACGGTTCGCGACCAAACTGCGCGCGCTCGCGCGGCACAACGTGTGCAATTCTGGGAGGCTAAAATGAGGCGGAAATCTAGAAAGAGCTCGGCAGCGAAGAGCGGGAAAAAAGCCGCAGGCTCAAAGACGCGTAAATCGAGCCGTCCAGCTGCCGCAAAGCGAAGCTCCGGGCGCGGTGGGGTAAAGGCACGCGCTGAAAAATCAGCGGGCGGCGGCCGCAAGGGCGCGCGGGCGGCGCGCAAACCGGCGACCCGCAGCGCAAGCACAACGCGTAAAGCCGGCCGCAAGGGCGTAAGCGCACGGACTGTGGGAACAAAGCGCGCGGGCGGCAAACGCGCGGCCGGCGCAGCCAAACACAATCGAACGCCGAGCACGACTCCGGGTCGCAAACCCATCCGCGATCGCGGCGTCGAGCGCGTGCGTGAGCCTGAGATTGAAGAAGCCGTCATAACCATTGACGAATATGACGAAGGCGAAGATTTTGACGAAAACTACGATGATGATGAAGAAGAAGAGTTGCACCCTGAGAACTCTGAGGAAGAATATTAGAAAACGCTCGAGCCGCAGCACGACCGATGGCTAAATCGGGCGAGGCGACAAGCCTCGCCCTTTTATTTGTCATCGAGAGCGCCGCCGCCGTTTTGTGGTGCCTCGCCGTAGGCGCAGCCCTGGGCGATCGCCGCGTCTCGCAAAAGCTCTCGCGCGATCGAGATGAAGAGGCTGGGGACTTCGCTCAGGTGGTCACCGCGATAGTGCCTGCTCGCAACGAAGCCGACAACATCGGCGCTTGGATCGCGGATGCGGTAGCACAAACAAACCGCATCGCGCGTATCGTCGTTGCAGACGACAGCTCCGAAGATGACACCGCTGGTATCGCGCAAGACTGGGTGCAGCGCGACGGCCGCGTTGAAKTCCTGCGCTGTCCACCACCGCCCGCGGGATGGATCGGCAAGTCGTGGGCTGCGCACGCAGCCGCTTTAAAAGCCGATACCGACTGGTTGCTGTTCAGCGACGCCGACATGCGTATGAGTCCCACGACCGTTGCCCAGGCATTGGACATTGCGAGGCGATACGATGCGGCGGCCATTTCCGTGACCGCAAAGTTGGAATGTGAAACGGCGCCGGAGAGAATCGTTATGCCGGCGATGGCGGCATTGATCTTCACCGCCTACCCGATTTGTCTCATCCAAGACGATCGTTCGGATAGAGCGCTGATGTGGGGCGGCTTCATCCTGGTACGCCGCGACGCTTACTTGCGGGTGGGCGGCCATGCTTCCGTACGGGGCGAAATTGCCGAGGACCGCGCGCTGGCTCAGCGCCTCAAGGCTTTCGGCTATCGCATCCGCTTGATAAACGGCAGCGAGTGCGTGCGAGTACGCATGTACGCGGGCTTGCTTCCGATGTGGGAGGGCTGGCGCAAGAATGTTTATGAGGGCGTGCACCGCAATCCGGTCGGTGCGTTGCTATTCGTGGCGACATTGTGGGCGATGGTCGTCGCGCCGATGCCGATCGTGCTGGCGTTAGGGCTAGCCGCATCGCGGCGGCGGCTCTGCGCAATGGAGCGCAAGTTGCTGATCGTGGCCGCAGCGGGCTGCGCCGGCGCACTCGCCGTGCGTCTGCTGCGCGACACATTCATCGGCGCGGACCTTCGCAGCGTGCTGGCCACGCCGCTCGCCGGACTGTTCATCAGTGGCGTTATGGCAGCTTCTGCGTGGCGCGGGCTGAGCGGCGCCGGCCAGACGTGGAAGGGCAGGACTATCCGCTAGCCGCCTGCGCAAAAATTCCGCGCCTATGGAGCGCCCAGAGCGCCACCGTTGCTGCGAGCATCGCGATCATCGAACTCATTCCAGCTTCGGGTCCAAAATTTCCGCCCGAGAACCAATCCGGCGTGCCGCCCGTCACCTGGATCACCGTCGGCACCGGCATCTGAAGACCGCTGACCGGAAAACCAAAGACCGGTCCTTCAAAAAAATTCCAGGAAGCATGGCATCCTAACGCAAGCCACAACGATTTCGTCCACAACACGCTCAGGCTCGCCCACAAAGCAAAGAAGACGAGCCCGGCACTTGCAAGCCAGACCTGCTCTTGCGAATGCGGGTTGTGGAAGTGCAATAGGACGAAGAGGAGCGAGCTTATGAGCGCCGCAGGCACGAACCCCCACTCCTCCCACAGATTCTGTAAGATGTAGCCGCGAATCGACAACTCTTCGGTCAACGCGGCCACTAAGAAGATGACAGCGGCGGCTACGAGGAGTTTTGCATCGCCTGCGGGGTTGCCATAACCCCTGACTTGCAGGTGGCCAAAGACCCGTTCTTCCACATAGACGAACGTCTGCATGAGGGCGCCGAAAACGAGGCCGAGGGCGAACAAGCGCCGCCACGCGCCGCGTGGTGCTAGCCCAAGCGAAGCCAACGAGCGCTGGTCGACGTAGCGCCGAAATAGAAATGAGACGCCGACCACCACCAACGCTGATAAGAAGATCTCGGACACAAGCAAACTAATTCTTGAGAACGTGTAACCCGGACCAAACACCAAGCTGAAAAATAGAAATCCGGCCATTTCGACCGCGCTGATAACGGCCAACACGTACAGGACCACTCGGACGAATGGACGCAGGCGGCCGTCTTTAAAGAAAAGGCTAAGGGCGTTCATCGATCCACGTTGCCCCGTCGGGGCCGTACTCTTTCTTCCAAATGGGAACACGCTGTTTTAGATTGTCGATCACATATCGGCAGGCGTCAAACGCGGGCCCCCTATGTGCCGCCGAAACCGCCACGACCACGCTTATCTCGCCGATTTGCAGCGTACCGCTGCGGTGATGGATCGTGACGTCATCAATCTCAAACCGCTCCTTCGCTTCGGCTGAGATCTCGGCAAAGACGCGTTCCGCCATTTCTGGATACGCGTCGTATTCGAGCCTCACGACGTTGTGGCCACGGGCGTGATCGCGCACGCGGCCGGCAAAGCTTACGACGGCACCGGCGCCCGGCGCTGATAATGATGCCTCGATGGCGCACTGGTCCAGCGGCTGCTCGGAAATAACAAATCGCTTCATCAGCCGCCGGCCATCGGTGGCAGCAAGGCGAGCTCGTCACCGGCGTGGAGCACATGCTCGCCGCTGGCTTGCGCCTGATTCACAGCAAAGGCAACGCGCGAAGCCGCCTGCCGCAACGCCGGAAAACGGCCGCACAATCGCTCAAAGGCCTCGGCCGCGCTGGTTCCTTCCGGTAGCTCGAACTCCAGCAGTGGCCGCCCGGTAGCTTCCCGGTGAGCGGCAAAAAATCGGACGGTTATATGCACGGTATGTTGGATGACGCGTGTACAACATTGGAAGCCGAAAGTCATGCGACGGCCGTGCGGGGCTAGGACTTGCGCCGCATAGGTACAAATCGGTTAGACTTGTCAATACGCCCTTAGTCAAATCAATCGCACACTGGAGGATCGCAACCATGGCACATGAATTGCCGCCGCTTCCTTACGGCTACGACGCGCTCGAGCCGCATATCGACAAACAGACAATGACGCTGCATCATGACAAACACCACGCTGCGTACGTCAACAACCTGAATGCGGCGCTCGAAAAACATCCTGAGCTGGGCAGCAAGAGCGCGGAAGATTTGATCCGTGATCTCAGCGCGGTGCCGGAAGACATCCGCACCACGGTGCGCAACAACGGCGGCGGCCATGTCAACCATAGCATGTTTTGGAAGATCATGAAGCCGGGCGGGGGCGGCGAACCGAAAGGGCAGCTCGCGGATCTGCTGCGCCAGTCCTTTGGCGATTTCGAATCGTTCAAGAAACAATTCAATGAAGCCGGGACCAAGCAGTTTGGCAGTGGCTGGGTGTGGCTCATCCGAGCGCGCGACGGCAAGCTGCAAGTCACGAGCACCGCTAATCAAGACAACCCGATGTCGCAAGGTTCGTTTCCCGTCATGGGCAACGACGTGTGGGAGCATGCTTATTATTTGAAATACCAAAACCGCAGGCCCGAGTACCTAGCCGCGTGGTGGAACGTCGTCAACTGGGATGAGGTACAAAAGCGCTTCGAGTCTGCCGGCCGCTAACGCCAGGATGGAGTTGCTTGCCGGTAAGACCGCCTGCGTTTTAGGCGTCGCTAATCGCTGGAGCATCGCGACTGCGATTGCGCGTGCATTGCACGCGCACGGGGCCTCGCTCATTCTCACCTATGAGGGCGAACGTACGCAAGCCGACGTACAAAAACTCGCGCTGGAACTTGGCAATGCCGCCACGACTGTGTGCGACGTCTCGAAAGATGAAAGCATTGCCGCGCTTCATGACTTCATCGCCCGGCGCCAGCAACCGCTGAACGTGCTCGTGCACAGCCTTGCCTTCGCGCGCCGAGAGGAGCTAGCCGGCAAGTATTTCTCCACGACGCGCTCGGGGTTTTCGTTAGCGCTCGACATCAGCGCATACTCGCTGGTGGTTCTCTGCCGGACATTGCAACCGTTGTTCGCAGAACAAGCATCGGTGATGACCATGACCTACTTGGGCTCTGTTCGCGCGGTGAAGAATTACAACGTCATGGGTGTGGCTAAGGCAGCCTTGGAGGCGTCGGTACGGTACCTTTCGGTCGACCTCGGAGAGATGGGTGGCGTGCGCGTCAACGCCATCTCCGCCGGACCAATCAAGACCGCTTCGGCGCGCGCGGTCGGGGATTTCACCAAGATCCTTTCAGAAGTCGCAGCCAAATCACCGCTGCGGCGGAACGCGATCGCGGAGGACGTCGCCAATACGGCAGTATTCTTAGCGAGTGATCTCTCCTCGGCTGTAACGGGTCAGACACTCTATGTTGACGCCGGTTACAACATTTTGGGCATTGTGTGACAAAGGGTGATTGCAGGCGGTTGCCCAACGGGAAAGGCTCTCATACGGCGAGGGGGTGAAGGCAGTGGGTTTGACCTGGCAAGATGTCGAGGACATCGGTTTCGAACTTGCTCAAGCGTATCCGGAGGAAGATCCTAAACAGGTACCCATGCCGGAACTTTTACGATTGGTCACCGAACTCGACGACTTCGAAGACGATCCCGAAAAAGTCGACGAGCATACGCTCGAGAGCATTGCGCGGGCGTGGGAAGAGGAGTTTGCACATCAAGCGTAACGCCCCGTAATCGAAAAGGGCGGCGACATTATGACGGCCGATCGTAAGATCGGCCGTTTTTTACAGGCTGCCCTCAGAGCTGTCGGGAAGTAGAAGAGTGCATGGATTCGGGCTTGGGGCTTTTTCCGTTGAATACCGTCTTGCTGCCGGGAGCAGCACTGCGGCTGCATATTTTCGAGGATCGCTACAAGCAAATGATCGGCGCCTGCATTCGGGAGCAGCTTCCTTTCGGCGTCGTGCTCGATCGCAGCGGCTCTGATGTGAGTGAGGCGCTTGATCCGGTCAAGGTGGGAACCACCGCGGTCATTCGCGAGGTGACAAAACTGCCGGAAGGCCGTTTGTACATCGTGGCCTACGGTGTGCGTCGGTTCAAAATCAAGCAGGTGCTCAGCACCAAACCGTTCTGGCAGGCGGAGGTCGTATATCTTGCGGAGCCCTTAGGGCCCGCTGACAGCGCTAGCCGTTTGCGTGAGACAGCGCAAGACCAGTTCAGAGATTACTTGCAAGCGCTGCTCGCCGTATCGGGAGGGGAACTCGAGGACATCGCACTGCCGCACGACGCGGCCGTGTCGTCATATCTCATCGCCGATGCGCTCCAAGTCGGCCTTGCCGTGAAACAACAACTGCTCGAGACGAACACCGCTGCCGAGCGGTTGCGAGCAGAACTCAAACTGCTAGACCAAGAGATCCGGCGCTTACGTGGATTGCGTTCCGTCTCTGCGGCGGAGCGGCGCGCGAAAAGCACCCCCTTCAACGTGAAGTTTTCGCTCAACTAGGTTGTCATCGTGAATCTCGCGTTAAACGCTCTGCGCGCGCAATTGAAGCACTATCAATCGCAGCGGCTCTCGATTGCGCAATCCCATCATGCGGCCGTGCTCGTTCCCCTGACCGGCTCGGCGGAAGCGCTGCGGCTTTTGTGTTTCCGCCGCAGCGATCATGTGCTGCATCCAGGCGAGATTTGTTTCCCCGGTGGTTCGTTGGAGCCCGGCGACGACGGGCCGATCGCTGCAGCGCTTCGTGAAACCCAAGAAGAGATCGGATTGCTGCCCGCAGACGTCGAAATACTGGGTCTGCTTGACGACGTCGAGACCGTCGTGACCAATTATGTGATCACCCCGGTGGTCGGGTACGTGAGCAGCACGCGCAACGTCGCGCCCGACACGCTTGAGGTCGCCGAAATCATCAGCGTTCTCATTGCGCGCCTCATCCAGCCGGGAGTCGAATCCGAGGAATGGTTGGAATACCGTGGGGTGGGCAAGCTGCGCTACTCCTATGAGTTCGATGGTCATCGTATCTGGGGCGCGACCGGCCGGATTTTGCGCTCGCTCATGGACTTGTGGCGTACGGAACTTTCGACTGCATGACCGCCGTGATGTGCAGCCGCTGCCTGCAACGTCCGGCCACGACCAGCGACCTCATCGTCAAAGGCGGCAGCCTCAACTGGCAGCCTCTTTGCACTGAATGCATGGCCGCCCAAATGGGCAAGCGAGCCGCGATCGCGGGAGGCGCAGCCTTGGCCGCGATTGCAGTGGGGATCGGCGCGTCGCTCTTCGCGCGGCGCACTGAATCGCAATTGCCGCCGGAAACGGGCGCCCGGCCCGTTCCTGGGCCTGGTGTCTCGAACCGCTACCACCGCACACCCGTGCTGAACGTGTTGGGGCGTGATCTTACGCAACTCGCACGCGAGGGCAAGCTCGACCCGGTCATCGGACGGCAAAACGAAATTGAGCGCGTGATTCGCATCCTAGCGCGCCGCGCCAAAAACAACCCGGTTCTCATCGGCGAGGCGGGCGTGGGCAAGACCGCGATCGTCGAGGGCTTGGCAGTACGCATCGCGCACGGCAACGTGCCGCGAGCGCTCCTCGGCAAGCGCGTGGTCGCTCTCACGCTGTCGAATGTCGTGGCAGGGACGAAGTACCGCGGAGAGTTCGAGGCGCGCTTGAGCCGGGTCTTGGACGAGCTGCGACGTGCAGCCGGCGACGTGATCCTTTTTATCGACGAGCTGCATACCATAGTGGGCGCAGGCAGCGCTGAGGGCTCCACGGTGGACGCCGCCAACATGCTCAAACCGGAACTTGCGCGCGGTGAGATTCGCTGCATCGGAGCGACGACGTTTGAAGAATACCGGCGGCATATCGAAAGCGATGCGGCGTTGGAGCGCCGCTTCGCGCCCGTTATCGTTGAAGAGCCCACTCATGCTCAAGCTTTGGAAATGCTCGCTGGGGTCAAAGACCGCTACGAACGCCATCACGGCGTAAGAATTATTGATGCCGCGTTGGAGCGCGCTGTGGCCTTGAGCGCCCGCTACATCTCCGACCGGCGTTTGCCGGACAAGGCATTTGACCTCATCGACGAAGCCGCGGCCACCGTCGCCCTGCGCCAAGGAATGGAAGTCACAGCGGAAGATGTTGCGATGATGGTCTCGGCTTGGACCGGCGTTCCGCTGCAAACGCTGCAAGAAGAAGAAGCGCGCCGGCTGTTACAGTTTGAAGAAATCTTGAGCCGCCGCATAATCGGTCAGGACGCTGCCGTTCACGCCGTTGCCGAATGCGTGCGACGCTCGCGAGCCGGTTTGCGCGAACATCGTGGGCCGCTGGGGGCTTTGGTTTTCGTGGGTCCGAGCGGCGTCGGCAAGACCGAGCTGGCGCGTGCCACGGCGGAGGCTCTGTTCGGTAGCGACGAAGCGCTGCTGCGTTTTGATATGTCGGAGTTCGGCGAATCCCATTCGGTTACCCGATTGATCGGCGCACCCGCCGGCTATGCGGGCTACGAAAAGGCCGGGGCTTTGACCGAAGCAGTACGCCGGCGTCCCTACTCCGTCGTGCTGTTCGACGACGTTGATCGCGCTCACCCGGCCGTATTAGATCTACTCTTGCAAGTGCTCGACGAGGGCCGCCTCAGCGACGCGCAGTCGCGCAGCGTTGACTTTCGCAACGCGCTCGTGATTTTGACGGCACATATCGCAGGCGCCAGCAACGAGTCCGCGTTGCGATCGATCCTGCCGCCCGAAGTGTTGAACCGCTTGGATGATGCGGTGATGTTTCGCGTGTTAGATGGAGACGACATACGCCGCATCGTCGAACTCGCACTTCGGCCGCTCGTGGCTGCTGCCGGCGAGCAGGGCCTCAAGCTGCGCGTGTCCGATGCAGCATTGGATGCGCTGGCGGCTGAAGCAAACGATCCACGCCAAGGAGCGCGCATGGTGCGCAGAGTTGTGGAGCGTCGCTTACGCAGTCCGCTGGCTACGGCCGTCCTCGCTGAAGGCGCCTCGCAAAATGCAGAAATCCTAGCAGACGTCAATGAGCGAGGCGAGGTAGTGCTGCGGCCGTGCAAATAGAGCAACTAGCTCAAACCGGTGGGGCCATAATCACCTGGGACGCGAGGCCGCGGAGTCGAAGTCCAGCCATATGAACGAGCTCTTATTGAGAGTGTTGCGGCCTGTTTTTCCGCTGCTGCCTCGTAAATTCTTCAAGCACTACGTCAAGCCACTAACCTTGAAGCGCGAGCAGGTCCCCTACGACGCAAAGAAATTTTTCGAATCGTATCACGTGGCGACTCTGGGAATCGAGTTCTCTGACAGGGCGACCATTTTCCCCACGTTCAGCCCGCTCTTCGCTCGCTTTCACTACAACGCCACCGAGAACTCGATCATCGAGTATTTCGCAGCGGCCGGAGCACCCCAGGAGCCAGCGGTGCTCGACATCGGATCCGGCGCCGGCCATTGGATCGATTTCTACCAATCTGTCTTTGGGGCGACAAGCGTCGTTGGGATCGAAATCTCACAACCGTGCGTCGAGGCTCTTCAGGGCAAGTATCGAGGCTCGACCGCCGTTCGCATCATGGAAGGAGACGTTGCAAGTCCCGATTTCAGCCTCGCTGAGAAATTCGACATCATCAGCGCTATCGGTGTGATGTTCCACGTCGTGGATGACGCTCTGTGGTTGCAGGCGCTGAAGACTTTGGCCGGCCATTTGCGTGACGACGGCGTGCTTATCGTCGGCGGTCAATTCGGCATGATCACACAGAACGTTCAGTTTCACAATCGCGACGACTTTTCGACCTGGGAAGAGTACCGCAACGCCAAATCCCCGGTAGCGCTCGTCGACAAAAGAATACGGTCGCTCAGTTTATGGAAGGCCAGCGCCCGCGAGGCCGGCCTGCGCGTGCTGAGCGTGGTTCGAACCCGCCAACATAGCAAGATACGCACACCTGAAAACAACGTGCTGGTTCTGGGGCTGCGCAAAGACTAGCGATGCGCTTTATCGTGCTCATCGAGTATACGGATCTGGCCGCGCGTGAACGCGCGCTCCCCGCTCATCGCGCTTATCTAAAGGCAGCGCGCGAGCTGGGTACGGTGGTGGAATCCGGTCCATTTTCGGATGGCAAAGGCGGTCTCTACATTCTCAACGTGCGGGACGAAGCCGCAGCACGCGCCTTTGTGAGCGCAGATCCGTACACCGCAGCGGGCATGAAGCTCACTGTACGCGAGTGGCAATCCAGCCGCGATCCGCATTAACCAAAGCGGGAGCAATAAGCCAAAGTACGGGCGTTAAGCCAAAGTAGGGGCGGGGGTTAACGCCCGCCCCTACATATCTTCAGCCCTATCTTCAGAACGCTACTTCGTCTTAGACGCTATATGCTTTGAGTAGCTCTTGGATGCGATGCGTTATCCCTATGGCATCCTCATACGGACGTTGCCACAAGTTGCGGCCGAAAATGAGTCCGGTGACGCCGGCTTCCATCGCGATGCGCGCTTTCTGCAGCAAATCATCGTCGCTGACTTTACTGCCGCCGGAGATGAGCACCAGCGTGCGGCCGGCGGATTTCACTATCTTGCGCACCGCTTCTGCTTCCGACAGACGCTCGCTGGGATATGGTTTGGGCTGCTTGTCGTTATCGGTGACCTTCGGTACGTTGAGCTTCACGACATCGGCGCCCATTTCGCATGCGACTCGGGCCGCATAGTCAACCGCATAGAGCGAGTCCTGACCGCCTTTTTCTTTGACAGCCTTGCCGCGCGGATACGCCCACACGACGAGCGGCATGCCGAAGCGGTCGCACTGCTGACGCACTTCGTTGAGCTGCGCAATATCAGCGCCCTGCGCGGGACTGCCGACGTACAGCGTATAGCCCACTGCATCAGCACC
>JRHI01001402.1_pt1 | contig 20406 bp, 20 predicted proteins | sample 215371 | NCBI WGS metagenome assembly JRHI01 (sample SAMN02929681, study PRJNA255918) | sediment metagenome | biome: cave system; feature: Ice Cave; material: Sediment; isolation source: sediment from deep within a dark volcanic ice cave with no known source of... ...
CTACGAGCCGGTCTGGGCGATCGGCACGGGTCTTACGCCGATGCCACACGACATCGCCGAAATGCACGGCTTCATCCGTGGCTGGGTGAACCGGCATCTGCCGGGGCAGGGCGCCGGCCTGCGCATTCTCTATGGCGGCTCGGTGCGGCCGGCCAATGCCGCGCAACTACTGTCGATTGACGACGTCGATGGCGCGCTCGTCGGCGGCGCGAGCCTGAGCTCCGCCGAGCTCATGGCGATTGCGGGGGTTTACCGCAAATCCGGTCTTGCTGGTTAGCGCGGACAAGCGGCTGCCCGGTATCCTTCAGTCGGCGATATGGCTGCCTGTCATTCCCGCCTCTATTGTGAAACAGCTCATAGGCCGATCCCCTGCCCAGTCACTGCGGCGTAATGGCAGCGACCTTCACGTTGTCGAACCGCGCTCGCACACCGGGCGAAACAGGAAGTGGCCGGCCCTCGCGATCAACGAGCCCGCGCATGACGAAAGTTACCGAGATCTCCGCATCATTCCATAACTTCAAGGCCTTGAGCTCGCGGACGTTCTTCGTGATGTCGAAGCGGGCAATGTAAGGGTGCTCAGCGGCACCCGCGTGGCGCTCGACAAAGAAGCTCAGGTTACCGACAAAATACGCGCTCTTGTAATTAGGCTCCTGATTCCCCGGTAGATTAAGGTAGATTTGATAGTGGACGTTCGGTGGCGTGTCGAACTTAATTGCTTCGACCGTTAGGATGAGGTTGCCTTTATTCGATGGCGCCATCGCAGCTTCAATCTGTGCGCGAGCGTCACCCCGCAAAGCCACGCGCACGGTCACCGGTTCGGTGGCCAGCTCGACCGGCGCAGCTGCAGCCATAGCGCCTAGTTCGCGTGACACGGGAGCGCTCTGTCCCCAAACCGGGGTGTGCAAAAGTTCAAGGGCCACCACAAAGATTGCCGCAACGCCTTGGGTCTTGCTCATAGCGTACACCCCAATCTATCGCATTTGTAAAGTCCCGAGCGAATTGCTAAGCTACCTTAATGCATGCCCTGAATACGGCCCTAGCCCCGGCAAGAGGGATCGCGATCGAGGTCAATGTGGCAGTCGCAGCAATGCATTTCGTCACGGCCGTAGACTAACCCATAATTCTACCCTCGACGGTTTATGAAGCCGACTTCGGCAACGGATCAGAGTAATGCGACGCCATTCTCGTCATGCTTTCGTTTCCCGCGATGCAGGGGCGCGAACATCGCTAGTGGCCCGACATTCGGCCAAACCATTTTCTAATCTCACCTCAGCTCTACGTTCTGAATCAACCGACAGTCGTCGCCGCAACCGACCGCGGCGCCACTCAGGTCGTTCGGATCGTAAATGATTCCGAGTGACCGTCTTGCTACCACTGCGGTCGCGAGCAGGCTCAGTACTCGGCTGGCGTCGGGATGGGCGGCGCTAAGTGCAAAAAATGTGATCGCTCCGTCACCCGGAGTGCACCGGACGTGGATGTTCGATGCGGGAACAACGGTGACGCCCGTTGCCGTACAGATGAACCCGGCCGCCAATACGGGCGCTGAAGACGCGATTAGGACGCATGCGCTGACCACGGCACCCGCCAAGGCCAGTCGTGCGCGACATCCTCGATTGAGTCGCCATACCTTCATGATTTAGTGTTCCTTCCGATTTGGCTCGGTGGTGTCCGGTGCTCTTCCCTAGCGCAACGGCATCTGGATCAGCTGAATTATTGTGACGATATCGACGTTCGCGACAGAGTCCGCGCACCCCGGCTCATCGTCGTAGCAATAGCTGAGTTGGCCAACGGTGTCGAGAATGTCTTTGCCCGATTTCTGCACCTGTTGGCCATTCTCGTCAAAGAAAGTGAACATGGTGTTCATCCACACCTGGTCCCCCGTTGGGTCCAGCCGGCCACCGCCTTGAGCAAGCCAGCGCTTCCAGAGCCGATCGATGTTGGCATGGTGCAGGTAGAAAATGGGATCTTGGGCAGAAGTGTTGGGGTCGTTCATCAAACCTCCGATATCGCCGTGCACGACGTTGTGGGGCGTTGACTCTAAGGCCCCGAAGTCGTCGTTGCTTGTTGAGTGGTTCGACCTCGTCGGCCCACCAAAACTTGCGGCACCCGAACCAACCGATGCTTCGAAGTTTGTGTATGTGAAAGCTTGCGAGTAATCGACGTCTTCGGGTCGGAGGTACCCCGTCCCGTCGTTGATGCCTGGATTTCGCTGAGACACGAATAATGGGTTGGATGCATCGGCGGGCTGCCGGAACGCCAGCGGAAGCTGGCGCCGATCGGGGTCCGGCAGATTGGGGTCGTCCGTGTAGTTCCAATAGGGAAGTCCGAGATTGGGATCACCGGACGCCGCGCGCAGGATACGCTCGAAGTAGTACAAATACATTCGGTGCCAGGAGAAGAAAAAGAAGCTGCCGTGCTGACAACCGTTCCATGCCGTCAGCACCGGCTGGTCATAGGTGCCGTGCATGTTGGCCTGATATAACCAGCTCGTGGGATCGGTGGCTGGGCGGCTCTGCATGACTTGAATGCCATGGCGCAGCGATGCGATCTCCGGGCCGTTAGGATCGAGCGCGAAAATGCTCCGGCGCACACCTCCTGCTTGAGCAATACCACTCCACAAAAGGCACAGCAAAAGGATAGTGATTCGGGCTCTCATTGCGTTTTCCCCTCATGGTATTTCTATTCGGAGCGGTTTCTTCTATCCTTTTGAGGAACGAGCGCCGCTGTTAGGCGATTTCCCCGCATACGCTGCTCCCCGCCGCGTATGGCGCGGGTTTCCGAGATGACCGGCCTTTTGAAGCAGCATGTTCCATTTTGGCTTTGTCCGCAAGTCGGATAGGCGGCATCGTAAATAGCGCGCTGGTCGGCGGCGCTAGCCTGAGCTCTGCCGAGTTCATGGCGATCGCCGGCGTTTACCGGTGAAGTGTTTTGCGCCCAGGGGAGACCATCTAGGCACGCGGCTAGGAGCCCTTGAAAAGGGGTTCAAACTCGCAGTCGCGTTCAGTCCGCCTCGCTAGCTTTCGTTGCCGCAGGCCTCCAAGAATGTAGCGGCTTCGACTTCCTTGGCTTTCACTTCGGTCCGGCAGGGCTGGTTGTGGCCAAGCAGACGATCGCCAACTTCACCGAGAAAGCATCCCGGCTTCAGGAGCAGGAGCGGAGGGCGGTTTCTGCCGCGTCCCGGCTCGGGATGTCCATCAGGCGATGGCTCCGGTGGGCCAGGAGTGCAATGGGACCGCAATCGAATGGTGTACAAAGTCCGGATTTGATCCAACGGTCAATGTCAGATTACGTCATTCATTCAACGGCGGGCATGATCGGCGAGGTGGACTCGATGTTGTCAAGGACGCGAGCTTCGCTCGCGCCGGCGCAGCCGGTGCTTCGCATCCTTGACAACACCGATTCACTCGCCAAACTCGCCGCCAAGAGATGAATGGCAAGCTGTGATTTAATCCGGCAGGGCCTGAAATCTCAAGTCCAGTATTTTACACCTGAATGATCCGGATGCCGGTTCCGTTCTCAGGAGATGGGTCGCGAAGCGGTGGCGCAGGGTGGGCCTCGTCACGCCGGCCTTGCCGCCTTTGCCGCCGGCCGGCAAGCGGCGCGCAGGACGGCCGGATCGACCGGATGATCCTCGTCGCGGCCGGGAAAGAAATTAAAGCCTTGGCCGGGCCAGCCGCCAATCGCTGCGGCGGAATGCCGGGCAACTGCGGCGGCCGCATCGCGTTGCGATCCTTCGCCCTCTTGCCGTGCCGGACCACCCTGATCTCCCGCGCGCGGCCGATGCCGGCGGCCATGCGACTGCCGGCTTCGGAGGCCCGCGATCCGGCTGCACAGCAGCAAGCGAGCGCCGCGGAGTGGAAAATGTCGAGCAACTTTTTCTGGACGTGCTCTAATTGCCGCGCCGCAAGAGCTCGTTGGAGACCCCGAACCCGGCCCAAGGTGGTAGAAAACCAGGTTCAACTTGCATTTGAATATGCTTTCTCATCAATAGTTATAGAATTGAAGAGCAAATTGATCTTTTTCCTTAGAGCAGCCCGCCGATCATTGGTCTTATAGACCTGTCTTGCCAGCGAGACGAAGGCGGCGCCGAAATCTTCCCGTGCTTCATGTCCCCGCAGGGCATTCTCGATGTTCCAAAGCACGCCATTCATGGACTTAAGCTCGGCCTGGAGTTCGGCTAGCTGTCCCCCGCCGAGACCGCATTCGCTCTTGAGCTTCCGCAACAGCGTGAGTTCACGCCGGATATTTTCGAGCTTCGCTGCTTCCCGGACGTGACTTTCCTTGATCTCCAAGATCGTGATCTTGTCAATGAGCTCGCCAACCGCCGCGGGGATTGTGATTGCCGTCATTGCGCGGCGTGCGCCCGTCAACTGGCCAGCTTTTCCCGTTATATCTGCCGCAATGCGCGCTGCGATTCGCCCAAAAACGGTCTCCCAGTCTCCTTTTTCCGCTTGGCGAAAGAGCCGCATGCTAGGATACCAAGGGCAATCCTCGCGGTGCATCAGCCAGCGCCAATCCGGCACGCGTTTCAGGGCGAGAAAAACCGGCCTTCCCAAGGCTCCGGCAAGATGCGCGATCGCGGTATCCGAGGTAACGATGAGATCGAGGCTCTCCATCGCCGCGGCGCAGTCCACGAACGAATCGGGTCCGGCATCGAAATCGTTTCCCAAGCTCTCGATCGTGAACCGCCCGCCCGCCGGCGTTTCCACCTCGATGGCGGCTTGATCCTTCATGAGGCTGATCAGCCGCGCGTCTTCTATTGCCGCAAGCGGCGCGAAGCAAGCAAGCGGAATCGATTTTTGAAGATCGATCAATTTGTTGCCTTGCCAGCCTACGCCAATTCGAAAACCTGCGGTGCCAATTCGCCCGGCCCATTTCGCGACGAGGCCCGGTTCTGGATGAAGATAGGGGGTTGGCGCCGGAACGGTCTCCAACCTGGTTTGGAAGCCGCGAGGAAGGCTCATAAGCGCGCTCTGAAAAGCAAAGCTTTCGTTCGTTTCGAGAGCTTCGACGAGGCGAACCGGCTTCGACAAGCTGCGCAGAAGCCGGTGCATGTTCTTGCGGCACAGCAAGGTGACACCGGCGCCGGCGTCCATGAGACATAGCAGATAACGCGAAAACTGGATCAGGTCGCCGAGACCCTGCTCATCCCATACGACGATTGCCTGCCCGGCTAATTTCTGGCCCTCCCATATCGGCAAATCCGAGATGAGGGTTTTGGGCGGCGCATTCGAACGGTCCCAGCGGCTTTCGAAATCCTCGAAGCCGGCTTTCAAATTGCCCTTGAGGAGGAGCGCGCAGGCCCGGCTGTTTCGCGCGTCCGGAAAGCCGGGCTTATGTTCCAAGGCCTCGTCGAAATAGACCAGAGCTTCGTCGATCTGGCCTGCCTCCTTGAGAGCCACGCCTAGGCCGGACAACGCTTCGGGATAATGAGGTTTGATACGCAGGGCTTCGTTATAGCATGCCACGGCTTCCGGATGACGATCGAGTTCCTGCAAAACATTGCCGCGATTAAGCCACTTGTCCGGCATGGCGGGATCAAGACGAACGGCTTCATCGAGACTGGCCAGAGCCTCGCCCAGACGTCCGAGTTTGTGGAGCGCCGCGCCGCGAATGCCAAGGCTCTGCGAATGTTCCGGGGCGCGCCGCACGACCTCGTTGCAGGACAGAATTGCCTCTTCGGCCCGGCCCAATTGAAGCAAAATATTGGCGCGATTGGTCAACGCCGGCAAAAACCCCGGCCGGATTTTTAAGGTGTATGCGCAGGCGGCGAGCGCGTCTTCGAGCTGACCGAGCTCGTGCAGGGTGTTGGCGCGATTGCAGGAGGCTCCGTAATGGGTAGGATCGAGCGCAAGCGCGGCATCGTAAGCCGCGAGCGCATCTTGGGGCCTGCCAAGCCCCTGCAGGACTATCCCCTTATTGTAGAGCGCCTGCGGGTAACCGTCGCGGTATCGCGAGGATAGGTCATAGGAGGCGAGCGCTTCCTCGAGACGGCCGAGCTTTTGCAGAACATTGCCTCGATTGAGCTCCGTTTCCGCATCGGGCGGACCGAGCCTGGCGGCTTCGTCGTAAGCGGCGAGAGCATCTTCGTGGCGTCCGAGTTTTTGCAAGACCGAGCCCTTGTTAAACAAATTCGAGGTATCGCCGGGCCTTATTGTCTCGATGGTGTCGAAGCAGGCGAGGGCCTCGTCAAGGCGACCGAATCGTTCAAGCAAGGTGCCGCGATTCGTCAACGCCTCGCAATGCGCAGGGCTCCATTGCAACGCAGCCTCGTAAGCGGCGAGCGCATCGGTCATCCGCCCGAGGCTCTGCAAGACGGCGCCCACGCTAAACAAGGCCTCCGCGTCGCGCGGCCGGAGTTTTAGGATTGCTTTGAACGATTCCAGAGCGTCCTGTGGCTGACTGAGCCGCTGAAGAACGATGGTGCGGGCGGAGAGCGCTTCGGGAAAGTCTGGGTGCAAAGCAAGCGCGCGATCAAACCATGTGAGGGCATGGCGCAAATCGCCGACATTGAAATAGATTACGCCGAAGATATAGCATCCGGCATTGCTCCGCGCGGCAAGATCCGCATATTGCTTGATTTGCGCAGTCGCCTCTTGCCGCGCGCCGGCATTGAGCAAGGCAAAGGCTTCCGTGATCGCGGCTTGGAGAATCGCCCTGCTGCAAAACTCATCGCGGCGATCGAGGCTATCTAATTGTTCAAGCTGGGGGACGCTCATTTGCCCGTGCTCGTCACGGTGCGGGACATCGAGCCTGAACCGCATGCTCTTCAATGGGTTATCCGGTACAAGCGGGAGAGATCAAAAGGTGTCAAGGCGAGCGGCGCGACGATCACGATCACACGCCCCACGAAACATCGGACTCGCATTGAAGCGAAGAAAACTTTTGCGGGACTGACGCCCGCCTGGCGGCCACCGTCAAAATCCGTAATGATCCCCCGCCGCCCTCGACGACTTCATTCGAGCGGCTTCACTGCCTCCTGTTGAGGCCAACCTGCCTCTGCGATCAGCCGCGTGATCGCGGCGCTTGAGCTGGCGATCCGCAAATGCGATCCGCCGAACTGCCGTACGCTCGGATCGCGATTCGCAACAGGCGCCGGCCGATCGCCGGAAGCAGCTCCTCGCTGGCGCCATGAGCCGCCGCGGCAATTGTTACGATAACGCCAAGGCGGAAAGCTTCATGAAGACATTGAAGGCCGAGGGAGCGTATTTGACGGACAATGAAACATTCGAGGACATCGCCGCTGGCCTTCCCCGCTTCCTCGACGAGGTTTACCACCGGAGGCTCATTTCGTGCTCGGATCTCTCAGGGCGGCGCGGCGTGAGGCCGGGCGAGACTAACGAAAAGGCCGCACGGCGATGTTGCGCGGGCCGCGGACCGGGTGCATTCTACCAAGGCAATTTGCCGCTGCGCTAGAGGCCTGGTGGCCAAGCGTTGCACTCCGAAGGGACGCACTGTGGGCGGTAAATAGACAATCAGGAAAATTTCCAGGGAGGCAAGGATGACTGTCGCACACATTCTCGCGGCCAAGGGAAGGGACGTCGTCACCACCCAGCCGCAACGGACCTTGGCCGAGGCCGCCGCGCTTTTGACAGCGCGCAACATCGGCGCGGCCGTGGTCACCAGCGCGGAAGGCCGCGTCCTTGGGATGCTATCGGAACGCGACATCCTTCATGCGGTCGGCACGGGCGGCGCGGCCGCGCTCGGCGATACCGTCTCGAAACATATGACTGCCCCGGTCGTGACAACGGCTGAAGACGAATGCGTTCATGTCGCAATGGAAAAAATGACCGCCAGGCGCTGCCGCCACCTTCCTGTCGTCGTCGACGAAAAGCTGGTCGGCATTGTATCGATCGGCGACGTGGTCAAATACCGGATCGAGCAAATCGAACACGAATATGAGGCGATGCGCGAATATATCGCGACCGCGTGAGCCAGGAAGGCCAATTCACCGCGGCGAGATTGCGCTCTCCGGGGGCGCCATCGCAACGTCTTTGGCGATGTCGTCTATGACACGGCGCGTGGCCTCGCGGCCGATCGCGATAAGTTCGCCGGCGCGATGAAAATCGAAGAGGCCGACGGTGCCGAGACGGGCGTTGACGAGAACGTCAGGCGGATCGCCGGCGAGGCGCGAGCGCGAAATCCTGCCTTGCGCGATGTTGAACGCATCCATCATCGCGATCCCTATCCCCGGCGCGCCGTCCTCCCGTTTGCCGAAGAGCCGGCGCAGATTGCCGCCCATCCCGCCAAAGATGCGCGCTCTCAGCGAGGGTCCCGCTGCGGGCGTGCCGAAGTCATACTGTTCGAGCGCCGGCTCTATCGAGACACGATCGTCGATGATCGTTCCGCGAAATGTCGTGTCGCCTACGAGATTGACGGCGACGACCACCTCGGCGCCAAGCGCGCGGCAGAGCGTGACGGGGATGGGATTAACCAGCGCGCCATCGAACAGCCAGCGCCCATTGATCTTCACTGGTTCGAAAATCCCGGGCATGGCGTAGGAGGCCCGTATGGCATCCGCGACCTTGCCTTTGGTCAGCCAAATTTCATGTCCCGAGCCGATTTCGGTCGCGACTGTGGCGAATTTTTTGTCGAGGTCCTCGAAGCTTAGGCCCGAGAATTCTTGTTCGAGCTCGCGCCGCAGCTTTTCGCCGCCGAGAAAGCTCACTCCCGAAAACGACACGTCCATAAGGCTTATGACACGCTTCCTTGTCAGGCCGCGGGCGAAATCTTCCAACTCCTTGAGCTTGCCGGCGGCATAGGCTCCCCCGACCAACGCCCCGATCGATGTGCCGGCGACGACTTCCGGATAAATCCCCTGTGCGTTGAGTTCGAGCAAGACGCCAATATGCGACCAGCCGCGCGCGCCGCCCGCGCCAAGCGCGATACCAAGCTTCGGCCAGCGAGCGGTAGCGAAGTCCGCCGCACGTTCGTTAGCGCCCACGCCGTGAATGTTCTTACGGTAAAACGGCCCCATCTTGTTCAATTGTACGGTCCTCGCGTGCGCGCCTTGGCGTGAAAGGTCATCGCTCGGCGGCGCGGCCGACGGATTATTGGCCTTCACCATAAACATGTCACCTTGCTCCAGACTGTTCCTCTTCTTGGTTAACAATGCCTTAAGCGGTTGGGTGTTCACCGCGAACACGCGGATTTGATGCAAGCGGATTTGACGAAGGCGGCGCGGGAATTTTGGGTATCCGCCGTCCGGGACATCTGGGTATAAGATCGGAATTGCTTCAGTTGAAAACAAGCTTGGCTTTATCGCCGCCGAGCGCGACCTTGCGGCAGTAGCGAGAGCGTCGGCCGGTGTGGCAACCGCCGCCGTTGCCGCCGGTCATTTTCCTGTGCTTGGCCGTGAAGTGATGCGGATTCCCGCGCATCCCGACCCAACGGCACGGGTTCATACTTGTCAGGAAAGCCAAGCTGAGGGAGGATGGGCGGAAACTGGTGGCTAGCTGGGGAATGCCGACTTTAGAACTTTCAATAGACGGAGCCATAGGTTATTGCCGCTACGATGAAGGAGGTCGCCGTGCTTACGCTCGTAATTGGAATCCTGATTATCGTCGTCGTCGGTGCGATTTTGTTTTGGGTCATCGATAAATTCTGCCCCGACGCGCGGCTTGCGCAGCTCCTCAAGCTGCTAGTGGTGCTGGTCTGTTTGGGGGCGATCGTGAACCGGTTGCTTCCGCTGCTGGGATATCCGTCCATGCTGTAGCGGCATCGACGATTTTAGGCCATATGCCGTAGGCACAACTTGGACCTGGCCATTGGAGAAGCCGTTGACGCAGACTCGGCTTCCGCAGAAGATGGCTGTCGCGATGTGAGATCGCAATTTAGGCAGCAAGATCGGAATCGCGTCAGTCGAAAACAAGCTTGGCTTTATCGCCGCCGGGCGCGACCTTGCGGTAGAAGCAAGAGCGCCGGCCGGTATGGCAAGCGCCGCCGTCGCCGCCGGGTTCGACCTTCAGCAGCAGGGTGTCCTGGTCGCAATCGGTCCGGATTTCCTTGACCTTTTGAACCTGGCCCGACGTGTCGCCCTTGCGCCAGAGCATTTGGCGTGAGCGCGACCAATAATGCGCCACGCCGGTCTCAAGGGTGAGCCGCAGGGCTTCCGCGTTCATATAAGCGAGCATCAGGATTTGCCCGTCGTTCGCGTCCTGCGTCACGCAGGCGATCAGCCCGTCGCCATCGAAACGCGGTGTGAACGCGATTCCTTCTTCCAATTCGCTCCTCCCGGTCTGGCTCGCGCCGGGACCGGACGATGGAGAGGGCAAGGATGTCAAAGCGAATTTCCCGTGCCGTGCCTCCCGGGCCAGACGTGGCCCGGGAATCTAGCGCCTATCCCGGAAAGGACGTGGAGGCCTCACTTGCCGCCGCGCAGCATTGTCAAGAACCGGATTTGCTCGGCGGGATCGTCGCGAAAGATGCCGGTGAATAGCGTCGTGACGGTTTCCGCGCCATGTTTGCGAACGCCGCGCATGGACATGCACATATGCTGGGCTTCGAGCATGACGGCACAGCCCCGCGGGCGCAGATGCCCGTCGATCGCGCCGACGATCTGGGCGGTCAACGCCTCCTGTGTTTGCAGGCGTTTGGCGAAGATATCGACGAGCCGCGCAAGTTTGGAAAGCCCGGCGACGCCGGCCTCGGACGGATAATAGGCGACATGAGCCATGCCGAAAAAAGGCACCATGTGATGCTCGCAGTGCGACGAAAACGGAATCTCGCGGATGAGAACCATATCGTCGTAGCCATGAACCTCCTCGAAGACGCGGGCGAGCACGCTCGTCGCGTCTTGTTGGTATCCTGAAAAGAACTCTTCATAGGCCTTGACGACCCGTTTTGGCGTGTCGCGGAGACCCTCGCGCGAGGGATCGTCGCCGGTCCAGCGCAAAAGAACCCGCACGGCCGCCTCGGCCTCCTCGCGCGTCGGGCGCGCGAGCGGCGAAATGTGGGGTCGTGGCTGTGGACGTTCAAGCAAGGACTTAACCACGGCATCCATGTGGCGCCTCCATTAAAGTTCGAATGAGCGTCCTTGGCCTTGCTCCCCATGATTAAAGAGCACCGGACGGACGGTTGTCCGGGGAGTTTCGCCTGGAAATTTGCCAGATCTCGTTCGCCAAACCCTGCCTTCCTATATAGGATACGTAAGGCGCCGTCACCTGGACCTCCATGTCAAGCGAAGCCAATTTTTTCGATATTTATAGCCACCGGATCCTCGATCTGGCCGGTAATATTCCGCGCCAGGGACGGCTCGCGGCGCCCGGCGCCACGGCAACCGCCCATTCGAAGCTGTGCGGCTCGACGGTCGTCGTCGATCTTGTCATGACGGATGGCCAAGTGGTTGATTTCGCGCAGGACGTCAAGGCGTGCGCGCTAGGTCAAGCAGCGGCCTCGATCATGGCCCGCCACGTGATCGGCGCGACGGGACCGGAACTGCGCGCGCTCCGCGACCAGATGCGCGCCATGCTCAAGGAAAATGGACCGCCGCCGCAAGGCAAATGGGCCGATGCCGCCATCCTCGAGCCGGTGCGCGATTTCAAAGCCCGGCATGCCTCGACCCTGCTCATCTTCGACGCGACGGTCGATTGCGTCAACCAGATAGAAGCCGCGCATGCCCGCGCGAGCGAACACTCCCGGCCCGGTCTGCACAGTGTTGTGGTCAGAACCAATTCAAGTTGAAGGTATAGGCAACAAGGGCACCGGCCGTAATTTCGTTCAGCGAGCCAAGCCGGTTGGGAATCGGGCTTGCTCCCGCGCTGCTGACATAGCGGTTGACGCCGCCGAAAACCGTCGCGCTCCACGCCGGCGTGAAAGCATATTTGATGGCGCCGAAGCCTCCAACCGAAGCGAGAACGCCATGTGCTTGATACGGAGATACATTGCCGTTGAGGAAGGCTTCCGCCGGCGTGACCGAGAAATAGGCGTTCATGAACTCATCGTCGCCGAATCGGAAGCGCGGGCCGGCCGAAAATGTCCAGGGACCATATCTCTCGACGACATCCAGTTCGATGTTGCCATCGAAGGCCTGGGCGCCGCTGACCCCATAGCGCGCCTCGAAGCGGGCGCGGATGAAATCGGCAGGCCAGAGCTCCAGAAAACCGCCGAGTTCGGCCGTGAACCCTATATTGTGCAGGCCGAAGAAGTCTCTGTTGTTGCCGATGCTTCCAAAGCCGCCGCTGAGGGTGCGCTCGGAGATAAAGCGCGCGACCGGGCCGGCCTTGATCCACGGGAGATCCAGAAGCGCGATCCCAAGTCCATCATCTGGAGAAACAAACGGTTCAGGCTCGCCGGGACGCCGGTAGGAAATATAGCCGGTCGGCCAAATCGAAACGCTGCTCGCTCCCGGGAAAGACGTGAAAACCTCGGGGCCGATCCCCAGGGTAATCGTCCAGCCCTCGACTGGGGCAGGCGTTGGCGGTGTCAGATCGGCCGCGCTGGCGGCCGAAGCGGCGATCGCGAAGAGCCCGGCGAGCGAGAAGCGTTGCGCGTTTGACAAGTCAGCCACCCAATCTTGAGCCAATCGAAACAAGCAGAATTATGAGCTGTCGATTGAAGGCGCGCCAGTGTATTTCTGCCACAGGCGACCGCCATAATGGAGCGCGTGGCGTCAATTAAGATGCAAGGTTCGTCTTCCATCGGCCGCATTGTCGCGCATATTGCCATACGCGCCTATCAGCTCACTCTGTCGGCGATCGCCGGGACCCATTGCCGGCACTTGCCAACCTGCTCGGCCTACATGGACGAGGCGATCGCGCGGCATGGAATTTGGGCGGGGGGCGCGTTGGGCCTCGCCCGGCTGCTGCGCTGCCACCCTTGGGGCACCTCTGGATTCGATCCAGTGCCAAAAACCTTGCCGAGCGATGCGCATTGGTGGCGCCCGTGGACCTATGCCGCGCGCGTCCACGAGGAACAGTGCGACGAATAGGTCTATCCCGCCAGACCCGCGTGCAAGAGAGACAGCGCCACGGCGCAGGCATTCGAGACATTGAGGCTCTTGATCGCGCCCGGCATGTCGAGGCGCACGAGGAAATCGCAATTTTCCCGGCTGAGGCGCCGCAGCCCCTTGCCTTCGCCGCCGAGCACAAGCGCGATCGGCCGCCGCAACGGCGTCCGCGCCAAACTTAGCTCCGCTTCCGAGTCGAGGCCGAGGCGCAGATAGCCGTTTTCCCCCAGTCGTTCGAGCGCGCGGGCGAGGTTGACCACGCCGGCGATCGCGACATGTTCGAGGCCGCCGGACGCCGCTTTCGCCACGACGCCCGCCATTTCCGGCGCGTGGCGGTGGGTCACAACCACGGCATCGGCGCCGAAAGCCGCGGCGGTGCGCAGGATGGCGCCGGCGTTATGCGGATCGGTGATCTGATCGAGCACGAGCACGATGCCGCTTCGCGATACGATGTCGGAGAGATCGAAGGGCTCCAGCGGCAGGGCTTCGAGCATGACGCCTTGATGGACGGCGCCCGCGCCAAGACGGTGAACAAGGTCCTCGGCAGTGACGATATGGGGGCGGAGACCAGCCCCTGCGATTTCGCCTTCGAGCCGCCGGGCGGCGGCTTCCGTGGCATAAATATCGAGGGTTTTTCGCCGCTTGCCACGCAAGGCCTCGCGCACCGCGTGAAAGCCATAAAGAACAGCAACGCCGCTGGCCGCGCGCCGGAACACCGGCGCCTTGGCCCGCGCGAGGTTTTGCCCGCTTATTGCTGGGTGGACCGGATGAGGCTTGGTGCGCCAGATTGTGTCGGGGACAATTTGCTGGAGAGACGGATCCGGCGCTTTTTGATGCTTGCCGGATCCGCCGGTCCTCGCACTTGGGCGTTTCGATTTGTCGCGCGTCAAATTGCAGGTCCAGAACATTTGGTGGATCGGGTTTGTTCCTGTCACGGCAAACGGGAGCGCGCAACGCAAAGCATCAACGCAACATCAACGCAGCGCGATTTTCCGGCGAGGATTTCAGGTTGACAGCGGCAAGCCCGGTTCGCATAAGCGCGTGCATGAATGCCCTTTGGGGTATTGGGGGAGTGTCCCGAGCGGCAAAGGGGGCGGACTGTAAATCCGCTGGCTAAGCCTTCGTAGGTTCGAGTCCTACCTCCCCCACCAACACTGTAGGCTTTACCATCCCCGGCTCCTATGGGACCTGCCGCTGCCGCATTATGATCTGATGATCACGGAGCTCGAGCAAAACGACGAATCGGCTTCCGGCGCTCCTGCTAGTTAAGTCTGGAATCCGTCGCCGCCTTGGGCGATAATCCCATCGTCAGCCTGCCCATCCCGGCGGCCTGACCGATCGGCGCCGCCGGAGGTCGCGGCGGCTCATCAGCCGTTGCAGCGGCACCACGCGTTGGGACACGATCGCGGCCTGGCGCGCCACGTTTGAGCAAGCGTTCGCGGCGTGATTGGCCGGGCGGCGGTATTCCCGCGGGTCTCGCCACAATCGCGCGCAACAGGAAGTTCATGAACGCAAGCTCCTTTCATTGGCCGGGACGAGGACGTTCGAAAGGCGGTATTTTGGCCGGACCGCGCGGACGCATCGCAAGACGGCACGCCGGGGTGGCTATTCCGGTTCCGCCGCGGACGGGCGCCGCGCGATGACCGGAGCCGCGGCGGGGGCGCTCGTCCTGTTTTCGGGCGGCCAGGATTCGACGACTTGCCTTGCCTTGGCGCTCGATCGATTTGCGCGGGTCGAGACGATTGGATTCGATTACGGCCAAAGGCATGGCGTCGAGCTCGACCAGCGCGCCCCGATCCGCGAAACGCTTCGGCAAAATTTCCCCGCCTGGCGCGAGCGCCTTGGCGAGGATCACCTGATCCGCATCGAGGCCTTGGCGCAAATCTCCACAACGGCGATGACTCACGATGTCGCGATCGCCACCGACGCGCGCGGCCTGCCCAATACATTCGTCCCCGGCCGCAACCTTATGTTCCTGAGCCTGGCGGCGGCGCTCGCCTACCGGCGCGGCTTCAAGCATATTGTCGGCGGCATGTGCGAAACGGATTTTTCGGGCTACCCGGATTGCCGCGACGATACCATGAAAGCCATGCAACTCGCCGTGAATCTCGGCATGGATACTCGTTTTGTTCTCGAAACTCCTTTGATGTGGCTCGACAAGGCCGCGACCTGGCGCCTCGCGGAAACGCTCGGCGGAACCGCGCTCGTCGCTCTCATCGTGGAGTCGACGCATAGCTGCTACCTCGGCGAGCGCGCGATCAGGCACGATTGGGGCCATGGCTGCGGTTCGTGTCCCGCCTGCCGGCTGCGCGCCGAAGGCTGGCGGAAATACATTGCCTCGTCAGGGAAACACGGGCCGGCCTGATCCGGGGCCGCAAGGACGGCCGCGCTCCCATGCGGTGGTTTCCGGCACGGCCGCGTAGGCGGCCCGGACGCCGATGTTGACAATCACAAAATCACCTCGATGTTTGCCTTGCGGTGCTGCCCCTCCCGCGATGCCAGACGATGCGGTTTTCGGTGGTATGAACGGATAGGCACCGCGAGAGATGAGCAAGATCCGATGAACGCCGGAACGGCATGAGCATGATTTGGCCGCCGCAGCAGGAGGCTGCGCTAAAAGCAGTCGCGGCATGGTTGAAACGCGGCGAGCCGCAATTGTTCCGGCTGTTCGGCTATGCGGGCACCGGCAAGACCACGCTCGCCAAGAAAATCGCCGAGGATAGCGATGGCAGTGTCGCCTTCGCGGCATTCACCGGCAAGGCGGCGCTCGTTTTGCGCTCCAAGGGCTGCAAGGAAGCGCGCACCATCCACAGCTTGATCTACCGGCGGCGGGCGACCGATACGCAAGAGCCTTCCTTCGTTCTCAACGAAGACAGCGCGGTTACGAAATCGAGCCTCGTCATCATCGACGAATGTTCGATGGTCGATGCCGAACTCGGCCGCGATCTTTTGTCCTTTGGCAAACCGGTGCTGGTCCTTGGCGATCCGGCGCAATTGCCTCCCGTCAAGGGCGGGGGGTTCTTTACCGAAGGCCCGCCCGACGTGATGCTGACCGAGGTGCATCGCCAAGCGGTGGACAATCCGATCATCAAAATGTCCATGGTTGTGCGGGAAGGAGGAAGGCTTTCCGTCGGCGCATATGGCGAGAGCCTCGTCATCGAGCGGGGCGGCATCGATCCCGGCATGGCAACCGCGGCCGATCAGTTACTCGTCGGCCTCAACCGCAGCCGCCACTCGTACAACAGAAGATTGCGCGAACTATTCGGGTATGCCGATGTTTTTCCGCAAGAGGGCGACAAGCTGGTCTGTCTTAAAAACGACAAGACCAAGGGTCTCTTGAACGGCGGCATCTGGCTCGTGAAGACCACCGCGCCGACGCGCAAGAAGAAGCTCGCGCTGAATGTTGTGCCGGAAGACGATCCGGCCCGCAAGCCGCTCCGCATCGGCGTGCTGCCGGAATTCTTTCAAGGACTCGAAGAAAGTCTAAGCCCAGAAATCCGGCGGGAGTCGGATGAGTTCGATTACGGCTATGCGCTCACCGTGCATAAGGCGCAGGGGTCGCAATGGAACCATGTGGTTTTGTTCGACGAAAGCTTCGCATTTCGCGAACACCGCAACCGCTGGCTCTATACCGGCATTACCCGCGCCGCGGAGCGGCTGACGATTGTCGTATGACTTGCTTTACGCCCGCGCGGGGTGTTTGGCTGGAGCATTCGCGCGGGGTTGCCATCGTTGCGTTCCCCGCCATGGTGGCGGACCGCTGCTTCGCCTCGCCCGGAGATCTCATGCGCGCCGGCGGAATGCGCCCGAACTAAATCAGACCCGCTTGTCCGGCCATCGGCAGAGATCGGAGATCAGGCAGCGTTCGCATTCCGGGCGGCGGGCCTTGCAGATATACCTCCCGTGCAGGATCAGCCAATGATGCGCATGCAGCTTGAACGCACTTGGAATGATTTTCTCAAGCCCGCGTTCGACCTCAAGCGGCGTCTTGCCCTCCGCCAGGGGAACGCGGTTGGCGACGCGGAAAATATGCGTGTCGACGGCGATCGCCGGCGCGCCGAAAGCAGTGTTCATGACGACGTTGGCGGTCTTGCGGCCTACGCCGGGGAGCGATTCGAGCGCCTCGCGGCTGCGCGGCACCTCGCCGCCGAAATCCTTGATGAGCCGGCGCGACAAGGCGATCACGTTTTTTGCCTTGGCGCGGAAAAGTCCAATCGTCTTGATCATGTCCTGGAGCTTTTCCTCGCCGAGCGCCGCCATTTTGGCTGGGCTGCCAGCCACGGCGAAAAGCGCGCGCGTGGCCTTGTTGACGCTTAGGTCGGTCGCTTGCGCCGAAAGCACGACCGCGACAAGCAGGGTGAAGGCATTCGCATAGTCGAGTTCGCCTTTGGGGTGCGGATTGGCGGCTTCGAAGCGGCGGAAAATCCCGGCCACTCTTGCCGGGTCCGGCGGCATTTGCCGCGCGCCTTTCGGGCCCGTGGCGCGGCCGGTTTTTTTGGGAGATGGCGTATCCGGCTTCGTTCCGGACGCGGACGTGGCGCTGGGCAAAATTTTGGCCGCCGGATTTTGGATTGGCGAGTTCCTCTTGCCCATCCGCGCGTTCGTAAATCCACCTCCCGCCGAGAGCAAGGCTAGGCCCCCGCCGCTTGTCGCGGGAACCTCATGCCGCGCGAGATTTTGGCCGCGGGACCGGAAAATTTGCGGCTCTTTCCGGCGCGGCAGAAGCCGTATCGTCTCTGACCCGGCGCAATTTCTACGTGCCGAGTTCCCAGCGATCGGGCGAACGCCACAGCCGTGAGCGCAGAAGCTCACGCTCGAATATGAATTCCTTGGGCAGCCGATCGAAGAACTGGTGGAACTGCTCCTCGTGCGCCTGCGCCTCGGCGGCGCCGGCGTCCCGGCCGACCGCCATCAGGCCGTAGAACTTGTCCGCCGGGAAATCGAGGCCATTCCATTCGATGTCCTCATGCCGCGGCATCCAGCCGAGCGGGCTCTCGACGGCGTAGCCGCGACCGCGCACGCGGTCGACGATCCACTTGAGCACACGCATGTTATCGCCGAAGCCGGGCCAGATGAACTTGCCGTTCTCGTCCTTACGGAACCAGTTGACTCGGAAGATCTGCGGCGGATTTGCGAGGCGCCGCCCGAAATTGAGCCAATGGCCGAAATAATCGGCCATGTTGTAGGCGCAGAACGGCAGCATCGCCATTGGATCGCGGCGCATCGCTGCCTGGCCGATCGCGGCCGCGGTGGCTTCGGAACCCATCGTTGCGGCTATATAGACGCCATGGCACCAGTTGAAGGCCTGGAACACGAGCGGCAGTTCCTTGCTCATGCGGCCGCCGAAGACGAAGGCTGAGATCTTCACGCCTTCCGGCTTTTCCCAATCCGGGTCGATCGACGGACATTGGCTCGCCGGCGCCGTGAAACGGGCGTTTGGGTGCGCGGCGGGGCGGCCGCTGCCGGGCGTCCAGTCCTCACCCTTCCAGTCAATGAGATGCGCCGGCGGCTTGTCGGTCATCCCTTCCCACCAGACATCGCCATCGTCGGTCAGTGCGGTATTGGTGAAAATGGAGTTCTTGCTGATCGTCTGCATCGCGTTGAGATTGGACTGCCCGTTCGTGCCGGGCGCGACGCCGAAGAACCCCGCCTCCGGATTGATCGCATGGAGTGTCCCGTCCGGCGCCTTCTTGATCCAGGCTATGTCGTCGCCGACGGTGCTGACTCGCCAGCCGTCAAACCCTTTCGGCGGCACCAGCATCGCGAGATTGGTCTTGCCGCAGGCGCTGGGGAAGGCGGCGCCGAGATAGGTTTTCTCGCCGTTCGGAGCTTGGATGCCCATGATCAGCATGTGCTCGGCGAGCCAGCCTTCGTCGCGCGCCATGACCGAGGCGATGCGCAGCGCAAGACACTTTTTCCCGAGGAGAGCATTGCCGCCATAGCCGGAGCCGTAGGACCAGATCTCGTAGGTCTCGGGAAAATGCACGATGAATTTGCGTTTGATGTCGCCTTCGCACGGCCACGGCACGTCCTTCTGTCCTGGTTTGAGCGGCGCGCCCACCGAGTGCACACACGGAATGAAGAAGCCGCCGCTGCCGAGCGCATCGAGCACGGCCTTTCCCATGCGTGTCATGATCCGCATATTAGCGACGACATAGGGGCTATCGGAGAGCTGCACGCCAATCTTGGCAATGGGCGAGCCGATCGGCCCCATGCTGAATGGGATGACGTACATCGTACGGCCGGCCATGCAACCGTCGAACAGGCCGCGCAAGGTCGCGCGCATCTCAGCCGGCGGCGCCCAGTTGTTCGTAGGGCCGGCGTCGTCCTTGTTGGTTGCGCAAACGAAGGTCCGGTCCTCGACCCGGCCCACGTCGGACGGGTGCGAACGGGCCAAATAGGAATTTGGACGCTTCTTCGGATTGAGGCGTATGAACGTACCGGCGTCGACCATCATCTGACATATCCGGTCATACTCCTCCTGGCTTCCATCAGCCCAGACAACCTCGTGGGGCTTGCACAGCGCCGTCATTTCGCCAACCCACTCGCGCAGCTTGCCATTGGTTGCCGGACTGTTCACGATAGCACCCATTGCCATCTATCTCCCTTGGTTTTGCCGCGCGGCCGCGAAACTCAAGGTTTAATATACGACACTTGGCCGCAGCGCTAGAGCGCAAAATGCAGCCAAGTTTTGCGCAGCGCCGCTCTCTCAAGCATCCGCTGCCGGTCCGGCCGCGGCTTGCCGCGCGGCCTCGACGAGTTGCGGCAATATGGCGCGGAGATCTTCCAGGGTACGAACCGGCTGGGGAAACGCGATGCGCGCGGTTCGATCGCCACAGCCGAGATCGATGCCTTCGGGATCGATGCCGGTCGCCAGCCATGGCCCGTCGGGCCTACCTGCCAGTACGACCGCAAGCCGCAGCAGTGCGTCTTGATGGTGCGCATTCAACTCGGCAAGCGCTTGCGGTTCGGCCGCGACCAAGGCTTCCGCGCCGTCGAGCGGGGTGGTGATAGACGCCGCCGTGAAGTGTCCCTGGCGTCCGAACCCGCCGGTCAAATGCGCCTCGTCCATGGCCACGCGCCAAAACGAGAAGTCGCCGAAATCGGCATAAAGCGCCGATTCCGGATGTTTTGCCAAGAAGCGCGCCTTCAGCGCCGCGCGGCCGTCTGGGTCAATGACACATTCGGCCCTCCCGATGATCGTGACGCGCGGATGGGCGAGCGGATCGCCCGGCCCCGTTTCCGCAAGGAGTAGCGAAACGCGGGGATCGGAGGCAAGATGCCGGGTGTGCGCGGCAAGCCGCGATAATAGCAGGATCGGGCTGCCGTCCGGCGTCGTCGCGACGTTGACAAGACTCGCGAACGGAAAGGCGTTCCCTGGCGCCAAGGTGGCGAGCGCGCCGGCGCGCACCGAGCGCAAAAGCTCCTTGGCTTGCGCCAGCGCATCGTAGACTGGCGGG
>JRHI01001403.1_pt1 | contig 20367 bp, 18 predicted proteins | sample 215371 | NCBI WGS metagenome assembly JRHI01 (sample SAMN02929681, study PRJNA255918) | sediment metagenome | biome: cave system; feature: Ice Cave; material: Sediment; isolation source: sediment from deep within a dark volcanic ice cave with no known source of... ...
GCCAAATAACTCTGCCCAGGTGGGGCCAGTCGACGATGCCGTTCCTAGGGGCGGTCCTACCAGCCCTCGGCGCCGTGGACGAAGTAGGTGTCGCAGGCCAGGTCGAGTGTCGCCGGGGTCAGCTCGGCGGGCTCGCCCCGGTAGCGGGCGGCGTGGACGACGTGGTCGAGCAGGTCGCGGGGATGCACTCCATGGAGCGCGCGGCCCACCTGGCGGTACTGGCGCTCGAGCAGCTCCTCCACCGCCCAGGGCTCCCAGCCGACCTCGTTGCGCTCGCACTCGCGGCGCCAGATATCGCGGTACTCGTCCTCGGTGGGGTCTGGCACCAGCACCTTGAAACGCACCCGGCGGAGGAAGGCCTCGTCCATGAGGTCGCTCGGCTTCAGGTTGGTGGAGAGGATGAGCAGGGTGGTGAAGGGCACCGCGATGCTCGTTCCCGCCCGGGCGATGTTGAGATGGTCGATCCCCCGCTCCAGGGGCACGATCAGGCGGTTCAGCAGGTCGGGCGGCTGCATGTGCTGCTGGCGGCCGAAGTCATCGACGAGGAACAGGCCGCCGTTGGCCTTGAGCTGGAGCGACGCCTCGTAGAAGCCGAGCAGGGGGTCGAAGCCGAGGTCGAGCATCCGGGGCAACAGCTCGCCGCCGGCCTTGACCACGGGACGCTCCACCAGCTTCCAGCGCCGGTCGTGGACGGGCAGGCCGTGGGCCAGCTCGATGTGGTGGACGGGGTCGAAGAAGCGGATGACCTCGCCGTGGACGTAGAGCGCATGGGGCACGAACACCGGCTCGCCGAGCAGGCCGGCGCACGCCTCCGCGATCGAGGTCTTGCCGTTGCCGGGAGGCCCGTAGAGGAAGATCGCCTGGCGGGCGTTGAGGGCGGGGCCGAGGCGTCCGAGGAGGTCGTCGGACAGCACGAGGTGGTCGAGGGCGCCGCGCAGCGCCTCGCGGTCGATGCGCAGGTCGGAGGCGGCCTGGTGCTCGGCGACGGCGGTGTAGGCCTCGACCGGCACGGGCGCAGGACCGGCGTACTGGTTGAGCTGGATCAGCTCCCGGGCGCGGGCGCGGCCGGCGCTGGAGACGAGGAACTGCATGCCGGTGGCGATCGACTCCCCGGCGTGCATGGCCGCCATCCGCACCCCCGTGCTCGCGCAGTACCCCTCGTCCGCSAGGAATTTCAGGGTGGTCTCGACCAGGGAGAAGGGCAGGCAGACATGGCGGGCGATGTCCCCGCCCAGCATGCTGCCGTGGAAGTAGAGGACCTTCAGCACCAGGTCGGAGAGGAAGCTGAAGGGGAGGCCGGTCGCCTCCACGCTCCGCGGGACCGGCGGGTACGCGACGGTGGCGGCGGCGGCCGCGGATGCGGCGGGGAGGGTGGGCATGGCTGGAGTCTCGCATCGGGTCCTCCGGCGACGCGGGTGCGCACCCGTCCGTCATCGGACCGTTCCAGCCGTGACCGCCGGGTCGGACGGGACGATACCCCGCCCCCGGGGCCGGGTATCCCCCACGGGCCGGCGTGCTACCGTCACCGCATGCCAGATGTCCCGCTCGACCAGGGCCATCCCGGCCGGCGTCGGGTCGGGCCCTTCTGGATCGAGGAGGGTGTGGGGCTGGTGATCGCCGGCTTCCTCCTCCTCAGCCTGGTGCTCGCCCTCTATATCGTGGCGGTCGTCAACCGGCCGCGCTGATCCTCTCGTAGCCGGACGCGGGCCCCGCCCGTTGGCCGGAATGCGCCCCAGAGGCGCCATCCACCCCATGCGACGCTTCAACGAGCCTCCCCTCCCCGCCCGTCCCGGCCCCCCGGGAGCCACCCCGCCCCCTCCGTCGCCGGCGCGACCCCGGGGCGCGGTGCTGCCGCCTGGGGTTCGCCGCCAGCGGCGGAGCGCCCGCACCGGGCTGCCGCCGCGGGTACCGGGTGAGCCGCGCACCCGCCGGCAGCGGGCCAGCGCGAGCACCGGCCGCACCCTCCGGCAGCGCCGCACCCCGCAGATGCGGGCCTTGCGCATCGGGCTCATCCTGCTGGCGGTGATCTGCGGCTGCGGCCTCGCCGGCGTCGCCGCGGTCTACGCCGCCTACCAGGGCTACAAGACCGGGCTGCCCGACGCCCAGACGCTGGCGGGCATGGAGCCGCCCCTCGACTCCCGGGTGGTCGACGGCAACGGCACCCTGATCGGCCTGCTCCACGACAACGGCAACCGCCACCAGCACATCGGCCTCGACCAGGTCTCGCGCTGGGTGAAGCTGGCCACCGTCGACGTCGAGGACCGGCACTTCTACGAGAACGGCTCCTGGGACCTGCCCCGCATCGTCAAGGCGGGATGGGACGACGTGCGCCACACCGGCGCCACCCAGGGCGCGTCGACGATCACCGAGCAGCTCGCCAAGATCAGCTTCCTGTCGCCGGAGCGCTCGCTCGACCGCAAGGTGAAGGAGCTGATCCTCGGGATCGAGATCGAGAACAACTTCTCGAAGAACCAGATCCTCGAGATGTACCTCAACCGGGTGTCGTTCGGGAACCACTCGATCGGCATCGAGTCGGCGGCGCAGACGTACTTCCAGAAGAGGTCGCGCGACCTCGACCTCGCCGAGGCGACGATGCTCGCAGGCCTGCCGAACTCGCCGGTCTTCCTCAACCCGCTCGACCATCCCACCGGCCAGACGGTCAACCCCAACGCCAAGGCGCGCCAGCAGGTGGTGCTGCAGGCGATGGTGAACAACGGCGACATCACCAAGCAGCAGGCCGACTTCGCCTACCAGCAGCCGCTGGTCTTCCACAGCGCGGGCGAGAGCGAGCCGGCGGTGACCAACTTCATCATCTACCTGCGCCAGTACCTCGACCAGCACTTCGGCGACGCCTACATCAAGCCCGGCGGCTGGACCATCACCGCCACCCTCGACGCCAAGAAGCAGGCGATCGCGGAGAAGAGCGTCCACGACGGCATCCAGAAGATCTACGACCGCTACAACGCCCACGACGCCGCGATGGTGAGCATGGACCCGCGCAGCGGGGCGGTGGTCGCGATGGTGGGCGCCTGGGATCCGAACAACGCCGGCGTCGGCCAGCTGAACATGGCCACGCGTCCGCTGCAGCCGGGGTCGACGATCAAGGTGTTCACCTACACCACCGCGATCGCGACCCGGAAGTTCACCATGACCACGCCGATCGTCGACGGGCCGATCCGGCTCGACGACGGCTCCAACAGCGGCTACTCGCCGAAGAACTACGACCACAGCTACCACGGCGTGTGCCCGCTGATGCGCTGCCTGGGGAACTCGTACAACATCCCCGCGGTCAAGGTGGAGGCGGCGGTGGGCATCCCCACCATCACCGACCTGGAGATCGCCGCCGGGCTCACCTCGCTGAAGGACCCCCGGAACCGGCCCAAGCCCAACCAGTTCGCCGCCACCCTCGGCGGCCTCACCTACGGCGTCAGCCCGCTGGAGATGGCCAACGGCATCAGCACCATCGCCGCGATGGGCATCCACCACGACCCCACCCCGGTGGTGCGGATCACCGACGCCCGCGGGAAGGTGCTCTTCGCCCTCGACGCCAAGGACCAGGGCCACCGGGTCATCCCCGCCAACGCGGCCTACATCATCAGCCAGATCACCAGCAACGACTCCAACCGCTACTCCGCCTTCGGGCCGAAGGGCGACCTCACCCTCCCCGACCGGCGGGTGAGCGCCAAGACCGGAACCACGGAGTTCTTCTCGGCGAACTGGACCCTCGGCTGGACACCGACCCTGGTCAACGTGGTCTGGGTCGGCAATCCCTCCGGCTCCTGCCTCAAGCCCGAGGACCGCGCCAAGGCCGACGTGCGCGCCCGGCTGGGCAACCAGCTCGACGACCCGCTGAGCCCCGGCGACCTCGCCCACTTCGGCCTCGCCCCCAAGGACGACCACTGCGGCCACCTCGAGGGGTCCACCGGCATCACCGGCGCCGCGCCGATCTGGCACGCGTACATGAGCGAGGCCCTCGCCGACCAGCCCAAGGACTGGTACCCGCGTCCCAACGACGTGGTCGCCAGCGGCCCGGGCGACGACACCACCTTCTTCCTGCCCGGCACCACCGGCCCGCCGCCGGGCACCACCACCGGCAGCGGGAACCCCGACGTCGCCGGCGGCAGCTGCTACTACTACGGCCCCGCCGCCGACCCGTCGAACCCATGCCACTACGTCGGCACCACCGCCCCGGCCGCCGGCACCGGCACCGCGCCGCCGCCGGTAGCTCCCGCGCCGGCGCCCACCGCCAACCCGCCGCCGACCCAGCCCTAGGCCGCGGATACACTGCCTGGGTGCACGAGACCGCGGGGCCAGACCCGGCGAGCCCGGTGCCCGAGCCCCCGCCCCTGGCGCTCGCCATCGGCCTCGAGCTGGTCACCCGGTACCACCTCCGCCTCACCGATCCGCGGGACGCCCGCCTCGGCGAGCTCGGGGGCGCCTACCCGTTCGGCGCCGCCGCCTGGACGGGACGGCGTGCCGCCTACGTCGGCTTCTACCGCCCCCCGGAGGACCCCGCGGCCGCCGGCCGGGACCTCGAGGAGCGCCGCCAGGCGGCGCTGCGCTGGGGCGAGGCGCGGCTGAGCGCCCAGGACGCGGAGCGCTGCGACATCCTCCTCATCGCCTTCGGCGCCGTGCCCCGGCTGGCGCCGGCGGCGGGCGGCACCGGAGCGGTGCGGGTGGGCGCCGTCGCCATCGACGAGGCGGGCACGGTCGAGGTGCTGCTGTCCCTCCCCCGCGGCCTCCCCAGCGCCGCCGAGCTGCGCCACCACGTGCGCTCGCTGCGCCAGGGCGGGCCCGCCCCCACCCTCGCCGCGGTCGACCTCGCCGAGCGGCAGACCGTCGCCGCCGGCTACACCGCCCCCACCCGCCGGGCGATGGTGAGCCGGCCGGTGGTCACCTACGCGCTGATCGGCGTCATGGTGGTCGCCTACCTGGTCGAGAAGGCCGTCCTCCACTCCGTCCACGGCGGCGCCCCGGTGACCGAGATCGACCTCGGTGCGGTCTGTGCGGGGACGGTCACCACCGACTGCGGCCCCACCCTCGACAACTGGTGGCGGCTGGTCACCAGCGACTTCCTCCACGACCCCACCAACGTCCTCCACATCCTCGGCAACGCGATGGCCCTCTTCCTGCTCGGCGGCCTCGTCGAGCAGCTCTACGGACGGCTGGTGCTGCTCGGCACCTTCCTGCTCACCGCCGCCCTCGGCGACCTCTTCTGGATGGCCTGCACCGCGGCCGGGCTCACCTCTCCGGCCCCCGGCCTGGGCGCCTCCGGCGGCATCCTCGGGCTGATGGGGCTGCTGGTCATGCTCGGCAGGGTGCAGGGGAAGGACGTGCCCGTCGGCATCGCCTCGTCGATCCGCCAGTACGCGATCGGCTACAGCGTCTTCGTGGTCGTCCTCAGCCTGTTCAACTTCGTCCAGAACGTGAACAACTGGGTCCACGTGGCAGGCTTCCTCGCCGGGGTGCTCCTCGGCCTGGTGATCCCGCCGGTCGAGACGGTGGGCGGCCGGCGGTTGCGACTGGTCGAGCGCGGGGTGCTCGTGGCCGTGGTCGCCGCGGCGGTGGTCGCCCTCGGCTTCGGCATCCACCACGCCGGCAGCATCCTCATCCAGCCGGCGGGCGACGTCCCCCCGGTGAACTGATCAGCCGACCTCGCGAGTGCTCTGGACCGCCTGCCAGAGGCCCTCGAGGTCGTAGAAGACGCGCTCGCCGGGGAGGAAGATGTGGGCCACGACGGCGTCGTAGTCGAGGCAGGCCCACGAGGCGTCCTTCAGCCCGGCGGTCGAGAGCGGCCGCACCCCGACCCCCCGGCAGGCCTCCTCGACGCTGTCGGCGATGGCACGAACCTGCCGGTCGGTGTCACCCTCGCAGATCACGAAGAAATCGGCGATGGTGGTCTTGCCCCGGAGGTCGATGGTGACCACGTCGCGCGCCTTCCGGTCGGTGGCGGCCGCGGCGATCAGGGCGGCTAGCTCGGTCGGCGTCATCCGGCGGGATTATCCCACGGCGGCCCCGGGGCCGCGACCGGCCGGTAGAGGCCGCGCTCCTCGATGAGGCGAGCCACCGGACCTGGCACCAGCCCCTCGATGCCGAGACCGGCGGCGGCGCGGCGCCGCACCTCGGTGGCGCTGATCGGCGGCGAGTCGATACGGACGATCAGGGTGCGAGCCGGGTGGAAGCCCAGCCCCGCCGCCTCGCCCGCGTCCACCTCGCCCACCCCGCCGCGGTTGAGGAGCAGGAAGCGGCCGCTCTCCAGCACCTCGTCGCGGCGGTGCCAGGTGGGCATGTCGCGGGCGGCGTCGGTGCCGAGGGCGAACCAGATCTCGGTGCCGGGGTGCTCGACGGCGAGCTCGGCGAGGGTGTCGGCGGTGTAGGACGGGCCGGGGCGGCGCAGCTCGTGGTCGAGCACCCGCATCCGCTCGCGGCCCGCGGCGGCGGCGCGCAGCAGGTCGAGCCGGTCGGCGGGGCTGGCGATGGTCGCGCCGCGATGCGGCGGGGTGTTGGCGGGGATCAGCCACACCTCGTCGGCGCCGGCGAGGTCGCGGGCCTGCTCGGCGGCGGCGAGGTGACCGAGGTGGACGGGGTCGAAGGTGCCGCCGAGCACCACCACCCGGCCGGGCTCGCTCACTCGGTGGGCTCCTCCACATAGGTGAACTCGGCGCGGCCCATGCGCACGGTGTCGCCCTCGGCGCAGCCCGCGGCGGCGAGCGCGGCGTCGACGCCGGCCACCCTGAGCCGGCGCTGGAGGCGGGCCACCGCCTCCTCGGAGTTGAGGTCGGTCATCGCCACCTCGCGCTCCAGGGCCTCGCCCTCCACCCGCCAGGCGTCGTCCTCGCGCGTCACGACGACGTCGCCGAGACGCCGCGGACTGTGGCGGTAGACGCGGTGCTCGCCGCTCGCCGACCCCGGGGGAGCGGTGACCGCGGCCACCCGGCGCGCCTCGACGACCATCCTGGCCACCCGTCCCAGCAGCTCCTGGACCCCCTCGCGGCCGGCCGCCGAGATCGCCAGCGCGGCGGGCTCGGCGGCGGCGAGCGCGGCGGCGGCCTCCCTGCCCTCGGGCACGTCCACCTTGTTCAGCGCCACCAGCCCCTCGCGACCGGCCAGCACCTCGCTGAAGGAGAGCAGCTCGGCGCGCACCGCCGCCAGCGCCGCCCGCGCCGCCTCCTCCCCCGCCGAGGCGTCGACGACGTGGACCAGCACCCGGGTGCGCTCGAGGTGGCGGAGGAAGTCGATGCCGAGCCCGGCGCCGAGATGGGCGCCCTCGATGAGGCCGGGCACGTCGGCGAAGACCAGGGTGCGGCCGCCCTCGATCTCGGCGACGCCGAGGTTGGGCTCGAGGGTGGTGAAGGGATACGCGGCGATCTTCGGGCGGGCGGCGGTGAGCGCCGCGAGCAGGGTCGACTTGCCGGCGTTGGGCAGCCCCACCAGCCCGACGTCGGCGATCAGCTTCAGCTCCAGCTCGATCCGGCGGTGCTGGCCGGGCTCCCCCAGCTCGCCGATCCGCGGCGCCTGGTGCACCGAGGTGGCGAAGCGGGCGTTCCCGCGGCCGCCGCGACCGTGACGGGCCACCACGAACCGCTCGCCGGCAACGGCGAGGTCGGCGAGCACCTGGTCCTCGTCGAGGTCGCGCACCACGGTGCCGACCGGCACCTCGAGGATGAGGTCGGCGCCGGCGCGCCCCGCCTTCAGCGCCCCGGCGCCGGCCCGGCCGCTCTCGGCGCGGAAGCGGCGGCGGTCGCGGAAGGCGCCGAGGGTGCTGGCCTGGGGATCGGCGACGAGCACGATGTCGCCACCGCGACCGCCGTCACCGCCGTCGGGGCCGCCGTTGGGCTGGTAGCGCTCGCGGCGGAAGCTGACCGACCCGCGTCCCCCGTCCCCGGCCGTGACCTCGAGGACGACCTCGTCGAGGAACAGCTCAGTCCGCGGCCGGCGCGGGCTCGGCGTCCATGCTGCCGACGCGGAGCAGCGGCAGCTCGAGCACGTTGACCCGGGAGCGGTCGCCGCGGGTCTTGTCGAAGGCCACCGTCCCCGAGCGCAACGCGTAGAGGGTGTGGTCGCGGCCCACGCCGACGTTGTCGCCGGGGAGGATGCGGGTGCCCCGCTGGCGCACGATGATCGTCCCGGCGAGCACCACCTGGCCGGCGTTGCGCTTCACTCCGAGCCGGCGGCCGGCGCTGTCGCGGCCGTTGCGCGAGCTGCCACCGCCTTTCTTGTGGGCCATCGGGTCAGTCCTCCGTGTCGCCGGCCGCGACGGCGGCGGCGGCGGCGGGCACGCCCACGCTGGGCAGCGGCTGGCCGGCGGTGAGCAGTGCCTCCACGCGCAGCTCGGTGTAGCGGCTGCGGTGTCCCTGGGTGCGCCGGTAGCGCTTCTTCGCCTTGTACTTGTAGACGCGCAGCTTGCGCCCGAGACGGTGACCGACGACCACCGCGGCGACGCGCGCGCCCCTGGCGGCGTCGACGCCGGAGCCATCGGCATCGCCGAGGAGAAGCACGGGCTCCAGGGCGATCATCGACCCCACCTCGGCGGCCACGCGGTCGACGAGGAAGCGGTCACCCGGGGCGAGCCGGTACTGGTGGCCCCCCTGCTGGACGATGGCGTACATGCGAGCTCCCGAGATGCTGCGGCGCGCGTCCGGGCCGACCGGACTCTGCCGGGGTGCCCGGCCAGCGCGACGGGTGAGGATAGCACGCCCAGGCTCAGTGCCCGGTCGGTGAGGGGCTCGGCCGGTGGGCACCACGCGCCGTCGGCGAGGCGCTCGGCGAGGGCGAGGGGGTCGGGCTGGGCGGCGGCGGGGCGTCGATGTTGATCGGCGCGGTGTCGGGCACCGTGGTCAGTGTGCCGTTGGCCTCGGTGACCTGGACGGTCACCGGGTAGCGGCCCATGTAGGCGGACGGCACGACGTGGGCCTTGAAGACCACCGTCAGCCGCCCCGGCCCGGCGTTGCCCGCCGGCGGGAGGGTCCAGCCACCATAGTCGAGAACCACGGCGTTGGGAGCGGGATCGGTCGGGTTGCTCCGGGTCGCGTTCCCGCCGAGGCGCTCGGTCTTCAGGAAGGCGAGGATGTCCGGCAGGGTGATCAGCACGTCGACGCCTGACGATGGGCCGCTGCCGTCGTTGGTCACGGTGAGCAGGTAGGTGACGTCGTCCTCGCGCTTCACCCGGTTGGGCACCGCCGCGATGCTGATGTTGAGGTGACCCGAGGGTCCGACCTTGAGGTCGGCGGGCTTTCCCACCAGCTCCCCGTCGGCGCTGTCGCTGAAGACGTGGGGGATCACCGCGAAGGAGCCCGGCTTCGACTTCACGGCGATCGTGAAGGTGATGTCGACGTGGGGGCGGCGCACCGTCCCGTCCGCCTGGGTCACCGGCGCGTTCAGGGTCCACACCCCCCACTGGGGGTTGTTGGTGCGCACCCCGGGGTCCTGGGGCAGGCTCCGAAGCACCCCGTAGGGGTCGATGTCGATGCTGTCGGTGGCGACGTAGGTCGCCCCGTCGGGGAGGTCGACGCGGGCGCTCACCCCGCTCGCCGCCTGGGGCCCGCCGTTGACGATGCTCAGCGTGTAGGTGGGGGTGTCACCCGCCTTGACGGTGGCGCCGTTCTCCCCGCTCTTGAGGCTGACGATCAGGCTGCTCAGGCTTCCGCTTCCGCAGCCGGGCAGCGCGGGCAGACCCGCGAGCACCACGAGGAGGGGGAGCAGCCACGCCAGCGCGCGGCGAGAGCCCGCCCTCAGACCCGGCTCGGGGTCCTGAGCGGCGAGAGCGGCCGCCGGACCGAGCGCGGCTGCAGCGGCACGTCGGCGGCGCTCGGCAGCGGCATCGGATAGCCGACCTCGGCGAGCAGCCGGAGCGCCAGCGTCACGTCGAGCCCGACCACGGTGTCGACGCGCCCGCCCACGGCCTCGATCCAGTCGCCGGCGCCGCCCTGAATGGCGTACCCGCCGGCCTTGTCGAGGGGCTCGCCCGAGGCGACGTAGGCGTCGAGGTCGGCGTCGTCGATCATCCGCATGCGGACCGCAGAGCGGCTCACTCCCAGCGCCTCGGCCCCGTTGGGCGCGGCGATGGCGCAGATGCCCGTGAGGACGGTGTGGCGGGTGCCCTTCAGCTCGTCGAGCATCTGGCGTGCCCGCTCGGGGGTGCCGGGCTTGCCCATCAGGCCGCTCGGCCCCACCACCGCGGTGTCCGCGGCGAGGACGAAGGTGCCCACCGCCTGGGTGCGGGCCACCGACAGCGCCTTGTGGCGTGCCACCAGCTGGACGGCGAGGTCGCTGCACATCCCGGAGGGAGGACTGATCTCCTCGGACTGCGGGGTCACGACGGTGAAGCGGACACCGATGCGACTCAGCAACTCGCGCCGGCGAGGGCTGGATGAGGCGAGAACAATGCGTGTCATCGGCGGCGCGTGCTCAGGCGGTCCGTGGGACTCACTTCTAATGGCCGGCGGCGGGAGATCGGGAGAGGAGCCACCGTGCCCGCCGGGCGCGGCGACGAGAAACCGTTCACATGGTACCAAGTTTGAGCCTGTTGTTTCCGCACACGGTGGTGGACGAGTGGGCAGTCCGCGGTCACGGGCGGGCAGCGACCGCCCCCAGCAGCACCGCGGCGAGTCCGGCCAGGGCGGCCACCGCGGTGGCCTGCCGGCCGGCGCGCCGGCCCAGCCCCGGCGCCAGCCGCCCATGGACGGCGACGGCGGCGAGCACCACCAGCGCCGCGACCGCGCCGGGGAGACGGGGCAGCGCCGACGGCGCCCACAGGGACATCCCCGCGAGCACCACCACCCCGAGCACCACGGCGCGAGCCGGAGCCGGCGAGCTCTCCGGCTCGTCGGGCAGCAGCAGCGGGGCGGCGATCAGCACCGCGACCGCGGCGAGGTCGCGGGCCAGCGCCAGCCGGGCGCCGGGGAGGCCGACGATCACCGGGAGGCTGAAGGTGGCACCGGCGGCGGCGAGCGCCAGCGCGGGCACGGTGGCGGCGGCGGCGACCAGCAGCCGGGGCGGCGACCAGCGCACCGGTCCGGTGAGCGCCACCGCGGCGGCGAGGAGCACGAGCATGCCGAGCAGGTTGGGGGCGGGGCCGTAGCGCCCCGGCAGGCTGCTCGCCGGGCTGCCGGGCAGTGGCAGCAGGGCGGCGGCCAGCCCGGCGCATACCACCCCCGCCGCCGCCGGAGCGGTCCATCGTGCCGGCGCCGCCGCCGCCCGGCCGCCGGCGAGCAGCGCCGCCCCGGCGAGGTAGGCGCCCCCGGGGTAGAGCAGCACCGCGACCGCGGCGGAGAGCTGCGCGAGGGCGTCCATCAGCCGCTCACCGCGCTGCCGAAGACGCCGGTGGTGAGCCATGCCGGCGCGAGCCCGAGGCCGAGCAGCCCCAGCGCCACCGACCAGGCGAGCAGCCGGGTCACCCGCGGCGCGGGCAGGGCGTCGCCCGGCCGCCAGCCACCGGCGAGGGCGCGCGCCGCCGTGCCCAGCAGCGCAGCAGAGGCGACCAGCCCGGCGAGAAGGGCGGTGCCGTTGGCCGCCGCCAGGCTGAGGAGCACCAGGTAGCGGCCCCAGAACGCGGGGGTGGGAGGCAGCCCGGAGAGGCTGAGCCAGGCCAGCCGCCGCTGCCGGTCCAGGGCCGCGCGCGCGCTGTGGAGCAGCAGCGGGCCGGCGCCCATGTGGGTGAGCACGAGCACGAAGCAGCCCAGCCGCCCGGACGCGTGGGTGCTGCCCAACCCGGCCGCTGCAAGGGCGAGGTCGGCGATCAGCACCCGCCCGTAGCGGGCCGGCTCGGTCGAGCGCAGCGCCATCAGGCTGCCCCACACCGCGCTCACCACCCCCATGCAGAGGAGCACGTTGGCGAACGGGTTGCGGGCTCCGGCGGGCAGCCCGGGGAGCAGCACCGTGGCGCCGAGCAGCACCGTCGGCGCCACCAGCAGCGCCCACGGGGCGACGTCGGCGCCGCGCACCACCCCGGTGGAGGCGGCCGCCCAGCCCCCCAGCGGGAGCAGCGCGAGCAGCGCCGACACCCCGGCGGCGAGGCAGCCTCCGGCCAGCGCGGTGCGGGCGTCGACGGTGGGCCCGGCGCCGGGGAGGAAGGCGGCCGCGGCGATCAGCGCGGCGGCGCCCAGCCCCGCGATGCGGCCGGCGGCGAGGGTGGCGCGGTGGGGCGCCGTGGTGATCCAGCGCACCGCGATGGTGGCGACGGCGACGGCGAGGGCGACGCTCCAGACGATGGCCACGGTCGCGGAGAGGGCGACCGCGCAGGCGGCGCCGGCGGCGCAGGTGGTGAGCACCTCGCCGCCGTCGAGCCGCGGCGCGAGCGCCAGGGTGAGCGCGAGGGCGAGCCCGGCGACCACCAGCAGCCCGGCGGCGGGCCGGCCGAGGGCGAGGCTGGCGCCGTAGCGTGCGGAGACGGCCGGGCCCGGCCAGGGCGTGGTCGTGGAGACGCCGAGAGCGCAGAGACCGGCGACCCCGGGCACCATCCAGGCCAGGCGGCGGCGGTGCCGCAGCGGCCCGAGGAGGAGGGCGACGAGACCGCCCACGACCCACACGCCGGCGAGCAGGAGCGGGGTCACGCCGCCGCCTCCGGAGCGGCGGCGAGGTGATGACGGCCGCGCAGCCAGCCGGCGGTGACCGCGGCGGCGGGGGCCAGGCCCGCGGCCACCATCGCCTCGGGCAGGGCGCTCGGCCCCGCCTCGAGGATCCAGCCCAGCGCGCCGGCGAGGGCGACGGTGGCGGCGCCGACCAGCAGGTCCTCGAGGGCCCGGGCGCGGAGCAGCCGGATCGCCCCCACCAGCCAGGTGTAGGCGGCGGCGAAGACCGCTCCCTGGGCCGTCCCGGCGGCGCCGACGAGGACGTTGAGGCTCACCCACGAGGCGGCCACAAGGGCCAGCGCCGCGGCCGCGGCTCGGACGCTGCGGGGCCCGAAGAGCGCCTCGCGCGGCGCCACCACGGGCACCAGCGGGTCGAGCCCGGCCACCCTGCCCAGCCGGCGGGCGCCATGGCGGGCCGCGGGGTCGAGCAGCGCCGCGGACAGCCCGGCGCCGATCACCACCGCCGCCGCGGGCAGGCCGCCGACGCTCGCCGCCGAGGGGGCGAGCGCCAGGCCGACCACCAGCGCGGCGATGCCCACCGCCCGGGGCCCGTCGACGAGGGCGGCGACGGCGCCGCCGAGGAAGCCCAGCGCGGCGATCAGGGTCTGGCTCATCGGAAGATGAACAGGCAGGCGGCGACGCCCGCGAGGACCACGACCAGGCCCGGCTGGGTGACCAGCCAGCGGTCGACGGAGACGAGCGCGTGGATCGCCCTCCCCGCGGCCGCCAGGCCGCGGGTGACCAGGCCGGGCAACCCGAGGCGCAGCAAGGGCCAGGCCTCGACCAGCGGAGGGGGCGGCCGGTTGGGGAGGCCCGGCTCGCGCCCAGGGGCGGCGACGCCCTCGATCGCCGCGGCGGAGGCGGCAGCGACCACCGCGAGCAGGGCGGCGAGCTCGAGGTAGCCACCCGGCCAGCCGCCGCCCGCGCCGAGCACCGCGCCGGCGTCGACCACGCCCGAGGTGCCGGCGTCGGCGAGCGGGTCGATGATGCCGCCGAGGGCGAGCCCGGGCAGCAGGCCGAGCACCGCGCCGGCGACCACCGCGAGCAGGGCGTCGAGCCGGGGACGCCCCCAGGGCAGCCCCGCCGGCGCCGAGGCGAGCACCGAGCGCGCCGCTGCCGCCCCGGCGGCGGCGGTGAGCAGCCCGACGGCGGCCACCCCGCTGCCCGCCGCCGCGCCCAGGGGTCCCTGGGGCAGCGCCGCCCCCGCGCCCATCACCAGCGCGGTGGTGCCGATGCCGAGGGGGAGACCGCCGGCGGCGGCGAGCGCCAGCGCGCGCAACCAGACCGCGGTGCGGCCGCTGCCCTCCTCGCCGCCGGCCCCCCAGGCCGGCGCGGCGGCGAGGATCAGCACGAGGGCGACGCCGGTGGCGGCGACCCCGAGCCTTGCCGGCTGGGTGACCACCCCGGTGAGGGCGATGACCGGGCCGGCGGCAGCAAGCGCCAGGGCCCGCCCGGCGGCGGTGGGCTGGGCGTGGCGGCGCAACGCCTCCACCGCCCCGGCGACGCCGATCGCCAGTCCCGCCGCCACCATCGTGCCGGCGACCAGCGGCGCCAGCCCCGCGTCGCCGGCGGCCTCGCTGAGCCGGAGCAGCACGATCAGGCCGGTGGGGGCGGCGGCCACCGCCACCCAGCTCGAGCTCTCCCGCCGGCCCGGGGCGGAGGGCAGGCCGGCGGCGCCGAGCAGCCGCACCGCGCCGGCGAGCGCCCAGGGCCCGGCCACCGTCCCCCAGGTGAGGGCCCGGGCGGGGAGCGCGCTCAGGTCGGTGGTGCCCACCCCCTTCTGGAGCTCGATGGCGGCGGCGAGCAGGCCGAGCGCGGCGGCGTGCTGGAGGGCGAGGCCGACGCGGGCCCGGCGTCCCAGCGGCCCGGCGCCCGCGGCGAGCAGGACCGCGCCGACGTTGCCGAGCTCGAGGCCGCCGAACAGCAGCACCGCGTTCCCGGCCAGGGCGGCGATGCAGCTGGCGGTGAGGCAGAGCATCAACCCGGCCCGCTCGACCGGGTTCCGCCGCGGCTCGGCGAGGGCCATCAGGGTCACCGCGCAGGCGAGCATCGCCACCGTCAGCCCGGCGGGGTCGGCGCGGAGCACCAGCGCCGCCCCGGGGACCAGGTCGCCGAGCGACCGCTCGACCCGTCCGGACGGCAGCACCACGGGGAGGTCGGAGGCGAGCAGCGCCAGCGCCGCCATTACCGCCGCGAGCGACAGCAGCCGGGCCGCCCGGGCGGCCCGCGGCGGCATCGGATACAGGGCGAGGGTCGCTGCGATGAGCACCGCGCAGGTGAGCAGCGGCCGGAGCCCGGGGCTCAGGACGAGGCCGCCTGGCCGCTGCCGCCGCGCCCCGGGGTGGCCACCTCCTCGGCGCAGTAGGGGCAGACCCGCCAGCCCAGCCGGAGCCAGCGCTGGCAGCCGCGGCAGCGGCGGGCGAACTGGGTCCGGCAGTAGGGGCAGATGACGAAGTCGAGCTCGATCTCGCGCCCGCAGGTGGGGCACGGCCGCGAGACAACCTCGATCGGGCCCTCGGTGAGCGCCTGCTCCTCGAGCAGGAGGGCGCGCTCCTCGTCGAGGGTGTGCGGGGGGCGGAGCACCAGGTAGAGGAGCAGGCCGAGGTAGGGCAGGACGTTGACCGCCGCCGCGAAGACGGCGAGCAGCGGCGACTCGCTGCGGCGCCGGGCGTCGCGTACCGCCCAGAAGGCGAGCGCGATCCAGAAGAACGCGAGGAAGAGGACGACGACGACCACCATCAGGGTGCCCGCCGTGGAGTCGAGGAGGGCAGCCGGCGGCGGGATCATCCCTGGTCGAGCAGCCGGCGCAGGGTGTCGCGCTGGGCGATCGCCTCGGCGAGCAGGCGGCGGGTCTTCTCCACCACCTCGGGCGGGGCGCCGTCGACGAAGCGGCGATTCTCGAGCTGGGCGGTGTAGCGCTCGATCAGGGCATCCATCTGCCGCAGCTGCTTCTCGAGCTGGGCGCGGTCGACCGGCCCGCCCCCGGTGCGCAGCGCCGCCTCCACCCCGCCGGCCACCAGCCGCACCGGCTCGGTGCCCTCGGGAAGCTCGTCGACCACCTCCACCGGCACCAGCATCTCCACCAGCCGGCGCAGGTCGGCGTCGGAGAGGGCCGCGTCGGCGGTGCGCAGCGTCACCGGCTGTCGCTCCTTGAAGCCGTTGGGGAGCCCGGCCTCGTGGCGGGCGTTGCGGAGCGCGCCCACCAGCTCGATGACCCGCTCCACCCCGGCGGCAGCGCCGTTGGCACCCTCCCGCCACCACGACGGCGGCGCCGGCCACTCGCGCTGCTGCAGCGTCGGCGCGGCCCCGGGCAGGCGCACCGCGCACTCCTCGGTGACAAAGGGCATGAAGGGGTGGAGGAGCCGGAGCAGGGTGTCGAGCACGGTCACCGCGGTCCATGCCGCCGCGGCCCGGGACTCGGGGTCGGCCGCCTCGCCGAGGCGGCCCTTGATCATCTCCACATACCAGTCGCAGAAGCCGTGCCAGGTGAGCTCGTAGAGCCGCTCCATCACCTCGTGGAAGCGGTAGGCGGCGATCGCCGCGTCGCAGGCGGCGACGGTCTCGGCGACGCGGGCGAGGATCCACCGGTCCTCCGGATGCAGGGTGGCGGGGTCGACCTCCGGCGCCGCGGCGATGCCCTCGCCGTCGCCGAGCCGGGTCACCAGCAGGCGGGTGGCGTTCCACAGCTTGTTGGCGAAGAGCCGGTAGCCGGCGACGCGGTTCTCGTCGAAGCGCATGTCCTGCCCGGAGGTGCCGACCGCGCCCGCCCAGGCCCGCACCGCGTCGGCGCCGTAGCGCTCGATCATGTCCAGGGGATCGACCACGTTGCCCTTCGACTTGCTCATCCGCGAGCCGTCGCCGGCCAGGATCGTGCTGTTGATGATCACATCCCTGAAGGGCTTCGCGCCGGTGAAGCGCAGCGAGGTCATCACCATCCGCGCCACCCAGAGGAAGATGATCTCCCGCGCCGTCACCAGCACGTCGGTGGGATGGAAGCGGCGCAGGTCGGGGGTGTCGTCGGGCCAGCCGAAGATGGCGAAGGGCCAGAGCGCGCTGCTGAACCAGGTGTCGAGCACGTCGGGGTCGTCGGCGAGCTCGGCGCTGCCGCACTCCGGGCAGGCGGCGGGGTGCTCGACCCAGGCGAAGCGGTGGCCGTTGGCGCAGGTCGACACCGGGATGACGTGGCCCAGCCAGAGCTGGCGGCTGATGCACCAGTCGCGGATGTTGCGCATCCAGTCGAGGTACACGTTGGTGAAGCGCCGGGGGTGGAAGCTCACCTCCTCGGCCTCGACGGCGGCGGCGGCGGGCGCGGCGAGCGGGCCCATCGTCACCCACCACTGCTCGCTGATCAGCGGCTCGAGCACGCCCTTGCAGCGGTCGCAGTGGCCGACCGAGTGGACGTACTCGTCCTCCCCCACCACCTCGCCGAGCTCGCGCAGCGCCGCGGTCACCTCCTCGCGGGCGCGGTTGACCGAGAGCCCGTGGAAGCGGGGCAGGTCGGGCACGTCCATGGTGCCGTCGAGGGCGATCACCCCGATCATCGGCAGGCCGTGGCGCTGGCCGATGTCGTAGTCGGTGGGGTCGTGGGCGGGTGTCACCTTGAGCGCGCCGGTGCCGAACTCGGGCTCGACCGCGGCGTCCTCGAAGATGGGGATGCGGCGGCCGGTGAGCGGCAGCACCACGAAGCGCCCGACCAGACCGGCATAGCGCGGGTCGCCGGGCGAGACCGCCACCCCGGTGTCGCCGAGCATGGTCTCGGGCCGCACCGTGGCGATGGTGATGTCCCCGCCGCCCTCGACGGGGTAGCGGATGCGCACCAGGCTGTCGGTGTGCTCCTGCCACTCCACCTCCTCGTCGCTGATCGCGGAGCGGCAGCGCGGGCACCAGTTGACGATCCGCGGGCCGCGGTAGATCAGCCCCGCGTCGTAGAGCTCCTTGAAGACGACACGGATGGCACGAACGTACGCGGGGTCGAGGGTGAAGCGCGCCCGCGACCAGTCGCAGGAGTAGCCGAGGCGGCGCATCTGCTCGAAGATCCGGCCGCCGTACTCCTCGTACCAGGCGTCGACGCGGGCCTGGAAGCGCTCGCGGCCGAGCTCCTCCTTGGTGAGGCCCTCGGACGCGAGCTGGCGCTCGATCACGTTCTGGGTGGCGATGGCGGCGTGGTCGGTGCCCGGGCACCACTCCACCTCGAAGCCGCGCATCCGGTGGTGGCGGGCGAGGACGTCCTGCACCGAGAACGACGCGGTGTGCCCCATGTGGAGCGCCCCGGTGATGTTCGGCGGCGGCAGCGCGATGCTGAAGGAGGGGCGGTCGGTGGCGGCGTCGGCGATGCCGACCCCGAGTTCCTCCCAGCGCGCCCGCCAGCGCGGCTCGACGTCGGAGGGAGAGAGGGACTTGTCCATGAGGGCTCCTGGGGTAGGGCTCGGAGTATAGAGGGGGCGCGTCGGCGCCCAGCGCGCCTACGCCGCCGGCACCGAGGCGCCGGTGCGCCGGTCCCTCCAGCTCGGCTGCAGCGGGGTGGTGGCGTAGACCAGCTCCGGCTGCGCCCCCGGGCCGAGCTGACGCGCGGCGCGGTCCCGGGTCACCCCGGGGAAGGCCGCAGGCGGCGCCGCGGCGAGGTCGTCGACGGTCGAGAAGTAGGCCTGGTCGCCGCAGGACCGGAGGAAGACGGCGAGCCCGGCGATCGACCGCGGGGCGCCGTTGGGACCGGGGTTGGTGCCCAGCGGGAACACGATCGCGTCGTGCCGGGAGGGGTCGAGGGCGGCGATCTCCACCGGCGCGCCGAGCGAGGTGGCGGCGGCGAGGTCGGGGTGCAGCGCCGAGGCGGCCTTGAGGGCGGCCTCCTCGAGGGTGTGGGGCATGGTGGCGTCGTAGGGCTGGTCGAAGTCGCCGAGGGCGCGCAGCTGAGCGGGCAGGTCGGGGACCGGCGCCGCCACCGGGCAGCCTCCCTCGGCCCGCGACCGGGCGGCGAGGACGGCGACGGTCAGCAGGCAGGCCAGGAGCACGGCGGCGAGGCCGGTGAGCCGGGGGTGGGAGCGCAGGAGGTGCATGCTGTGACTGGTTCCCGGGGTACAGGTGAGGTAGCGTGGGTTGACGGCGCCGAGGTCGGACCGGCGCGCAACAGGGAGGATGGCCTGGGTGATGCTGCCCGCGGGACCCATGATCGCTGTGCTCGCCGCCTGCGTGCTGTCGGCGGGGTGCGGTCAGCCCGGCCGCGACCCCGGCCCCGCCGCCCCGGTGTCGCGGGCGGCCCAGGCGGCGCCCCTGGTGGCGGTGCTCGAGGCGCCCTTCGGATCGGTGCCGAACGCGGTGCGGCTGGTGGGGCTCGACGGCGTCGAGACCGCCCGCCTACCCCTGCCCGACGACGCCGAGGCGGTCGCCGTGGGTGGCCACCGGGTCCTGGTGGCCGGCGCCGGGCGGCTGCTCGGGGCCACCGTCGGCAGCGGCCGGCTCCCCACCGCGCTCAGCCTGGTCGAGCCCCTTCCCGCCGACGGCGCCGACGCGCTGGTGCGCGGCCTGGTGATCAGCCCCGACGGCCGCCGCTGGCTCTTCGCCACGGTGGTCCAGCACGGCGACGGCACCATCACCTCGCGGATCCACCGCGGCGGCGCCGGCGAGCCCGGCCGGGTGGTCCTCGAGCGCACCGCCGCCGGCCGCGCCCTGCAGCCGGTCGCCTGGACCCCGGGCGGCGTGGTCGTCGGCGACGAGCCGGTGGGGATCGGCGGGTACGTGCTCTTCCGGCGCACCTTCGGCCCCACCAGCGTGCTCGACCTCGACAGCGGCGCGCTCCACCCGCTCACCGCGGAGGGCTGCGCCTTCAGCGACCTGGCTGCCGACGGCACCGTCGCCTGCGTCGTCGACGGCCGCGAGGGTCCCAACCAGGGTGGCACGGTGCGGCTGCGCATCCAGCCGCGCAGCGGCGCGCCGATCGAGGTGCGGATGCCCGCGGGGATTCAGCAGGCGGGGGCGGCGCTCTTCTCCCCCGACGGGATCTGGGTGACCCTGGCCGGCTCGCCGGCGACCGCGGAGGCGAGCGAGCCGGTGACCGACGTCCTCGTCGACCGCCGCGACGGCAGCCTCCACCCGCTCCCCGCCTCCGGGCTCATCCCGGTGGCGTGGCTGCCCGGCGACCGCATCCTCGCCGACCGGCCGAGCGGCATCGACGGCGGCGACCCGGGCAGCTGGACGATCATCCCTGACGCCGGCGCCACCCGGCTGAGCACCGCGCCGGTGGCGCTGGGGCTGCTCTAGCCGGTGCTCTCCCGGAGCGGCTCCTCGGTGAGGAGCAGCGGCTCGAGGCCGTCGGTGATCGACTGCTCGGTGATGATGCAGCGCTTGATCTCGGGACGGCTGGGGACGTCGAACATGCTGTGCAGGAGCACGTCCTCGATGATCGACTTGAGGCCGCGAGCGCCGGTGCCGCGCTCCAGGGCGCGCTTGGCGATCGCCTTCAGCGCCCCCTCGTGGAACACCAGCTCCACGTCGTCGAGCGCGAAGAACTTCTCGTACTGCTTGACGAAGGCGTTCTTCGGCTCGGTGAGGATGCGGATGATGTCCTCCTCGTCGAGGTAGTCGAGCGCCACCGTGATCGGGAGGCGGCCGACGAACTCGGGGATGAGGCCGTACTTGAGCAGGTCCTGTGCCTGCAGCTCGCGCAGCAGCTTCGTGGAGTCCTTGGTGCGCGTCGACCGCGGCTTGCTCCCGAAGCCGATGGCGCGGTGGCCGATGCGCTGCTCGATGAGCTTCTCGAGGCCGTCGAAGGCACCACCGCAGATGAACAGGATGTTGGTGGTGT
>JRHI01001404.1_pt1 | contig 20349 bp, 21 predicted proteins | sample 215371 | NCBI WGS metagenome assembly JRHI01 (sample SAMN02929681, study PRJNA255918) | sediment metagenome | biome: cave system; feature: Ice Cave; material: Sediment; isolation source: sediment from deep within a dark volcanic ice cave with no known source of... ...
AGACATGATACAGAAAGTCCTGGAAGTATTTCTTGGACGGCGACTTAACAGGAATCAATCCTGAGTGCTCCGCCAGCAAGCCCTTGCACAAGAGGCCAGTCCACCGAAGTGGAGCACTCAGGATAGATTCCTTAACGTTCGGCGGCGCGAAGGGAGACGTTCCAATTGTGAAGGCGATCGACACCGAATACAAGGGCTATCGCTTCCGCAGCAGGCTTGAAGCCCGTTGGGCGGTCTTCTTCGACTCACTCGGGATCAAGTACCGCTACGAGGTCGAAGGGTTCGACCTCGATGGTGTTTACTACCTCCCGGACTTCTGGCTGCCACATAGCGTTCCTGACTTGGCGGCCAATGGGTGGGGACTCTGGGTCGAGATCAAGACTCTACCGATCACCGAAAACGAGCTGAAGAAGGTTGTATCGCTGGTCGAAAAGTCCAAGCACAACGCGCTCGTCTTCCAAGGTGATCCCTGGCCGGGTGAGTATGTGGTGCTGAAATTCAGCGGGACGCACTTCTCGCCGCCCAAGCACTTCGAGGGATTGTCATTCGCACAGGAGAACTCTGGATACATTAACCTGAGGAGTTCCTCTTTCTCGTCGTACCCTGCCGCCTACGGTGGAGACTTGCAGGGTGCGTACAAAGCGGCCCGCCAGGCGAGGTTTGAGCATGGAGAAAAGCCCATCGGCTAACCAAGGCGCAGCAACGCTGAACCAATTGCTGCACTTGACTGCGGCGGCATCAGGGTTTCCCGGGCTACAACGTCCATCGAGCCGGCCCGGCAAGTGATCCGGGTCGTTCGGCGGTAGACGAAACGATGAATGGGACTCCTGACGGCAGTCCCAATCCCTTACCCGGAAGGAGGATCGCCATGTTTCGACAGACTCATTTGGTGGCGGCCGGGACCCTATTAGCCTTACTGGCAGTAGGGTTCTCTTCCCCACCCGCCCGAGGGGATAAGCCGAGGGACATCACCCTGGCTTCGGGGATACTCGCTCCCAAGGCACCGTTGCCCGAATGCCCAGACGGAGCAGTCCAGGTTACCCTGAGCGTGCAGGTAGACGCCACAGGTGAAGGCCGGGGCTTGCTGATCCTGGATCCCAACCAGCGAAAGTTTGACGAGGTTGGGGATGTGATCGGGTCCACCAAGGGCGCCAACATCGCGCTGGACTGCTCCCTCAAGTTCGTCAAGACGAAGAAGCTCGGCCGGCCGCCCGAACGGCGGGACTCTCCAAGGGAATGGTTCATCTACGAGATCAAGGGGAAGAAGATCTCAAGCCCCCTGTTCCTGGTAACCCCGACGAGAGAATTGAAGCTCGGCCGTTTGCTAATCCAAAGCAAGGATGGTGAAGTGACCTCTGTAATCCAGATGCACGAGCAGCATTTCGATTCCTGCCACCCGGGCTGCTTCCCGGCCGCAACGCCGGTCCAGACGCCGAACGGGCCCAAGCCGATCGACAACATCAAGGCCGGCGATATAGTCACCGCCGTCCGCCCGAACGGCGAGACCGTGCCGGCCAAGGTGCAGGCGGTCTTCGTGACCCATAACCAGCTGGTGAAAGTGGAGACTGAAGGGGGCGTCCTGTTTACAACCCAGATACAACCGCTGTATCTGGAGGACGGGCAGATCCGCCCCGCCGGTGAACTCAAGGCGGGAGACAAGATCTTTTGCTGGCAGGACGGGAAACGCCAGTCCGTGACGGTGCGCGCGGCGCTGCTCACCAACCGGGAGGAAAAGGTCTTCAACGTGGTTCTGGGTGGCTCTGAAGTGTTCATCGCGGGGGGCTTCCTCGCGCGCAGCAAGCCGTCGGCGGGCGCGGTGCTGTCGGCGCAGCAGACGCCCCTCCCCGGTCCGGTTTCCAAAAAGTAGTGGGAGTCTGCGCGTTAGGCCGCAGTGAAGCTCCTGCCGCAGGGGATCCGGCATGACAGATGTTCCGCCGATCCAAAGGCTGAAGTTGACCGGGGCCGCCATTTTGGTTACCCGCGCTTCAAGGTCCTTGCAGGCGGGCCCGGCAACTTGGCCTGAGCGTTCGGCGAAGCAAAGAGGCACCGATGGGTGAGAAACTGACGCGGCGGGCTGTGTTGGCGGCGGGGATTGGTGCCCTCGCGACAGTCGGAACCAGTCTCGCTGACGGGGGCAAGCTCATGGACTATCCCGCGGACCTCGGGAAGGCGCACTTGCGGATCGCTCGCCCGTCCGACGACCTCGCGGCGGTCGTTCTGTTTTACCAGGACGGGCTCGGGTTCGAGGTGCTCTACCAGTTCAAGGAACACGACGGGTTTGACGGGGTGATGCTCGGCCGCAAGGGGGCCGCTTACCACCTTGAGTTCACTCGCAAGGCCGGACACAAGGCTGGGAGGGCGCCGACCGAGGACAACCTGCTGGTGTTTTACCTCGCGGACGCCGAGGCGTGGAAGCGGGCGGTCGCACGGCTGGAGGGGTTGGGGCACAAGCCGGTCAAGGCATTCAACGCGTACTGGGACAAGAAGGGCAAGACGTTCGAGGATCCCGACGGATACCGAGTGGTGCTGCAGAACGCCGGTTGGCCGTCCTAACCAGCCGGAGATGCTTGTGATACCGAAACTGGACCGCCTTCTCGAATCCGCGCTGTACGTGGATGACCTGGAGCGCTCCGCGCGCTTCTACCAAAGCCTCCTGGGCTTCGAGGTCCTCAACAAAGGCGGGGACCGGCTGTACGCGCTTGGTGTGGCAGGCAACCAGGTTCTGTTGCTGTGCAAGAAAGGAGCGTCGGCTAACCTCACCTCACCGCCGGCCCACGATGGTGACGGCCACTTGCACCTGGCGTTCGCGATCCCTGCCGCCGCACTCGGCGCCTGGGAAACCTGGCTGTCGCAGCACGGCGTGGCCATCGAGCAGAAACTAACCTGGGAGCGGGGGGGTTGCAGTTTGTATTTCCGCGATCCCGACCAGCACCTGGTCGAACTGGCGACGCCGGGAGTATGGTCCATCTATTGAGGCACAACGCGTCCAGCCATGTTACAAGCCATCCGGGACGTCGATTACATCATCTTGCTTTGACAGTACCTCGGCCGGATGCGTTCCTTCTACCACGACACGCTCGGCTTCCCGATTTACCGGGCGCTACAGGGGTGGATCGAGCTGCGGGTCGGTGTGGTCCAGTTGACGCTGCTGGAACGCGGTGGCTCCTATGACGGCGTAAAGACTGGGGATCATGCGGGGGTCCAACTGGCGTTCCGAGTCACGCCGGCGCAGGTGGACGCCTGCCACGCCGAGCTGCTGGCGTGGCAAGTGGAGACTCTGGAGCCGCCGCATTACTCCAGTCTGGACACAAAAGGCTCTTCTTCAAGGACCCCGAAGGAAACATCCTGGAGATCTACGCCGATTTGTAAGCCGTTGGGCCAGGTGACGGCGACGCGACGCTGCCAATGGAAACAATACCCAGGAGGTGCTCATGCAGACCATCCAGATCGCTTTCACTGTCGTCATCCTTTCGATCGGTGCGGCCTGGGTCGGCAGGGTCGCCGCGGCCCCCCCCGCGAAGCCGAAGTATCAAGTCGCCTTCGCCAGCTTCGCGCCCCTGAACCTCGATGTCTACCTCGCCGACGCCGATGGGTCCAACGCCAAGCCGCTCCTGCCGCACCCTGGCCAGGACTACAACGCCTCCTTCTCCTCGGACGGCCGCTGGGTCCTGTTCACTTCGACGCGCGGGGGCGGGGCCGCGGACATCTACCGCGTACGCACGGACGGCACCGAACTGGAACGGCTGACCGACAGCCCCGCGTTCGACGATCAGGCCGCTCTCTCGCCGGACGGCCGTGTGGTGGCCTTCGTCTCAGACCGCAGCGGCCAGGCGGACATCTGGCTGCTGGACCTCGAGACGCGCAAGCTCCGCAATCTGACCGATCACCCAGGCGGTGAATTCCGCCCAGCGTGGTCGCCCGACGGCCGGTGGCTTGCCTTCTCCTCTGAACGGGACAGTCCGACCGCCGGTCACCTCGAAGGAGCACACAGGTTCTACACGGCGGTGTTCATCGTGCGCCCGGACGGGACCGGCCTGCGCCGCCTGACCGACCCGCAAATCATCGCTGGAAGCCCATCCTGGTCACCCGACGGCAAACGGCTGGCCTACTACGAGGCCAGCCGCGCGGAGGTGGACAAGATCGTCAACGTCCGCCGGCCCGGCGGGACCACGCAGATTGCCACCGTCAAGGTGGCCACCGGGGAGCGCCGGGTGTTGACCTCGGGCCCAGGCGAGAAGTGGTCTCCCCGGTGGCTGTCCGACGACCGGATCGCCTATGTCCGCGGCGGCCCGGAGGGGGGGCTGGTCTTCACCGACGGGAAGGGCGGGACCGCCGGCGACTTCCGCTGCCCCGCCTGGTCGGCCGACGGCCGGCAGATGTTGTTCCACCGGGACGTGGGGAAGACCTGGCCGCCGCTGCAGGAGTTGCCCAGCCTGGACCCGGAGTTTGCCCTGGTGCGCACCGGCATCTTCCCCAGCTATGCCCCGGTCGGGGACCGGCTCGTCTGCAACACCGAGAAGGGCGGGGCCCTGCGCAACGGCCTGCTGGTGATGAACGCCGACGGGTCGTCCCGGTCCGTGATCTTCCGGGACCCAGAGAAGAACGCGGCGGCTCCCGTCTGGTCGCCGCAGGGGGACCGGATTGCCTTCGCGCTGGGGCAGTTCGCCCCGTTCCGGCCCGCGCAGGAGCCCGCGCACCTGGCGCTGATCCGCCCGGACGGCACGGACCTGCGGGTGCTCACGATGGGCAGCCGCAACGATGGGTTTCCGAGCTGGTCGCCGGACGGCCGCCGCCTCGTCTACCGCACCACGGAGCGGCTCGGCGCCGACACGATCGTCAAGCAGCTGCGGATCATCGAAGTCGAGACCCGCAAGGTCCAGGCGCTCACCGATGGGGGATACGACGACAACTTTCCGGCCTGGTCGCCGGGCGGTGACCTCATCGGCTTCACCAGCAACCGCGACGGGCCGTTCAACATCTACACCATCCGCCCGGCCGGCACCGGCCTGCGGCGGCTGACGCATACCAAGGGGCGCGATGCCCACTGCTGCTGGTCGCCTGACGGGAAATGGCTCTTTTTCTCCAGCGACCGCGGCGGCCACCGGGATGAGGTGCTGTTGTCGGGGATTGCGGGGCAGTCCGCCGGCGACACCTACGCCATGCGTCCCGACGGCTCGGATGTACGCCGGCTGACGAACGACCAGTGGGAAGAGGCGACGCCGGCCGCGGTTCCGCCCAGGCGCTGACGGCGGTCCGACGGAGTTTGGGGTTGGAGGGAGAGGTAGTGAACCGGCCAAAGCTGGGGGCCGAACCGCTGAATGGCACGCATCATCGCGAGGGACGATGATGACGTTGGCGCATGGGACGTGCATAACCGGTCTTCCTGCAAGGTTGCCCAGCGATTCTCCAGGATCAGCCTGGCTGGCGACGTTTCGTGCTCTGACTCTCCTACCCCTGCCCGCCAGGTCGGGCGGCAGGAGGCAGCTCAGGGCTGCCCAAAAACCAGGATCGAGCCACCGAACCACAACTTCCACCCGACGATGATCACCCAGTGCATGGCCACACTGGGCCAGAGCGAACCCGTGCGCAGATAAACCAGCGAAGAGACCAGGCCGAATACGGCACATAACCCCAAGAATCTGCCGTCATAGTAGAGAACCCGGGCCGACGGCACGAACAGCCAGCCGCTCAACGGATGCCACAGGACGAACAGCGCCACGGCCAGGGTCACCTGGCCCGCGACCCGCAGACGGAGCAACTTCTCCGCGGGGTGAGGCAGCAACAGGGCGCGGAAGAAGGTCTCTTCAAACAAGCTGGGCAACACCACGGCTACCACGGCAAATGCCAGGAGCGCCCCGGGGGAATCGCCGGTCGGCGTGAAAGAGAGCAACCCACTGGCCAGGCCGAGGGGCACCGCCGCCGCCGCGAAGGCTGCCAGCAGCAGCGCCGCCTCGGCCCACTGTCGCAAGGTCGGAAGGGTCGTGTAGGATCGCGCCAGGCGTAGCCGAACAAGTCGCCACATGCGTCGCGCCGGTGTCAAAGAAGGGAAAAGGACACAGCTCGTTTGTGGGGTCATTGCCCTGATGTACCAGATTGGCCGTCCCAATTCTACCATGGCAGTCTTTACTTTTCCTCGCAATGGGATTTCCCCACTGCCGGCCGCTGTTTGCCCTGGCCTGGAGGCCAGGACCGGCAGACAATAGTTCGATAGGAGGAAACCGTGATCGGGATCCGTGAAACACCCGGCTTTGTCGCATCCCCAAGAAGGACCGCTTGCCATGAAGAAGCTTCTTGTTCTGGGTCTCATGATGCTGCTCATCGGCTGCGGGCCGCGGGAACCGCTCCACAAGGGGAAACCGGCCAGCCACTGGGAGGAAGCCCTGCAAGACCAGGATCCCCAGGTCCGGCGCCAGGCTGCCCAGGCCCTGGCGGCGCTGGAGGCCAAGGACGCCGTGCCGCAGTTGATTACGGCGCTGAAGGACCAGGACGACAAAGTGAGGTCTAACGCCGCCGAGGCGCTCTGGAGCATCGGCCCGCCGGCCCGCGACGCGGTCCCGGCCTTGATTACCGCACTGAAGGATCGCAACGCGGACGTGCGCCTCAACGCCGCCGGCGCCCTGGGCAATATCGGTCCCGAGGCCAAGGACGCCGTAGCCGCGCTGAACACCGCCCTCAAGGACCGCGATACCAATGTCCGCTACGCCGCCGAGAAGGCGCTGCGACACATCCAGGGGAACTCGAAATGAGTAGGGCCCCCGCCAGCTCGCCGTCGAGCGAGCGGCGGGGTTCATCCCCACCGGGATCAGCCCGGCGGCTCGCCATGGACGTCGAGGGCAACGAACCCCTCGGCGTAGCGGCTGCCGGCGCCGAGGACGCCGCGGTACCGATTCAACCCTCGGACGGCGAGATCGTAGCGAAAGAGATGCAGCTGGGACCGGTAGCAGCGCACGGCACGTAGTTTCCGGGTCATGACCCCGCTAATGTCCTCGAGCCAATCAGGATGGCTCAGGGGACTCCACACCTCGTAGCCGCGTAACTCCGGTGTCCCCGCCGTGAAGGATAGCGGCGCCAGCGCCGCGCGCAGGATCGGCAGCACGGCCTCGTGGTCCGGATGGGACTCTCGCGGGTGCGGCAGGTAGATGACGGCGGGCACGCGGGCCTCCACGACCGCGGCGAGCTGGCGCGCCGCTCGTTCCACGTTTTCCGAAAGGCCCAGGTCCGGCTGGCGCAGGAACTCGAGTCCCTGCACATCGAGAATTACGCTGGCTCTCTCGGCCTCGCTTTCGCGCAGGGAACGAACCTGCTCAGGCGGCAGTTCTTCGGTGTAGCGCTCGCCGGAGGTCAGGAAAACGACGTGGACCGAGTCGCCCCGGTCGCGGTGCAGGCAAATGGTGCCGCCGCAGCCGATGGCCTCGTCGTCCGGATGGGGCGCGATCACCAGCACGTTTTCGGCCATGAGGCGACCTCATTCCCCGCCCGCCAGGGCGTAGTCGGCGTAGCTCGCCAGGCAAATGCCCAGCTCGTCGATGGTTTCCCGAACGCGCGGGTCGGTGAGGGTGCGCACTTCCGCCTCGCGCTCGGCCAGGTAGACGGAGGAGAAATCGGGCGAACGGTAGCCAGGGTGGCAGGAAAACTCGGTCCAGCCCTCCGCGACCTCCTCGCGGAGCAGCTGTTGCAGGAACGGCACGCTGACGTACTCGAGGTTCGTCACCAGCCACTCCCACTGGGCGTAGAAGCCGCCGACGAAGCGCACACGGCTGTCATCGCGCAGAGGCACGCCGAGAGGCGCTACCAGTTCACGGAAGAGCGGCAACAGGTGTTCCTCCCGATGGGCATGCCGGTGCGAATCGACATGCGTCGGCATGCGGTTCAGAAGGCGGTGAAACTTGTCGAGTTGGCAGCGGAACTCCTCACGGACAGCAGCCAGGTTGTGCGTGTCGAACTCACGTTCGTCCTCGCCCCAGACGTCCCAGTGCAGGCCGATGGCGAGGGCGGGGTGGTCGCGGCTCATCGCCACGGCCTCCTGCACGGCACGGCCGGTAACCATGAGGCTGGCACTGGTGAGAACACCAGAGCTATGGCACTCCAGGATCCCGCGGTTGATGCCGGTGGAAACCCCAAAGTCATCGGCATTCACGATCAGGTACTTGGCCATCTGCCGTCCTCTCGGTTGCCAGGCTCAAGCATCCGGCTGCAAGTCGAACACGAGCAACCGTTCGTTGTCCAGCAGACAACTGCCGATGATGATACTGGCCAGCGGCCACATGCCCATGCTCCTGCCCTCGCGCAGCTACCGTGCTTGCTCCCAAGGAAGGCGCGGCATGGTCTTCTTACTGCACCGCCTCGAGGATACCGCAAAAACCGGAGCCGATATGATCCCAATCATAGGGTTCTGCGGCCGCACGCGCCTGTCGTTCAAGTTGCCGCTGCCTCGCGCCGGGCCATCAGCGTATGCACGTCCAGAAAATCGACGGCCTTCGGGACGTCCGCCGGCAGGTCGTCGAGAAAGCGAGCCATGTACGAGTCCTCGATCAGGATGACATCGAAGCCCCGCCGACTCACGGCCCGGACGGTTTCTGCCATGGCCGCCGACCGGTAGAAGCCCGCGTAATACGGTTCCTCGGTCTCCTAGCTCAAGGCGTGCAGCGCAGCTTGCGAGACCGCATCGTCCCCATACTTCATCTGCTGATACAGGGGCGACCTTTCCCAGGGGACGTCGACGACCCGCACTGGAAACGGCGGTGGGGCGCTGCGGTCGCCCCAGCTGAGCGCGGCGAGGGTCAAGTCGTGCCGCCCGGCGAGGGCCCGCAGCAGGTGATAGGTCCGCGTATTCCCACCCCCGACAGGAGGGAAAGGAATGGCGGAGGCCACGGTGAGAACGCGCATGGAATCCTCGTCCGAGTCGTCAGAATACGGTCATGGCATCGTCCGCTCCAGCAGGCTGCCGACAACCTTCTCTGCCGCGAAATACTCCGCCGCAATCTCCCGCGCCGCCCGGCAATGTCCTTCGTAATCGCTGGCTACCGCGTCCAGGGCCGCGAGTGCATCCTCCATCGTCCGGAACGCGAACAGCCCCCGCCCGGTGGGCAGGACATTGCCGAACCCCGTGTCCTGCGTAATGACTGGCCGGCCGGCGGCCAGGTAGCACGCACTGCGGTCGCTGAACCAGCCGCTGCGCAGCCGGATATTCTGGTCCTTGGCCACGGTGAACTCGCCGCGGGAACCTTGAATGTACTCGCGGTAGGTTCGTACCTCCCGCGACAGCGGCAGCGCGTCCACCACCCGCCAGCCGTGATCGCGTAACCTTGCCAGGGACGCCGCGTCATCGCAGGCCAGCGCCAGCTCGAAGGGCTGGCCGCTCCGTCGCGGGAGGTCGAGGCACTTCAGGAATTCGTGATGCTTGCTCCAGGCGTACCGCTCCCCCTGCCACTCGATGTCCTTACCGGACTGCTTCCAGTTGGCCACCGTGGTGAAGCAGGCGCCGGCCGGCGGCGGGCCGGCCGGCCACCAATCGAGGATGATCGGCTGGCGTGTCGGCAGGTAAGTGAACCCCTCCAGCGGCACACGGCAGTCGGCGGCGCCGAAGTTCTCGCCGTAACTGAAGTGGTGTGTATGGGCGGCCAGCAGGTCGATGGTGAAGCGCTCCCCCCGGGCCACCTCGATCTGCGGCAGTACTGGATCGGTTTCGAGGTAGATCCGCACGGGCACGCGTAGGTGTTCCTCGCGCAGCACGGTGGCCCCGGTGAGGTTCACCAATGCGTTGGCATGGCGGAAGAGGTCGGGCACGCGCGACTCCGACAGGCCGTAGAAGCGGCCCCCCTCCGGCTCCGCCCGGTAGGCCCAGCGTTCCCCGAAGCCGAACCGGTCGAGCAAGCGGCCGAGGTAGCGGACGCTGTAGCGGCAGTCGCCGGTGACAGTGTTTTGCTCGGGGTCATACGGCCAGGCGCCGGTATCCTCGACGTAGTAGACGTCGCAGCCGAGCCGGCGGAAGCCTTCCAGGTAATGGAGCACCTGCCAGGCCACCCCCGCGAGCGGCGTCCGGCCGAGGATGCCGAGGACCACGACCAACGGCTGCTTGCTCATACCGACCCCGCCCGCGGCCGCGCCGTCCGCCGCCGGTCGCCGGCCGCCAGCCGATAGTACAGCGCCTCGTAGTTGTCCACCATGCGCCGGTAATCAAAACGGTCCACGGCCCCTTGCCGGACGCCGGCGCGGTCGATGGCCAGCACGGCCGGGAGACCCCCGGCCAGGGACTGCAAGTCCTCGGTGGTGTAGCCGGTCACCCCGTTCTCCACAAGTTCCGGCACCGCGCCGATCCCGTGCGCCAGCACCGGCGTGCCGCAGGCCATGGCCTCGATCAGGACGAGGCCGAACGGCTCCGGCTCACGGATCGGATAGAGCAGCGCCGCAGCACCCGACAGGAGCCGGTTGCGTTCCGCCACCCTCACCGGTCCGACGTACTCGACGTCCCGCCCGTCCAGGAGCGGTGCCACCTCATTCTGGAAGTAATCCGGATCCTCGTCGCAGGACCCCGCCAGGATCAGCCGCATCCCCGCCTCCCGTGCGGCACGGATGGCCTCCACCGGCCCCTTGTCGGGGAGGACCCGGCCCAGGAACAACACATAGTCCCCGCACGTTGGGTTGTACGGGAAGGCCTCGACGTCGATGCCATGGCGGACGACCACCACGTCGGCGATGTCGCGGTAACGGCGGCGCTGATAGTGCGAGATGGCGGCAACGTGCGCTTCGGGGTACTGAGCATACAGCCGCACGATGTCCTCGTCCGGCAGGATGTGGTAGGTGTGAAGCACCGGCGTCTGGACCAGGCGCGTGAACGGCAGGGCGAAGTGGTAGACATGGCTGTGAATGACGTCGAAGTCATCGGCACGCTCGAACACCGACACCACGTGCATCGTGTCGTGGAACTGCCAGTGCCACAGGTCGGGGTCGTGCTCATAGCCATGCGCGTAGGGAGCATGCAACGCCGCCGAGGTCCGCGAATCGCCCGTGGCACACAGAGTGACCTCGTGGCCGCGGCGCACCAGTTCTTCCGTCAGCAGCCAGACCAACTGCTCGATGGACGTGGTGCTCTCCGGGGTGACCGGCGTGGCAATCGGCACCACCTGGGCGATGCGCAGCCGCTCAGACATGGAGGCCCTCCTCGTCGAGGCGCTGCCGGGCGGCTTCAATCTTCTGCAAGGAGTCGTTCACGAAAGACACGTCCCGGCAGGCCTCGACATCCCGGCGAAGGTGCCACAAGATGTTGAGGAGCTCACAGAGCCCAAACGCCGCCTGGAAAGCCTGCCAGTCGAAGGGTCGGGTCGTATAGCGCAGTAACTCAGCCCGGTAAGCCGCGATGAACGCCGACACACCCTGCACCCAGCCGTCGAGCAGGCGCGCCAGGTCCCAGGCCGGCAAACCAACCGCCGCTGATTCCCAATCGATTGGCCGGACGCGCGGGCCGGGCTGGATGACGAGGTTGCTCGGGAAGATGTCGCTATGCACCAGTGTGCGGGGCTGGCGGGCCAGGTAGGCAACCAGGGAATCATACCGGGCGAGCAGGCCGTCGAAGCGGGCCAGTGCGCGCTGGGCGCCGGCCCGGTGGAGGTTCTGACGCGCGGTTTGGGCGATCATTTCATAATACTCCGCCCCGTGATCGCGGAGGCAGTTGAGGGCCCGCAATTCGTCTTCCCGCCCCAGGTAGATGGCGTGCATCTCCGCCAGCCAGCGGATCGCGGCCAACCATTCTTCCAGGCCGGCGTGCTTCAGGGTCCGCTCGCCCAGGTCTTCAAGGAATAGCCAGTAGCGCCCCTGGGTCTCGTCGTAGGCCGACGCGTAGAGGGCCGGGGCGTTGAAGCGGCGGCCGGCCAGCAAACGACGGTAAATTAGCACCTCCCGCTCATTGCCGTACAGCTTCTCCCCTGGATGCAGTCGCTTGAAGATCACCGGGAGCTGCTCGCCGGAAGCGAGCGTCACCCCAAGGCGATCAATAGAATGGCTGCTGGTCGGGAGCGGCTCGCCTTCAACCGCGACGATACGGGTCGGCCGGCCGAAGTAGCTACACAGCCCCTCTTCGAGCACCTGCCGGGGACTCTGTTCCGTCGTCGCGACCTTCATACCCGCACCTCTTCCTTGTCGTGCCGCAGCCCGCGAGACTGGATGCGGTAGAGCTGGGCGTAGAGTCCGTTGCAGTGAAGCAACTCTTCGTGGGTGCCGTGCTCCACGATGCGTCCCTTGTCGATGACCAGGATCTGGTCGGCGCGGCGGACGGTGGAGAGACGGTGGGCGATGATGAACGTCGTTCGACCCACCATCAGCCGGTCGAGCGCCTCGAGAATGACCAGCTCCGTGCGCGAGTCGATTGAGGAAGTCGGCTCGTCGAGGATGAGCACCGGCGTGTCCTTAATGAAGGCGCGGGCGATGGCAATGCGCTGGCGCTCCCCGCCGGACAGGCGCACGCCCCGCTCGCCGACCAGGCTGTTGTAACCATCGGGCAGGGCCGTGATGAAATCGTGAGCGTTCGCGGCCTGGGCGGCGGCGACGATCTCTTCCAGGCTGGCGTCGAGCTTGCCGTAGGCGATGTTGTCGCGGATGGTGCCGGTGAACAGGATCGGCTCCTGGATGACCAGGGCGATGTTGTCGCGCAGGGTCGTGACGGTGAGGTCGCGCAGGTCGTGGCCGTCGAGCCGCACGTGTCCGGAGCGCGGGTCGTAGAAGCGGGCGATGAGGTTGGCCAGGGTCGTCTTGCCCGCGCCCGTCGGCCCGACCAGGGCCACGACCTGCCCCGGCCGCACATCGAAGTTGATGTGCTGCAGTACCGGGTGTCCCGGGCGGTAGGCGAAGCTCACATCCTCGCAGGTGAAGGCGCCGGCGACGCGGTCCAGAGCCTTCGCGCCGGGGTGATCGCGGATCTCCGGCTCGGTGTCCAGCACATCCAGCGTCCGCTCTGCGCTCACCATCGACAACTGCATGTCGGTCAGGATCTGGCCGATGTCCTCAAGAGGCTGATGGATCTGGCTGACGTAAGCCAGGACCAGCAACAGCCCGCCGACCTCCATCTGCCCCGTCAGCACGTGGTAGCCGCCCAGAAGCAGGATGAGGCTGCGGTTGAGCTTGGTCAGGAACCCCAGGCACGACCCGAACAGGTTCTGCTCCAGCGTCAGCCGCAGCCGGGCCAGCAGCGCCGTCCAGCTCTGGTCCTCGAACCGCCGTTGCTCCCGCTCCTCCCGGCCGAAGGCCTTGACCACGCGCAGGCAGGAGAGGACCTCCTGCACAACCGTCAGCGCCTGGCTCTCCATGTGCTTGACCCGCCTCGATTTGGGCTTGAGGTGCTTGCCGTAGAAGCCGACCGAGGCATACAGGAACGGGGCGACCGTCAGCGCCAACAAGGCGACCTGCCAGTCGAGCCGCAGCAGGATCCAAAACATGCCGACGAGCATCAGGCCCGAGTGCAACAGGCGCTGGAAGTTGCCCCAGAGGAGCACGCTAATGAACCCGGTGTCGTTGTCGAGGCGATACATCGAGTCGCCGACCGTTGTCTGGTCGTGGTAGGACAGCGACAGCCGTTGCAGGTGGTTGAACAGGTCGGCCTGGAAAGCCAGGGTCATGCCCGCGTTGATCCACGACTTCAGGTAATCGCCGAGAAGGTCCAGCGCCTTGCCCACGAGGTGCAGAACGACCCCGGCCGCGACGGCGAAGACCACCAGTGCGGTGCCGCCTGCGCCCGCCAGGAAGGGGAAGGGCCAGGTCAGCCAGCCGGGCAGAGCCTTGCCGAGCAGCCCGTTATCGACCAGGATCTTCAACGTCCACGGTTCCACCAGGCCGAGGGCCACCTGGGCCAGCAGGATCACCAGGACGGCGATCATGGAGACCGTGTAGGGCCGCAGATAGGGGAGCAGCCGAACGTAGATGTCCGCCCGGAAATACCTGTGCAACCCTTCCCGCCAGCGCTGGATTCTGCCCATGGGTCAACCCGCTCTGTCGAACCTGCTCCAAGGCCTCTGGCCCCGCCGCTAGATCAACCCCAGGCGTTCGCCTGTCGCGCGGAGCCGCGCCAGGGAAGGGACAGCGCCCTCGTGATACGTCCACTCCTCCCGGTCCCCAAGCCAGCGGAACAGCAGGTAGAGTTCCGCAGCGAGCAAGGTGGACGCGAAGCCGGCGGGCGGTCCTCCCGGCCAGCGCTTCCCGCAGTATACCCCAAAACAGGCCTGAACGTACTCCGCGGGCCACCCTTCGGTCACCGCTGCCAGGTCGATTGACCCGGCGCCCACGGCGGCCGACTCCCAGTCGATGGGACGAATCTCCCCCTCATGGAAGAGGATGTTCCGCGGGTAAAACTCCCCGTGGATGACCGTCCGCGGCGGCGCCAGCAGGAGAGCCGCTCCTTCGTCCCAGTGCCGGCAGAGCGCGGCCAGCCAGGGGAAGCGCCGGCGCCAGGGGCGAGTGAACTGCAGCGTCCGCCGGGCCCACCCCCGGTAATAGTCAAGGTCATAGCTGCGGAGGGCCGGCAGGGGCACGCGCGCCAGCCGTACTTCGGCCGCGGCGTGGAAGCGGCCGAGCCAGTGCGCCGCCAGGGCCAGTGCCTCGTCCGGGTTCTCCGTTTTGCTCAACATCTCCCCCCGGTCCAGGAATTCCAGGACGAGCCATGCCTCCTCCGGCGGAGTTCCCTGCGACGCCCCATAGAATCGAGGTGTCGAGGCGCCGAGCGGCTGCAAGACCTGGCGATAGACCTGGGCCTCGTAAGCCACGCCGCCGCGGTGGCCGTAGACATTGTGGTCCCGTCCGGCCGCGTACTTGCACAGCAACCGTCGCTCGCTGCCGTCCGCCAGCCGGCAGGTCACGACCTCGCTGGGGAACGTGCTCTCGTACACATTCTCCTCTCGCCGCAGCACGGTCACCGGTCTCGCGCTGCCGGGCCGGTCCGCCTCCAGGCTGCTCAGGCGGGCGGTGAGAGTCGGCAGGTCGGGGAGCCCGGCCTCTGTCGTCGTCCTCACGTCACTGTCCTCGTTCGGCCCCGTTCGGCGTCCGCAACCTTCCCCTCCTCCCACCACGAAGGCGGACAGCGGACCAACCCCAGGCCCGGCGCCTGGGCATCGCAGACAGCGATCACCTGCGCAGCGCGGCAGGTCCCGCGCCACCACAGCCCGGCACAACCGAGCAGCAGCCCTCCTGCAGCCAGCGCGAGCGGCCAGAGCTGGAACAGCGCCGCCGCCAGCCCCACGACAACGGCGGCGGCGCCGAGCGCCTTCAGGTGGCCGTTCGGCCGCAGCCGATAGCGGACGCGGATCAAGCGCTTGCCGCCACCGTAGTCCTCCTGGGCCGTGCTCACCTGCACGACGGTCCATGGGTGACAGCAGACCTCCAGGTCCCAGTCGGCCCAGCCGGAATCGAGCGTTCTGCCCCAGCGGTGTTCATTCAGGTAGGCAACGACTCGGTCCAGGAATTCGGTACGCTCGCGGCCGGCCTCCGTCCAGTAGCCAACCGTGGAGCGGCCGCGTAGCGGCAGGCGGTCGCCGCAAGTTGCACGCACCCCTGGGTCGGCCTCCGGACGGCGGTAGCCGAAGAAGCGCGTCCGGTAGCGTGCCCAGGAGCGCACGAGCGGTTGGAGGTAACACAGTCCGCCGATGAGCAGACGGGAGGAGAAGCACTCGTGGCCCCGAGTGAGCGGCGCCTGGACCGCCTGCAGACCGGCGACGGCCAGGGAGAGTAGAAGCAGGACGGCCACCGCCAGCCAGAGCGGCGGCCAGAAGACCGCCCCCAGGGCTGCTATGGCGGCTGCGACGTGCCACTCCAGTGTGCCCGGCAGCATGGCCCAATGGGCCGGGCCCGGCCGGTAGAGGCACTGGAAGAAGCCGGTGCCGAAGGTACCGCGGTAGATGAACGAGTCGGTCAGGCGCAGGCCCCAGGCCGAGGCCCCGTAAAGGACGCCCCGCCACTTGCCATTGCCGCGGGCATTGAACTTCTCCGGATGCTTGAAGCGCAGCAGCGCCTCGGCCTCGCCGTAGCCGATCTGCTGCCGCAGGTAGGTGCGCGGGTTCTGCCGGCGGTGGTGCCAGACGAAGGCGCCCGGGGCGAAGGTGATCCAGTGGCCGGCCTGCTGCAACCGCCAGCAGACGTCGACGTCGTCGCCGGCTTTGCTGTACAGCGGGTCGAAACCGTTGATCGCCAGCAGGGCATCCCGGCGGAATGCCATGTTGCAGCCGGGAATGTGCTCCGCCACCTGGTCGCTCTCCAGGACGTGCGTCGGCTGGCCGGGCGCGGCAGCCACGCAGGCGGCAAGCCGGCCGTCCTCCGGCGTCAGGTTTGGCCCGCCCACCGCCGCCGCGCCGCTGCGCTCCAGCTGGTAAACCAGGTGCGTAAGCCAACCAGGGTCGGCGAAGCAGTCCGAGTCGGTGTAGGCAACGACGGCCCCGGTGGCGGCCTGCAGGCCGATGTTCCGGGCGACACTCAGGCCCTGGTTCGGCTGATGGATGGTGTGGACCTCCGGGAAGCGCGTCAGGATGTCGCGTGTCTCGTCAGTCGAGCCATCGTCCACCACGATCACCTCGTAATCGGGATAGTCGAGGGCCTCCAGGGAGCGCAGGCACTGCTCAAGCGTGCTGCCGCCGTTGTACGAGCACACCACCACCGAGACGCGCGGCGTCCGGGGCAGCAGGCGAAAGGTCGGCGTCGTGAAGAGTTCGCGGAGAGCCTGGTAGGACGCCTTGGGGACCCGATCGGCGTGCGTGATGCCGAAGGCCCAATCCTCGATTTGCTGGCCGCCGGTGTGCCAGTCGTCTGTCCAGGAGAAGACGAACGCCCCGGCCAGGCCCATCAGCTCGGCCTCGGCCACGTGGCCCGCCAGGAAACGGGCCTGGTCGACCTCGCCGTGCCGCAACGTGTCCATGCCCAGTTCACCCAGGACGAGCGGTTTATCGCCGACCAGGTTCTGCAGCCGGAACAGGTAACGGCGGAACGCCTCTCGGTCGTGGAGATAAACGTTGAACGTCACAAAGTCGACGAACGACAGGTCCAGGTACTCGGTGGGCGGGTAGCTGGCGTAGGTCGCCAGGCCGTCCGGGTCGGTCTGCCTGGCCACGTCCCGCAGTTCGGCGAGGAAGCGCTCGACATGGCAGGCGCCGTGCCACCGAAGGATGTCCGGGGGGATCTCGTTGCCGATGCAATAAGCCAGCAGAGAGGGGTGGTTGCGGCCGAGCCTCGCGGCCCGCTGCACGAAGAGGCGTGTCTCGCGGCGGATGGCGGCGCTCTCGAGGAAGCCGAAGTGCCGGCGGCAAGGCACGTCGATCCAGGGGAGGCCGGCCAGCACCATCAGGCCCTGTTCGTCGGCGAGGTGAAACAGCCAGTCGGGGGGAACGTGGTAGGTGCGGAGGGCGTTGAGTCCGGCGGCGTGCAGACGTCGGAAGTCGTCGCGCACCTGCTCGGGACGGGGGAAGGTCTGGTTGTCTGCGTCCGGGGCGAAGGGGCCGTAGGTGACGCCTCGGACGATCAGCCGCCGGCCGTCCCGGGCCAGCCCCTTGCCGTCGACGCGGATCCGGCCCCGGGCCGTGGGGGCAGTGCCGTTTCGGTGCGCGCCCGCGGCTGCGCGGCTCGCCGGCTGGTCCGCTGCCCTCATCATCATCGCGATTTCTGGTTCCATCTCACTCCGGTCCGCTGCCCATGCCTAATAATCGAGGTTGATCACCTGTCCGTCGCTCTTGTTGCCGAGGTGCTCGAACGTCTTCGGGTTGATCGCATAGGACAGAGAGCGGGCCGAGCCGTCGGCCAGCACCACGTTGAAGATACCGGTGTGGGAGGAGCCGAAGCGCTTCTCTCCGTCCCCACTGGGGGCCGAGTAGTCCGGGGCCGGCGGCCGGTTGGTGCGGCGGATGGTGTCCTCGTCCCAGCCGGTGCTGTAGCCGGTGTCATCGTCCTTCTGCGGCTGGCCGAGCCTGCCGCGGTTCAGTCGCTTGTCGCCGGCCAGCAGGGTGTTGGACGTGCCGTCGGTGATATCGGCCATGCGCGTGGGGTAACGGTTCTGGACGATGCCGGTCTCCTCCCGGTTGCTGGCGGCGTAGTCGCACAGGGCGCAGGTAACCATGTAGCCGTTCAGGTACTCGGGGTCGCTGAAAGTCACAGTCATGGGGCCGCGACGCGACGGGCAGAAGAAGACCTTGTTGATCGCGCCGATGGCCACCAGGGCGCGGTCGAAGTCGTTTGTGGCCGAGCCGCCCTTCCAGGCGTTCGTCCCCTCGATGTACGGCAGGATCTGAAAGCCCCAGCCGGCGTGCTGCTGCTGGCCAATGGCAGGCTGGCCGTTGATGTAGTTGGGCGGCAGGGTCCAGTGCCAACCACCGGCGGGGAAAAAGCCCTGCTCATCGTGGTGCATGTGGAAAGCAAGGCCGATCTGCTTGAGGTTGTTCTTGCACTGGACCGTGGCAGCGGCCTCGCGGACCTTCTGTACCGCTGGCAGGAGCAGTCCGATCAGGATGCCAATGATGGCAATGACCACCAGCAGTTCGACCAGCGTGAAGCCCTCACGTTGCGACGTGGCTCGGTAGGGAGCGCGGTTCATGGCTGGACTCCAGCAAAGGCGCGGCCTGACACGGGCAGGATCGTGCCGTACATTGTGTGCGACTCGGGAGCTGTCCCGAATCCAGCGGTTTCGTCCCGCGTGCATCGCGGCATCAGTGCCGGGATGGGCGGCAGCTATCTTCTGAGGGGAGAATTGGCGACAACTCTGTCGCAAGAGTTTGCGCCCGGTGGCAACCCTTCACCAATAAGGGGGAAGTGAAGGGGTGGCAGACATCAAGTCGGTCTCAAACAGGGCGTTGGATACTAGCCCGCTCCCCCGCGCCAGGGCCGTACGGTCCAAGGAGGCGTCGAGGCAACAGGTCCGTCTGAACGAGTCTACATGTCAGCAACTCACAAAATACCCACAATTTTCACATAGTAAATAGAAGAGGATAGATACTGGCTCCCCTCACGTCAACCTCTTTTCCCAAGATTCCGCAAATACCCGCTAGCCCGGAGTGCGCACCACGCTGATTTCGGGTAACACGGCTCGTCGGGTAAGCCTGCCAGCTTGCCCTCTTGAACCAAGGTCAGCTGGCAACTTCTCTTACGAGTCGGGATACCCAGTTCTGAAGCATGCCGGCTGTCCGGTTTCGCGCCAACCTTCTCCAATCTTCCCAATTATCCCATCCTTCGCAGGAGCCATTCTCGCCGGCCGCCACCAACCGGGACAATCCACCGCGCCGCAGTGGCCCAGCTACACCGGCACCTCTCAGTTCGTGGGCACCAGCCCGAACGGGCGGGTGACCGTGTACGTGGACCCGACGCTCGGCCAACCAGCGCTCCAGAACGCCCAGGATCTCGTCAACGACGCCGACCGGGTCGTGGCCGCCAACGACGCGATCTTCGGCACCACCGGGGGACCGGTCACCGTCATCATCCTCGCTCTTGGCGGGGTGACAGATGGGACTTGGCGGTGCGGACCACGACGGCTGCGACTACACGACCGGGGCGGCGATCGAGGTGTGTGCATCGTTCGGTAACTCCGCCCGAGTGTCGGCGCTGTTCGAGGCCGAGCTCAGCGAGTGCAGCATGGGCGGGAACCTGTGCGGGGTCAGCACCGGCGAGGGGCTGAGCCGGTGGTGTGCGGCGGTGATCGGCAACAACGCCCTGTCCGACTTTGCTACTGACCCGACGTGGTTCCTGTACGGGATGCAGGACTTCGTGAACAATACCGACCCGACCGACCAGCACGCGGATAGCACCGGCTTTGCCATGGCCTTCTTGTCGTGCCTGATGAGCCAAGGCCACAGTCTGAACCAGATCGCCCCGGCGATGGTGTCGCTGGGTGACTCCGGGACGCTGGCCGAACTCTATGCCAACCTCAACGGCGACGCGGCCGCCGCGGCTTGGCCGACGTTCAAGGCCGCGGTGCAGGCCCTGCCGGGTGGGGTGACCAATGACGACCCGTTCCGCGGAGCGCCTCACCTTGCGCCTCTGGCGCAACTCCCCGCAGAGACGATTGCGCTGGCCGCGAAGATTTTCGGCCTCATCCTCGCGGACGTTGCCACCGAGAAAACCGCTGCCCAGCTCGTGGCGGACGTACACGCGGTCCTGGTGTCGCCACCGACTGCGCAGGCGGATGGCACCTTGGCCGCTCGTCGCTGCGGCAAGTCCCACCGGTTGGTCCCGCCCGGACGGACATAGGCATCGGCCTCACCCCGCCCACCGGTCTGGCCATTGGCTGAGGTGAGGAAAAAAGGGCCATTCATCATGTCGATGACTGACCCTCAAGAGTCGGGGCGACTGGCAGGGCGAACGCACCATCTAACTCCTTTCCCTGCAACAATTTGCATTGCT
>JRHI01001405.1_pt1 | contig 20339 bp, 21 predicted proteins | sample 215371 | NCBI WGS metagenome assembly JRHI01 (sample SAMN02929681, study PRJNA255918) | sediment metagenome | biome: cave system; feature: Ice Cave; material: Sediment; isolation source: sediment from deep within a dark volcanic ice cave with no known source of... ...
CGGTCGGCCCGGATCGGGCTGACCGACCGGGTATTCACACGAGTCGGAGCCCAGGACGACATCGCCTCCGGAATGTCGACCTTCATGGTCGAGATGACGGAGACCGCCAACATACTCAACCATGCCACCCCGCGCTCGCTGGTGGTGTTGGACGAAGTGGGCCGGGGCACCTCCACGTATGACGGGATCTCGATCGCCCAGGCCGTGGTGGAGTACCTGCACAGTGAACCGGCGGTCGCCTGCCGCACCGTATTCGCGACCCACTACCACGAGTTGACGGCGCTGGCCGGGCAGTTGCCAAGGGTACGCAACCACCGGATGGAGACGATCGAAGAAGGCGATACCGTTCGCTTTCTGCGCAAGGTGGTGCCAGGTGGGGCCGACCGCTCGTACGGGATCCATGTCGCCGCCCTGGCCGGGCTGCCGGGCCCGGTCATCAGCCGCGCCCGGCAGATACTGGAAGAGATGGAGCGAAGGCGACCGATCGCCGCCCACGATGAACAGCTCAGGCTTCCGATCCAGATCCAGGATCCGATCCGGGACCAGCTGGCCGGCATCCACCCGGACCGGCTGACCCCGCTGGAGGCGCTCCAGAAGCTGTACGAGTTGAGGCGGAGTCTGGGATGAGTCCAATTCGTCTGCTTCCGGCCGAAGTGGCGGACGCGATCGCCGCCGGAGAGGTGGTCGAACGTCCGGCGGCGGTGGTCAAGGAGCTGATCGAGAACTCGGTCGACGCGGGCGCCCGGCGGGTCACGGTCGACGTCCAGGGCGCCGGCCGCAACCTGATCCGGGTCGCCGACGACGGCCCCGGAATTAGCGGCGACGAACTGGAACTGGCCTTCACCCGGCACGCCACCAGCAAGGTGGCCTCCTTGGAGGATCTGGATTCCATCGTCACCCTCGGCTTTCGTGGCGAGGCGCTGGCCAGTATCGCCGCGGTTTCCGAGGTGAGCTGCCGCAGCGGAGCCTCCAGCCTCCGCATCCGCCACGGGATCGTGCTCGATCGCGACCGCGCCCCCGCGGTCGAAGGAACCGTGGTCGAGGTCCACGATTTGTTCGGCAACACCCCCGCCCGTTACCGTTTCCTGAAGACCGCCGCCACCGAGAGCGCCGCCATCATCCGCGTGGTCGACGCGTTTGCCCTGCTCTATCCCGAAGTAGGCTTCCGGCTCAGCCTGGAAGGCCGCCAGGTTCTGGTCACCCCGGGCACCGGGGATCTGCTCACCGCCGCCATCGCCGTTCACGGGCAGGCCGCTCGCGGCCGTCTGCTGGCCGTAGAGCTCCGCGAGCCGGGGATCTCCGTGAGCGGGCTGATCTCCGACCCCCATCTGAGCCGGGGCAGCCGGGATGGGATCCTGATCGGGGTAAACCGGCGTCCAGTGGTTTCGAGGTCGCTGGCGTACGCCCTCGAGGACTGCTACCGAAACAGCCTGGAAAAAGGCCGTTACCCGATCGCGGTGCTCAACCTCGAACTGGCGCCAGGTGAAGTGGATGTGAACGTGCATCCGACCAAGCGGGAGGTGCGCTTTCGCAACGAGGGGCAGGTGTTCGCCGCGCTTCAGCGAGCGGTGTACGCACGGTTGAGCGAGGACCCGAGTTGCTTTCGGCTGCCGGCCGGGGCCGCGGCGGTGGTGCCCGGCGAATCCGATTCCAACCGGGCCGGGCTCAGAGCTTCGGCTCCCGTCTACACCGCCGACCTCTCCGGGGTCCCGACGCACTTGCTCCGACTGCCCCGGGATCGGTATTTTTCCGGCGTCCCGGGCCCCCGGCCCCCGGCCCGGCCCACCTCCGAGGGCCCCCTACGCCCGGTTGGTCAGGTGCTCGGCACCTATCTCGTCGCGGAGGCGGAGGCGGGCCTGGTGCTGGTCGATCAGCACGCCGCTCACGAGCGGGTTCTCTACCACCGGCTGCTCTCCCGGTTGCAGGCCTGTGATCTCGCCGTGCAGCCGGCCCTACTGCCGCCGGTGATCGACCTCGACCCCAGCCAGGCGGCCCGGGCTGGCGAGCTGGCCGCTGACCTGGCCGCGCTCGGTTTCGAAATCGAGGCCTTTGGACCTCGATCAGTGCGGCTGCTCAGCACTCCCGCTGAGATGGCGCCGGAGCGCGCCGAGGCGGCTCTGCTGGAGCTGATCGCCGAGGATTCAGGGATGGTCGGCGACCCCGCTACCCGCCGTCTCCGATGGCTGGAGCGGGCGGCGACGGTGATCGCCTGTCACTGTGCGGTGAGGGCCGGAGACCAGCTCGATCCGGAGCAGCAGCGGGTGATCCTCGGAGAGCTGGAGGTGACGCCGATGGCTCAGACCTGCCCCCACGGCCGGCCCACCCGGATCGTGATCGAATGGGCGGACGTGAAGAGATTCTTTGGCCGCAACTACTGATCCCGGCGCGCCTGCTGGCGTGGTGATCGCGGTAGTGGGTCCGACCGGGATCGGCAAGACCCGCACCGCCGCCGAGCTGGCTTCCCGACTCGGAGCCGACGTGGTAGTGGCCGACTCCCGCCAGGTTTACCGCGAGCTCGAGATCGCCACCAACAAGCCATCGCCGGAGGAACGCGGACTGGCCCGGTTCCGGATGATCGACGTCGCCGACCCTCGCACAGAGTTCAACGTTCAGCAGTATCGGGCGATGGCCGAGCAAGAGATCGCGAACGTGCATGCTTCCGGCCGGCCGGTGGTGCTGGAAGGTGGCTCGATGCTCTGGCTGGACGCCCTGCTCAAGGGTTATGACCTGGCCGGTGTGCCGCCCGATCCCGGCCGGCGGTGTGAACTGGAAGCGATGGCGCCAGAGGCCAGGCTCGAGTTGCTGGACCGGCTCGATCCGGCGGCCGGGATCGACCGCTCCAATCCGATCCGGGTGATCCGGGCGATCGAGATCCTGGAGGCGCTCGGCCCACCCCTGGCCAGGCACCGGGGCCGGCGGCCGACAGGTTGGCGGATCCGTTGCTATGGCCTGGCCGGCAGCCGGGAGCGGATCGTCGACAGGCTTCGCCGGCGATGCATCGAGCAGGTGCGGCGAGGGCTGGTCGCCGAAACCCGCCGGGCGCTGGCGGCCGGGGTGCCCAGAAGGGCACCGGTGCTCTCCGGGATCGGCTACGCTGAGGCTCTCGCCTACATCGACGGCGAGATCGACGAGGCCGAACTGGTCGAGAGGATGTTGATTTCCAACCGGCGCTACGCGCGCCGGCAGTTGACCTGGTTCCGGCGTGACCCGACCGTGCGCTGGTTTGATGCCGACGACCGACCGCTCGACCGGATCACCACCGACCTGGAAGGAGACCCCCCGTAACCCGCCTCCACCAGACCATCTTCGAACCCGAAAAAGCCTATCTGCTCGGAGTCAAGCTGCCGCATGTCAGTGAGCGCGAACTGCTCGAACAGATGGCGGAACTCAGAGAGCTGACCCAGACCGCCGGCGGAGTGGTGGTGGGAGAGGAGGTCCAGGCCCGCAGCCAGGTCGATCCCGCCTACTTCATCGGCGCCGGCAAGGCCGAGCAACTCAAACAGTTGCGGAGCGAACTGGGGATCGACCTTTTCATCTGCAACGACGACCTGAGTCCGCGGCAGCAGCGCAATCTGGAGCAACTGGTGAGGGCCAGGGTGGTCGACCGGACCGAGTTGATACTGGACATCTTCGCCCAGCATGCGCGCACGCGCGAGGGGCGGCTCCAGGTCGAGGTTGCCCAACTTCATCACCTGTTGCCCCGCCTGATCGGAGCCTGGGACTATCACCGGCAGGGCGGCGGGATTGGCACCCGCGGCGGTCCCGGTGAGCAGCAGATCGAGGTCGAGCGGCGCCGGATCCGGCGCCGCCTGCGCGATCTCGAGCAGGAACTCGAGCAGGTGCGGGTCCAGCGCGACCAGCAGCGCAAGTCGCGCCGGTTGGTCGACCTGCTCACGGTGGCGATCGTGGGTTACACCAATGCCGGCAAGTCCACCTTGATCAACCGCCTGACCGGGGCCGGCGTGATCGCGGAGGACCGGCTGTTCGCGACCCTCGATCCCACCACCCGGAGGCTCCGGCTGCCGGGTGGCAAGGAGGTCCTGGTCACCGACACTGTCGGCTTCATCCAGAATCTGCCAACCGACCTGGTAGCGGCCTTCCGGGCCACTTTGGAAGAGGTGACTCATGCCGACGTGATCCTCCAGGTGGTGGATGCCACCTCGTTGACGACCACCACCCAGGCCGATACCGTGGACACGATCCTGGAGCAGCTGGAAGCTGGCGAGAAACCCCGGGTGATCGCCCTCAACAAGATCGACGCCCTCGGTCCGGCCACCCTGGCCCGGGTGGTCAGAGCCTTCACCGAGCGGTACCGGGTGGTGGTTCCGATCTCGGCCCTGACCGGGGCCGGTCTGGAGAGACTGGGCGACGCGATCGAGGCGGCCACGCTCCCCGACCTGGCCGAGGTCACTCTGCTGGTGCCCTACGGGAGGGAGGGGGTGCTGACCGCGCTTCGCCAGTTGGGCCGGGTTGAGGATACCCAGTACACGGAGACCGGCACTCGGGCCCGCGGCTGGCTGCCGCGCTCCTTGATCCACCAATTCCACAGGTATGTGGTCAACGAATGACTCCGGAGGTCATCGCCGGCGCCAAGAGGGCAGCCCCCGGACCGGGGCGCACCTCATGCCGACCCGGCCCAGCGCTGGCAGGAAAAGGATTGCCTAAGATAGGTATGCTGTCGCCGGGACTCCGGCGTGAATCCAATGGAGGGAAGCCGCATTGACGCCGAAGCGCATGCTGTTCGGTTTTCTCGTGGGCCTGGCTGGGTCCATTCTCCTGGCTGGGTGCGCTCCGGCCGGTACCGGGGGCGGCGGCCAGCCGACGGCTAAAGCCGGAGAGGACATCCCGATCGGAGCGCTTTTCCCGCTGACCGGAGCCAATGCCCAGTTCGGACTGAATTCGCTGCACGGGATCGAACTCGAGGCCGACGAGATCAACAAGCAGGGCGGCATCAGGTCGATGGGTGGGGCGAAGATCAAGATCGTCTCCGCGGATACCACCTCGGATCCGACCCAGGCGGCGGCCGCCACCGAGAAGTTCGTCAGCAGTACCAAGGTGATCGCCGCAATCGGCATGTACGCCTCCGCGCTGACTTTGACCGCGGCCCAGGTGACGGAGAGGGCGGGAGTGCCCTTGCTCTCGACCGGGTTCAGCGACACCCTCACCGACCGCGGGTACACGCACTTTTTCCGAATCGCTCCCCGTGCCAGTCAAGTCGGAACCGTTCAGTTCACCGCAGCCCAGGCAATCGCCAAAGAATCAGGCAGGGAGCTCAAGCGGATCGCGATCGTATTCGAGAACGACGCCTTCGGCTCCGGCACCGCCGCCGGCCTGAAGCGAGCGGCCGACGCGGCTGGAGTCCAGGTCGTGCTCTTCGAGCCATACGCGGCGACCATCACCGACGCCAGCCCGATCGCCCAAAAAGTGGTGGCCGAACACCCGGACGCGGTGCTGCCGGTGTCGTATCTGACTGATGGGATACTGCTCGTGCGCGCCCTCAACCAGGCCGGTAACAAGGCGCCGATCTTCGCTGGGGTGGGTGGCTTCGTCCAGCCCGACTTCCAGAAGAACCTCGGTCCGCTGGCCAACGGCATCTTCACCGCGGACACCAGCTCTCCGGACGCCTATGGTGCGATCAACGACCTCTTCAAGCAGAGATATGGAACCTTCATGACCCAGGAGGCGCACGACAACGCGGTGGGCGTTTCGATCGTGGCCCAGGCTCTGGAGGCGCACCCGACTCGCGATCCCGAAGAGCTCACCAAGACGCTGCACTCGATGGACTTCACCAAGGGGCTGGCGGCGACCATGCCCGGCGGGCATGTCAAGTGGGACGAGAAGGGCAACAACATCGTGATCCAACCGGTCATGTGCCAATGGCAGAACGGTAATCTGGTCGGCGTCTATCCACCCACTTTGACCAGGGGCAAGCCGCAGTGGCCTTCCGCCTGACCTAGGGCCGGCTCTCCCGCCGCCCGGCCGGCTCTTCGAATTGGCGCTGTACCAAGCGGTCCTCAACGGCCTCCTGATCGGTGGCGTCTATGCTCTGATCTCGATCGGGCTGACACTTGTGTTCGGCGTCATGGACATCATCAACTTCGCCCAGGGCGAATTCCTGATGATCGGAATGTTCGGTGCCTACTTCATCAACCGGGTTTTCGGAGTCGATCCTCTGGTCTCGGCGGTCGGGGTCGGCGCTATTGTCTTCCTGCTCGGTGTGGTGGTGGAGCGGCTGATCGTGGAGCCGATCATCCAGGCCCCGCCCCTGGCCCAGGTCTTTGCCACCGTCGGGCTCTCGATAGTTCTCCAGAACGCGGCCGCCACCGCCTTTGGAAGCGAGTTCCACGGCGTCAGAACCCCCTATCAAACCGTCTCGCTCCCGGTTCCCGGCGCCCACTTACCGATGCCCTACGTGCTGGCCTTCATCTACGCGGCGGTGATCGCTGCGCTTCTCTACGCCTTCCTGAACCTGACCGACCTGGGCAGGGCGATGAGGGCGACCGCGCAGAACCGGACCGCAGCCACTCTGATGGGGATCAACCCGCGGGCCATGTACATGCTCGCCTTCGGCATCGGGGTGGGTCTGGCCGGGCTGGCGGGCGCGGTCGTGCTCCCCTACACCGTGGTCCACCCGGCGATCGGGACCCAGTACGTGCTGATCATGTACACGGTGGTGGTCCTGGGTGGGCTCGGCTCGGTCCGGGGCGCCGCCGTCGCCGGGTTGGTGATCGGAGTCGTACAGGCCGTCTCCACCGTCTTCCTGGCTACCGAACTCCAGAACCTGGTCGTCTTCCTGATGTTCATGGCAGCCCTGATCCTGGGCGCGGGCGGGATGATCCACTCCGTGAGGCTCGGCCTCGGTCCGGGCGGCCGCGTTCGGTGGCTGCGGAGCCGCTGGTGAGGAGTGGACCGGTGGAGGTGCCTTCGGATGTCTGAGAAGGGGGTGCGGTCGCCCCGGGCGAAGACCGGGACCGAGCTCGCCCTGATGGTCGCGGTACTGGGGCTCGTCGCCACCTTGCCCTTCTACGTGGGCAGCGACTTCAACCTGCGGACCGCCACTTTGGTCTGCCTGCTGGCGACCATGTCACTGGGATGGAACCTGCTCGGCGGTTACGCCAACCAGGTTTCCCTGGGGCACGCCGTCTTCTTCGCGATCGGTGCTTACACGACCGGCTTGCTGGAGATCGACCATCGGATCACACCCTGGCTCGGGATTCCGATCGGCATGCTGATGGCGGTCGGGCTGAGTGTGGTGATCGGGATCCCGACGTTCCGGCTTGCGGGTCACTACTTCGCCCTGGCGACCCTGGCCCTCCTCCAGATCGGGGCCATTCTGTTCACCTACTTCCGGAACCTGACCGGCGGCGCCCTGGGCCTGACCTTGCCGCTCTTCGGCGACCGTCCGCAGATGCTGAGCTTTCGATATCCGATCTGGTACTACTACCTCGCGGCCGCCATGCTGGTGGCGGCTCTGGCGATCGCCAGGTTCGTCCTCCATTCCCGGCTCGGCTACCAGTTGCGGGCGATCAGGGAGAACCCGCTTGCCGCTCAGCTGGCGGGGGTAGGACTGCTGCGGGCGAAGCTGACCGCACTCGCCATCTCGGCGGCCGTGGTCGCCGCTGGCGGCGGGTTCTACATGCAGTTCATCCAGTTCATCGATCCCGACTCCGCCTTCAGCTTCCAGATCTCCATCAACATGGCTCTGTTCGCGATCATCGGTGGCGTCGGGACGTGGTGGGGGCCGGCCCTGGGTGCGCTCCTGCTCGTGCCCCTGAACCAGTACACCAGCCTGGTCCTCACCGGACGCCTGGCTCCGATCGGCCCYCTGTTCTACGGGGTCCTGCTGCTGGCTGTCATCCTGCTCCGACCCCGAGGTCTGGGCGAATGGTTGACGCGAGGTTGGGACCGGCTCTGGAATCCGGGAGCCTGACCGTGGCCGCCCCGCTCCTGCAACTCCGAGGGGTCTGCCAGCGGTTCGGCGGCCTCCAGGCTCTCAGCGAGGTGACCTTCAGCGTCCAGGAGGGAGAACTGGTCGGGATCATCGGGCCCAACGGAGCCGGCAAGTCGACCCTCTTCAACGCGACTGTCCAGCTGGTCCCACCGGTGGCGGGTGAGGTTCGGTTCGCGGGCGAGAAGGTGAACGGTTGGCCGGTGCACCGGGTGGTGGCCGCCGGGCTGACCAAGACATCACAGACGGTGCAGGTGTTCGGTGACATGACCGTGCTGGAGAACGTTCTGGTCGGATCTCTTCTGCGCAGTCCGAGCATGCGGGAGGCAAGGCGCCAGGCGGTCGAAGATCTTGAATTCATCGGACTATCACCGCGGGCCTCCCGTCCGGCTCGCGACCTCACCCTCGCCGACCGGGCCCGGCTCGAGCTGGCCCGGGCCCTGGCGGTGCGACCTCGGCTGCTCATGGTCGACGAGGTGATGGCCGGGCTGACCGAGTCGGAGGTCAACGACATGCTCGCCCGGCTGCGCAGCCTGAACCGGGATCGGGGGCTCACACTGCTCGTGATCGAGCACAACATGCGGGCCGTGATGGAGCTCTCACAGCGGGTTCTCGCCTTCGACCAGGGAGAGCTGATCGCCGATTCCGACCCGCTGTCTGTAAGCCGCGATCCGCGGGTCGTCGAGTCTTATCTGGGGGTCGGCTGAATGGCGCTGCTCGAGGCGCGAGGGCTGCGCTCCGGTTACGGCCGGGTGGAGGTGCTGCGCGGAGTCGATCTGGCGGTGGCCCCGGGCGAGTTCGTCGCCGTGATCGGTGCCAACGGCGCCGGGAAGACCACGCTGATGCGGACCATCTCGGGGGTGGTCCGCGCGACCGGAGGCGACCTGGTTTTCGACGGCCGGAATTTGCTCCGGACCCCGGCGCCGCGCATACCGGCTCTGGGCATCGCCCACGTACCGGAGGGCAGGCAGGTTTTCCCAGGATTGTCGGTGCGTGAAAACTTGCTCGTCGGCGCCTACCTTCGGCCCGACCGTGAACACCGACGCACCCAGCTCGAACTCGTGCTCGACCTCTTCCCACGGCTTCGAGAGCGCTTGACTCAGGCGGCGGGCACACTTTCCGGAGGCGAGCAGCAGATGCTGGCGGTGGGCCGCGCCCTGATGCTGAAACCGAAGCTGCTCATGCTCGACGAGCCGTCGCAGGGGCTGGCGCCCAGGGTGGTCGGCGAGATGTACGAGAAGCTGGCTGAGATTCACGCCTCCGGAACCACCATCCTGCTGGTCGAGCAGAACGTGACCGCCGCCTTGAGGTACGCGGCTCGGGCCTACGTGCTCGAGCACGGCCGGGTGGTGCTGGCCGGCACCAGCGATCAGCTGAGCGGAAATGATGAGGTCAGAAGGGCTTACCTGGGAGTCTGAATCGATGCCCATTTCGATCACCGATGGAGTCGCCGGGGCCGCCGCGGTCGCCGCGGTGGGCCTCGAGGCCCACCTGAGGTCCAGCCGCCAGCGGGTGATCGAGGCGGGTAAGGACGTGGTCGCGCCGAAACCGGAACACAACCAGGAGGTGCCGATTGCCGGGCGCTGATGACGCAGGTCTCCCGAGCCTGGCCCGGGCGGCGGTCGAATTGCGGCTCGAGGTAGTGCCGGAGGGCGCACGAGAGTACGCGCGCCGCGTCCTGGCCGACACCGTCGGGGTGATGATGGCAGGAGGCCGCAGTCGTGAACTGCTGAGCTTCATGGAGGGCGACGGCCTGCTCTTCGGACCTCTGGGCGGCGGGGTGGCCCAGATCCTGACCCCGGGATGGCCGGTCGCGGACYCTGCCGCCGCCGCTTTCGTKAACGGCACCGCGGGCACCTTCCTCGAACTKGATGAGGGCTACCGTCCGACCGGACACCCCTCTGTCCACGTCCTACCAGCGGCGCTCGCCGCCGCCCAGGCGCTGCACCGTTCCGGTGCCCAGTTGCTGGCCGCCTACCTTTCCGGGTACGAGGTGGTGGCACGGCTGTTCGAGGCCTACCGGCTTCGCTATCCGGTCCACCCTCACGGGCACTTCGGCGCGGTCGGGGCGGCGGTGGCGGTGGCCCGCCTGAGAGGAGAGGATCCGGCCGAGCCTGCCACGATCGCGGCGACGCTRCCGATCCTGTCCGTCTGGCACCCGTGCTACGAAGGCGCGACCGCGCGCAACGCTTACAGTGGCATGGCGGCGATGATCGGATTGCTCGCCAACCGGATGGCGATGGCTGGGTTTCGAGGGTCGCGGCAGGCGCAGCCGGTCGGATTCGGCGAGCTGGCCGGTGAACTTGTGGATCCCGGCGCCCTGGAGGATCCGATCGATCCCGGTCGTCCGCGCATCCTCCGGAACTATCTCAAGCTGCACAGTGCCTGTGCGCTCAGCCATTCGGCGCTGGACGCGGTGCTCCAGTTGCGTCCGGTGGCCGGGGAGGTGACCGGCGTCGAGGTGGAGACGGTCGCCAACAACCTCAAGCTCGATCGGCAGCCGGCCGCCAACCCGCTGTCGACCCGCTTCTCACTGCCCTACGCGGTGGCGGCTGCGATCGTGCATGGACACACGCGACCCGAGGCTTTCGAATTCGACGCCGGCGTCGCCCGTCTCGCCAGCCGAGTGCGGATTCGCCAGGCGCCCGACCTGGAGGCCGCCTGGCCCGCCGCCGCCCCGGCCCGGGTCACAGTGCACTGCGGGGCCAGCAGTCGAACCGTCACGGTCGCCAATCCCGTGGGCCACCACGCCAACCCGGCTCCAACCGCGGAGCTGCGCCACAAGTTCCGGTTCCTCGCCGGGATCAATGATCCCGACCGGCTGTACGACCGCCTGCTTGCTCTCGAATCGATCACGGACTGTGCGCTCCTTTTCGAGGGCCTGGCGTGAAGCGTCCCCGCATCCTTCTGGCGGCGACCGGGGGCACGATCGCCACCAGCGCCGGCACCTCGGGGCTCGGCGAGGTCAGGCAGGGGGGCGAGGAGTTGCTCGCGGGAATTGCCGATGCCGCCGAGCTGGCCGAGATCGAGGTGGTGGACGTTGCCCGCGTGCCCAGCCATGCCATGACCTTCGCCGACCTGGGCCGACTGGCTCGTGTGCTTGCCGAGACCGCCGCTGATGGGGTCGTCGTCACCCACGGCACCGACACCATGGAGGAGACCGCCTACGCCCTATCGCTCATGCTCCCGCGCCGCATCCCGATCGTACTGACGGGAGCCATGCGCCGGCCGGGCGAACCTGGAGCCGATGGGCCGGCCAACCTGCTGGCGGCGCTCACGGCGGCGTGYGACCCTCGGCTCGCGGCCCTTGGTCCGGTGGTCGTGATCCAGGATGAGGTGCATCTGGCCCGCCATGTCGCCAAGCTCCATACCAGCCGGGTGGCCGCCTTCGGCTCGCCCGGGTTGGGGCCGGTCGGCTGGATCTCCGAAGGCGGCGTCCACCTGCTGCTGACCGGGGCGCCGAGCGATTGGATCGGACAGCCCCTGACCTGGCGTCGTCAGGTCGAGGTCGTTTGGGCGTACGCGGGGGCCGGTGGTCGACTCCTCGATGCCTGTCACGGCGCGGACGGGGTGGTCGTGGCCGGTACCGGTGGCGGCCACGTGCCGGCCGGAATGATGGAGTCGCTGGAGTCGCTGCTGGCTGCCCGGGTCCCGGTCGTGCTGGCCAGCCGGACCGGCTCCGGGCCGATCCTGACCGCCACCTACGGAGGTCGTGGGTCGGAGTCGGAACTGGCCCGGCTCGGGGTGGTGGGGGTGGGAACCCTGACGCCTCTGAAGGCACGCCTGCGGCTACAGGTCGCCCTCGAACTGAACCTCGAGCCCGGGATGGTCTTCCCGGTCTAGCTCCGAGAATCCAGGCTGTCCCCGTCCCCGCCCCCTTTCCGTCCCGCTCCGCCTCGGTGGGTAGTCTTGATGTCATGCGGCGGTTCCGCCGGAGCTGAGGCCGCACTTCACCCTGACTGATTTGGAGGACGACGGATGCTCGCGGTCGAAGAACTGAGGAGCCGGATCGAAGCGGCCTACCTGGGCGGGTCCGCCGACCCGGAGGCGGTGGAGGCGACCATCCGCGGCCTCGACTCGGGCACGCTGCGCAGTGCCGAACCGGATCCGTCGGTTGAGGGCGGCTGGCGGGTCAACGAATGGGTCAAGCAGGCAATCCTGCTCTATTTCCGGCTGGCCAGGACGGAGACCGTGGAGTTTGGTCCCTTCGAATACCGCGACAAGATCCCGCTCAAGCGGGAGCACGCCGCGGCCGGGGTCCGGGTGGTGCCAGGCGCGGTCGTGCGCTACGGCAGTCACCTCGCCCCGGACGTGATCCAGATGCCCAGCTTCGTCAACATCGGCGCCTATGTGGGGCCGGGAACCATGGTCGACACCTGGGCCACGGTGGGCTCCTGCGCCCAGATCGGCGCCCGGGTCCACCTCGCTGGCGGAGTCGGTATCGGCGGGGTGCTGGAGCCGCCCAACGCCCGGCCGGTGATCGTCGAGGACGACTGCTTCATCGGGTCTCGGGCCATCATCACCGAGGGGGTGATCGTCCGCAACCGGGCAGTGCTCGGAGCCAACGTGGTGATCACCGGATCGACCCCGATCCTGGATGTCACTGGGGAGCAGGTGGTGGAACACCGTGGGGAGGTGCCGGCCGGAGCGATCGTCATCCCGGGAACCCGCACCCGGCGCTTTCCAGCCGGTGAGTTCCAGGTAGCCACCGGCTTGATCATCGGGTGGCGCAACCCCCAGACCGACATCAAGGTCAGCCTGAACGATGCTCTTCGAGACTACGGGGTGGCAACCTGAGCCCGGATCGGCCCTGCTCGCAGGGCTGGAGCCGGCCGCCTTCGAGCCGGCTCAGAGCACTCTCAGGACCGCCCGCACCGAACCGATCAGCTCGGCCTCACGGGTGACGATCGGCTCGTAATCAGGGTTCTCCGGAAGCAGACGGATGTGGTCACGCTGCCGGTCGAGACGCTTGACGGTCGCCTCCCCGTCGATCATGGCGACCACGATGCTGCCGTTGGGGGCCTCCTTCTGAGGACGCACCAGCACCAGGTCGCCGGAGAAGATACCGGCATTGATCATGCTGTCGCCGCGCACTCTGAGAAAGAAGCAGCCCTCCTCGGCCAGGTCGGGGGAAAGGATCAGGTGATCTTCTATGTTCTCCTCCGCGAGGATCGGATTGCCGGCGGCGACACTGCCGATGATCGGGACCGGCACCGCGCGTCGCCGGAGTCGCTCCACCTCCTCATCTCGCGCCACCTCGATCGTTCGCGACTTGGAGGCGTCGCGACGCACGTAACCGCGGCGTTCCAATTGGTTGAGGTGGTTCTGGACGGTTGAACTCGAGGACAGGCCGACAGCCTGTCCGATCTCCCGGACGCTCGGTGGGTAATTGCGCTCGCGGCTCACCTGCCGGATGTACTCGAGGATCTGCCGCTGCCTGGGCGATAGGTCGTCGTACGGTTCGGTCAACTGATCGGACTCCTGTTTCGACATGGGACGGCCCGCCACCTCCGGGCCATGAACCGTTGGTGAGCGTACATTTGTACGATCAGGGCTCAGCTTACCAAATGGAAGCGGCTTCCGCGCGTTGAATACGAACACCTGTTTGACATACGAACGAGTGTTCGCTATGCTGGGAACAAATGTTTGCTTCCGCCATCGATGCGCCCGACCACCGATCGTTCCGGCAGGATCGCAGCCATCTCACAGCCGTTGAGTTGGCCCGGGACGAGCCGAAGGCTGGCGGTCGGCGGCCGTCAACTCGTCCCGCCGCCAGGGTCGACTGGAAGCTGCGGTTGGTGGTGGCCGGCCTGCTCGTACTGCCCCTCGGCCTGGGCGCCTGGCAGAACGTCATGGCCACCAACCACACGGGATATCAGGTGATCCAGGTGAGCACCGGTGACACGCTCTGGAGCATCGCCGCCGCCAGGTACCCGAACGACGACCCCCGATACCGGGTGGGACAGATTTTGCGCCTGAACCACCTGAGCCGCCCGGACGTTCTGCCAGGCCAGGAGCTCAAGCTGCCAGCCTCCTGAGCCGGGGGGCGGCAGCCGCGGCTTTTCGTCGCGATCCCCGTCTCACGTACGCTTTCCTGCCTTCGGAAGAAAAGCGTATGCTTCCGTTATGGTCGATTCGACCAAAAAGCGAGGGCCGGCCTGAGCGTGCGTGGTGATCCCACCGGTTTCGACGCCGATGGCTGGCGCGAGTCGACCGCTCTCCTTACCGACCAGTACGAAATCGGGAACCTGCAAGGGGCCCTCCATTCGAACATCGCTCACCGGCGGTCGGTCTTCGAGGTGTTCGCCCGTCGCCTGCCGGCGGGGCGGAAGTACGGCGTATGCTGCGGCCTGGGCCGGGTGCTCGAAGCGCTCGCGGCTTTTCGCTTCACAGATCGCCACCTGCGTTGGCTGGAGGTCAATGGCATTGCCGATTCCCGCACCCGGGCGGTGCTGCGCGACCAGGTGTTCACCGGGGATCTGTGGGCCTATCCCGAAGGTGAGCTCTACTTTCCCGGCTCGCCTGTGCTCAGGGTGGAGGCGCCMTTTTCCGAAGGGATCCTGCTCGAGACCCTGTTCCTGGGCATCCTGAACTGGGACAGCGGGATCGCCTCCACCGCCTCCCGGATGTATACGTCGGCTCGGGGCCGGTCGCTGCTGGAGATGGGAAGCCGCCGGACCCACGAGGCGGCCGCGGTGGCTACAGCCCGAGCCGCCTACATCGCCGGCTTCGACGCTACCTCGAACATGGAAGCTGGGTTCAGGTACGGGATTCCGGTCCGGGGAACCGCGGCCCATGCGTTCACTCTGGCCCATCCCGACGAGTTCTCGGCCTTTCGGGCCCAGGTCGCCACCCAGGGCCCGGGTACCACCTTGCTGGTCGACACCTATGACGTCGAGCAGGGGATCCGGAACGCGGTGGCGGCCGCCGGCCCCGGGCTGGGCGGGATCCGGATCGACTCCGGCAACCTGCTCGAACTGATTCCCAGAGCGCGCCGGCTCCTGGACGAACTGGGGGCGCGCCAGACCCGGATCGTGGCCACCGGTGGCCTCGACGAGTACGCCATGGAAGAACTCGACTCGACCCCGGTGGACGCCTTCGGGGCCGGCGATCGGCTGGTGTATCCGGCCTCGGGCGACTCCAGCCCGGGCTTCGTCTACAAGTTGGTGGCGATCGCCGAGTCGGACGAACCCGGGGCACGCCTCCGGAGCGTCGCCAAGCGCTCGGTGGGCAAGGCCAGCCCCGGCGGACGGAAGTGGGCCTATCGCATTCTCGACGARGAGGGTCGGGGCCGAATCGAACAGGTGGCGATCGGTGAGCGGCCGGCCGAACCCCCGGGGGCGAGGCCGCTCCAGCGCCAGTGGATCGCCGCTGGCCGGCAGGTGCTGACCCAGTCGGTGGATGAGGCCAGGCGGCATCACCAGATGGTTCGCAGGGAACTCACCCCGGAGCAACTGAGCATTCAGGCCGGCGGCCCCGCCCTGTCGGCCGTGTACGTACCGAGCGGCGATCCGCTCCAGGCACCATATCCATGATCCGGCGCGACCGCCGGACTCCGGGCAGGAGGTGAAGCCATGGCCGACGACGCGGGCGCGCTGATCGTGGTCGACGTGCAGAACGACTTCTGCGAAGGAGGGGCGCTCGGTGTTACCGGTGGCCACGCGGTGGCGCACCGGATCGCCGAGCATCTGGCCGCTCATCGCGGGGACTACTCACTGGTGGTGGCCACTCGCGACTGGCATCTCGATCCGGGGCCCCACTTCTCCGAGAATCCCGACTACCGGGACTCCTGGCCGGTACACTGCGTGGCCGGCACCCCGGGCGCGGCCCTGCACCCGGAACTGTCCGGTCAGGCCTTCGACGCGATCTTCAACAAGGGCATGGATCGGGCCGCCTATTCGGGGTTCGAGGGTGTCGACGAATCCGGTCGCACCCTCGCCGACGCGCTCCGGGCGGCGGGGGTCGAGAAGGTCGACATTTGCGGCATCGCCACTGACTACTGCGTTCGGGCGACCGCCCTGGACGCCGCCGCTCTGGGCCTCCAGGTCAGAATCCTGAGCCCGATGTGCGCCGCGGTGGCGCCCGCCACCGGCGCCGCCGCCCTGGACGAACTGCGGGCGGCGGGCTGTTCGGTCGAACCATGAGTACCTGCGCTCCCGGACCTCCTCCGGCCGCCTCCCAGCGGCACCCGGCGGTGGCGGTCACCGTCGACGTGCTTTTGCTCACGGTGCGCAACGGCCGGCTCTGCATCCTCCTGGTGCAACGTGCCAATCCGCCCTTCGAAGGTTGCTGGGCGCTTCCCGGTGGCTTCGTCGAGGTCGACGAAGACCTCGAAGACGCCGCCTACCGCGAACTGGCGGAGGAGACCGGCCTGCAGGATCTGCCGGCCAGCATGTATCTCGAGCAGCTCAAAACCTACGGAGCGCCTGACCGGGACCCCAGGATGCGCGTGGTCAGTGTGGCGTACGTAGCGATGGCGCCCGATCTGCCGGTGCCCAGGCCGGGCTCGGACGCGAGGATCGCGCGCTTCTGGGCGGTGAACGACCTGGAGGGACCAGACGGGCTCCGGCTAGCCTTCGACCACCGGCTGATCGTCGCCGACGGGGTCGAGCGGGCCCGCTCCAAGCTCGAGTACACGACCCTCGGCGCCGCCTTCCTGGAGGAGCCGTTTACCCTGACCGAGCTGCGGCGGATCTATGAAGAGGTCTGGGGGGTGCGGCTGGATCCTTCCAACTTCCGCCGCAAGGTGCTCAGCATTCCCGGGTTCGTCACTCCGCTGGGCGAGCAGGCGACCGCATCCACCAGCGGCCGACCCCCTGAACTGTACCGACGGGGCGAGGCGCGCATCCTGTGGCCGCCGCTGAAGCGGCCCAGTGGCGACGAGCCGCCTTCGCCTGGAGAGGAGGATTGAGCCGGATCCGGGTCGCCGGCGCCCAGATCAACCTCAAGGTCGGTGATCTGGCCGGCAACCGCGCCCTGATCCTCGATGCCATGGCCTGGGCGGAGTCGGCCGGGGCCGACCTGCTGGTCCTGCCGGAAACCGCGATCGCTGGCTATCCGATCGAAGACCTGGCTCTCCGTCCCGCTTTCGTGGCCGACTGTGCACGGATCGAGCAGGAACTGGCGGCCCGAGCCGGCCGGGTCACATCGGTGGTCGGGCTGCCCCGAGCGGTGGACCCCCGCCGGGTCGAGGACGCCGTGGCCCGCACCGCGCTCAGCTCCGCCGGACTGCTCCGAGATGGAACCGTGCTCGGACATTTCGACAAGATCGCACTACCCAACTACGGTGTGTTTGACGAGCAGCGCCTGTTCGCGGCCGGCACCCGCGCCGATCTCACCTGGGAGGTGGCCGGGCAGCGAGTGGGGGTGGTCATCTGTGAAGACATCTGGGTGCCCGAGGACGGCCCCGCCGACCGCCAGGTGGCGGCCGGGGCCCGCCTGATCGTGGTTCCCAACGGTAGCCCCTACCACCGCGGCAAGCCGGAGCAGAGGCTCGAGGTGGTCCGCGCGGCCGCCCGCCGGTTGGGGGTGCCGGTGTTCTACCTCAACCTGGTAGGGGGACAGGACGAGCTGGTCTTCGACGGTGGATCGATCGTGGTCGACGGCACTGGCCGGTTGGTCCACCGCTCACCGATGTTCGTGGAGGATCGCTTCGTCGTCGACCTCGACCTGGATCGGCCCGGGCAGACCGTGGGTACAGTCTGTCCGGAGCCGGAACCGGAGGCGCAGGTGTACCGTGCGCTCTGCCTGGGTCTGGCCGACTACGTCGCCAAGAACGGCTTCCCGGAAGTGGTGATCGGGCTCTCGGGAGGCATCGATTCCGCCCTCACCGCGGCGATCGCCGCCGACGCCCTCGGTGCCGGCCGGGTTCGGGGAGTGGAGATGCCCGGGCCGTACTCTTCTCCCGGCTCTCTGGCCGATGCCGATGATCTGGCGGCCCGGCTGGGGATTCGCCTGCACCGGCTGCCGATCACCCCTGTCTACGAGACTTTCCTGGATGTGCTCGCGCCCGCCTTCGCGGGCGCCGCTCCCAACATCGCGGAAGAGAACCTGCAAGCGCGGGCAAGGGGCGCGGTGCTGATGGCGCTGTCGAACAAGTTCGGCGGCCTGGTGGTCTCGACCGGCAACAAGAGCGAGATGTCGGTCGGGTATGCGACCCTGTACGGCGACATGTGCGGCGGCTTCAACGCGCTCAAGGACGTGACCAAGTCCTGGGTCTACCGGCTGGCCCGCTGGCGCAATCGCCAGTCGGAGGTGATCCCGGCGGCGAGCCTGGAAAAGCCGCCCTCTGCGGAGCTGGCGCCAGACCAGAAAGACGAGGACTCCCTGCCTCCTTACAGCGTGCTCGATCCGATCCTCGAGTACTACGTCGAGCAGGGGATGGGCGTGGCGGAAATCGCCGCTGCCGGCTACGACGAGGCCACCGTGCGGCGCGTGGTCAAGATGGTCGACCGGGCCGAGTACAAGCGAAGGCAGGCCCCGCCGGGTCCCAAGGTCACACCGCTGGCCTTCGGCCGCGACCGGCGAATGCCGATTACCAACGGCTACGTCCAGTGACTCCGGCGGCACCGGCGGAGAGGCTGACCATCAAGGTGGCCGGCCGAAAGTTCGGGGCCCGGCTGGAGACCGGTCGCTCGCCGCTGTCGGTGGCTCGTTTCCGCAGCCTGCTGCCTCTGAAGACGCGGATCATCCATGCGCGGTGGAGCGGCGAGGCCTGCTGGATCCCCTTCGGTGAGCTCGACCTGGCGGTGCCGTGGGAGGATCCCACCAGCTATCCGGCGCCGGGTCAGCTGCTTCTCCATCCTGGGGGGGTCAGTGAAACCGAGATCCTGCTGCCATACGGCAGCTGCCGTTTCGCCAGCAAGGCTGGCCAGCTCGCCGGCAACCACTTTGCCACCATCGACGAGGGCCTCGATCAGCTCGCCGACCTGGGCCGGCTGGTGCTCTGGGAAGGCGCTCAGGACCTGATCATCGAGGCGCTCTGAGGCCCTCCGCCCGGGGTTCCCCCCAGACGGGCCTCGGCGATCTGCACGATCGCCTCCAACCCCGCCCGCAGCTCATCCTGGCGGCTGCCGGCCAGGCGTTCACGCAGTACCTCGGCAATCTCGGCTCGGGAACGACCGTTGACGAAGACCACGAACCGAAAGCCGAAGCGGGCTTCGTAGGCGGCGTTCAACCGATCCAGCTCCGGCACCTCGTCGGCGCCCTGCTCGGCCCGCGACCGCTCGGACAACTCGGAGAGTGGCGCTCCGATTCGAGGGTGGGCTTGCAGCGTGGCCACCTTTTCCGTCTCGGTGAGCAGATGGATGAGTTCCCGGGCCCGCCCCAGCAGCGCTTCCCGACTGTCGAAAGGAGCCTCGGCCTCCAACCGGGCGGCCAGCGGGCTGGCCGGTTCGAAGAGTTCGTCGAGGGCGATCTCACCCACCGCGGTAGCCTCCACAGCCGAAGGGGGAGAGGAGGAGGGGAAGGTGGAAGTGCCCGGGCTCCAGCAGCCGCACTTCGAAGCTGATCGAGCGGTACAGATGACCGGAGTTCTGGTAGTAGCCGTCGACGAGAAACTCGACCGTGTAGAGGCCGGTGGGAGCGCCAGCGGGGAGGAGTCCGCTGATCCGGCCATCGGCGCCGGTGACCCCGGTGGCGATCACTTCCCCGGCGGCCAGGACTCGAACCTCGATCCCCGCCGCTGGCCGGCCCGAGGCGGTGTCCAGCACGTGGGTGGACAGGGTCGGGCCTGGCCCCGAGTTCACCACCAGGCCAGTCCCGGCCCGGCCGCCCCGGGCCGGAGAATCGTACCTTCGATCAGCCCGTAGGGCCGGTCGAGAGCTACGTAGACCTGGTCGGGATTGTCCAGACCGTGGGCCGACAGATCGGCCAACTGGTGGTGCCGGTTAGGCAGGGAGAGCCGCACCTCCGCGATTTCCGGCGACCCATCGATCACCGCCTCGCCCATCCGGAAGAGGGTCTGTTGCAGGGCCAGGCTGTGAACCGCGGCGAAGGTGTCGAGCAGGGCCCGCCTGGCCGACGCGAAAGAGTCCGCCCAGTCCACCGCCAGTGAGCCGTGGCGCCACCGGGCGGTCACCGACGTCGCCAGGATCCGGTCGTCAGTTTCCGGCAAGGTGGTGTAGGCGTCTCGAATGAATCCGCTGAAGCCGCTGCCGGTGGTCTTCAGGAGCAGCATCCCACTGATTCCCGAAACCACCCAGGTGCCGCTTCCGTCGCTGGTCGCGACCGCCGATCGGGTGTGCTCACCGGAGCGCACGAACGCGTGCGGATGCGCTTCTCCACCTGCCTCCAGACGTGACCACGGGTGCTGGCGAACCTCGATCCGGGCTCGCTCAACGCTCGGATAGGTAGCCACGAAATGCCGGGCCAGCCGCAGCGCGAACTCCTC
>JRHI01001406.1_pt1 | contig 20336 bp, 23 predicted proteins | sample 215371 | NCBI WGS metagenome assembly JRHI01 (sample SAMN02929681, study PRJNA255918) | sediment metagenome | biome: cave system; feature: Ice Cave; material: Sediment; isolation source: sediment from deep within a dark volcanic ice cave with no known source of... ...
TCCCCACGCTTCGCGCGGGGCCCCGCGCCGGGTGGCTCGCACCGTTAGGCTGATCATGCTCGCATTTGCGCTGGCTTGCGCCAGTTGCTCCTCGCCGATGGTCCAGGACACAGCGAAGCCGGCCCGCGATGCAAAGGCTGACGCGAGCGAGCCGCAGCCTCAAAAAGCAAACGCGCCGCGCGCCACGCCGAAGGCAGCGCCATCAAGCAAGGGCGAGCAGGAGCTCGCAAGGGCGGTCGAGAGCTATGAGGAAGGCGCGCACAAGAATGCCGCAAGACAATTTCAGGCTGCGCTGGATTTCGGGCTGGACGCGAAGGCAGATCGGGTCACCGCACACAAGTATCTTGCCTTCATTGTCTGCGTCAACGGCCGCGAAAAGTCGTGCCGCGACGAGTTCCGCAAAGCCTTGGACGTAGATCCGAGTTTCGAACTGGGGCCGGCTGAGATCGGCCATCCCGTCTGGGGCACCGTTTTCCGCAGCGTCAAGGCGGACGCAGTCGTCAAGGCGAAGACGAAGTAATCTCATCTTCTGCGGTCCGATCGCCGGGCGCGGGATATCCATCGGGAACGCGCCATCTCACCATACCCCGCATTGAAGTGTCCGTCATGCAGTCCACGCTTGCCGTGTGCGCCCCCGCCGCCGCGATCGCAGCGGCGAGAAAGCGCTCGACGATCTGTGAGTCCTCGACGATGTAGACCTGCAACGGTTTGGGCATTTCGTTCATGACACGCTTGTCGCGTCGATGATCACCGCGTCCGCCGATGCCAACACACGCGTCGCCGCCACTTTTCACCGAGGGCCGCTTTTCGCGTGATCGGAAGAGCCACTTTAGGCCATCGGTGTCAGCATAGCGCTGATTTCCAGGACCGGGCGCCACAACTTGCCGCAGCGCGCCCCCGATACGTCGCAAGGCAACCCGGCACGCCAAGACCAGCATGCTGTTCAAGGTCTACTCGAAGTGGGACGGACGGCTCCGAAATCAGCGCGAACACGCGAAGCCCGGCACCGCATTTGTGCATGATTTGTGCACAGCGCGGCGGGATGATTCCATTACCGGTTGATATTACGGATCAATGCTGGCGGAGAGAGAGGGATTCGAACCCTCGATACACTTTTTGGGCGTATGCTCCCTTAGCAGGGGAGTGCCTTCGACCACTCGGCCATCTCTCCGGTCAAGCGCTCGATTGTACCTTTCGGCCTCCCGCGTCGTCAAACCAATTTCATTGCGAAATCCGTAGCTTACGAATAGCTGATGCGAAGTTACGCGCAACTTGCATCGCCCAAATCGCGTCCTCTCACGGCACCTTGGGCGCTTGATCGAGCTCAAAGGTGCGATGCAGCACACGCACCGCCAACTCGAGATATTTTTCGTCGATCACCACCGAGGTCTTGATCTCCGACGTGGAGATCATCTGGATATTGATGCCCTCCTCGGCCAGGCTCTTGAACATCTTGGCGGCGATGCCGACGTGCGAGCGCATGCCGATGCCCACCAGCGACACCTTGCAGATCCTGTTGTCGCCGATGATTTCCCGCGCGACGAAACCTGTATTTTTTTCGTGCGCGAGAACGTCGAGCGCCTTTTGATACTCGCCGCGATTGACGGTGAAGGAAAAATCGGTGTGACCCGAGGCGCCGATATTTTGCACGATCATGTCGACGTCGACATTGGCCGCCGCAATTGGGCCGAGAATCGCGTACGCGATGCCGGGGCGATCTTCGACTCCCATCAGCGAAATCTTGGCTTCATCGCGATTGAACGCGATGCCCGATATGATGGCCTGTTCCATGGCGTCGTCTTCCTCGAACGTTATCAACGTGCCGTTTGACGTGCTATCGGGATCTTCGAACGACGACAGCACGCGCAACTTGACCTTGTACTTGCCCGCGAACTCCACCGACCGGATTTGCAGAACCTTCGATCCCAGGCTCGCCATCTCCAGCATTTCCTCGAACGTGATTCGCTCCAGCCGACGCGCCTCGGGAACGATGCGCGGATCCGTGGTGTAGACGCCGTCGACATCGGTGTAGATCTGACATTCGTCGGCCGACAGTGCTGCGGCGATCGCAACGCCGGAAGTATCGGACCCGCCGCGCCCAAGCGTGGTGATATTCCCGTCCCCGTCGACGCCCTGGAACCCGGCGACGATGACGACCGTTCCCTCGGCAAGGTCGGCGCGTATTCGGTCCTCGTCGATCTTGAGTATGCGCGCCTTGGTGAATGCGCTGTCGGTGAGAACCTGGACCTGGCCACCGGTGTAGCTCTTCGCTTTTACTCCGAGGTGATGGAGTGCAATCGCCAGCAAGCCGATGGTTACCTGTTCGCCGGTCGCTGCAACAACATCGAGCTCGCGCGGATCGGGAGTGGGCGAAAGGTCCTTCGCCAGCGCGAGCAGGCGATTGGTTTCGCCGCTCATGGCGGATGGAACGACGACCAGCTGGTGTCCTTCGCGGTGAAATCTGGCCACGCGCCGGGCGACGTTGCGGATGCGCTCGGTCGAGCCGACCGATGTGCCCCCGTACTTCTGAACGATCAGTCCCATGGACGATAGCAGGGGTGTATCACTGCGGAATCAGGAAGCGAACGGCGGGCAATCAGAGCGAACGAAACGCCAGCGTGGCATTGGTGCCGCCGAAGCCGAAGGAATTGGACAGCGCGGCGCGGATATTCATGTCGCGCGCGATGTTCGGCACGAAATCGAGATCGCACTTGGGATCACGATGGAAAAGATTCGCCGTGGGCGGTGCGATCTGATCGCGTATCGCCAACACCGTGAAGACCGCCTCGATGCCCCCCGCAGCGCCAAGCAGATGTCCGGTCATGGACTTCGTGGAAGAAACCGCGAGCTTCGCAGCGTGATCGCCGAAGCATCGCTTGACGGCGACGCATTCGGCGACGTCGCCGATCTGCGTCGAGGTGCCGTGCGCATTGATATAGTCGATATCCGTTATGTTGAGGCCGCCGTTCTTCAGCGCGTTGGCCATGCTCCGCGCGGCGCCGGCTCCGTCTTCCGGCGGTGCGGTGATGTGGTATGCGTCGGCCGACATGCCGTATCCGGCCAGCTCGCAATAGATGCGGACTCCTCGCGCCCTGGCGTGTTCGAGCTCCTCCAGGACGAGCACGCCGGCCCCCTCGCCCAGCACGAATCCGTCGCGGTCGATATCCCATGGGCGACTTGCTGTCGCGGGATCTTCATTGCGATGCGACAGTGCGCGAGCGGCGCAGAAGCCGCCGATGCCCAACGGACTGACGGTCGCTTCCGCGCCGCCGGCAATCATGATATCCGCGTCGCCATATTCGATGATACGCGACCCCTCGCCGAGGCTGTGATTCGCGGTCGAGCAGGCGCTGACCGTCGCCAGATTCGGGCCCTTGAAGCCATACTGAATCGACACCAGGCCGGCGATCATGTTGATGATCGAGCCGGGAACGAAGAACGGTGAAATCTTGCGCGGTCCGGCTTGCAGATATGCGCGGCACGTATCCTCGATCATCGGCAATCCGCCGATACCGGAGCCAATGCAGACACCAACGCGCTCGTGGTCGCCACTGTAACTCTCCAGACCGGCGTCGCGAACGGCCTCCATGGTCGCAACCTGACCGTAGTGCACGAAGGTGTCGTACCGACGCGCGTCCTTGCCCGAGAGATATTGCGTGACGTCGAAGTCCTTGACTTCACCGGCGATCCGCGACGGGAAGGCGCTCGCGTCGAAGCGCGTGATGGTGGCAATGCCGGAGCGCGCGGCGAGTATGTTCGCCCAAGCGACGGACAGGCCGATCCCGACGGGGGACACGATGCCCATCCCGGTTACGACAACGCGGCGTCTGGACATGGTGTTTGCCACGAAGGACTAGCGAAGCGAAGCGGCCGTTTTTCCGTCCTGCCGCCGACGGTGGCTTGCCGGCAGCCCGTCAAGATGACAGCGGTCGGGGCCGGAGGCGGGACAAGACGGGCGGGCGACGTTATTTCTTGAGATGCGAACCGACGTAGTCGATTGCCTGCTGCACGGTGGTGATTTTCTCGGCGTCCTCGTCGGGAATCTCGGTCTCGAACTCCTCTTCCAGCGCCATGACGAGCTCGACCGTGTCCAGCGAATCCGCGCCGAGGTCGTCGACGAAAGACGATTCGTTCTTGATTTCAGCCTCGTTCACGCCCAACTGCTCGGCGACGATCTTCCTGACCCGTTGCTCTACGTTTTCCATGCCACTCCTCCCCTTGCGGGATCAGAACGCTCAAAAGGCCGTGATTTTACCAGAAGGGATGCGTTTGCCAAACGTCGCGGCTTACTTTCGCGCCTGCGGCGTGCCGCGCGTTTCCTTCCAATGCCTACTGCATATACATGCCGCCGTTGACGTGCAATGTCGCGCCGGTGACGTACGCCGCCTCGGGTGAGGCGAGAAATGCCACGGCGTGCGCCACGTCCTGAGGAGACCCAAGGCGTCCGAGGGGGATGCGCTCGATCAATTTCGCCCGCGCCGCATCGTCCAGCGAGCGCGTCATGTCGGTGTCGATGAGGCCCGGCGCGACGCAATTCACCGTAATCTCGCGACTGCCGACTTCCTGAGCCAGCGATTTGGTAAAGCCGACAAGGGCTGCCTTTGCCGCGGAGTAGTTGGTTTGACCAGCATTGCCGCTGACGCCGACGACCGAACCGATGTTGATGATGCGGCCGCGCCGAGCCTTCATCATTCCGCGCAGAACAGCCTTCGACAATCGGTACGCCGATTTGAGGTTGGTATCCAGGATCGCATCCCACTCGTCATCCTTCATTCGCACCAGCAGGTTGTCGCGCGTGATACCGGCGTTGTTGACCAGAATCGTCACCTCGCCCAGGCGTGCCTGGATATCGGCGATGGTCTCGCTGACGGATTTGGCGTCCGTGACATCGAGCTTCATGCCCTGGCCCTTGCGCTGTGCGGCTTGCAGGAATGCCGTGATGCTGGCCGCGCCTTCTTCGGTGGTCGCGGTGCCCACGACGGTTGCGCCGTCGCGCGCCAGGGTTTCGGCGATTGCCTTGCCGATACCGCGCGTCGCGCCGGTGACCAGTGCCACACTACCGTCGAGCATCGCGCGTCTCCTAGGATGCAGTTGCGGTGATCGCGGCCGCGATCGCGTCCGCGTCATTGAGCGGTAATATTTCGACACCAGCGGCGATTCGCCGGGCTAGCCCTGTGAGGACGGTGCCGGGCCCGCACTCGGCGATGTGCGTTACGCCCTCGCCCACGAACGCCTGAATCGTCCCGACCCATCGAACGGGGCTCGCCGCCTGTCGGGCCAGCGCCTCCCGAATGGCCTCGGGGGTCGCAGCGCGCGCTACGTCGACGTTGTGCAGGACGGCAGGATGGGCGTCGCGCACCGTAACGCCGGCAAGGTAGGCGGCCAGCTTTTCCGCCGCCGGTCGCAGCAGCTTGCTGTGAAACGGCGCACTGACCGGCAACAGCAGTCCGCGCTTGGCGCCTCTTGCCTTGGCGGCCACTATCGCGCGTTCGACGGCCTCCTTGTGGCCCGCGATTACAACCTGGCCGGGAGCGTTGAAGTTTACCGCTTCGACGCTTTGCGTCTGCGCCGCTTCGGCACACGCCGCAACCACTCCTTCGTCGTCGAGTCCCATGATGGCGGCCATCGCGCCTACCCCCTGCGGAACCGCGTCCTGCATCGCCTGCGCTCGAAACCGCACCAACGGCAGTGCGTCGGCAAACGCGATCGCTCCCGCCGCGACGAGCGCCGCGTATTCGCCCAGGCTGTGCCCGGCCATCACCGAGGCTTCGGCGCCGCCTGCGGCAAGCCAAGCGCGGTAAACCGCGACGTCAGCAGCGAGCATCACCGGTTGCGTATTGACGGTCTGGTTCAGTACTTCGGCAGGGCCGTCCTGCACCAGCGCCCACAGGTCCTGGCCGAGTACCTGGCTCGCTTCGACAAAGGTCTCATGCACCACGGGGTGCTCGACATAGCCTGACATCATGCCGACCGCCTGCGAGCCCTGCCCTGGAAATACTAGGCCAAGTTTCATCGATGTCGATCAGCTTGATTCGAAAGCGCGCGGCGCGCCGTCAACGCCAACGCAGGAGCACCGAGCCCCAGGTGAAGCCGCCCCCGACGCCTACCAGCATCACATGATGCCCGGCCCGGATGCGGCCGTCGCGAACGGCGATGTCGAGCGCCAATGGAATCGATGCCGCCGATGTGTTGGCGTGCTCGGCGACCGTGCTCACCATCCGCTCCATCGGCAGGACGAGCTTTTTCATCGTCGCTTCCATGATCCGGATATTCGCCTGATGCGGGATCAGCCAGTCGATCGCGCTCGACGGCAGATGGTTCGCCGCGAGCGCTTCCCGCGCAACCTCGGCCAGCACCTTGACGGCGAACTTGAACACCGCGCCTCCGTCCATGTGCAGAAAAGGCGTGCCCTGGATTTCGCCGTTGGCGACACCGCCCGGTACAGAGAGGATATCGCGATAGCGGCCGTCGGCGTGGAGATGCGACGACAGTATCCCGGGCGCGTCTGATGGCACAAGCACGACCGCGCCGGCGCCGTCGCCAAAGAGGACGCACGTTCCGCGATCGTTCCAATCGAGTATCCGCGAATAGATTTCGGCGCCAACCACGAGCGCATTCCGCACCGCGCCGCTCTTGATCATCAAATCGGCCATCGCCAGCGCGTAGACGAATCCGCTGCAAACCGCCTGAACGTCGAACGCCGGCCCACCGCTCGCGCCGAGCTTGGCCTGCAAAATGCACGCCGTCGAAGGAAAGATCATGTCCGGCGTGGTAGTCGCGACGACGATCAGGTCGAGGTTGGCGGGCGCAACGCCCGCAACCGCGAGAGCCTTCTGCGATGCGGCCAGCGCCAGATCGCTGGTCTGTTCGCCCGGCGCCGCAATGTAGCGTTGACAAATGCCGGTGCGCGAGCGCACCCATTCATCGCTGGTGTCGATCCGGCGCGCGAGCTCGGCGTTGGTCAGGACCTGTACGGGCAGATAGCCGCCAGTGCCGACAATCCTGCTATGCATCGTTCGAACCCGGAATGTCGAGTGCGACGACGGCCGGCACCGGCATCGCCGCGAGACGCTGCGCAATGCGCTCCAGCACGCCATGTGCCACTTCGGCGTAGGCCTTTTTGAGCGCGTAGCGGAAAGCAAGCACGTCCGCGTGGCCATGGCTTTTGACGACCACGCCCTTCAATCCGATGAGGGTCGCCCCGTTGTAGCGCCGCGGGTCGACGCGCCGTTTGAACGCCGCGAGCACCGGCAACGCGAACAAGCCGAGCAGCTTGCGCATCGGATTGCGCGTGAACTCCTCACGCAGGAAGTCCGCGAGCATCAAGGCCAATCCCTCCGAGGTCTTGAGCGCGACGTTGCCGACAAACCCGTCGCAGACGATGACGTCGGTCGTTCCCTTGTAAATATCGTCGCCTTCGACGTTGCCGTAGAAATTGAGGTCGGAAGCCTTGAGCAGCTCCGCCGTCTGCTTGACCACGTCATTGCCTTTGATGTCTTCCTCGCCGATGTTGAGCAATCCCACCGTCGGGCGCTCGATGCCGTCGACGGCGGTAACAAGCGCGCTGCCCATGACCGCGAACTGGACCAGTTGCTCGGCGGTGCAATTGACGTTTGCGCCAAGATCGAGCGCGGTGGTCACGCCTTTGCGTGTCGGGAGCTGTGACGCGATGGCCGGTCGGTCGATGCCCGGCAGGGTCTTGAGCACAAATCGCGAGATTGCCATCAACGCCCCCGTGTTGCCGGCCGACACGCACGCCTGGGCGCTGCCGTCCTTGACCAGATTGACCGCGATGCGCATCGATGAGTCTTTCTTGCCGCGCAGTGCGCTTGCCGGACCCTCGTGCATTTCGACGACCTCGGTCGCGGCACGGACGGATATCCTGTCTGCCGCGGTGGAGCGAACGGAGCTCAACGCTTTGCGGATGTCCTCGTTGCGACCGACGAGGATAACGCTCGCGTCTGGCGTCTCCTCGAGAAACCGGATCGACGCAAGGACGGTAACGGGCGGGCCGTGATCGCCACCCATCGCGTCGACGGCTATGCTGATGCGCATCGGTTCAGCGGCGACGCGTCATGAAGTCAATCGATCGCGCGCTGCTCGGTTCGCGACTCAGTTGGCAAATGAGGTAACAGACTGGGCCCGCAGCGCAGCGCGAACATTTACCGTGCGCCTGAGGCACGGAGCGGGACTACTCGTCAGCCTTGGTCTTGACGACCTTCTTGCCGCGGTAATATCCGCTAGGGCTGATGTGATGGCGCAGATGAATTTCGCCACTGACCGGCTCCACCGCAAGGGAAGGCTTGGGAAGAAAAGAGTGCGCGCGATGCATGCCGCGCTTTGACGGCGACTTCTTGTTTTGCTGGACAGCCATGTTTGTATCCTCAAGTGTTCAACCGGGCACGCTCGCACGCGTCCCTTACTCATGCCGTTGACCACACGGCGTTGACTCCACCGCAGTTAACTTGGTCAGCGGATCGTTTTTTTCAATTCCCCGAGCTGACCGAATGGGGAAACCCCGCTTTGCTTACTTTCCTGGCCGGCGACCATGGGGCTCGCAGATTCGCATTGGCCATCCGCATGTCGCGGAGAAAACGGCAGTGACAACAAGAGCTCGTCCTCGACCAAGGTCAACGGGTCGAGCCGCTCGGTGGGCAGGACGACTTCGATTTCGTCGACATCCCACCGCGCCAATTCCGCTTCACTGCGCGCAAGCAGCAATTCCGTGCTTTGGTCCACGATCGCCGCAAAAGGCTGCAGGCAGCGCTGACACACCAAGGGCACTGAACCCGCGAGCGTCAGCGTCAGCGCCGGACGACCTTGCGCATCCCGGCCACCTACCAACCGCCACGCAAGCCGTGCCGCGCCTGCATCGGCCGCCAGCCGATCGGCAACGCGCGGTAGATCCGCCGGATCGACCACGCCTTCGAGTGACTCGCCGGCGGCGGACAATTTAAGCGCGTCGAAGCGCATCGGACGTCCCGCAGTGGATTACGCAAGGGACTGCGTTACGGTCGCCCCCGCCTTCGCAGCGGGTTCGCTGCGTCAGCGGGAGGAGCGGCGCGCAAAGTAGCGTCACCCGCGTGCCGCAAGGATAAACGTTGCATAATAGCGAATAGGCCATTCGGTGTCAAAGAAAAGAGTGAAAACAATGACTTCGCGCGGCTCAACGACGCTGAGGCAGATCCTGCAGTGCTGATCCTGGCATCATCGTCGAGCTACCGCCGAGCGCTCCTGGAGCGGCTCGGTGTGCCGTTCAGCGTCGTCGCGCCGGAGATCGACGAGGCAGTGCGCGACGGAGAGCTCCCCGCCGCCACTTCGGTTCGCCTCGCCGAGGCCAAGGCGCGCGCGGTCGCGGCGCAACATCCGGACGCGCTCATCATCGGCTGCGACCAGGTGGCCGTCTGCGATGGAATAGCCATCGGGAAGCCTCGCGATCGCGACGACGCGCTGGCGCAGCTAAGAGCGATGCGCGGGCGAACCATCATCTTTCACACGGCATTGGCACTGCTCAACGCACGAACCGACCATTGTCAGCTCGCGTTGATCGACGTTGCCAGCACCTTCCGCGTGCTTGGCGACGAACAGCTCGCGGCATACGTCGATCGCGACCAGCCCTACGACTGCGCCGGCTCGGTCAAAGTTGAATCGCTCGGTATCTCGCTCTTCTCGCGCGTCACCAGCGACGACCCGACGGCGTTGATCGGGCTGCCCTTGATACGCCTGACCGACATGCTGATGGCCGAAGGCATGCAGATCCTTTGATCGCGCCTCGCCCGCTTCCGGGTCGCCTGTTTCTCGTTCCGAACCTGCTTGGGGTCGTGCCGCCCGCGGAGGTACTGCCTCAGCGTACGATCGACATCGCCCGCGCTCTAAAGCATTTTGTGGTCGAAACGCCCAAGGCTGCTCGTCAATTCGTCAAGTCCCTGCAATCGGAGCAGCCGATACAGTCGATCGATTTTGCAACGCTTGACGTCAACACGCTGCCCAATCGCGTGCCCCAGTTGCTGCAGCCAGCGCTCAACGGAGAGGATCTGGGACTGCTTTCGGACGCCGGCTGTCCCGGAGTCGCCGACCCTGGCGCGCTCCTGGTTGCGGCCGCTCATCGCGCCGGCGTTCGCGTCGTGCCGCTGGTGGGCCCATCCGCCGTGCTGCTGGCGCTCATGGCCGCCGGCATGAACGGTCAACAGTTTGCGTTCCACGGTTACCTGCCGGTGGCCCAGGAGGCCCGCATCAAAGCGCTCAAGGCGCTCGACGATGCCGTCGCGCGGAGCGGTGTCACCCAGATCTACATCGAAACGCCGTATCGCAACGGTGCGCTGCTCGCCGCAACATTGGCGGCGTGCCGGGCAACGACGGAGCTTTGCGTGGCGGCCGATTTGACCCTGCCGACCGAGCAGGTTATTCGACGGCCGATTGCGCAATGGCGCGACAGCGCGCGTACCGAATTAAGCCGCCGCCCCGCGATTTTCCTGCTTGGAACGGTCTAGGACGCGATCCGCCCCGCTAAACTGGACCGGCCGTCTACTAGCGAGCATCCAGCGCGTCGCGGCTTGGCCTATTGGCCCTCGTCGTCGGGCGAGTTCTTGATGTAGCTCTTGAGCATCCGGTTCTCGAAGCTCTGCTCCTCGTACACCGCTTTGGCCACGTCGTGAAACGACACCACGCCGAGCAGCGTAGGGCCGTCGATGACCGGCACATACCGTGCGTGCCGATCCAGCATCGCCCGCCGTAGCTCCATCACGTCGAGGCCGGTTGTCGCCGTCAACGGATCACGCACCTGGATGTCGCTCACTTTGAGATCGCCGAGCTGTCCCTTCTGCTTCGCAAGCGCCTGGAGCACTTCCGAGAAAGTAAGCATTCCGACCATCTGGCCGTGATCCATCACGACCAGTGATCCGATGTCATGCTGTGCCATGACGTTTACCGCATCCAGCACCGTACCGTGCGGAGGGATGATGAAGAGTGCGTTTCCCTTGATACGCAGGATCTCGCTTACCAGCATTTCGCCTCCTCGCGTGACTTTCCGTTGCAGGTTACTCCGGCTCGATGGCCACGCGCAACCGGGCAAGCGGCTCTCGGCAGCGCGGCGCTTAACTCGCCAGGACGCGCCTTTCGCGCAGCGCCTGCGCCAGCGTGCCGCTGTCGACGTACTCGAGCTCTCCGCCGACCGGTACGCCGCGCGCGAGCCGTGTAACCTTGAGCTTGCGCGCGCCGAGCAGCTCGGCGATGTAATGCGCGGTCGCCTCGCCCTCGTTGGTGAAATTGGTCGCCAGCACGACCTCGCTGACCGCGCCATCGAGCGCTCGCTTAAGCAGCCGGTCGAGGCGAATCTCCTTGGGACCGATGCCGTCGAGCGGCGACAGGCGGCCCATGAGAACGAAATATAGACCCGCGTAAGCCTGCGTATGCTCGACCATCATCAGATCGGCGGGCGTTTCTACCACACACAGGAGCGTCGCATCGCGTTTGGTCGAGCGACACAGGGCGCAGAGCTCGTCCTCGGTAAAAGTATTGCAGCGTTGGCAGTGGCGGATCGTTCGCGTCGCGGCGTCGAGCGCGAGCGCCAGCCGTTGCGCCCCTTCGCGGTCGTGTTGCAGAAGATGGAGCGCCATGCGTTGCGCCGCCTTGGGTCCGACGCTGGGCAGGCAGCGCAGCGCCTGGGTCAGCTCCTCGAGACTGCTGAGCGGCTCCACGAGTCCACTAAAACGGAAGTTTGAACCCGGGCGGCAAAGGCATACCCGCGGTCAATCCGGCCATTTTCTGCTGCGACGCCGTCTCGACTTTGCGCACCGCGTCGTTCATCGCCGCCGCGACCAGGTCCTCGAGCATGTCCTTATCTTCCGACAGCAAGGTCGGCGCAATCGTGACCCGCTTGACGTCGTGGCGCCCGGTCATGACAACCTTGACCATCCCGCCGCCCGACTCGCCTTCGACTTCCATGGCGGCGATTGCGTCCTGCGCCTGCTTCATGTTCTCCTGCATGGTCTGCGCCTGCTTCATCAGACCCGCGAGCTGGTTCTTCATCATCGTCCGAATCCTCTCTGGTGGACCGTAACAGCCAAATCGGTAGTGTCTGACTTGGGCTCCACGCCGATCGCTGCGTTGCCGAAGCTCGCAAGGGGGCCCACCCTTGCTTCGCTGCGGCGCCTTGCGCTCGGCGCGGATCGCGGCGTCAGAACGCTATGCTCACTACCGATKYRACTGTTACGGTCCACTAAGAAACAGGCTTGATCGAGTCGGGCTTGATCCTGGCGTCGAATCGCGCGAGTACATCCTGTACGAATGGATCGTCGCGAAATGCGGCCTCGGTCTTCGACTGGGACTCGGCGCGCTCGCGTTTCTCGAGAACCGCAAGGCTCGCCGTTGCCGCGCCGCCGACGTCGAAGCGTAAACGCACGCGACGCCCGAGGGCTTCGTCGAGCGCCGCCTTGAGCTTGTCAGCGTAGGCCTTTTCGGTCAGATGCCGCGATGCCTCGGGCACTGCCAGGACCAGCTCGTTGCCGGCAATGGTTTTGAGCTCCGTCTGCGCCGCAAGTTGCAGCGCGATGCCGGAGAGCTTCATGCCGGCGATGAACGCGGGCCAGTCGGCAATGTCCGCGATCGCAGCCGGGGTCGCAGCCGCAGTCGATGCGACCGGGGCCGCCGGCGGCGCGACGTCGGATCCTGGAGCAGCGCTTGAGAGCAGGTCGGCAGGAGGCGATTCCGATTTCGGCGCGGGTGCCGCTGGACGCGGCGACTCCGCCGACGCGCTTCTTGATTCCGGGGGCGCAAGGATTTGCCTCGCCACCCTGGCCGGTGCGGCCGCGCCGGAACGCGCGCTGCCGAGCGTTTCATGCGATGTCGCGGGCTCGAAGGCAAGCAGCCGCAGCAGCGTCATCGCAAAACCGGTGGGCTCGTCCGGCGCGAGCGCGAGATCGGCACGTCCCTGAACGCAGATCTGGTAGGCAAGCTGAACACTCTCGGCCGAAAAGGCTTTGGCGTAGGCGGCAACACGTGCCGCGTCGGCAAGCGCATCGACGGTTTCCGGCACCGTCTGGGCGATAGCGACGCGATGAAACAGCGCGGCCAGCTCATCCAGCGCCGAGGGCAGGGACAGGCTGCGCTCGGTCAGCGCACGAGCCTCCGCCAGGAGCGCCGGGCCGTCAGCCGCGATCAATGCATCGGCGATGCGATAGATGTATTCCGTTTCGACGGTACCCAGCATGGTGCGCACGACCTCGGCGCGCACTTCGCCCGCACCATAGGCGATGGCCTGGTCGAGAAGAGACAAGGCGTCGCGCATCGATCCACGCGCGGCATGGGCGACCGACAATAATGCGGCATCGTCGAAGGCGATTTCCTCGGCACCAAGAATTTCACCGAGGCGCGCGGCGATCGTCGGCTGCGGCAGCGCCTTGAGATTGAATTGCAGGCAGCGCGACAATACGGTGACCGGAATCTTCTGCGGATCGGTCGTCGCGAGCACGAATTTCACATGTTCCGGCGGCTCCTCCAGCGTCTTCAGCATCGAGTTGAACGCCGCTTTGGACAGCATGTGCACTTCGTCGATCAGATAAACCTTGTAGCGTCCGACGGTCGGCGCGTAGCGCGCGTTGTCGAGGATCTCGCGCATGTTGTCGATGCCGGTATTCGACGCGGCGTCGAGCTCCAGCAGATCGACGAAGCGCCCGGCGTCGATGTCGACGCAGGCGGGGCAGACGCCACACGCCGACGCGGTGACGCCGTTGACGCAATTGAGGCTTTTCGCCAGGATGCGGGCGATCGTGGTCTTGCCGACGCCGCGGGTGCCCGCGAGCAGGTACGCGTGATGCAGGCGCCCGCGCTCGATCGCGTTGGTCAGCGCCCTCACGACGTGTTCCTGCCCGGCCAGTTCGCTGAATCGCTTCGGTCGCCACTTGCGGGCGAGAACTTGATAGCTCATTGAAGGGGTGGCGAGCCGTACCCCCGGCACTTGCAGAGAATAGCTATGGCTGCTTCCTTCCGGACCTGACCAGATTCACCAACTATGCGATGCGGGGCGGCCCGCCTTTGATCATTGCGCGAGTCTTTTTCGCGTCCGCATCATTATCGACGATGTGACCCGGCGCGGCAAGCGACCATCGCCGATTCGCGGTCGTCGCAGGATCGTTGGCGCAGTTGCTGCCGTGAAGCCGATGATGACGATAGTCGCTCGGCTGCTGCTTCGCATGCCGTAAAAAGGTCGCGCTTACTGAGCAGTCAATAATTTAGATAACATTCTGTGAACTGCTTGTCGGTATCATGGTCCTATGAACATGAAGATCGATGGCCGGACGTTGGACCACCAGACGTTGGAAACGATTCGGGAAATGGCGGTGCGGCGGGTGCTGGAAGGCGAGAGCGCAGCGGTGGTGATGGCGAGCTACGGGTTTGCACGGACCAGCATCTACAAATGGCTGGCCAAGGTGCACGGCCGCGGCAATGGGCTGCGGCGGCTGAAGGGCACGGTGGGAAGCGGTCGTCCCCGTTCGCTGACGCCGACGCAAGAGCGGCGGGTGTTTCGCTGGATCAATGGCAAGGACCCGCGGCAATATGGTTTCGACTTCGGACTGTGGACGCGGAAGATTGCCGGCGAATTGATCGAGCGCGAGTTCGGGGTGAAGCTGGGCGTGACCGCCGTGGGGATGTTGCTGGCGAAGCTGGGCTTGACGCCGCAGAAGCCGCTGCAGCGAGCCTACCAACGCGATCCGGAAGCCATTGCGCGATGGCAGCATGCGATCTATCCACGCTTGGCCAAGGACGCCAAGGCGCGTGGTGCGGAGATCTACTTCTGGGATGAGTCAGGCTTTCGTGCCGATGCCGTGCACGGACGCACCTGGGGTGTGCAAGGCCAGACCCCGGTGGTCGCGGTCCCCGGCCAACGGCAATCGATGTCCGCCGCCTCGGCGGTCACGGCCCGTGGCGCCTTCTGGTTTGTCACCTACCACGGGGCGCTCAATGCGGTGCGGTTCGTCGACTTCTTGAAAAAACTGATGAAGCATCGTAAGAAGCCGCTGATGCTGATTCTGGACAGCCTGCCGGCCCACAAAGGACCCGCGGTGCGCAGCTACGTCGAATCGCTGCAGGGTAAGTTGCAGTTGCATTACCTGCCGGGCTATGCGCCCGAGCTCAATCCCGACGAGCTGGTGTGGAGTCACATGAAGCGCACCGGCACCGCCAAAAAACCGTTGCGCACGGGCGATCAACTACAGTCGCGCATCGACGCCGATCTGCGCACGATTCAACGCAACCCAAAGCTCGTGCGCTCATTCTTCCACGCCCCTTCCGTCGCCTATATTACTGACTGCTGAGTAAGCAGGTGAAGCAACAACCGTGGTCGATCGCTGCGGTGTTCGTCGCCTACTCCGCTGAACCTCCCCAGAGGGATCCTGCTTTTGGTCCCGCAGTGACGTGGTTTCATCACTACATAAGAAAACCAGGAATTCCGGAGCGTTTCAGCGCGATCCTCGATGAAATAAGGCGGGCAGAAATCAACCCAGACGCAGATGGCTTAAGAACGTATATCAGTGTAAGGCCGGCATTTCGAACAGAATGTGACTGAAAGTATTTCTCACGCGCTAAATTGAAAGGCTCGACCATCGCTTTCGTTGGCCCTGCTGCGCGGCGCTTGCGACGGAAACCATTTAGGGCAGCAAGTAAAGGCCTGGTGACCCCCGAGCTCAAGATCCTGGACCCCAGGCACTCTAAGGTGCGCTGCCCCCTCCTGGCGCACAACCTGGGGCTCCAGGACCCCAACAGCGGTGGCGACGGAAGCGTAAATGTGCTGCTATGAAACGTATGCATGCGGATCTCGGTACTGCAATGTTAGAGCGGGTTCGAAGTCTCGACAGCACAGCGTGGGTAACGGAGCTGGCGGCGATTACTGCCGGGAGCCAGTCCGCGCTTGCCAAGCTCTACGCCGCCACAAGGAGCAGGGTGTACGCCTATGCATTGCACATAACGCGCGTTCCCGCATGCGCCGCGGAGGTAACCGTCGACGTTTATCTACAGGTCTGGCTCAACGCTCGACGGTACGATCCGACGCGAGCCGGCGTGCTGACTTGGCTGCTCGCCATCTGTCGCAACCGGGCGATCGATGTTCTCCGGCGGCGGGTCGCGACAGAGACATATCCGGAGACTGATTCCCTTGTCCCACAAGAATGTATTGAAGCGGAAGGGCCTGAGTTGCGGGCACTCCAAGCGGAGCAAAAGCGCGACATTCGCCAAGCTGTGGCGTCGCTTGTTCCGGTTCAGCGCCAATTATTGACGCTGGCTTACTACCGAGGACTGACACACATGGAGATTGCCAAACACAGCGGCCTTCCTCTTGGAACGGTGAAGTCACACCTACGCAGGGCGTTACAGTCACTTAAAACAGACATTGAAGAAATGCATGTGTCCAGGAGACTAGCGCGACCCCAAGAAAGCGCCAATAGATTAGCGCCCAATCAAGTGTCGTAGGTCTTGCGCGCGCTTCATCCGGTCTCGGACTTCTTCGAAGTGATCGCCAGCCATCTTCCTTCTCGCTTGTTATAGATTGTGTGGTGCTGTTGAGTGATCGGATGTTACGCCACTGCGCGTGAACTCCAGCGGGAGCCGACCGTTTACCCGGCACACCTATCGCAGCAGTTAGATATGCGGGCTTCCGGTTGCTGGCACGGCCTCAATGCGCCCATAGCCGTCACTGTATGACGCCCGCCGTCAGGTGCCAATACGCCTTGCGATGGGTGCGTTGACGGGCGTGGACCGGGCGTCGACTGGGAGGCACCAATGATCTATCTTCTTTGTTTGGTGTTGTTCATCGTTCCGCTTGCGGTCATGAGCTTCCCCCGAAATTTAGTCTTCCAGGAGGTGGGGTATAACCTCGACTGACTGGAAGGAGAAGTGATGTTCAAGGTACCGAAGCGGGAATATACGGCCGAGTTTAAGGAGTTGGTCGTCAAGCGGGTGAAGAACGGCCAGAGCATTGACGCGGTGGCCAAGGAATTGGGGTTGATCGAACAGACACTGCGCAACTGGGTCAAGGCGGCGAAGGCGGGGAAGCTGCATCCGCCGGGGACGAAGGCGATCACGCCGGAAGAGATGGAGCTGTCCCGGGTGCGTGCCGAGAACGCTCGCTTGCGGATGGAGAATGAAATCCTAAAAAAAGCGGCCGCAGGTTCAATGGGTGAGCGCAACACATGCTTCAAGTTTAAACGCGGGTGTATGAAATCCCAAGGTCTTCCGAGGGCGCTGATTCAAGCGTAAGGCGATTTTGTTCAGGTCCGCTTGAGAGTATTGCGAGAGAGTCGTGCCTTTGGGGAAGTATTGGCGCAGCAGTCCGTTCGTGTTTTCGTTCGTCCCTCGCTGCCACGGGCTTTGTGGGTCACAGAAATAGACTTGGACATCGGTTGCTACGGTAAATCGTTTGTGCTCAGCCAGCTCCATACCGCGGTCCCAAGTGAGTGAGCGACGCAGCGCGGCGGGCAGCTTGCGGACCTGTTTGGTCAGTGCCGTCACAACGCTGGCCGTATCCTTGCCCTTGACCTTCACGAGCATGGTGAAACGCGAATGACGCTCGACCAAGGTTGCGATATGAGTGTTCTTCGAGCCGGTAATCAAGTCACCTTCCCAGTGACCGGGGATCGCACGGTCCTCGACTTCCGCTGGGCGTTCACGGATAGAGATCGCGTCAATGATTTGTCCTCTCGATTGACCGGCGGTGCTGGCGTTCTTGGCGCGCCGCATGACACGCCGAGAGCGAAGATGGCCGATCAATTCCCTCTTGAGGACCCCGCGAACCTGGATGAACAAACTGCGGTAAATCGTTTCGTGGGACACGCGCATGCCCCCATCATTGGCAAAGTACACCCTCAGCCAACCCGCAATTTGCTGGGGCGACCAATCCAATTGCAGTCTACTCGCCACGACTCGCTGCAGCCGGCTATGGCGAGCCAGCAAACACGCCTTCGGTCGTCGGGCTTGATCCCATGCTTGCGATTCCGCCTCCGCGGCACGATACCTGGCTCGACCACCATGGTGCGCAATCTCTCTGCTGACCGTCGACGGCGATCTGTCGAGGGCAGCGGCAATCCGGCGGATTGACGTTCCTGCCGCGATGCCACGAGAAATATCTTCCCGCTCCATGACGGTCAGCGTGAGCCGTGAGCGCCGTCGATTCGCGGGAGCAATGCCACCACTTCGAATGACCACGCCGAAGATTGAGGCGGCATGCTTGCCCAAAGCATTACCAATCTCGCTTAGTGACTGGCCATTCTTCCATCGATTCCACAATTCCGCTTTCTGCCCAGCGGATAATCCAGGTCGTCCCATTTGCGCCATACACACCTCCAGATCGGTATTAGATCAGGTGGTGTTGCGTCGACCCATTGAACTCGCGCCCGCTTTTTTTAAAATCTCTATCTCCATCTTGAGCTTTGCGTTCTCGCGACGCAGTTGCTCAAGATCCTCGGCAGGCGTTCGATCCGGCTTGACGATGCCCGTCAACGCCTCCTTCTCGAACTCCAGTCGCCATGTTCGCAGCTGGCCAACACGCACGCCGAGTTCCCGGGCCAACTGGGCTTTGGGCTTCTCGCTCAATGAAGCCTGGCGAACCGCCTCAAGCTTGAATTCCCGACTCAGTTTTCTCCGCGGCGAGTATTCCATCGAACACCTCCTTCGAGCCAGTATTGCTCCAATTAAGGTGTCCATCAAACGTGGATACTTTCAGTTCGGCCAGGACCGGTCCTACGAGCAGCGCGCGAAAATTCGACAGAACCTGCCATTCATGCCCTTGCCAGGGTGAACAAGGACGCCCGATTCCGGTCATTCGCATTGGCAACCGCCAAAGTGGATTGACGGTATGGCTCAAGCTAGCGGCAAGATGATCGTCGTCGCGTTTACTACTGGATCACTTCGTCCGCGCGCAGCAGCAGCGATTGCGGGATCGTCAGGCCGAGTGCCTTGGCCGTTATCAGGTTGATGGCCAGTTCGTACTTGGTCGGGAGTTCGATCGGTAGATCACCGGGGTTCGCCCCTTTGAGTATCCTGTCAACATACGATGCAGCACGTCGGAAAGTGGCCGGCAAATCTGGCCCGTAACTAATCAGCCCGCCGTCTCGGGTAAATTCCTTAAGCGTCGCGATCGTTGGAAGGCGATTACGCATGGCAGATTCGGCGACACGCCCACCGTACAATCGGGTTCCGCCGCCGAGGACTACCAAGAGCGCATCGGCGCGCTGCTGCTTTATCCTCGCAAACGCGGCGTCGACACCGGTCTCTTCGAGGACTTGTACCGGCGGCAGAACCTGCAGGCCCAGTTGATGCGCGGCTGTATCGAGCGGCGTCGCCCAGGTTTGCTGGAACAGCGCCAAGTGCGTGTCCCACCAGACGGCGACGCGGGAAATGCCAGGCGCCGCCGCCTTGAGCAACTCGAGTTGCTTTCCGAAGCGGTCCGTTGACACGGCATAGGTCAACCCGGTGAGGTTGCCACCGGGCCGCGCCAGGCTCGCGACGAGCCCTTCGCCGACCGGATCGGCACTGGCGAGAACCATGACGACGGGGATTCGAGTCGTCGCACCCCTCACGGCAGGTAACGGACTCGGACCCGAGACGACGATGACATCGACCGCCAAGCGTACCAACTCGGCGGCGAGACCAGGCAGCCGTTCGAGACGGCCTTCTGCATACCGCCACTCGATGACCAAATTTCGCTGCTCGACGTAACCCAGCTCGCTCAGGCCTTGTGTGAACGTTTCAAAAGCTTTGGCAATGCTCACTCGGGCCGTCGGCGCCGCTGGTGTAAGAAACCCGATTCGATACATTTTTCCGGCCTGCTGTGCCCCAGCGATCCGCGGCCCGATGAAGAGACTGCTCGCTGCGGCGCCGATGAACGCTCGCCGGTCCATCACTGAATCACCTCATCCGCGCGCAGCAGCAGCGACTGCGGAATCGTTAGGCCTGGCGCGAGGACTTCTCTTCGCGGCATCTCGCCTCCCCTAAAGTGGCCGTCCCGAACGGACCAGGCGACGCTACGCTGTTGCCCGGAGAGGGTCAAGGAAGCGCAGCAAACGCCCCTGTTCTCGGCAGTCTGCAAGATTCCGCTCTGGGTCCTCCACCGAGTTCGGTGCTTCCAGACAGCGGTCGTTCCACGCGATGACCGCTTCCAAGAAAGTCGCAAGACCGCTTCGGGTCGAAAGTCGACATACGAACTGCCAAAACTTGGCACTGGGCACTGCGCTCTCAGCCGGCGTAAGAGATGCTCATTTTTCGTTCTTTGTATTTCGAACTCCGCGCAGCTAATTTACCGGGCTCGGCCAATTGCAGCCATTCACGAGTGACTGCGAGCGACTACTTTT
>JRHI01001407.1_pt1 | contig 20323 bp, 20 predicted proteins | sample 215371 | NCBI WGS metagenome assembly JRHI01 (sample SAMN02929681, study PRJNA255918) | sediment metagenome | biome: cave system; feature: Ice Cave; material: Sediment; isolation source: sediment from deep within a dark volcanic ice cave with no known source of... ...
TTGTGCCGCGCGTACTCCTCGATCATGTGGACCAGGATCCATCGCAGGCTTGGTGCCGTGCCGTCGGGCCAGGTGCGCCGTGCCAGCCGGTCCAGGCCGCCGCCGGCCAGCGCCTCTGCGACCAGCGGGCGGGAGCGGGCCGCGGCGTCCTCCCAAAGCGCCCGCAGCTGCTCGGGTGAGTCGTCGGCGGCCGAGTGCCAGTCCCAGTCGGGGTCGGCCGTCCAGTCCACCGTGGCCCACGGCGGCTCCCGGTCCCGCCCGTGCAGCGACCCGGAGAACCACACGTCCTCGACGAGGGCCATGTGCTTGAGCAACCCGCCCAGGGTCATCGACGAGGCGCCGACGGTCGCGCTCAGCCCGGCCGCGTCCAGCCCCGCGCACTTCCATGCCATCGTCGCCCGCTGGTACTCCAGGAAGCCCAGGAGCGTGTCGGTCTCGTCGCCCGCGGGAGGCGGCTCCGGCCGCCCGTGCTCGTCGATCTGGGTCACAGTCGCTCCGCCAGTCCTCCTGCACGAGCCGATGAGCATGGTCGGGGCCGCCGCGATCACAGACCATCATTGCGTAGAAGCGCCGCACGCCGGGGAAGGCTGAACAGCCCGAGGCGAGCCCCCGCTCAGATGAACAGGCTGACGTCGGCCTCGCTGGCGAAGCGGATGAAGGCGGCGGCGCCGCAGCCGGGCTCGGCGGCGGGGATGAAGTCGCTCGCCTTGTAGCCGAAGACGTCGACGGTCATCTGGCAGGGCATGAGGCGCACGCCGAGGTCGATGCACTGCTGGAGCAGCTCGTCGATGCCGGCCACGCCCTTGCCCTTGAACTGCCTCTTCATCATCGTCGTCGCCATCGAGGTCATCCCGGGGATGGCGCCGACCAGGTTGGGCACCGGCATCGGCATCGCCGGGTTGGCCAGGGGGGCGACGGCGAGCTTCTTGCCCTTCTGCTTGTGGATGATGTTCAGCCCGTAGAAGGTGAAGAAGATGCCCACCTCCCAGCCCATCGCGGCGGCGCTGCTGGCGAGGATGAGCGGCGGGTAGGCCCAGTCGAGCGTGCCCTTGGTGGAGATGATCGCCATCCGCTTCTGGCGCTTCCTCTCCTTCGCCTTCTGCTCGGCGAGGTAGCTGTCGACGCGCTCGCGGATGGCCGCGTCCAGCTCGGGTGTGAGAACGGAGGTGGTGGCCCCCTCGACGTCCAGTGCCATTGCGATCACGGCCTCCGAGGAATGCAGTCGCCTGACCGGGTGTGAATCCAGATCGTACTGCGCAGGCGGCCGGGTCGCGTCCCCCCGTCGGGTGACGCCAGGTTATCCCCCGGGGTGAAAGAACTCGCTCGGGCTACGCCCTGCCGCTGCGCCGAGCGACCCGCCGTCGATCCCGGCTCGCAGGTGCTGAGAGCGTTCACCCACCCCGGCCGGCCCGCCGGCAAGGACGCTCGGTCACCAGCGAGGCGACTACCCGATGTCCAGCAGGCCGGCGCGGACGGCGGCGATCACCGCCTGGGTTCGATCCGGCTGGGCGAGCTTGCGGAGGATGTGCTTGACGTGGGTGCGCACCGTCTCCTCGCTGACGAAGAGCTGGGTGGCGATCTCGCGGTTGGTGTGGCTGGTGGCCATCAGCCGGAGGATGTCGACCTCCCGCGGGGTGAGCGGGGTGGCGATGATCGTCTCCTCGTTCTGCTCGGTCTCGAGGGGGACGGCGCCGAAGAGGCGGCGGATGATCGAGCCCTGGAGATACGGCTTGCCCGCCGCCACGGTGCGCACCGCGTCGAGCAGTTCGCCGGGGGTGGCATCCTTGAGGATGTAGCCGTCGGCGGCGCCCTGGAACATCGCCAGCGTCGCCGGCGAGGCGGTGATCCCGGTGAGCATGAGGATGCGCACCTCCGGCGCCTCCTGCTTGATCAGCTTGGCCGCCTGGACGCCGTCGAGCACCGGCATCTTCACGTCGAGCAGGACCAGGTCGGGCCGCAGCCGCACCGCCGCCTCGATCGCCTCCTGGCCGTTGCGCGCCTCGCCGATGACCTGGAACTCCGACTCCGCCTCGAGCACCATCGCGAGCCCGCGGCGGACCACGTCGTGGTCGTCGGCGAGCACCACCCGCAGCCGAGGCCGCACCGCTGCCGGCCCGGAGGGGTCAGTCGACACGGCAGCTCAGCCGGGGCAGCCGGGCGAGCACTCGGGTGCCCCCCTCGGCCCGACGCTCGACGGTCAGGGTGCCGCCGGCTGCGCGCGCCCGCTCCGCCATGCTGCGCAGGCCGAAGCCGCGCTCGGGCAGGCGGCCGTCCACCTCCACGACGCCGATCCCGTCGTCGGTGATCTCCACGCTCGCCTCCTCGACGGTGATGCCGACCTGCACCCGCACCTGCCGGGCATCGGCGTGCTTGGCGGTGTTCGTGACCGCCTCCTGGGCGATCCGGAAGATCACCTTGCGGAGCTCGATGTCGAGGCTGCCGAAGCCGGCCGGCACCGTGGTGCGCAGGCTGAGCCCGGGCGCCAGCGACTGCACCGAGCTGCCCAGCTCGGTGAGCAGCTCGCTCTCGGTGAGGTGCGCCGGCCAGATGTCGAAGATGGCGTGCCGCACCTCCTCGAGGGCGTCCTGGGCGACCTGCCCCAGCTCCTCGAGCTGGCGGCGCATCGGCGACCCCGAGCCCGCCTGCCGGGCACAGCCGTCGAGCTGGTAGACGATGCCGAAGAGCGCCTGGGCGATGCCGTCGTGCATGTCCGAGGCGATGCGCATCCGCTCCTGCTCCTGGGTGAGCTTCTGGGTCCGCTCCACGCAGAGGCGCACGTTGGAGAGGGCGAGCCCGGCCTGGGTGGCGAGCCGCTCCAGGATCGCCGAGGTCTCGGCGTCGAGGCCGCCGCCGTCGGCGGGCGCCTGCACCAGCAGGCCGCCGACGAGGTGGCCGCGGCAGCGCACCGGCACCACCACGATCGACCGCGGTTCGGGCCCGAAGAGCTCCAGCAGCCTGCGGTCGGCGTCGGTCTCGGCGTCCTCGGTGCACACCATGCTCGGGGCGCGCTGCTCCAGGGCGCGGGTCAGCACCCCGTCGCGGGCGCCGAGGTCGAGGTCGAAGAGGTGCCCGACGCCGGGGGTGCGGCGGCCCCCGGTGGCCGCGAGCCAGCCGGTCATCCGGGTCTCCGTGGGGTCGCAGAGCCCGAGCACCGCGCGGGGATAGCCGAGCAGCTCGGTGACGCCGACCACCACCCGCTCCTGCACCTCGGTGACGTCCATCGTCGTCTGCATCGTGGAGGCGATCTCCTCGAACGCCTGCAGCTCGCGGTTGCGCTGCAGCAGCTCGACGTTCCTGCGCTCCAGCGTGGTGCGCAGCGCCGACTCGCAGGCGGCGTCCTCGGCGGCGCGGTTGGCGGCGCGGACCGCCTCGGCGAGCACCAGGCAGGCGAGCACGGCTCCGGCGGCGACCGCCCAGGTGAGCGCTCCCGGCGTGGGACCCCCGGGGGGTCGCAGCCCCGCCAGGGTCAGGGCGGTGCAGGCGACCAGCAGCGCCGCCGGGGTGACGGCGAGCCCGAGGCCCCGGGGCAGCAGGATGGCGCCGGCGAGCACCGGTGCGAGCGCGTAGAGGAGGAAGGTGTCGACCCCGCCGAGGGCGATCAGCAGGGCGGCCAGGAGCAGGTCGGGCACGAGCAGCCACGGATGCCGGCGGACCGCCTCCCAGCCGCGCCGGCCGGCGACGGTGACGACGCCGGTGGCGAGCACCGCGCCGCCGATCAGCACCACCCCCCGGGCGCCGTCGTGCCCGGTGCCCCGGACGCTCCAGACCGCCGCGGCCACCGCGCACGCCAGCCAGCGCCACCACACCAGCGCCCAGGTCAGGTGCGAGCCCGTCCCCGCGATGCTCGGGGGCGGTGCCGCTGCCGGCCGGGTGGTCGGACGGGCGTCGATCACATGTGGGGCCTCACGCCGCGGGTGTACCACAGGCGCGCGGGCGGCGAAAGTGGCGAAGGCGTGGAGGAGCGCGCGGTTCCCCCGAACCCCCGCCCAGGGCCTCGGGTGGCGCGTGATAATGGTGGTTTCGGCCGAAGGGGATCGCGGGGGGCCGCCGACCTGAACATCACGCTCACCCAGCTCCGCGCATTCTGCGCGGTCGCAGAGACGCGCAACTTCCGCACCGCGGCGGAGCGGCTGCACCTGAGCCAGTCCGGGGTCTCGGTGCAGGTCGCCGGCCTCGAGCGCGGGCTCCGACTGGCGCTCCTCGACCGCCGTCCTCCGGGGTGGCGGCTCACCCGGGCGGGCGAGGTGGTCCTCGAGCGCGCCCGCGCCATCGTCGAGCAGGGCGCCCTGCTCGAGCGCGAGGCCGCGGCCATCCGCTCCGGCGTCCGCGGCCAGTTCCGGCTCGGCGCCACCCTCAGCATCGCCGACCACTCGCTCTCGCTGATGCTCTCCGACTACCTCCGCGACCATCCCGAGGTGCGGGTGTCGGTACGGGTGCAGAACACCCGTGAGATCGAGCACGCGGTGCTCGCCGGCGAGCTCGACGTCGCCCTGGTCGAGGGCTCGCTGAGCAGCGGCGGCCACCTCGTCGAGATCCCGTACCAGCGCGACCAGATGGTGGTGGTCTGCGCCCACGACCACCCCTTCGCCGAGCGCTGCCACATCGCCCGCGACGAGCTGCTGGAGGCACCGCTGATCGCCCGCGAGCCCGGCTCGGGAAGCCGCGCGCTGGTCGAGGAGCGGCTCGGGGTCGCCCTCGCCGAGCTCAACCTGCGCATCGAGCTCTCCAGCGTGCGCGCCATCGTCACCGCGGTGGCGGCGGGCATGGGGGTGGCGCTGCTCTCGAGCACCAGCGTCGCCGAGGCGGTCGCCGAGGGCGAGGTGGCGGCGGTGGACGTCGAGGGCGTCGACCTCTCCCGCTTCTTCCGGATGGTGCACGTCGAGGGAGGTCCTCGCAACGACGCCGCCCGCGCCTTTGCCGCCCACGTGCGCACCATCGCCTCGCTGGGTCCGCAGCGCACCGCGGCGGTGGGATGACGGAGACGGTGGACGCCCTCGCCGAGGGCGTCGCCGACCGTCTCTGGCACCGGATCCAGGCGCGGGACCGCCTCGACGCCCTCGACGAGAACGCCACCGGGCCGACCCACCGCGAGCGGCTGGCGGCGAGCGGCGACGACCTCGCCACCGCGGTCGAGGAGATGCTCAGCGGGGTGCTCACCGCCGTCGCCGGCAGCGAGCGGCGGGCGGCGCTGCGGGCGCTGCGCAGCGGCGCGCTGGAGCAGGCGACGCCCGAGGTGGATGTGCTGCTGCGCGCCGGGCTGGCGGTGGCGGCGTGGAGCGGCGACGGGGTCACGGCGTCCGAGGCCGGTCGCGCCGCCGGCGAGCTCTGCGACCGGCTCGCGGCCCGGGTCACCGAGCTGGTCGGCCGGCGGCTGCGCGGTGATGGCTGACCCGGGTCCGCCCCCGACCGCGCTGTGCGTGCTCTGTCAGGTGACCGAGCTCCCCGCCGGCCGCCGCCTCTGCTTCCGCTGCTGGCGGATGATGCGGCCGGAGGAGCGCAGGGCGATCGCCGAGTCCAACGGCGGCCGGGTGCCCCCGTGGGTGGACCGCGGCCATGATTGACAGTTTCTCGACCCGGATGAGGAACCCTCATGGCGCCGCCCCGCCCCGGTCGCCCCGGGTCGCGCCGGCGTACAGTGAGCGCACATGACCCGTGCAGCGCGTCTCGACCGCACCCTGGCACTCTGGCTGGGCCTGACCGTGCTCGCCGCCGCGGTGGTGACGCCCGTGGTCGTGGCCGCCAGCCGGCCGCTCGCCGGCGACTGGGCCGACACCGTCGGCTTCACCGCCGGGGTCGCCGCCGCCTGCGTCGCCATCCGCGGGGTGCTGCGGCGGCTGGCAGCCCTGTCCGCGGGCGGCTGACCGCCGGCCCGGCCGGGCTCAGGTCCCGCGGGAGCGGCGGAGCACCGCGCCGAACGCGGCGGCGATGGCGGCGTGGCCGCTCTCGCTGGGGTGGAAGCCGTCCTCGCTGACGTACTCCGGATGCAGCAGCGGCACCTCACCGAAGGCGTGCAGGTCGACCAGCTCCGCGCCCTCGCGCACCACCACTCGGGCGATGGCGGCGTTGTACTCGTCCACCAGCGCGTTCAGCGCCGCCGGCGGCGGGGCGTTCATGCCGGTCAGGCCGCAGGGGGCGGCGGTGACCGGCGCGCTGGGCAGGCAGGCCAGATAGGCGGGGAGCCGGTCGAGCCACGGCGTGTTGGCCACCAGCACCCGGGTCCGGCCACCCCGCCGCAGGGCGTGCACCAGCTGGGTCAGCCGGCTCTCGTACTTCGCCGTCGGCACTGCGGCGAGCAGGTCGTTGACGTTCAGCCAGACGGTGACCAGGTCGGGGCGGGCGGCGAGCGCGGGGGGCAGCTCGGCGGCGAGCGCCTGGGCCACGGTGGCGCCGGGGATGCCGAAGTTGTAGAAGACCGCGCCCCGCCGCAGCGCGGTGAGGTAGAGCACCTGCGGCCAGGACGAGCGCAGCCGGTCCTGGGTGCCCGCGCCGACGGTCTCGCTGGCGCCGACGGCGACGTCGACGAGGGTGGGGCCGTCGCCGGCCCCGGGGAGGGGGACGCCGACGGGGCGCGCGCTCGGCCCGGGGCTGCAGCCGGCGAGCAGCAGCGACACCGCCCCGAGCAGCGCCGCGATCGCCCCCCGCCTCACAGCGAGTCCACCGCGTCGCGGGCGGGCAGCCGGGCGGCCCGGAGCGCGGGGAGCGCCCCCGCCAGCACCGCCAGCAGCATGCTCCCCAGCACCCCGAGCAGGCCGAGGCCCCAGGGGATGCTGCCCAGGTCGATGCCCTCGAGCCCCTGGGCGACCAGGTAGCCGTTGACCACCCCGCCGACCACGGCGGCGACGCCGAGGCCCAGGGCGCCCCCCAGCACTCCGCCGGCGCCGCCGACCAGCAGCGCCTCGAGCTCGAACCAGCGGAGCACGTCGCGGTCGCGGGCGCCGATCGCCTTCAGCACCCCGATCTCGCGCTGGCGCTCGCGCACCGCGGCGAAGAGCGCGTTGGCGATGCCCAGCACCGCGATCACCAGGGCGATGGTGCCGATGCCGCCGAGCACGATGTCGACGACGTGGAGGTACTTGAGCACCGAGGCGACCAGGTGCTCGGGGGCGCTGGTGGCGTACCCGAGCACCGTGATCGAGGCCCGGACGGTGTGCACCTGGTCGAGGTTGGAGGCGACCACGATCAGCCCGCTGTACGGCGAGGTGGGCAGCCGGTTGCCGTCCGGGTCCTGGCCGCCGCCGAGCTCCCAGGTGCGTGCCAGCCGGGTCTGGTCGAGGGGGACGAGGAAGTCGCCGTCGCCCACCTGCTGGGCGACCACGCCGACCACCCGGGCCCGGAACCAGCGGCCGCGGAGGCGCACCGTGCTGCCGGTCTCCACCTGGGGGGCGCCGAACTCGATCTCGGTGCCGAGCACCACCTCGGGGTGGTCGACGGCGATGGTGAGGCGGTCGAGGTAGCCCAGGGTCACCGCCACCTCGGTGAGCGAGTGGGTGGCGGGCAGGCGGCCGGCGAGCACGGTGACCGGCAGGTCGCGGGGGCGGCTGAGGTCGGCGCCGACCAGGTTGTCCTCGAACGGGGTGGGCCGCTGGCTGCCGCCGGCGCCGGCGCGCAGGCCGCGCAGCGGCGGCAGCGCGATCACCTCGACCGGGGTCTGGAGCACCCCCTCCACCGAGGCGACGTCGGGGGCGCGGCGGATCGCGCGCACCGCCGCCTCGTCGAGGTCGCGGGGCCGCCCGGTGCGCAGCTGGTCGGTGTCGGGCGCCGAGGGGTCGGGCTCGGCGGCGACCACCTTGATCGCCGAGGCGGGGCCGCCCCTGCCGAGCTCGTTGATGATCCGGCTGTCGGCGGTGCCGGCGATCGCGGTGAGCGCCACCAGCAGGCCGGTCCCGAGGGTGACCGCCGCGACGGTGAGCGCGCTGCGCAGCGGCCGCCGCAGCAGGCTGCGCATCGCGAGCATCAGCGCGTCGCGGTGGGTCACCCCCGCACCATTCCGGCGGCGAGGCGCGCCCTCCGGGGGGCGCGGGCGGCCACCGCCGGGTTGTGGGTGACCACCACCAGGGTGCAGCCGCTCTCCGCCCGCAGCCGGTCGATCAGGTCGAGCACCAGCGCCGAGGCATCCTCGTCGAGGTTGCCGGTGGGCTCGTCGGCGAGCAGCAGCCGGGGCCGGTGGGCGAGCGCCCGGGCGATCGCCACCCGCTGCTGCTCGCCGCCGCTGAGCTGGGCGGGACGGTGGTCGGCGCGGTCGCCGAGGCCGACCTGGCCGAGCAGCGCCTCGGCGCGGGCGGTGCGCAGCGCCCGCGGCAGCCCGGAGAGGGAGAGGGCGAGCTCGAGGTTCTCGCGCGCGCTGAGCACCTGGACCAGCCCGAAGTGCTGGAACACGAAGCCGACGGTGCGCCGCCGGTAGCCGCTCAGGGCGTCGCCGCGCAGCCGCGAGAGCTCCTGGCCGTCCACCCGCAGCTCCCCGCGCTGGGGGCGCTCGAGGCCGCCGACCAGGGAGAGCAGGGTGCTCTTCCCCGCCCCCGACGGGCCGGTGAGGGCGATGTGGTCGCCGGCCTCGATGTCGAGGTCGACGCCGCGGAGCACCCGCAGCCGGCGGGATCCGCGTCCGTACTCGTGCTCGAGGCCGCGGATGCGGACGGAGGCGCCGCCGGGCGGGTGCGGATCGATCAACCGGGGCCGGCCAGGTTCGGCGCCGGGCACGCCGGACGGCGGCAACGCTCCATCGCGAAAACTCTAGGCGATTTCCCGGGACCAGCCCTCGTGCGAATCGCCCGAGCCCGCGGCGGCGCGGCTGAGGCGGTCGGGCCGCAGGAGGTCGCGGTCAGCGCCGGTCGACGAGCAGCGCCTGGAGGGCGTGGCCGATCGAGCCGCGGCTGTCGCTGAGCACACTGTGGGCGACCCCGACCCCGGCGGGGCTGAGCTCGGTGCGGGCGTCGAGGCAGATCCACTCCCCGGTGGGGGGGCGGTGGACGTACACGGTCAGCTCCGGGTTGATGAAGAGCGAGCTCTCCCAGCTCAGCATCGAGCTGACCCCGTTGCCGAAGTCGGCGGCGGCGGCGACCCGCATCAGCGGTGAGGGCTCCTCGCCGTCGACCACCGGGCGGAGCAGCCGCACCCAGACCGTGGCCGGCCCGTCGGGGCGCATCGAGCCGCGCACGAAGCGCAGCTCGACCCCGGTCTCGATGAAGGCGGGCCCGCGGGGCTGGTGGTCGGGCACCCGGCCCTCCTCCGGCCCCGGCGGCGGCGGCGAGGTGCCGTCACCGGCGGGCAGCTCCAGGCCCGCGGCGACGCGCATCCGCAGGCCGGTGGCGCGGCAGACCTCGACCCCGTCGCGGTGCAGCGCCGCCTCGACCAGCTGCACCCGCCGGCCGTCGCGCACCACCGTGGAGCTGACCCTCAGCGCTCGCAACGGCACCGGCCGCAGCAGCCGCACCTCGAAGCGCACCAGCTGCATGGGGACCACCGAGGGCGCCGCCTCGATCGCCCGGACGAGGAGCGCCGCGGGCGGACCGCCGTGCTGGGCCCCCGGGTCCCAGGGCCCGCGGGTGTGCTCGGAGGGCACCAGCCGATCGCCCTCCGGGGTGTAGAGAGCAGCGCTCAGCAGCTCGAGCCACCGAAGAAGGAGACCGGCCCGGCCGAGCCGCCGCCGGCGTCCAGCGAGGCGGTCGCCGTCGACGGGTGCTGGGTGCCGGGGGCCGCGGGGTCGGAGGAGACCGTCAGGGTGCCGGTGATGGTGGCGGTGTGGGCCCCGGCCTGCTCCGACGGCACCGTGGTGGTCTCGGCCACCGAGAAGGGCACCGGCGTGCAGCCGTTGGTCTTGCTGACCACGCTGCCGCCGAGGTGCCAGGCGATGGTGCCTCCGGTGCCCCCGGGATCGTTCCAGTCGAAGGTCACGCTGAAGGGGCAGACGAAGCCACCGGCGCCCGCGGTGCAGGGCTGGAACGCCAGCCTCTTCACCCCGGTGGCGGCCAGCGGGGGCGCGGCGGTGGGGGAGGGGGTGGGCGACGGGCTGGGAGTCGGGGTCGCCGTGGGCCGGGGGGTGAACGTGGGGAGGAGGGTCGGCAGCACCACCGGCGTGGGGGTCGCGGCCGCGGTCGCCGACAGGGTCGGCTCGGGGGTCGGCGCCGGGGTGGGTGCGGGAGTCGGCGAGGGGGTGGCCCCGGGGATGACCAGCGGCGGCAGCTCCGAGCTGGGCGCGCCGCCGATCCCGGTGGAGGGCCCGGTCGGCGCCGAGACATTGCGATGGCGCAGCGCCATGGTGCCGCCGATCACCGCGAGCAGCGCCGCCGCCACCGCCACCGCGGCCACCGTCCGGCGCCGGTCGCCGCGTTCCTCCCCGGCCGCGGCTCCGGCCGCGGGCGCGCCGCCGAGCAGGCGGGGCGGCGGGAACAGGAACTCCAGCGGGCGCACCGCGGCGGCCAGCTGCTCCCGGCCGCGCCGCTCCCATCCCGCCCCGAGGGCGCCGCCGGCGGTCGCGGCGAGCTCGAGGAGGAGCAGCCGGGCCTCGGCGCAGCGCTCGTGCGGGTCCTTGTCGAGGCCGTGGCGCACCAGCCCGCGGAGCGCCTCGGGCACCCGCTCGACGGGGATGGGCGCACGGAGGTGGCGGTCGCGGAGCTCGCCGGCGCCGTCACCGCCGCCGTAGGGGGGGCCGCCGCCGAGGCACTCCACGAGCAGGGCGGTGGCCGCGTACACGTCGGAGGCGGGGGTGGCCGGGCCCCCCTGCCACACCTCGGGGGCGAGGTACGGGGCGGTGGCCACCGTGGTGAGGCCCACCTCGAGCAGCCGCGCCTCGCCGCGGCGGGTGAGCAGCACCGTCTCCGGGCGGTGGTCGCCGCGGGGCAGGCCGGCGTCGTTGGCGGCGGCGACGGCGAGCAGCGAGTCGCGGAGCACCACCAGCGCCGCCTCGGCGGGGAGCAGCCCGGTGGCGTCGAGCAGCGCCCGCAGCGGCACCCCGTCGACGAGCTCGCCGATGACCAGCACCCCCTCCTCGGTCTCCGCCCAGTCGACCAGGGCGGCGAGGTTGCGGTTGCGCAGGCTGCGCAGCGGGCCGAGGCGCTCGAGCAGCGACGGGTCGACCGGATGGGGGAGGAGCACCATCGCCACCGCTGCCCCGCCGCGTGGGGGCCGGGCGACCGTCACCGGACCCGACGGCCCATCGTCGAGGACCCCGAGCACGGTGTATCCCGCCGGCAGAATCACGGCTCGAATCATCGCCGATGGCCGCCTGGCATTGCGCCGACGCAGACTGGTACGCCATGCCGGTCGAGCCCTCGCCATCGCGGTGGACGTTCCCCGATCCCTCCCATGCCGGGGAGGGCGAGGTGGTCGGGCTCGGCGGCGATCTCGAGCCCGGAACCGTCCTCGCCGCCTACCGCCGGGGCATCTTCCCGATGCCGCTGCGGCGGCGGAAGCTGGCCTGGTGGTCGCCGCAGCCACGGGCGGTGCTGCCCCTCGACGGGCTTCACGCCAGCCGCCGGCTGCGGCGCTCGGCGCGTCAGTTCGAGGTGCGGGTGGACAGCGCCTTCGAGCAGGTGGTCGAGGCCTGCGCCGACCCCCGGCGCCCCGGCGCCTGGATCGACCCCGACATCCGGATGGCCTACGTCCGCCTCCACCGCCTCGGCTGGGCCCACTCGGTGGAGGCCTGGTCGACGCGGACCGGCGAGCTCGAGGGCGGTCTCTACGGGATCTCGATCGGCGGGCTCTTCGCCGGGGAGTCGATGTTCCACCGCGCCGCCGACGCCTCCAAGGTGGCGCTGCTCCACCTCGTCGACCTGCTCGCGGCCGCCGATGGCGGCCCCGAGGCGGCGGCGCGGGCGGGACGGCTGCTCGACGTCCAGTGGCGCACCGACCACCTCGCCAGCCTCGGGGCGGTGGAGGTCGACCGCGAGCGCTACGGCGAGCTCCTGCGCCGGGCGCTCACCCTGCCCCTTCCCCCCGCCTTCGCCTCCTGAGCCCGGTCAGCGCAGCAGGCGGATCGCGACCGCGACCCCGAAGCCGACAACCAGGGCGCGGAGCAGCCGGTCGGGGAGGCGGCGGGCCACCGTCACCCCCAGCCGGCCGCCCACCAGGCTGGCCACCGCCATGATCGCGACCGCGTCCCAGGCCACCCTCCCCGCCACCACGAAGCAGGCCGCCGCGACCAGGTTGATGACCAGCGACAGCAGGCCCTTCAGCGCGTTGAGCCGCTGCAGCCCGTCCTCGACGAAGATGCCGAGGATGGCGAGCATCAGGACGCCGACGCCGGCGCCGAAGTAGGCGCCGTAGACGCCGCCGACCAGCTGGGCGGCGAGCAGCAGCGGCGAGGCGTCGCCTCGGGCGGCGCCGGTGCGGGAGCGCAGCCACCGCCCGATCGCCGGCTGGGCGGCGAGCACCGCGCACGAGAAGATGATCAGCCACGGCACCAGCCGGGAGAACACGTCCTCCGGGCCGGCGAGCAGCAGCACCGAGCCGAGCACGGCGCCGGCGGTGCTGACCGCCACCAGCCGCCGGGCCCGGGCCGCCTGCCCGGCCAGCTCGGCCCGGTAGCCGAGGGTGCCGCCGGCGTAGCCGGGGAGGAGGGCGACGGCGTTGGTCACGTTGGCCACCACCGGCGGGTACCCGGCCCAGAGCAGCGCCGGGAAGGAGATCAGCGAGCCGCCCCCGGCGACCGCGTTCACCGCCCCGCCGACGAGCGCGGCGCCGGCGAGGACGGCGGCGGTGGCGGCGTCGAGGTGGGGCATCGGCGGCAGTCTGCGCGCCGGGGCCGCCGGGGCGGATGATCCCGGGGTGCCGAACCCCTCCCCCGGCCTCTGTGAGGGCTGCCGCCACGGCCGCACCGTGCGCGGCGCGCGCTCGCTCTTCTGGCGCTGTGCGCGCGCCGACACCGAGCCCGAGTTCCCCCGCTACCCGGCCCTGCCGGTGCTGCGGTGCCGCGGCTTCGAGGCCGCCGTCCCGCAGCCGGAGACGGCGCCGTGAGCCCGGCCGCGCCCCGCCTGCTGGTGGACACCTCCAGCCTCCTCTACCGTGCCTTCTTCGCCCTCCCGAAGACCATCCGCGACCCCCAGGGCCAGTCGGTGAACGCGGTGCGCGGCTACCTCGACATGTCCAGCCTGGTGATCACCGACCGGCGCCCCGAGTCGGTGGTGCACGTGCTCGACGCCGACTGGCGGCCGGCGCCGCGGGTGGCCGCCTACCCCGGGTACAAGTCGGCCCGCGCCGACGACCCACTCGAGCTCGCCGGCCAGCAGGACCTGCTCCTCGAGGTGCTCGCCGCCGCCGGCTGCCAGGTGGCCTGGGCGGCGGGCTGGGAGGCCGACGACGCCATCGCCACCCTCGCCGAGCCGGCCACCACGGAGCGGCCGGACGAGGTGCTGACCGGCGATCGCGACCTGCTCCAGCTGATCCGCGACCCCGCCGTCCGGGTGCTGTACACCAAGCAGGGGGTGACCCGCCTCGCGGTCTTCGACGAGGCTGCGGTGCAGGCCGCCTACGGCGTCCCCGCCCGGCTCTACGCCGAGTTCGCGATGCTGCGGGGCGACCCCTCCGACGGCCTCCCGGGGGTGGCCGGGATCGGCCCCAAGGGGGCGGCGCGGCTGCTCACCGAGCACGGCTCTCTCGACGCGGTGCTGGGCGCCACCGCCACGATGACGCCGCGGCTGCGCGCCGCGCTCGAGGGCGCCGGCGAGTACCTCGAGGCGATGCGCGCGGTGGTGCCGGTGCGCCGCGACGTGGCCTGCGAGGTCACCCCCGCCGGCACCCCCGACCCCGAGCGGCTGCGGTGGCTGGGCGAGCGCCACGCCATCGAGAACCCGGTGACCCGGATGCTGGCGGCGCTCTCGCTCAGACCGGACTGACCGGCTGATACCCCTGCCAGGCCCTGGCCAGGCCCGCGAGCCGCTCGGCGTGCTCCTCGGGGGCGAGGCCGGTGCCCATGGTGTTGACCGAGACGTGGGTGGCGCCGAGCTGTTCCCACTCACCCACCCGGGCGAGCGTCTCCTCCGCTTCGTCACGCAGGGTCACCCGCCCGGCGAAGCCGAAGGCGGCGGGGTCGCGTCCCGCCTCGGCGAGCAGCCCGCGAACCAGCTCGATCTGCCCGGCCGCGGACCTCACCGGCACGTTGAGCATGAACCCGTCGGCGATGCGGGCGGCGCGGCGCATCGCGGCCTCCGCCGAGCCGCCGATCCACACCGGGATGGCTCCCCGCGGCGGCCGCGGGTTGATGCCCGCGCCGGTGATGTGGTGGAACCGCCCATGGAAGGTGACCAGGTCCTGTGACCAGAGCAGCCGCAGCACCTCGATCTGCTCCTCGACCCGCCGCCCGCGGGTGCGGAAGTCCTCGCCGAGCGCCTCGAACTCGACCGCGTTCCAGCCGATGCCGACCCCGAGGCGCAGCCGGCTGCCGGCGAGCAGGTCGATCTCGGCGGCCTGCTTGGCCACCAGCGCGGTCTGCCGCTGGGGGAGCACCAGCACCTCGGTGACCAGCTCGATCCGCTCGGTGATCGCGGCGAGGTGGGCGAGGAGGACGAACACCTCGTGGAAGGGGGTGCGGTGCGTGTACGGGCCGCCGAGGGCGGCGGCCCGATCGGGGTCGGCGCCGAGGACGTGGTCGTAGACGCAGAGGAAGTCGTAGCCGGCGGTCTCGACGGCGGCGGCGTAGGCGCGGATGACGGAGGGATCGTTGCCGATCTCCGTCTGCGGGAAGACCACCCCGAGCTGCATCACCGACCAGTGGAGCACCAGCGCCACCGCCAGGGCAAGCGAGCCGAACGCCTCAGACGGCGCCGAGCTGGCGCTCGGTGGGCTCGGCGCAGCAGAACCACGCCTCGCTGAGCCGGGGGCGTCCCCTGTCCACCGCCGGGGGTGCCGCCGCGCTCCACGCCAGGCCCGCCGCCGCCGCGTGCGCCGCGGCCAGGTCGCGCACCCGGGCGTGGCTGTCCGCGGGAACGGTCCCGGCGTCGGCGCCGGCGGCGACCAGGGTTGCGATCTCGCGCTGCAGGGCGTCCATGGCGGGGTCAGGATGTCGCCAGAGATGGCTGAAACTCGCGGGGTCGTAGCCGTCGAGATGCGGGCGCATCTCGGGATGGTCGAGGAGCAGTGAGCCGTCGGGGATCAGCAGCCGGATGCTGAGGTGCACCGGGTCGACGTTCTCCACCAGGTCACAGCCGGCGACGAAGTCGAGCAGCTCGAGGTAGTCGGGCAGTGTGCTCCAGGGGGTGAACGGGAGCAGCGACGGGCGCATCTCGATGCCGTGGGCGCGGAGCAGCGCGACCGCACGGTGAGCGTCCTCGGCGCTGTGCCCCTTGCCGAGCACCTCGAGCACCCGGGCGCTCATCGACTCCACCGCCGAGACCACGAAGAGCAGCCCCAGCGAGGCCAGCTCCGCCCAGATGCCGGGATTCTCGAGGATGTGCTCGACCTTCGCGGTGACGTCGAAGCTGAGGTCGGGGAAGGCGGCGTGGACCGCGCGCGCGGTGGCCATCGCGTGGGGCACGGCGTTGAGGAAGTCGGGGTCGCCGAAGGTCAGGTGACGCGCGCCCATGGCGTGGAGCTGGGCGACGTCGTCGAGCAGCGCGTCGCGGCCCACCACCCGGATGCGGCCGTCGTACACCACCGGCACCGGGCAGTGGCGGCAGCGGTGGACGCAGCCGCGGGTGGCGTCGACGGCGGCGGCGAGCCGCTCCTCACCGCCGACCAGCAGCCGCGCGTAGCGGTCGAGAGGGGGCAGCAGGTCGCGGGCCGGGGTGGGGAAGCTGAGCCGGTCGAGGATCACCTCCCGGCCGCTGGGCTCGCCGCCGGCGATGCGCACCAGCTCCTCCTCGTACTCGCCGCCGACGGCGTGGTCGACGGCGCCCTCGGGGAGGACCCGCGCGCAGAGCGGCGCGTAGAGGCCGTACACCGCCAGGACCACGGAGCCCCCGCGGCGGCGGCGCACCCGCTCGATGACGCCGCCGGCCAGGCGCATCGCGGTGTGCATGGGCACGGCGATGCCGACCATCTCGGCCCAGTCGACCGCCGCCTCGTCGAGGCGCTCGACGGCGAGGTCGCAGCCGCGCAGCTCGTGGCCGGCGGCGCGCAGGAAGGCGGCGGGGGAGGCGACGTGGAGCGGCTGGCGCCCGAGCTCGTAGCAGGAGACCAGCAGCACTCTCACGATCGGAGCCGCCCGGCGGGGCCGCCTATTTCTTGGAGGCCTGGTAGTAGGGGTTGGCGCCCTGGGCGTGGTCGGTGGTGTCGCGCACGTCGGTGATCTCGGGGAAGCGGTCGAGGATCGAGGTGCGCACCCCCTGAGCGAGGGTCACCGAGGCCATCCCGCAGCCCTGGCAGCCGCCGCCCATGTGCACGTAGGCGACGCCGTCGGTGACGTCGAGCAGGTCGATGTGCCCGCCGTGCTGGGCCACCGCCGGGTTGATCTCGAGGTCGATGAGGCGCTGCACGTCCTGGGCGAGGGTTTCCAGCCAGAGCGGGTTGGGATTGTCGACGGTGAGCGCGCCGGTCGAGGGGTCGGCGTCGAGGGTGGCCCCGTCGAGGTAGGCGGCGGTGGCGAGGGGCACGTGGAAGGTCAGGCCCTCGGGACCCTCGACGACCAGGTCGCCGGGGTGCTCCTTGCCGGGCTGGACCAGCTGCATGTCGTAGACGAAGCCCCCGTCCGCGCGGCCGGTGATGGCCACGCGGACGCCGGCATCGGGCTGCCGCCGGTTGGCCCGCACCTGCTCGATGCGGGTGAGCGCGAACTCGGTCGCGCCGATGCGTGGCTGCTGCATGGTGTCCTCCTGGTCGGGCCGAACGCCCGTGGCGTCATTATCTGGGCGATGGCCATCCGCGTGCTGCTCCTGCTTCCGACCCGCACCTACCGGGCCGCCGCGTTCCTCGAGGCGGCCGGCCGGCTCGGCCTCGAGGTGGTGGTCGGGTCCGACGAGGGGTCATCGCTCGGCCATCTCATGGAGGGCCGCCAGCTGGTGGTCGACCTCGACCGCCCCGAGCAGGCCGCCGAGCTCGCCGCCGGGCTCGCCGCCATCCATCCCCTCGACGCCGCCGTCGGGGTCGACGAGAGCGCGGTGGTCGCCGCCGCCGCGGTGGCGGCCCGGCTGGGGCTGCGCCACAGCCCGCCCGCGGCGGTGGCGGCGACCCGGGACAAGCGCAGGCTGCGCGCCGCCCTCGCCGCCGCCGGGGTGCCCCAGCCGGACTGGCGCGCGGTCGAGGCCACCCCGTCGGCCGCGCTCGGCGCCGCCGAGCAGCTCGGCTACCCGGTCGTGGTCAAGCCGGTGGACCTGGCCGGCAGCCGCGGGGTGATCCGCGCCGACGGGCCGGCCTCGGTCACCGCAGCGGTGGAGCGGTTGGCGCGGATGCTCGCCGGCGAGCCCGGCTGCGACGGCCCGGGGGCGCCCCCGCTGCTCGTCGAGCGCTTCTGCGGCGGCCCCGAGGTGGCGGTCGAGGGCCTGCTCGACGCCGGGCGGCTGCGCATCCTGGCGGTCTTCGACAAGCCCGACCCCCTCGACGGTCCCTTCTTCGAGGAGACGCTGTACGTCACCCCCTCGCGGCTGGCCCCGGCCGACCTGGAGGCGGTGATCCGGCGCTGCGGCGAGGCGGTGGCCGCCCTCGGGCTCACCGAGGGTCCGATCCACGCCGAGCTGCGCCTCCCCGCCCGTGGTGCCCCGGTGGTGATCGAGGTGGCGGCCCGCTCCATCGGCGGCCGCTGCTCGACGGCGCTGCGCTTCGCCGGGGGCGCCTCGCTCGAGGAGCTGATCCTCCGCCAGGCGGTGGGCCTGCCCCTCGGCGATCCGGAGCTGGAGGGGGCCGCGGGCATCCTCATGCTCCCGATCGAACACGCCGGGCGGCTGGTCGGCGTCGAGGGGCTCGATCGGGCCCGGGCCGTCCCCGGGGTGGAGAGCCTGTCGATCGGGGTGCCCGGCGGCGAGCTGCTCGTCCCCCTGCCCGAGGGCGACCGCTACCTCGGGTTCGCCGTGGCCCGGGGCGACCGTCCCGAGGCGGTCGAGGCGGCGCTGCGCCTGGCCTGGGCCGAGCTTCACGTTGTCGTGACAGGCGACGCCGCCGCCGCGGTCGGGCGGTAGGCTGTCGCGCGTACCGACCAGAGGAGACCCCGTGAGCACCGCCTCTCCCACCGACATCCGGATCCCCGCCGAGCTGCTTCCCGCCGACGGCCGCTTCGGCTGCGGCCCCTCCAGGGTCCGCCCCGAGGCGGTGCGCGCGCTCGCCGACGCCGCCGCCGACTACCTCGGCACCAGCCACCGCCAGAAGGGGGTGCGCTCGGTGGTGGGACGGATCCGCTCCGGCATCACCGAGCTGCTCTCGCTGCCGGACGGCTACGAGGTGCTGCTCGGTAACGGCGGCACCACCTGCTTCTGGGACGCCGCCACCTTCGGCCTGGTCGAGCGCCACAGCCAGCACCTGTCCTTCGGCGAGTTCTCGTCGAAGTTCGCCTCCGCGGTCGCCGCCACCCCGCACCTCGACGCCCCCGAGGTGATCGAGTCGGCCGCCGGCACCCATCCCGAGGCGGTCGCCCGCGACGGCGTCGACCTCTACGCGCTGACCCACAACGAGACCTCCACGGGCGTCGCGATGGAGATCCGCCGTCCTGCGAGCGCCACCGGGCTGGTCGCGGTCGACGCCACCTCCGGCGCCGGCGGCCTGCGCGTCGATCCCGCCGAGTTCGACTGCTACTACTTCGCGCCGCAGAAGTGCTTCGCTGCCGACGGCGGTCTCTGGGTGGCCGCCTGCTCGCCCGCCGCGGTGGAGCGCATCGAGCGGCTCAGGGCCTCCGGCCGTTGGGTCCCCGCCTTCCTCGACCTCGGCACCGCCCTCGAGAACTCGCGCCTCGACCAGACCTACAACACGCCGGCGCTGGCCACGCTGTTCCTCCTCGCCGAGCAGCTCGGCTGGATCCTCACCAACGGCGGCCTGGAGTGGGCGGCGCGGCGCAGCGACCGCTCCGCGGAGATCCTCTACGGCTGGGCCGAGCGCTCCGACCACGCGACCCCGTTCGTCAGCAGGCCGGAGCAGCGCAGCCACGTGGTCGGCACCATCGACCTCGACCCCCGGATCGACGCCAAGAGGGTGTCGGCGGTGCTCCGCGCCAACGGCGTGGTCGACACCGAGTCGTACCGCAAGCTGGGCCGCAACCAGCTGCGGATCGCGATGTTCCCGGCCATCGACCCCGACGACATCGCCGCCCTGACGGCCTGCATCGACTTCGTCGCCGGCGAGCTGGGCTGAGCCGGTAGCGGGTCGCCCTTCACACCGCAAGCTTCGGGGCTCGCTCCCGTTCTCACATGCGTTCCCCTGGGCCGGCGCCCGGGGTCAGGGAGGGAGACGTATGCGCACACTGTCCTTTGCCGCCCTCGGTGCGGCCGCAGTGCTGGGGGGCGCCGCGGTCGTGCAGACCGCCGCCGCCGCCGCCCACACGAGCCACACCAGCCACGCCAGCCACGGCTCGAGTCACAGGGCCGGCAGCACCGGTGGCAGCAGCACCGCCGACGGCGGCAGCGGCAGCAACGCGAACAGCCCGGGTGTCAGCGCGGGCAACGGCCTGATCGGCTGCAGAACCGTGAGCACCCTCCCGGTGGCCGGCGCACTGCCCGGGACGCTCCTCGGGCTGGCGCCGGATCCGTCCGGACTGCTGAGCTCCGGGCCCCACGCCCCGATCGCCAACATGTCGCCGTCGGGCATCCCCGGCATCCTCACCGGCTCGGCCTGCCGGTAGCTACGTCGTCGCGTCTCGCTCCGACATCCGCTGGTACTCGCGCACCTGCTCGCCGAGGTAGAGCTGGCGGGGGCGCGCGATCTTCTGCTCCCTGTCGAGCAGCATCTCCTCCCACTGCGCCAGCCAGCCGACGGTGCGCGGGATGGCGAAGAGGATGGGGAACATCTCGGTGGGCAGGTTGAGCGCCTGGTAGATCAGCCCGCTGTAGAAGTCGACGGTGGGATGGAGCCCGCGGCTGACGAAGTACTCGTCCTCGAGGGCGATCTTCTCGAGCTCGAGCGCGGTGTCGAGCAGGGGGTGCCCCTCGGTCACCGAGAACACCTGGTCGGCCATCCGCCTCATCACCCGGGCGCGAGGGTCCTGTTTCTTGTAGACGACGTGTCCGAAGCCCTTGAGCTCCTCCTCGCCGGCCTTCACCCGCGCGATGAAGTCGGGGATGTTGGCGGTGGAGCCGATCCGCTCGAGCATGCGCAGCACCGCCTCGTCGGTGCCGCCGTGCTGCCCGTAGAGCGCGGCGATCGCCGCCGCCGCCGCCGAGTAGGGGTCGGGGTGCGACGAGCCCACCGAGCGCATCGCGTTCGTCGAGCAGTTCTGCTCGTGGTCGGCGTGGAGGATGAAGAGCACGTCGAGGGC
>JRHI01001408.1_pt1 | contig 20318 bp, 12 predicted proteins | sample 215371 | NCBI WGS metagenome assembly JRHI01 (sample SAMN02929681, study PRJNA255918) | sediment metagenome | biome: cave system; feature: Ice Cave; material: Sediment; isolation source: sediment from deep within a dark volcanic ice cave with no known source of... ...
CGGCTTGGGCTTAGGTTTTTTGGGAAAGTGCAGTTCAGGCGGCAGCTTGCCGCTTTCCTTCAAGCGCCATCTTGCCGCTTTCCTTCAAGCGCCATCTTGCCGCTTTCCTTCAAGCGGCAAGATGCCGCTTCTACCTGTCAGTTTTAGCTACTCGCTGCTGGGCTGCGCCTACATCTTCTGAGCGGCGGGTATCCCCTCCACGAGCTGCCAGTATTGATCGAGGGCCAGGTGCTCCCACGTCTGCTCGGTGCCCGAGGGCCACGTGACTGTCAACCGCCGCATCTGACCGATCTGCCCAAGGCCGAATAAGAACCTGCGATCGCCGGACGACAAATAGCTGCCTCCTCCCTTGGCAAAGCGGGTCATGCAGCGGCTCCCCGCTTCCAGCCGGACCCTGGCTCCGACCGTGTCCCGGTTGCCGCGCGCAACCAGCTTCACCCCTAGCCAATGGGACTCTCCCTCTGCCGGAGGTGGCTGGCCGCGCAGCAGGACAATCGGCTCGTTGAGGTGGCTACAGACCAGGTCCGCGCACCCGTCGTTGTCCAGGTCGCCGATGGCAAGGCCGCGTCCAAGGTGGTCGTTCTGGAAGTAGGCCCCCCCTTGCGCGGAGATGTTCTCGAAGCGGCCGTTGCCCTGGTTGTGCAGCAAGATGGGCTGCTGCCTGCGCGAGATGCGCACCGGATGGCGGAGCACGTGGCCATTGAGAAGGACCAGGTCTTCCCAGCCATCTCTGTCCAGATCAAGGAAGCCGGTGCCGAAGCCGACGTAGCGCTCGCCCACCGCGGCAATGCCCGCCAAACGCGAGCTGTATAGGAAGAATTCTCGGCCCTCGTTGCGGTATAGGGCGTGCAATTCGAGTTCGTAGTTGCTTACCCACAGCGACGGGCGGCCGCAGCCATTGTAGTCTCCGGCATCGACGCCCATGCTGCCGTTCGGCAGGCCGTGGTCGTCCCGGGCCACGCCGCTAGCCTGGCCTTTTTCCTCAAACCGGAGATGACCGGGGCTGCTGCGATTGAAATAAAGGAGGTTGTCGTCGGTGTCGTCGGCGACGTAGATGTCGGGCCGGCGGTCGTCATTGAGGTCTACCAGGAGCACACCCAGGCCTTTGCCGTCCGCGCTCGTTCCATGTCGCAGCCCAGCTTCGAGGCTGACGTCGGTGAAGGTGCCGTTGCCGTTATTCCGGTAGAGGGAGTGCGGCAGCGCCTTGAAGTGGGGTGGAGCGCAGACGTCTCGAGGAATGTCTGCCTTCTGACCGGAGCAGTGCGGATTGTTCTGGAAAGACCAGTCGAGGTAATGGCAGACGTAGAGATCCGGGTAGCCGTCCCCATCGAGGTCCCCCCAGGCGGCGCTCGTGGACCACTGGGTATCGTGCAAGCCGGCCCGGTCAGTGACCTCGACGAAACAGCGGCCGCCGTGGCCGTCACTCTCGTTGTGGAACAACGCAAGCCGGCCCCAGCCGGTGACGAGCAGGTCGGGCCAACCGTCACAGTCGTAATCGGCCACGGCGCAGCCGTGTGTATAGAACAGCGGTCGGTCCAGGCCGACCTGCGCGGTCACGTCCTTGAATTTCCAGTTGCCAATGTTTTTGTAGAGCTTGCAGGGATGACCGAGAATTCGGGGAGGAGTCGTTTGCTCTTTCCTCCATTCGGCGTCGGTCTTGTCGAAATAGCCGCCTCCCGTCACGAAGATGTCGAGCAAGCCATCGCCGTCGTAGTCCACCAGGGCCACGCCGCCTCCCAGCGACTCCAGGATCGAATAATGGCCGGCCTCTTCGCCGTTGTGGTAAGTGAAATCCACGCCCGAACCGGCTGTCTGGTCGCGGAAGAGTGCCGGCACCGGCGGCTGCTCCTGGCCGGCGGCGTTCGCGGAGGAGGCGACGGAAGGCTGCCGCGGCGCACAACCGCATTGGCTGCTCCAGAACGCGGCTTGCAGGATCAGCACCGTGAGGAACGGTTTCCGCGTCGCTAGGGAGAATAGGCACGACATCGTCGTGGCTCCTCGCTCAATGCAGCTCGTCGTCCGCGGGATCGCCGTTTACAAGTCAGCAACCTGGCCCTTTCCCCTCGGGCGATACGGGGTCGGGTGTCGCGCCACCTCCGGCCTGCTCCGCCAGAGCCTGCCTCGCCGGGCCATAGCCGGGGTCGCACTCCAGAGCGCGGACCAGCCAGCGGATTCCCTGCTCGCGCTTGCCATAGCGCAGGCACAGCGTTCCTACTTCGCAAAGGAGCACTGGATCGCGTGCCTTCGTCTTCATTTCGACGTTCAGGATTTCCCCCATCCGTGTCAGGTCGGCAAGCACGCGATTGGTCCGTTCCTGCTGCTGCTGGGCTTCCTGCTCCTTACCCTGCTGCCGCAGCGCCTGGCCGAGCAAATGGTGCAGCTCACGATCGGATAGGTCCATTTGCAGAGCCTGGCGCAGCCAGCGTTCGGCGTCGGCCCCCTTCCCTTCTTCCAGAGCTAGCCGTCCCTGTTCCTTGAGCGCTCCCAACTCGTGCGGATGCTCGGCGACCAGTCCATCGAGAAGCTTCCGGGCCTCGCTGAGCCGGCCTGCGTGATAGCGGCAGCGAGCCAACCCCAACCGGACGGCCGGGGCCTCAGGCTGGCGTGTCTGGAGCAGCTCGAATTGGGCGGTCGCTTCGTCCGCGCGGCCGAACGTGAAGAGCGCCTCCGCCAGGCGCAACCGAGCCTCCTCGTGCTGCGGTTCGAGTTCCAGGGCCCGCCTGTAGTCGTCCAGGGCCTCGATGCTGCTCTGCTGCTCGTGGATCCGGCCGCGCAACACCAGAGCAGGCACATTCTCTGGCTGTTTCCGCAGGCAGCGATTGACGCAATCCAGCGCCGCGGCCAGACGCTGTACCTCCAAGAAGCTTCGTGCCAGACACTCAAGGGCGGCCGCGGCCTCCGGTGTGTCGCGTTCGACGAAGGCCGCCAGGTAGCGTTCTGTTTCCGGAGAGAGCTCGCCCCGCTGCGCCTGAAGCAGGATCCGCTCGAGGCGCACGGTTGCACTGCTTTCACCCTGGAGCAGCTCGCATTCGTCGAGGTGCCGGGCTGCATCCTCCAGGGCGCCGGAGCGCCGTGCGACCTGGGCAGCCAGGAGATGGACCTCGGCGCGGCGCGGCCAGGCAGCGAGGCAAGGTACAAGGTGCTGTTGGGCAAGGGCAAGGTGGTGCTGTTGGTATGCCTTCTGTGCGGCGTGTAAGTGGTAGAACCCGCGCAAAAAGAAGTTGGCGACGAAACCGCCTGCGCCGACAACTACCACAGTGGCAACGAGCAGCGATATGCGCCCGGGATGATGCCGCACTTGCCGTAGCAATTGCCAGCCGCGCCGGCCCAACCCACTCTCTTCGCAAGGTGCGGGCCAGCCAACATCGTTCGGGGTGGAGACCATGGAGACCTCGGGGAATCTGAGGAGGCATTGGACTCCGGCAGCCCCGCGCCTCTGGCGCGCCTCCCCTCCGGTGGATTACCCCAACCTCGGCGAATGCCGTCTGTTAGCAGCGCTAAACGCCCGTTTCACACGCCTTGCCTGGCGTGGCGAGGGGCGGTCCGCCTGCCGGCTTTCTTGCGAGGGCCGTCACCACCGGACAGGGGGCTTGCGGAACAGATTCTTGGGTAGACCGGAGAAGGCGGCCGGTCATTTCGCCTCGGCCAATTCCTTTGCCGGGGCAGTGTCGGACGGCTGCGTCTGCGGGCGGCCCCAGAAAGCATGTAGAAGAAGAAGGCCGGCGCCACAGCAAAGGCAGGCGTCAGCAAGGTTGAAGATCGGCCAGTTAATGACATTTTCGATCTGAAAATGCAGAAAATCGCGGACGCCGAAGAAGACGACGCGATCGTACAGGTTGCCGGCCGTGCCGGCCAGGATGAGGCCCAGAGCTGCGCTCAGGCACCAGTCGCGCACCGTCGAGCGGCGCGTGGCCCACCAGACGATGGCCACGGCCGCCAGGACGCTGATCCCGGAAAAAACCGCGTTGTCCGCCCAGGAATACGTCTCGCTGAGGTGCGAGCCGAGCAGCCAGTCGAGCCATTGGGTCGGCTGCTGGCCAAACAGCGCCCCGTGGTTGATGAACGGTGGATCGCCACTGCCCCACGTACGGAGTGGCGCCAGCCAGCCGCCCATGTCAAGCTGGCCTACCGAGTAGTTCGCTTCTAGCCAGAAAACACCGTGGCCGCGCGGCCATTCGACGTGCGGGCTGCCACTATACAGCCAGCGAAACACGCCGTATTTGCCGACCTGGTCGAGGACGGCACCGCCCACGGCCAGGAACCAGAACAGCCAGCGGTAAGATCGTTCGGCCATCTTGTTCACGTGCTCTGTTGGTTCTTTCTGGCACACTCCACGCAGTGCCGGGTAAAGGGAATGGCGTCGAGTCGCGGCTTCGGAATCGGCTTGCCGCACTCCTCGCATTGGCCGAAACTCCCCTGGTCGATCCGGTTCAGGGCCGCGCGGATCTCTTCCAGCTGCAACTCCTCGTTCTCTAGCAGGCTCAGGGTGAACTCCTGCTCGAAACTGTCACTGCCCAGGTCGGCCATGTGAATGGGCGTGTTGGACAGGTTGCCGCTGGCCTCGCCGCCCGTTTGCCGCAGGGCCTCGTCTGCCAGATGGCTGACGTCGCCCTTGAGGCGACCTTGCATGGCCAGGAGATGCTCTCGATACTTGTCCAGTTGTGCATTGGTCATCGTGGATTCTCGGACAAAGGTGTCGTCAACGACTTCTGCCCACGAATTCACGATAACCCAGCCTCACAGTACCGTCAAGGCGGGCAAAATCCCCCCCTTCGGCGTGGTATACCCAAAGCGGACCGGCGGCACAAGTGCAAGCTGGCGATTGCCTGCCCTCGTTGCCCCGGCTGCCGGCGTGCGCCCTCTTACGGGGAAAATACGGGTTCACAGGGCCGCCGCCGTAGCGAAATAGCAGGCGACCTTCAGTTTCTCTTGACGTGCAACCGATCCAAAGGAATAGTCTGACAGCAACCTGCGGTTACCTGTCTCGAGCCGAGAAGCCGGCGCGATCGTTCGTGCTGGATGTGCCTGGATGCCCCCTTTCGTGGCAGGGTGGGACACCGATCTCCCTCACCCGGGCACGGGACCGATCCACTGGATACGGCCACTGGGATGATCGACAAACGAGGGCGAAGCCGTGCGCGTCGCGGCCTGTCTAGTTTTGCTGGCTCTTTGCCTGGGGTTGGCCGGCTGTCGCATCTTCGGCAAGAAGACCGCGGCGGCCACAAACCCGCCGGACCAGCCGGCGGCCAACGCCGCGCCAGGGGCGCGTGCTGACACCGGCATCGCCAATCTGGCCGCCACGGATCGTCAGGGCTCGCCAGCGGGCATTGACGGCCTCCTCGCCGGCCGCGTCCTCGATAGCTACAACGCGCGCCCTCCCGCCGCCTTCATCCAGGTCGTCTCGCTCGACGAGGTGAAGGAAACCGCCACCGCCGCACCGATCGAGGTCGCGACCGACGGGCAAGGTTACTTCACCATCCAGGGTCTCAATCCTGGCCGCCATTACAAGCTCGTCGCGCGGGTCAAGGAAGCCGGACGTATGCTGGCCGGGATCACCTACGCGATGCCGCCCGATCCGAAGGTGGTCATCCGCATTAGCGAGGACTACGCCTCGCCCACCACCCCTGCTGTGCCGGCCGAACCCACCTATCCAGGGACGAAGCTGCCCATCGAGCCGAAGGGAGGCGCCAAGGGGCCGCCGGCCACGCTGGAGCGACCGTCAAGCGTGCAGCCAGGAGCGGCCTCGAGTCAGGTGGCCCCGACTCCTCCGCCGCGGATGGAGAGCGTGGTAAACGTCCCCGGCCCGTCGACAACAGGCCCCGAGGGGAGCCCTGCAATCACGGGCCCCTTCAGCACGCCCCCCTCGTGCAAGGTGGCGAACAATCGGCTCGAAAAGCTCGTTCTGAACGACCTGGACGGCCAACCCTGGGAGTATCCCAGGAGCCAGCACGGCCGGCTCATACTGCTCGACTTCTGGGGGACCTGGTGTAGCTACTGCGTTCGCGCCATCCCGGAACTGAGGAGTATTCAGACCCGCTACGGATCCTATGGGTTGGACGTGATCGGCATCGCCTACGAGGAGGACGGCGCGCCACAGGATCAGGCGCGGCGCGTCAAGGGTTTGCGCGATCGCATGGGCATCAACTACCGCATGCTCCTGGGCAGCGACATGAAGAACTGTCCAGTTAAGACTCAGTTTGACGCGCGGCGCTTCCCCACCCTCATCCTGCTTGACGAGCAGGGCAATATCGTCTGGCGCAGTGAGGGACTCGATGCCGAGAAGCGCCTCCAACTCGAAGGCGAGTTGCGCTGGCGGCTTGGGCTGCGCTAGGCCAACTCTCGCGCCGCGGCGGTTGAAGAAGCGTCCCTTCAAGGAGCGTCGGCCTGCCGGATCGTGTACAGACGATCAGACGCCAGTCTTTCGACCACCTGCGGTTTGCCCGCCTTGCGCCCCGGCCAGCGGACCGTGACGCGATCCACCTTCGTTTCTTTCCCCAGGCCGATCGTAAGGGTTAGTTCGCTCTGGCTAAGGTATCCGCGCGCACTGGTCACCTCGCGCTCCTGCACCATTCCGCCCGCCTCCACCGTTACGTGGGCCCCCAGCGCGCTGCGGTTCGAGCGGATGCCGTCCCCCTCCAGGGTCAGCCGCAGCCAGTGATTACCGGTCTTGTTCTCGTTGCGCAACACCCGTGCCGCGCCGCCGTTGGCAGTCAAAATCACATCCGGGGCGCCATCGCCGTCGAGATCGGCATACGCGCAGCCGCGACCGACCAACGGCACGAACAGATCCGGTCCCGCATCCTGCACCGTCACCTCCTCGAAGCGCTTGCGCGGCCCGGCGTTCCAGAAGAGTTGCACCGGCTGGGCATAGGTCTGCGCCTTCTGCACCTTGTTGATTTCCGGCTCCAGGTGGCCGTTATTCGTCAGCAGGTCCTGGTAGCCATCCAGGTCATAGTCGAAGAAAAGCGTCCCAAACTTCAGCCTTTGCCGGCTGGCCCTGGCGATGTTCTCGGCGAGGGCCTTGTCGAGGAACGTTACTTGCTTCGGATCGTCTTGACACAAAAACGTATCCGGCTCGTCGGCGAAATTCCCAATGACCAGGGCCCAAAGTCCAGGCCGGATCATTGCGCGATCCAGGCCCATGGCCCCACGTGCATTCGGTTCCGCATAGGCGACCCCGGAGTGGGCGCCGATCTCCTCGAAGGTGCCGTCGCCCTTGTTGTGGAAAAAGAGGTTGCGAACCGTGTCGTTGGCCACGATGATGTCGGGCCAACCATCGTTGTCCACGTCGCAGACGATGACGCCGAGCGATTTGCCGATGTCCCGACCGCGTTCCTGAACGACGAGGCCGGCCTTGGCGGAGACGTCCTCGAAGCGGCCGCCGCCAAGATTGCGATAGAGGAAACAGTGCGTCCCCTCAAAGGCGGTCGGCGGCCCATAGGCGCGGCCGAGGGTTCCCAGGCTGAACGGCTGGCGCAGGTCCTGCCGCGGCGACCAGGCGACGTAGTTGCAAACGAACAGGTCGAGCAGGCCGTCGCCATCGTAATCGAGGAAGGCGGCGGAGGTGGACCAGTTCAGCGGCCTGTCCAGAGCGAGGAAGTCGGCCGCTGCGGCGGGCCAGCCACCCGGACCGCCGACGCCCGCCGTTGCCGTCACGTCCACGAAGTGATGCTTGCCATCGACGTCCTTCTCATTATGGAAAAGATGATTGCCGCCGACGCCCGTGATGAAAACGTCCGGCAAACCGTCGTTGTCGTAGTCGCCGACAGTCACCCCCATGCCGTAAAAGGTGACGTCGAGACCGACCTCCTTCGTGACGTCCTTGAATTTGCCACCGCCCTCGTTGTGGTAGAGCGCCATGGTCGGCGCCGGTCCACTCTGGTCGCCGTAGCCCGGCCAGTTGCAGCCATTGACGAAGAGGAGGTCCGGCTTGCCGTCGCGGTCGTAGTCCAGGACGGCGACGCCGGAGCCCATCGTCTCCGGGAGTAACTTCTTGCCGAAGGCGCCGTTGACGTGCTGGAAGCGGATGCCGGCTGCCGCCGTCACGTCGATGAACGGCACGTGCGGCACGGGAAGGCGCTCGGCCGCCTTGACGGCCACCGGATTGGCCTGCTGGGTAGTTACTTCCTTCCGGCAGCCGACCAGGGCAGCACCGCAGAGCAGCAGGGCGCCGAAAATGTAGGAGAGGAGACGGTTCATGAGTGCGTGTATCTCCATCGGGACCACCCCGCCAGCGTCAGCCCGCTGCGCCGGCAAGGGATTCCTTCTGCCCTTGCCGGTGTAGCGGGCTGATGCCGCGGGCTAGTTTGGCTCATCAGGACTCGTTGGATAAATGATGACGGCAAACGACGCCTGAGCGGCCGCGCGGTGGGCGCCCCGGTACTTCGCCACCACCTGGTCCTGGGCGTTGTCATCGGGTTTGTAGATGGCGTGGGCCACGCGATGCACCTGACCGAGGACATGGGCCGCTCCCGCCTTGACGTCCGGATCGGTGGCCGAGCCGTACAGTTCCCGGCAGCTGCGGCGCACAGCCAGGAGCCGCGGCAGCTTCGGTTCATTCGGCTGCGTCGGCTGGGCGCCAAGCGCCGCCACGCCGGAAGCCAGGTCCACGGCCGCCTGTACGCGACGGTCGTGCGTCGCCTTGCCGTCGGCCAGCGCGTTGGCCAGGTCGAGCAACTCCTTCTCGCTCATGGCAGCCCTCCCTGGCGTCGGGGGCGTCGGCGGCAGCGCCTTGCCGAGCCATTCATAGCACTTCCACAGGTAGAAATGAGCGTCGAGATCTTCCGAGTCGATCCCGAGAGTGCGCTCGAATTGCTCCACGGCTCGAGAGAGGTGGGCGTCGCGCGTCTCCGGCTCATTGGCCGATTTCTGAGCCAGGTTGTAGAGCGTCTGGCCCAGCTTGTCGATGACCACGAAATCGCGTGTGAAATCGAGTTTGCGGTCGCGCGGTTGCTTGGCAGGGTCGAGGATTTCCTCGAAGTCGCGCACCGCCTCCTCGAATTGATAGTTCTCGACGTTGATCAGTCCGCTAAACCAGGCGCGCGTCCACCATGGCGCGCCGAGTTCCTTCGCGTCCTCGAGCGCTTTCTCGGCGTCGCTGAAGCGGGCGTCGGCCACGTAGACACGCGCCAGGTTGAGCTTGGCGCTGGCCCGCGCGTCCTTGTCATCCAGTAGCGCCAGCTCCTGGAACGCTTCCTCGGCCTGACGCAATCCGGGCTTCTTCGGGTCGGAGGTTGCTGTCAAGAACAGGCCGATGCCATAATCGTTCCAGCGCTGCCACTCCGGCTTGATGAGCGACAATTGCTCCGGCACCGAGGTTGCGCCGCCGTCCACGGGCAGCGTCAGCTGGTCGGCACAGAGATCGATGACCGGCAGCTTCGGCACCTTGTCCGCGCCGCCGTGAACGATGCTCATGTACTCGAAGTCGAACTTGCGGTAACGCAACCGCACCTTCAGCTCGATCGGTCCCTTCACGTCGCGCGGCACGGTCAGCTTGTAGTGGACGACCTGGCCGGCCCCCGGTGGAATCTGATGATTGTAGAGCGGTGTGAAGATGTCCTGCGGGTTGCGGCGGTTGATCCGCTGCGCATTGCGATCGAGCATCAGCACGTTGACGAAGTGGGACCATTCGTCCACCTTGCCCGTGTCGTCCGGCCCATCCATGGCGCCGCTGCGGCCGATGAGGCGGTCCCCGGCGCGGGCCTCGAAATCAACCCAGACTTCGTTTGAATCGACGGTTCCCTGCGTGAACGGATGACCGAGCTTGAGGGTGCGAATGACGACTTCGACGAGATACGTGGCGCCCGGCTGCAGCTTCGGCAGGCCCGGACGTAACGGCGCGATGAGCGGGTCGGTCAGCGTCGCTCCCTGGCGCAGGCCGAACAGGTCGATACGGAGTTGCTTGTCGCGCAGGAAGTTGGCCTGGGCCTCGGCCGTCTGCCGCATGTTCTCGGCGTGGTCCTTGTAGCGGTCCTGCAAACTGATCAGCCACGGCAACCCGGTGTTGCCGCCGAGGAACAGATGGTTGTGGATCTTCCGCGTGCCGCTGTCGTCGAAGTCCCGGCTGCCGAAATCGCGGCTCTCCTTCAGCGGCATGTGGCAGCCGTTGCAGTTTTCCTGACCCTTCGGCGGATAGTAGAAACTGCGTGCGCCGTGCTTGACGCCGCTGAGGAGGAAGGTGTTGTAATGGTCCTGGCCGCGCAGGAATTCCTTGTAATGGTTCAGGGCCATCGGGATGCTGACCTTGTGACAGGTCGAGCAGAAATCGGCCGAGTGGTGGAAATCCTTGAGGAATGTTTTCTTGTGCAAGTCCGGCTTGGCCTTGATCGCCTGGTTGTTGAACCACTGCAGGATCGGGTTCGCGCTCGTGGCGAACGGATAGTGCTCCGGCGCCTCGATGGTGTAGGCGCCGTTGCCGACGGTGCTATCGATGTGGGTCATTGCATGGCAGACCGTGCAGGTGATGCCGGCGTGGGCCGTCGGGTGGTTGACGTCGTCGAACTTGGGATCGTCGAAGGCGCCGCTGAGGAACGGCACGGGGTCATGGCAGCCGGCACACCAGCGCGATGGGCGAGTGTTGCCGTCGCGTTTCATGGAAAACTCACGGGTCTCGCGGACGCTGACGAGGTAGGCGGGGTTATTGAAGGAACTGAAGTGGTGCGCCGAGTGAAACCACCCATCGTAAATGTCCTGATGGCATTTCAGGCAATAGCTATCCATCATGAGAGTTTCGGCAGGGATAAACTGTGCGTTGTCCGTGTGGACGAGGGCGGGCTGGAAGTAGAACTCGCCGTCCTTCGGTCCCTCCCGATACCAGTCCTTCGGGTGCTGGAAGTGCATTCCAGCCATGCCTGCCACAACCGCGGCAACGCCCATGCCCCAGCCGAGGCCCCAGCGCCACTTGATATCGGGACCGGCGCGCCGGTGGAGGATGTACAGCATGACGCCGGCCACCGGCAGGAGGACGTGCAGGTAATAAGCCACGTTCCGCCCCATGGTGCGCGTCGGCAACTGCGGCAGGCCGGTCAGCTGGATCAGGGCCAGGCCCGACAGGCCGACGACGATGCAGGTGCAGAAGAGGAACAGCCCCAGGCGGACGGCCAGCCGATTCTTCCGAGTTCGTGCGGAAAGGAAATGGACGAGGCCGAAGAACAGAAACGGCAGGACCAGCAGCACGCCGAGGACGCTGTGCCCCATGAAGACGGCGATGGTGAAGGCGTTGGTATACGTCTGAGCGCGGGTGGCCTCCATGAGGCGGATCGCCACGAGGTAGACGCCGGTGGCGCCCAGGAGAGCGACCGCCGCGAAGATGAGATTCAGAACGATTTTAAGACGCGGGCCGACCGCAGGGACGTATAGCTGGCCCTTGCGATCGACGAGTCGGGTAGCCGCGGGCACAATGGCCCCCGGCGCGGCGATGGGATTTGACTGTTCCATTACGCAGCCTCAGCACACATGGAATCATCCAGAGAAGGGACACAGGGTACCAACACGACGAGGGCACTCCGGCGGACTGGGCGCGCTAGAGGGCGCACAGACGGACCGCGGAGACGGAGCGATCAACAGAGTGGCGTCGTGCGCCTGCGCGGCGGATGGAAGATGCTGGCGGGGATGCCGTGTGAGATGTGGACGGACGGTTCCGGAAAGCACGGGCGCCTTGCGGGGTCGTGCAGCGGGAGCAACTCGGTGACGCACCCCCACTGATCGGGCAGGGTAGGTGCAGTCACCACGGGCAACAGCGGTGGCAGCGAGCGTCCGGAACAGAGCGGGCCGTTACAGGGAGCGGCCGGTAGGGGCCGCGCGGGCTGGGACGATTGTGCAGATGCCGTGTGCGCGACGAGGTAAACGTAGTCCCCACAGCTGGCGCGGAGGGCGGGCGGCGCGCATGACCAGGCACTCGCCAGCGCCAGCAGCGCAGCCGACCGAATCAAGGCCGAGCGCCAACCGCCCATTTCCATGGTAGCACCGCACCGATCGTGACTTCCCCGGCGCCGTGCTTGGTGGTTCGCGACGGCCGGGTCGTTTGTGATGCCAACCCGCAAGCCGGCTATATACTCTACGCTACCGTAGGGGGCCGGGGTTCAGCAAGACAAAACCGACGACTCATCGGACAAAGCGGAAGGAAAAGACCGCCACCAACTCCAAGGCGACCAGCGTGTCCGTATTACCTAGGTCGAGCGGCAGCGCCAGCGACGCCCGCGTCTCCAGCCGCACCGTATGCCCGTCGTCGGTGACGACCGAAACGTTGGGGAAAAGGTGCCTTGTCGCCTCGTGGGCGTTCGGTATCAGCCCCACGTCGAACTTGCTCCCGGGCACCGAACTATTGACCGCCGCGCCGATGAGGGGCGCCAGCGCGAGCACCTGTCTGACAGCAGGTCGCGGATCCGATACAGCCACCGCCGTGAACTCCTGCGGCAGTTTGGCCAGCGACGCCTGCGTCGGCGTGTCCGGCCTCCACGGCGGTAGGTCGCCATTGGACCGCAGAATGTACCCATGCACTCCTTGCGGATAGTAGCTGACCGCCAGCCACCCCTTGTGTACGGCGTAGGTCGGCACGAAGAAGAAACCCTGCTGCCGGACGTGGACCTCTCGCAGCTCGACGCCGTGATAGGTCCGTTTCTTTGTCGTCACGTCAACGCCGGCACGCTTGGCCAACCCCTTGATCGCCTGGTCCAGTGCTTGCAGCAGCTTTTGCGGATCCTTCGCGCGCAATAGGTACGTCTGCCCAAAGAACGGCGCCCCTTCCGCACCGGAACTGTACTGCACGAGCTGATCGCCAAGTGAGCCGAGCAGGTCCCCACGCAGATTGACGCCGGCGCCCTCGTTCAACTCCTTGAGGAACGCCTCGAGCGTGGGTAGCACATTGGGTGCCACCAGACGCAGGATGCTCCGGGCTGTGCGCAGGCCCTCGTCGTAGGCCAGGGCGGCGTCGAAAGTGGTCATCGTCCAGCTGGCGGCATCGGGAGGCAAAAGCGGCACGTCGCCCAGGCGGAATGTTTTTCCGCCGAGCAGGCGGAGCAGGCCCTTGCGCGGCCCGGTTACGTCCATCTCCATGATGCCGCGATCGACGGCGCCATCGAAGCCGGAGTAGAATATCACGGCCTTGACACTATCCAGGCCGGCTTCGTCGAGCAGTTTGCTGACCTCCTGATTCCGGCCGGCGGCTACCTTCCCCAGGGCGGCCACGTCGAGAAAGGCGCGGGTGCCGGTCTCGAATCCCTTGAAGTTCGTCACACGCTGAAAGAGCGGGCTATCCGCCAGGCGCGGCCCCTTGTCATGCAGCTGTTTGATGACCGCCTCAGGCGGTTGCGTTCCTCCCGTCAAAAGGAAATGCTTGCCCTCTACCCACCAGGCGACTGGCACCGGCCCATTGGCCAGCTGGTGTATGACTCGTCCTGCGACATGGTGTTCCTTGATCTCCTGCTTGGTGAGCGCAGCGGCTAACCGGAACGTGGCGAAGAGCGCCGTCGCCTGCTCGCCGGCGTCCGGCACGATCAGCATGACCTGGCCATCGGGCGGCTCGATGCCGCGTACCTCGGCGGCGACGAGGACGCCGTGTTGTGCGAGCAACCGCACCAGCTTCGGCGCCGCCAGAGCGTCCGCCTGAACCTTTTGCAGCTTTTCCGGCGGGGTTCCTTGCAACAGTTCCTGGACGACTGCGCCGCCGAGCAGGTCCTGGAACTGACCGAAGACGCTGGCGACGAACTTGCCCGTATCCCCTTGCAGCATCTGGCCAAGAGCGGTTTTCTGGTAGGCGATGTGGTGTGCCTCCACGCCGTCCCAGCGCATGTAGACTTGGGTGTCGGCAGGCAACAGCCGTTCCGGCGCTTCGTCGGCCCGCACCCCAGCGGGGATGAACAGCACGACGACCATTAATCCGATACGATGCCACATGACGGGCTCCTTCTGCGAATTGACCGAGAGGTGCAGCAAGGTGATGCCGGAAGCCTCGCCAGTATCGCCGGAATCGGGCACGTTGACAAGCATGAACGCAGTCGAATCTCCAAGCAAGCTACTTGTCCGGCCCCAGATCCCGTTATATGCTTGGATTGCAGAGTGTTATCCCTGCTTCTCCTCAGCCGGGCTGCCGCCTGGTTGGATCCCGCGCGGGCGGGTGACAACGGGTGTACCGGGCAAGGACCATCGGCGTTGCTGCGTTCCGCCCTTTTTTCTTCGCGCTGGCCAGCGCTAATCCTCTCGGGAATTACGCCTGGAGCAGACTCACAGCTGCGCATTCGCCAGGGCTGTCTGCTCCGAGCCGGAAGCGTCAGCGCCTGGTGCATTGCTCCCGTTGCTCACGCTCCGGGCTGTGACAACGGGGCTGGTAGAGTCACTCCGCCGCGGGCTATGGTGCAAGTCTGGCGGCATAAGCATGGGGCCGGCAATGCCCGGAACAGAGGGGAGCGGTATGTCCGTGGTAACACCGTCCATCATTCTGTGCGTGGATGATGATCCAGCCAATCGCCGGACCATGAGTTGGCTGTTGCGCTCGGCCGGCTATGCAGTCCGGGAGGCAGCCACCGGCATGGAAGCGTTGCGGCTGGTCGGGGAGCAACCAGACCTTGTACTTCTCGATGTTAACCTGCCCGACGTCGACGGGTTCGAGGTCTGTCGACGGATCAAGGCACAGCCCGCGACAAGTCAGATTCCCGTGCTGCATCTGTCGGGGGTCGGTCTATGTCCGCAGCGAGGACCGTACGCACGGGCTCGAAGAAGGGGCCGATGGCTACCTCATCAAACCTGTTGAACCGCGCGAGGTGGTGGCCACGGTCAAGTCCCTGCTTCGTATTCACCAGGCCGAAGTGGCCGCCCGTGCCGCCGCGCGCGACTGGCAGGTGACCTTCGACGCTCTGAGCGACGCGGTCTGCCTGCTCGACGCCGAGGGGAGAATCCTGCGCGCTAACCAGGCACTCAGCGGGCTGCTTGGCAAGCCAATCCAGGCACTCGTGGGCTTCGCTTGCGCCAGGGTCTTCCAGGAAGTGCTCGGGACTCCCGGGGTTCGTGTCCCTTACTCCGACCCTGCCGCCGCCGCGCCACCCGGGCTGGACTCCTGGGAGACGCTCTTCTCGCATCTTCGGAGGACGGGCTGGCGCGAGACCTGGGAATTAGGGTTGGGTGAGCGCTGGTTCCTCACTACCGCCGATCCGGTTCACGACGAACGGGGCACCTTCGCCGGCAGCGTCCACCTGTTCGCGGAAATCACTGATCAGGTGCGTGGCGAGGAAGAGCGCAACCGCCTGCTGGCCGAACGCTCCCGTCTGACGGACCATCTGCGACTGCTCCTCGAATCGACGGGCGAAGGCATTTTCGGACTGGACCTCGAGGGACGCTGCACATTCATCAACCGGGCCGCCGCCGAAATGCTCGGCTGGGCGCCCGAGGAACTCGTGGGATGCAACATTCATGCAGCGACCCACCATCACCACCCGAACGGCTCCCTCTACCCCGAGGTGGAGTGTCCCATCACCCGAGGGTTGCGGACTGGCGAGAAGTGCCGCATGGTTAGCGAGGTGCTCTGGCGTCGCGACGGCACCTCCTTCCCGGCAGAATACTCTTGCCACCCCCTCCGTGAAGAGGGCGCGCTTCTGGGCGCCGTGGTAACATTTGTGGACATTACGGATCGTCAGCGCCTTGAAGAACATCTTCGCCAGGCTCAGAAATTGGAGGCGATCGGCAGGCTGGCAGGAGGGCTGGCGCACGACTTCAACAATCTGCTGACCGTTATCACCGGCAACCTTTCGCTGGTGCTGGCCAATATCCCGGCCACCGCTCCACAGCACGAACTGCTGGAGATGAGCGAACGCGCCGCCTGGCGCGCCGCCGAACTGGTGCGGCAGCTGCTCGGTTTTTCCCGCAAGAGCGTACTGTGGCTACAGCCGACCGACCTCAATAACTGTATCGACGAGGTGATTAGCATGCTCGAGGCCGGCCTCGATCCACGCATCCAGGTGATCCGCAGACCAGCAGCGGACCTCTGGACCGTACGTGCCGATTTGAGCCAACTCACTCAGGTGCTGATGAGCCTCTGCCTCAATGCGCGCGACGCAATGGCCGAGGGGGGCCGGTTGATACTGGAGACTACCAACGTTGTACTCGACCGGGTGGCCGCGCAAGCAATGCCGGGCGGCCGGCCCGGAGAGTTCGTGCGCCTCCGCGTCAGCGACAACGGCCGGGGCATCCCGGCCCCATTGCTGTCGCGCATCTTTGACCCATACTTCACGACCAAGGAGATCACGCGCGGTACCGGCCTCGGCCTCGGCCTGGCCATGGTGTACGACATCCTTCAGCAGCACGAAGGCTGGATCCTCTGCACGAGCACAGTCGGCCAGGGGACCTGCTTCGAAATGTACTTGCCGCGCCTGGCAATCGTGGCGATGGAGTGAATCTGCTCGAGCTTCCTCATCTCGTCACATACCATGCGGCCAGATGGTGTCCCGCGGCATCGGTCGCCATGAGTTTGAACACGAACGAGCCACCCGACGCCGGCAGCACGAGGTCGGGTGTCGTGCGCGTCGTGCCTGCGACGAGGTGCGGATCGCCAAACCACGAACGCGACGTTTCAGCCTCTGCGTTCCCAGGGGAGGGGCGATAGTTCGTCTCGTCCCGTCCCCCGTCCGGAGCCAGACGTTCCCAGGCGGCGCCGTTGAGCGTCACTCCGCTCTCGTGTGCCGTCAGCGTGAGGCGAACCGTCCCTGGTGCGCACCCTTCCGCTGGATGCAGTGCTAGGCGCCCGGTGTGCTCCGGCAGCCGAATCAGGGTTGCCTGGAGCACCACACCAGGCTCCGCTCGTAGCGTGAGCTGGACGTGGCTACTCTTCGGCGAATGCAGCAGCAGGTACGCAGCACTTGTGCCGGCGAGCTGCACCTCACGCCCGTCACCGGCCAGTGTGATCTCCTCGAAGTGTGGCCCAGCGAGAAACCGACCGCCCAACGGGCGATGCCAGTCGAGGCACGATGGAGATTCCGGCGCTGGCGTGTGCCCCCCCTTCGCCTCCGAGAAGTTCGAGCCTTCGAGTAGCAGATCGCACGACCACTGGCGGAAGAGGTCCTCAAAACGCTGCTCCGTGGCGGTTTCGAGATTGCGAACGCCGGCCAGGCTGCTCTGCACGAGCTGCGCCGGCAGGTCAGGTCCGTAGCGCCGCCGGCAAGTGTGCAGAAAGAGGTAAACAGCCCCGCGATTACCCGGATTGCGCCACAGGCCGGCGCGATAGTAGTCGGGGACGACGAGCTGATAGCGTTCCGGAGAGTTGAGAAAGGCGCTGACCCGGTAGTCCAGATTACTCCAACCGTAGCCGTGCATCTCCTCGGCGAGATGGGCCAGCCCCTCGTTCAGCCAGCTTTCCTCCTCCACTCGCGCATCCGCCACCCGGTATTGGCCGAGGACGTGTTCGGTGAAAACGACAGCATGCAAATACTCGTGCGCGAGCACGGTGCGCAGGTGCGGCCCCGGTGTGAGGTGGGCATTGAGATACATCATGTCGCAGCGATTGCCGTAGGGGGGCGGCAAATCGGCGTAAAGGTCGCTACCGCGCACGAACCCGCTCAGCGACACCCGACCTTGCTGCAACCTGTCCAGCCAGTCGGTCAGCAGAATGGCAAACCGGCCGTCGCGGTCCACATCGAGCGGCTGCCCGAACGCATGCAGCGTTCGCGGATAAATCTCCTCGTCAAAGGTGTGTATGATGTCGGCCACCGTGGGACGCACTGCCAGTGCGTTCGAGTGCTGCCGATCGAGGTAGACGAGGCAATGCCGGCCGATCGCCTGCAGTTCGGCTGATATAGTGGCGTATTGCGCGGGGTTCTGAAAGTCGTTGTCGCCAGTGAAGAGGTAGAACGTACGCTGGCGCGGCGGTTGTGGTTGCGCGGGATAGGCATGAAACGGTGGGCGACCGCGCCGTGCTTCGGCGAGGCGCGCGTGCATCTGGCCTACCTGGCCGCGCCAGACCTCGTCTGCAGCGTCGGGGGCTGATGGCAGGGAGGCCGGTCCAGTACCCGGTCGAACGGTGACGCGCACCCGATAGGGACCCGCTCCCCCGGTCAGGCAACCGAGGACGACGAAGTATTGTGTGTCGGGGCGAGCTGTCGCCAGCACACAGTCACAGCGGCCTTCGCGCACAGCAAGAGGAATGGGACAGCCGCAGGGTATAGGCTCGCCAGCAGCTGCTCCCGTGACGAAAACGAGAAGGCCGATGGTTAGCGCGGCCGAGGGAGGTCCGTGCGGTCGTCCAGCCATGGCGCTGTCTTGCTCCCCGCTCAATCGTCCCGCGGGCCGCCGTGGCCAGCATCTTCCTTTCATGTCGGCATGCCCGCGCTCCAGCCGCCGGCAAAACCTGCACACGCGGTCTCCCGTGCTCCTGGGCTCCTTGCAAGATCGATTCTCCCGGCAAGGTCAACGCCGGCGCGTCCACCTCTCCGCGCAGCAGCAGCGGGGTGAAAACGAAGAAGCTCCGTCTGCCGCCGGACCTCGTGTGGTGCGGCGGCCGACGGAGCTTCTTTGCGTGCCAGTGCTCAGGGAGTCTTACTGTTTGGGTCCTTGCCATCCTTGTCTGGCCTGGGCATGCGGTTGAAAATAGTTTTGTCCTTCTGCACAGGCGTCGGATTAGAGCCGCAGCCGCAGATCCAAATGAGGAGGGTGAACGACAGGCCAAGCAACACGAACCGGCGCATAAGACATTTCCTGGGGAGCGAGGAACCTCATTCGGCGGAGGGGCACTGCGAGTTGCCGTCACCCATTCCAACCAGTCAGAGACCACCGATCATGGACCGAAGACACCCACAGTTCTAATAGTCACCAATGACTTCACCACCATTCCGGGTGCATAGCTGGGTGAGCCACTGGTTACCGGTGCCGTAGCTGACGAAGCGCGAAGAAGCGTCACCCATGAGGAAGTTGGCACCACCCGAGTGCATGCTCCAGAAGTGGACCTGGTCGCAGGGGTCGTTCTGGTTGCCCGGCTGGAACCCCACTTTGCTGCGCGGGCAACCCAAGGAGTCGGCATAGCCGAATTCGCGCGCCCCCAGAGTGACGTCGCCCGTGCCGCTGCCGTCCCAGCCGGCCCCAGCAAACCACCAGCCGTAGATGAGATCCGCGCTCGGCGGCCGCTCGCCAACCATGAAGGTTTGGCTAGTGCCGTCGGTGATGTCGAGCAGGCGGGTCTGGGACTTCCAGTAGAAAATGCCGTTATTTGGATAATTGCTGTAGTCGCCGCTGATGCCGGCAACGCCCTGGTAAGCAGTCAAGGCAACTTTAGCTCCATCCGGTGGAAAATCCCCAGCGTCCAGGAAGGCCTGCAAGGTACGGGGATCGCCAGGGCAGGTCCAGGTCGGTACTACAACCCCGAGGGCGGGGTTGGGCGGGGGAAAGGGCGGATTGAGCCAGAAACCGCCCCATGGCCACCAGTAATAGGGCCGACGACCCTGGGGCGACTGACGCGCCCAGGTCTCTGCCTCTTTGTACAGGTTATCCTGTTCGACGTAGGGCATCAACTGGGCCATCCAGCTCCAGTAGTAGTACGGGTACTTGTAGACCACCCCGCTCGGCAAAGTGCCGTTGACGTCGTGATAGTTATGCAGTGCGACGCCGATCTGGTGCAAGTTGTTTGAGCACTTGATGCGATTGGCCGCATCCCGCACTTTTTGTACTGCGGGTACGAGCAGGCCAATCAAGATCGCAATGATGGCGATGACAACGAGGAGTTCAATCAGCGTGAACCCCCAGCGACGCGAGGTACGGACCATGGCCGCTCTCCATGAAAACGAGAGACAAGGAATCGACGAAACCACAGAGACCAGAAAAGAGAACCTAAGAGCTAACTGCTTCGCAGCCTATCGCCGCTGACTGGCGCGGGCAGGACTATTGCATCATGTCGCACGGCTGGTACGAGTCGGACCGCTAGCTATCGACCCCCCCCAATGCAAATGCCGAGCCAACGGCTTGTGCACCTGCTCAACTCATGCTGAAGATGCCACACGATACTTCCAGCTAAGGACTTATAAAGAAGCTGTTATCGAGTGGCAGCCCTGGGTGCGGTCCCCGCTCTATGAGTGCCGCCAGGATTCAAGCAGTGCCTGCCCACGATGGTGGCGACGCCCGGCGGCCTGTGGTAGCGGATTCTCCTCTACTATTTCTTTGGCCCAGGAGAGGGGGCACTCATCCAAACAAAGCCGAACAACTGCTCGAAGATTACCATGTGCTGCTTTAGCTACAAAGTACCTCAGAGAAGCCGGGTTTATAAACTTTGTGCGAATCGGATAAGTGCCACATACCGCCACTAGTCCTTGAACAAGCGTGTCCCCCGCCTCTGGGAGGTCGCCAGGCAT
>JRHI01001409.1_pt1 | contig 20288 bp, 16 predicted proteins | sample 215371 | NCBI WGS metagenome assembly JRHI01 (sample SAMN02929681, study PRJNA255918) | sediment metagenome | biome: cave system; feature: Ice Cave; material: Sediment; isolation source: sediment from deep within a dark volcanic ice cave with no known source of... ...
CTTCTCCTTAGCGCGAGAAGTCCTCTCGCAAAAATATGACGGGCACCCGTTTGGATGTATAAAAATGTGACCCCACTACTCTGCCAACGTTCAATCGACGAGATGCGTGGTAGGGGCCTGATTGATCGCTCCTACGACGGGGCGCAATCAATCAGGCCCCTACCACACTCTCCGTCACGTCTTCCCCATCTTGCGACAGCGCAGCCCAATTCCACACTATATTCACCCCAAAAACATGTTAGAATGTCTAGTAATGTCTGAGTCATAGCAAAGACAGTAGTAGAGACAACGTTCATAGCAATTTCACCGTATTAGACATAGAAGTACCAGAGAATACGAAACAGTCAGGAAAAGAGAAAACAACCATGCCAACGCTTACTTTTTTGCTTGATGTCGATAATACACTTTTGAACAATGACGGAGTGAAGCAGGATTACGACCAACATCTTCAGGCAGAGATGGGACCTACGTTAACCCAGCACTTTTGGGATATTTATGAACAGGTTCGCCACGAGAAAAGCGTCATCGACATCCCTCTCACGCTCACTAGATTGCGCCAGCAAACGCCCGCAAGTGAACTGAACGAGCCAACCTATCAGCATGTCCACTCCATTTTCGATAACTATCCATTCGCCAACGCTCTCTATCCGCAAGTGATAGAAACCTTACACTATCTCAACACGTTAGGAACAACGGTGATTGTTTCTGACGGAGACCCAATCTTCCAAGCTGAGAAGATTATGAATAGCCATCTAGCAGACGCCGTAGCAGGACGAGTACTCATCTATATTCATAAGCAAAAGCATCTGGATGAAATTATGAAGCAGTATCCCGCTGCTCATTATGTGATGATCGATGACAGACCAGATATTCTTATAGACGCACAGGTATTCATGGGGAACAAGCTAACAACGGTCTTTGTCCAACAAGGGAAGTATGCAGAACAACACCCAGAGCACTTCGCACCGGACATTACCGTAGCACATATTGCAGATGTACAACACATTACAGCCGAACAATTTTTACAGACAAATAGCATTAAAAGAGCATAGAGACGATCAGTAACTATGAAGAAACAGCGACAAGAGTATGTCAAACTAAGTGTGCAAGCACAACAGATGCTGCTCCAAGATGTGTATCAACGACGCCACATGGAAGCATGTGGCGTTCTGCTGGGGTCTATCGACGAGCATGGCAATTGGAATGTCGAGCAGGTACTACCATTACGCAATATCTGCGAATCTCCTGTCTATTTTGAGTTTGATTCAGAAGAACTATTGATGATAGACCTTGCACATCCGGGACAGATGATAGGTGTGTATCATAGTCATCCAACAGGTTTTGCTGAGGCGAGTGGGACGGACCGCCAGAATATGAAGCGAGTGAACATAGAGGAAAATATTCCCTGGGTCTGGCTGATTATACGCGGTCCTTTTGCGAACCCGTTGCCACCTCAGTACTTTCTTTCTCAAGACACAGTACTGGCATACCATCACTATCCAAACGACGGTTTGCAGAAAGTGAAGATTGCAACCGAAATACCGCCTCACCTCAACAGTAGGGACGGGGGTGGATGATGGGAGGTGTGGGGACCCTTGTGGTCGTCCGCTGTAGGAAACAGAGAAGCACCTTAGGATGAGATTTGAAACATGATGAGACAATCAGGTAAAATGGTAGCTAGTGCAAGGCAGATACGTTATAATGGAACGAAAAGAACACTTTTCCTAAAACAGCGAAGTACTAACAGCGAGGATTAAGAACATGAGATGCCCAATGTGTGGAAATGAGGTACGTCCAGAGGAGGCATTTTGTGGGCAATGTGGCACCCCAAATCAACCGCAACAGCCACGTGTACGGTCTACCGAAATGATGCAAGCACCCCCTCCACGCAGTGGATTGCTCAGTTCATACAATACACATAACCCGAATAGCCAGAATGCTCCTTTTGCGCCACCACAACCGCCTATGTACAACAATACAGGTATGCAATCGCAACCTGTAGCAAATACGCATAATACCAGGGATATTAATCGGCCGGTTCGTCCCTCGTCTGCTAACGTTCCACAACAAATACAACTACCGCCGCTACCTCCCTCTGTCTCTCAACAGCAGGGTGGATTTTATCAGGATGCGACGGAAGCAATGTCGGCCTTGCCCAACAATGGGCAGGGCTATCCGACAGGCTATTCACACTATGCGCAACCCCCTGTTCAGAGTGCCTCTCAGGTCAATAACTATCCTAATCAGTATGGTGCTCAGGATCAACAACCTTTTGTAACAAATCATGGCTACGACTATGGAACACGAGGGAGACTAACACCACCACCGCAGAAACAACACAATGGTGTCGTTGTCGCCATTGTATGCGTTTGTGTCATTATTACCTTGATTGCTGTTGTCGCTCTAGGTACAGTCCTACTTTTACGCAATCATTCCGGACATCCCGTTGTAGTCCAGCCAACGACTATTCCTACTGCGGCAGCGACACCAATTCCATCACCGGTAGATACGCCCGCTCCATCGCTAACAGTGGACCCGACGGCAGTCCCTACGCTGACACCAACACCAGCCGTTACCACGCCAACACCACAACCGGCCGATCCAGGTTTTACATGGTGTGGTCAAAACTGCACGAATAATGGCTTTCTCGTAGAATATCCGCCGGGTTGGACCTCTACACCAAGCACAAACGAAATGCTCTTCACTCATCCCACACAGTCCGGTGTCTCGGCAGCCTTCAAAGTGACAGGAGCAACAAATGACAGTGCACAGACACTACTTACCAATGACCTACAAACCAATTTCGCAACCTCAAAAGATGGCTATGTGTTCGTCGGCCCCCAAGCAGCAACCACCATTGGTGGAGAAACATGGGTGACAGCTTTAGCAAACTATCAATTGAATGGACAAAAAGAGCGCGTCGTTGTCTATACAACGGTGCATCAGGGGAGAGGCTATATTATCGAATTACAAGCACCTGATGCTCAGTTCGGTACTCTGAACAACCAATACTTCGTCAATATGACTGGTAGCTTCCAGTTCCAACCACTTCCAGCCCAGTAGGAGGACCAGTGAGATATTTTCTTGTCGTCTTGGTCTTTGTTAGTGGTATGACGAGTCTCGCACTCGAAATGTGCGCTTCGCGTCTGTTAGGTGCCTATTTTGGCACCTCGCTCTATATCTGGGCTGCTTTGATTGGTCTGATACTAATCTATCTCACTATTGGGTATTTTCTTGGTGGGCGACTGGCAGATCGCTATCCTTCAGAGCAAATTTTGTGCTTGATTACTTCTACCGCCGCTCTCTCTATTATCCTGATACCATTCGTCAGCCAGAGTGTGCTCTCCTGGTCAGTCACAGGCATGGCTGAACTATCGGTCGGCATATTTGCCAGTTCCCTTCTGTGTACTGTGCTGCTCTTCGCCATCCCAGTGACGCTGCTTGGACTTGTCTCACCATTCGCCATTCGTCTCATCACAAAAGATGTGGGTAGAAGTGGGCGTAGTAGCGGTTCACTCTACGCCATCTCAACTGGCGGCAGTATTCTGGGTGCGTTTTTACCTGTTCTCTGGCTCATTCCTACATTCGGAGTACGCCGTACACTACTTCTCTTTGGAACACTACTCTTTGCAGCCTCGCTATGGGGCTTACGCCCTCGTCTCCGTCCCGCGTTCTCAGTGGTATCAGTAGGGTTAGCACTCATCACCCTGCTCCTTCCGCTTGGTCCACTCAAGGATATTCCGCATTTGATCTATACACAGGAGTCTCTGTACAACTATATTCAAGTGACACAGCTACCCGATGGCACACGGCAACTCATTCTGAACGAAGGAGATGCCATTCACTCCATTTATTATCCTAACCCAAACACGGTGCTCACAGGCTGGTACTGGGATTACTTTCTCGCTGCACCTTACTTCAATCCCGGCTTTAGCCCAAGCAAATTGCATCGTGTTGGCATCATCGGTTTAGCGGCTGGCACCATTGCCCATCAGTTTACGCAGGTCTACGGACCGGTCCCGATAGATGGTGTGGAGATTGATCCTGCAATTGTGAATGTCGGGCGCACCTATTTCGCTATGAATGAGCCGAACCTGCATGTCTACGTCCAAGACGGACGGACCTATGTCGCTACGACGCAAGCACAGTATGATGTTGTAGCCATCGATGCTTTTCAACAACCATACATTCCCTTTCAGCTCACCACACGCGAATTCTTCAATTCTATTCGTACACATCTATCCCCAACGGGCGTTGTGGCTCTCAATACAGGGCATACCGCCCATGATTTTCGCTTGGTACAGGCATTCGTCAACACGATGCGTCAAGTTTTTCCAAGTGTCTATGTATTCTACGTCCCTGGAACATTCAACGCTGAAGTCACGGCAACGATGCAACCGACATCGATAGAAACGTTTCGTTCGAGTCTCGCGCAGTTCCCGTCAACAACAGTTATGGGCCAAGTTGCTAGGGAAGTCATACCTACTGTCACGCAAGGGCGTCCCGACGGTGGGCTTGTCTTCACAGACGACCGTGCGCCCATCGAACAAATCACTGATCAGCTTTTGCTGAATTATATTCAACAAGGTTGAGGTGGATGTTGTAGGGGCCTCATTCATGGCGCCCGTCGTCGGCAAGGTCAACGTCGCCGACATCGTATACGCCGACGACGGGCGCCATGAATGAGGCCCCTACATGTTGACAGGTACCGATTCTATGGTGTATGTTGTCACGGGCCATGGTATATGTTTCAATCCTCAGTAGGAGATTGCTACACCGCCTATTCATTCCTGGATAGGCTACTATCAGGATACAACAGATTACGTGAAGACGCAACACGCACGTGGCCTTTTCCAAATCAATTGCGTGAGGATGCACAAGAAAGCTGAGAGGAATTCCTATGGTGGTGGTTGCAGTTATCGGCGCACAATGGGGCGACGAAGGCAAAGGCAAAATTGTAGACGAACTTTCAATGAATGCGGACTTTGTGGTGCGCTATCAAGGTGGAAGCAACGCAGGACATCGTGTTGTGCATGAGAAGGGAGAGTTCGCATTTCGTCTCGTCCCTTCCGGCATTCTTTACCCCAACACAACATGTATCATCGGTAATGGTGTCGTAGTCGATCCCAAAGGGCTGATTGCCGAAATGACCGAGCTACAAAGCCAGGGCATTGCTATGTCTCGGCTCTATATCAGTGAACGCGCACATGTCGTCATGCCCTATCACTTCTTACTAGACCGTTTGGAAGAAGAAGCACGCGGAGCCGACAAGATCGATAGTACCCAACGTGGTATCGGTCCTGCCTACGTCGATAAACACGCACGCGCTGGCATACGCATGGCAGACCTCCTTGATGTGGATACCTTCCGGGCTAAACTCTCCACACTCTTACAGCAAAAGAATCGTATGATTACGGAAATTTATGGTCAGCCGCCTCTCTCCCTCGAAGAAATTCACGGCGAATATTTCAGATATGGGCAACAACTACGCGAGCATATCGCCGACACACAACAAATGCTCCACGACGCTTTGTTTGATCGCAAAACGATTCTCTTAGAAGGAGCACAAGGCGCCTTGCTCGACATCGACTTTGGCACCTATCCATATGTCACATCGTCTTCCACCATGGCTGCAAACTCCGCCGTTGGAGCTGGCTTACCTCCACGCTCTATAGACCGCGTGATTGGCATCTATAAAGCCTACATCACTCGTGTTGGGAACGGACCAATGCCAACGGGCCTCTTCGACTCAATGGGACGCGAAATGCGCGACCGTGGACATGAGTACGGCACGAACACCGGTAGAGAGCGTCGTTGCGGCTGGTTCGATGCCGTCGCAGGCCGCTTCGTCGCCCAAATCAACGGGCTAGATGCCGCCGTCATCACCAAGTTGGACGTACTCGATACCTTCCCTACCATCAAAATTTGTACCGCCTATAACCTGCACGGCAAAACCATTCACAGCCTTCCCGCCGCCTTGAGCGACCTAGCTGCCTGTGAGCCAATCTATGAAGAGGTCGATGGCTGGCAAACCAACACCTCCGGTATCTCTACCTATGATGAACTTCCCACAGCAGCAAAAGCCTACCTCAAACGCTTGGAAACCCTATTAGAAACGCCCATCGCTATGATCTCAGTCAGCCCTCAACGTGGTAAGACAATCAAAACACAGGATATCCTCACGGCCCCTATATACGACTCACGCTATCCCAGAAACGCTATGAAGTAGAAAAGGAACAGACTATGGACCTCAGATCGATTCAAACACCACTCAAACAGACATATCGCAGTGATCCTGGTGCAGCACGCATCACACTCAAAGCACAGAGCAATCAGACTGCATCCGCCATCCCTATGGCATGTTCTGTCGATATTGGACGAGCACTCTATCAAGCAGAAGCGCACACCGGCGTGGGAGGAGCAGGCACCGCCGCCTGCTCCGGCGATCTTCTTCTAGGTGCCCTTGCCGCCTGCGCACAAATCACTTGTCAAATGGTTGCCGCAGCCATGAACATACCAACCAACAGCATTGAAGTACGCGTAGAAGGTGATCTAGACCTGCGCGGCACCCTCGGCCTAGCAAAAGACATACCAGTTGGCTTTGAACAAATTCACGTCTATTTTGATATCGACGCACCCCAAGCAACAGCAGAACAACTCCAAACACTATACCAGAAAACCGAGCAATACTGCGTCGTCATGCAGACATTAACCCAACCTCCAGCAATACAAGTGAACTGGTCTACATCCAGAGAACCAGAAGAAACGCTACCTTAAATAATATGCCTGATACGAGATTTGATGCGCAAGCACTCTTCAACATACATGGGCAAACAGCCGTTATCACTGGTGGGAGCGGTGTACTCGGTAGTGTCATGGCACGCGCACTAGCTGCGGCTGGTGCGCGTGTTGCCGTTATCAGTTTACATGCCACTTCATCTACAAAAGTGGTTGAGGCTATACAAGCCGATGGCGGGGAGGCTATCGGGATTACCTGTGACGTGATGGACAGGGCTAATCTTGAACGTGCCTACACGAAAATTCTGGATAGCTTTGGTCCTATTGATATTTTAATCAACGGGGCTGGTGGAAACTCACCGCACGCTACAACCTCAGCCGATCTCTCTTTTTTTGATCTAGATGTTCATGCCATCGATTCTGTACTTGGTTTGAATTTTACCGGGACGCTACAGAGCTGTCAGGTCTTTGGGCGTAGCATGGTAGAACAGGGGCACGGCTGTATAGTGAACATTGCCTCTATGAATGCGCTACGCCCTTTGACCCGTATACCTGCATATAGCGCAGCAAAAGCCGCTGTTGCCAATTTTACCCAATGGTTAGCGGTTCACATGGCACAGCAATATAGTGGACACATACGGGTGAATGCTCTAGCCCCTGGTTTTTTCATGACAGAACAAAACCGCTTCTTGCTTACTGATGCTCAAAGTGGGGCCATGACCGCACGCGGACAGGCGATAGTAGAGCATACACCAATGGGGCGGTTAGGCGCTCCAGAAGATTTAGTGGGCACGCTACTCTGGTTGGTCAGTCCTGCTTCAGCCTTTGTCACTGGCGTGGTAATACCAGTCGATGGAGGCTTCTCCTCCTTCAGCGGCGTCTAGAAAAGGAGGAAACGCATCATGGTGCTAGGAAAAGGTTCCACGACCGCAACGTTGACAACAGAGGACATACAAGCACTGCTCGCCTCAGCAGTCGATGAGCAATTACTCGTAGGAGCTGGGCTTGACCCTACTTCCAAACGTGTACTAGTGATTATTCCCGACGGAACACGCACAGCTCCTATTCCCCTCATGTTTCGCCTACTCTATCAGCAACTTGGGCGGCGCGTCGCACAACTGGATTACTTGATTGCCTTGGGAACTCATCCACACATGTCGCAAGAGGCCATTGACCACCTCGTAGGCGTAACAGCTAGCGAGCGAGCGGAGCACTATCCCAATGTGCATATCTTCAATCACGACTGGTCCAATCCGCAGATACTTCAGACTATCGGTGTCATATCGCGCTCGGAAGCGGCTGAACTGACCGGAGGATTGCTCGTCGATGACGTATCAGTCACGCTCAATCGCTTGATCTTCGAGTATGATCTCTTGCTGATCTGTGGACCTGTCTTTCCCCACGAGGTCGCCGGCTTCTCCGGAGGAGCCAAGTATCTCTTCCCCGGCATCGCAGGTCCGGATATTATCAATTTCACCCACTGGTTAGGGGCGCTGGTGACTAGCATGCGTACCATAGGCGTCAAGGATACTCCTGTCCGGTGCGTCATCGCTCGTGCGGCAGAGTTTGTGCCACGCCCACTCCTCTGCTTAGCAATGGTGATGCAAGGTGAGGACCTGCACGGCCTCTACATCGGCTCCTCCACTGAAGCCTGGAGCCAAGCAGCAGACCTCTCGGCGCAACTCAATATCATATACGTGGACCGCCCTTTTCGTAAGGTGCTCTCAGCCCCTGCCGAGATGTACGACGATTTATGGACAGCAGCCAAGGCGATGTACAAAACCGAACCAGCCATTGCCGATGGAGGTGAAGTCATTATCTACGCCCCACACATCACCGAGGTCTCCTACACGCACGGCACACTGATCGACGAGGTCGGCTACCATGTCAAAGAGTATTTCCTCAAGCAATGGCAGCGCTTTCAAGATGTGCCTGGGAGTATTCTGGCACATAGCACGCACGTCAAGGGAACGGGAACCTACAACGTCACAAGCGGTATCGAAACGCCGCGCATCTCTGTCACGCTGGCTACCGGCATTCCAGAGGAACGCTGTCATCGCATTAACCTCGGTTATGCCGATTATCGGGAGATTGACCCCGCAGCATGGCAGGGACGCGAACACGAAGGCATCCTCTTCGTACCGCACGCGGGTGAAATGCTCTACCGTGCTCACGGCATATAGAGGAAGGAGATGCATCAATGATGAATGACAACTCCGGACTATCCGCCCTCCAACAACTGATCGATGACGATGCCGTCGGCCAGTTGCGGCGGCGTGATGGCCTCATAGCAACATTGGGCAGTGAAGATGGTGTACTCAAACTCGATTGGGTTGAGGGTGTAGCACGCCTGCTCGCCGATCCGACACAGCTGGAGGAGGTAGAAGCAGAGGCACGAGACATCTGGCAACGCGGTATTCGCTATATGATCTGGGCTGGTATGGGCGGCTCGGTCATTGCTGTGCGCGTCTTGTGCGATCTCGGCTTCTGTAGTAATAGCGACAAAGGACATGTGACCATCTATCCATTGGACAGCACCGACCCGGCAGCGCTCAACGCCATTATGCGGCAGATAGCAGAGGCCAAGCATCTAGTGTTGCCAACAGGCAAAGCAGCAGCCAATCCAACCCTCTTGCGAGCACTGCTCAACGACGTGATGATGGTCGGAGTAGCAATGGGGATGACCTCCGAAGAGCCAATCACGCACCTTGAATGGTTCACTGATCTTTTGCACCAAGCAGGGTTACGCCCGGCGCAGCACGTACTCGTGATGACCCTCCCTGGCTCCTATCTTGACCGCTTTGCGAACGAGCAGCAGGCACCCAGTCGTCCTTTGCAACCAGATGGCGGGACAGGCACAGGTGGACGGATGAGCGCCCCCAGCACACGCGTATTTCTACTTCCCGCGGCCCTCTATCTTACAACCCATTTCCCCGCTACATCCGGTCAGCTACGATCAGTACTGCAACGCGCCTGGAACGAGTATAACCTCGAACTGGCAACGTCTCGCCCGGCAGAACACCCCTTTGTGCAACTGGCCGCCGCCTTGAGTGCAGCTAGCAACTCAGGAGCATGCCGCATGCTCCTAAGCATGCCAAAGGGCTGGCAGAGCTTTGTATCCTGGCTAGAACAATTGATGGAGGAGAGCCTCGGCAAAGGAGGTAAAGGTATCGTGGTCTTTGACGATCAAACACTAAACCAAGCGGCTCCTGGCTATCAGAAGGACGGTATGCTGCATGTACGTGTCATGACTGAAGCGACCCAATTGGCACAAGATTATCAATGTATTCTCTCTCAGCCTTCCCTTGCTAGCAAAGAACCACAAGACCGCTTAGCAGCCCTGGCCGCCAGTTTGCTTGGCTGGCAGTTGAGTATGGCTCTTTATGGATATCTGCAGCGTATTCCGTTCGCAGGTCAGCCCGCCGTCGAGAACTATAAAACAAGAGCACGTGCTTTACGGACACAGCACGATCCTCTGCAAGTCGCGTCGAATTGGCACCCAACACTACAATATGGCATCCTAACACTCCTTGCTCCCCAAGGTTTGGCTGATCTTGCTTCTAGTCGTCCCTACCACACTCCTGCATCAGTGTTCGCACGGGCATTGCAAGAAGCTGCTGCTGATAATAGGCACAAGCATTCGCCTCTAGGCTACCTTGACGTGACCATCAACGGAGTAGCGCAGACAAGCTTGTTAGCAGCGCTTGGCAAGCATATACGCACAATTGGAAACGAACTTTTAGGCATTCCTGTGAAACTGCGGTGGGCACCCGCCGCATATCATTCGACAGAACAAAGCGAAATGGACGGGCCACCATCCCTGGTCAGCCTGCGCCTCGTGGCGCGGAGATCAGAGGCATGTCTGCTTGGGAGCTATACCAACACCTTTCTCCATGCCCAGGCCGTGAGTACATGGCAAGCGATGCTGGAACGCGGGCGTCCTTGCTTTTTACTCGTCATAGATGGTTCTCTAGACGCTGCAACTGAGCCACTTTCAACCTTTTTTTCTCAGGTGCAGGAGTATCTTCACAATACGTGAGAACCTCCGCACCTTACTGCTGATTTGAGGGGAGGTGAGATGATATCTTATCTCGACCTCCTCTTTTTTATCATTCTCTAGGAGACGATGAAAGTGAACTCCCAAGCATAATGAATGTTTTTCCCAGCTGAGGGGGGGCCATTCAGATTCTCATCCACGACAGCACGTTCCGTAAAAACCCAGGTACCTGTTTGATCCTGCAATGCCTCGTGGAAGCTCGTATAGGTCCCGTTTGGAGAACCCTGGTTAAACCATCCATATACATCCTCGCTGTTGTCGGCAGGGAAAGGGTTAGGCGAATGGGTCTTTCCTGCGATAGAGATTGTCTCGTCGGCGAACGATGTAATAGAATCAGTGGAACTCGCGAGTGGCCTATGGTAGCTATAGTAGAAGCGAGCCTCCGTTGGGGTAATTACTACACGTTCGAGCGTGAGAGCATGCCCATTTGATGAAACTGTCTGATGCACATTGATAATCGTTTTCTCTGTATGGACAGGAGTGGTGAATTCACCGATCTTCTCCTGTGACGGTGATATCCTCTTGGACAGCGTTGCCTTTAACGTCAACTTGGTAGGATTGCCCTGGATTCCACTAGCGTCGTAGTAGGCGAGGAGTGCGACCAGTTTGTTTTTATACACCGGCTCTTTTCCCATGTTGGCACGCTCAGCTGTCTCAGGAAGGGTTTGCCCCTGTGAGGTTTTTAGGGTTACTACCGGCTCAGATGTACATGTATTGGTTGTGACCTCTTGCCCACTACACCCTAGCGCCATGTTCCAGGCACTCATATCGACAGTATAGAGCAACACGACATTGTTAGCGTCGGCATACACCTTCTGAATGTGTACATCGTACGTATGCGAGGTAACGTTGAGAGCAGTGAACTGTCCGTGCTGGATTAGTTGCTGTATATCCGTCGGAGTTCCCTTGTCCTGCACGAGTTGCTGGAGCAGTTGCACATCTGTCACCAAGAGAGTAGCAGATGTTGACGTGTTTTGGCCCGGCTGGAACCGGAAGATACCCACCGTAGTAAGCAACGTAGTGCTGAGCACAGCTAGCGCGACGATGGCGGCAACGGTGAGCAATGCTACTTTCCAGCCACGAGTCGTGCGTGCATGCAATGGGCGTACTAGTGGGAGGGATGACTCTGCATGCGGCGCACGCTGAGATACCAGCGTCAGGTGTCGTTGCGCGGCCTCCCAGGAAAGATCTCCAGGTCTTGTAGGGGCTGTATACGCAGTGTCCAGTTCCTGGACAAGTTTGCCCAGAGCCTCATCGGATGGGTTCGTCAACAGGTCGGAGTAGCGAGACTGATATTCAGGCTTCATAAAATGCCTCCTTGAGCGTTTGCAGCACACGGGTGAGTTGTTTCTTCACCGCGGCGGGACTCTTGCCCACGACCTTTGCGATCTCTGTGCTGCTGAGCTGAGCCGCAAAGCGTAAGGCGAGTAATTCACGATTGTAGGTATTGAGGCCAAGGAGCAATTGGTGCAAACGTGCCTGGGCCTCGTGTTCTATCAGGAGAGTTTCTGGGTTTTGCTCCGAGAAAGCATGCATCGCTTCGGGAAGTAGGTCCCAGGTAACATGCTTTTCACGGCGCCGATAGGTATCCGCGGCGAGATGAGACGCGATCTGAAACAGCCACGCTTTGAAAGGGATACCACGAGCGCGATATCTTGGCAGGGCAGCAAAGGCTTTGAGAAAAACCTGCTGGGTGAGGTCCTTCGCGTCCTCAACTGTCTCGGCACGCGTGCGCAGGTAATGGTAGACGTGCATTACATAGCGCTCATAAAGAACCCCGAACGCTGCTGGGCTAGTTTTCGCCCGCTCGACAAGGGCCTGCTCCACGTCTTCCTCACTCTGTGGGATTCCCGCTGGAAGCACTATCAAATTCTCCATAAAGTTTTCCTTCACGAAAATATTCCTTTTTTCGAGTTGTCATCGGATGATGGGAAACTTCTCTATCTATGACACCATTCTAAACCTGGGAATCAGAAAACGGGGACATTCTAGTGCGGGAGCATATATTCATTGAAGGTTAAATTCTACCAGAGAGGAAACAACGCATAAACAGAAATGGCTCAAAGCGGGGGCTTGACTTCGTTGTCATCGCATGCCTGCCTTTCAAAATACCTAGCTTCACCATAATATGCTGGGCAAAACCCACGTCAAGGACAGCAATAGGGGTTTTCCGTAGCAAACGGACAGTAACCAACGTTTAGCACTGGCACGTATTATCAGCGGTAGATTTGCCTTGTTTCTAGCAGTGAAAAAGCGCGTTATCGGCAGTCTAGCCTCTCAACACCGCGAATAATCAGTATTATCCGCATCTACATCATGAATTTTGTGCCACGTTGTGTAAATGTTAAAATTACCTCACGGAATTTTAACATTTACACGATTGAGCACCTGATGAAAGTTACTAAAGTTGCTATCCATCTCGTTGCCAGTGTGGCGCAAGGCTGCTGTAACCGTGCGGCGACCATGCGCTAACAGTGTACCAGTCAGCAAAACCATCATTTTTCTCCACGTTGGTGCCGTGAACAGTGGTCGGAAGTGAGCCAGAACCTCTATAATGGGGGCAGATAGGGGCATGAATTTTCTCCTGAGCAAGAATTTGTTTTAATCAACTTCTATCTTACTCCAGAGGCAGTCTCATGCCCTCTTCTTTCCTCCAAATGTACAAAGTCGAGCTCAGCTCTGTTCAGTAGCCTCACCCTTACACTGCGCCATATGAATCATACGCCCTCCAAATTCAGTCCCACTTCCATCGGGATTAGTTGCGGCATTTATATCTGTCCATGCGATAGGACTTGCAGCGACGGCGTTACTGATAGGCACCACCAAACTTATGCTAGAGGTGAGAGGGCTTTTCTCTAACAGGCGTGCCAATATAGCACTTATGATCGGTGTTGCAAACGACGTCCCTGACCAGTACGCCCATCCATTGCTATTTGGGGCGCGATAGGTTGGTTCGCAATCATCAACTGAGAGCGATGGGTAGACATCGGAGCTATAGATACCGATCAGCGCGTCAATATTTTCTGCACGGGTGAAGCACCCATCAGTAGGTGGTTTTGGAGTTGGAATTTCTCCTCCATAGACGGCAATGCCGTTGAGACCTGGAAAGCAACTGTACGTTGTTGGCTTTCCTGCACTATTTGCAGCCCCTACTGAGATGACTCCATGGGGAATATCGTCTGCAAAAGCTGATGGATAGAGCGCATTCGGCACGTGCCCAGAAGGGTTATCGCGCTTATCTCCCTCATTGCCTGCAGAGGCTACAAAGACAGCCCCTAGTTCAACCAGACTTTCGATTGCTAACGCCAAGGCAGTTCTTATCATATTCTTAGACTTGATCTTGATCCCCTTCTGCTTCCCTTCCTCGTCAGTAGGAATTACCAGGCTCATGTTAACGACAACAGGCTTTCCATGCAGATCCCCCTCCCTCATGCGCTGTTGAATATCTTGGAGTGATTGGAGTAATACATTCATATCACCTACGCAAAAATCATTGAGTACACGGATACACTCAATATTGGCAGCGGATGCAATGCTGCGCACGATGCCAGCGATAAAGAGACCATGATCTGGCAACCTGGCATGGTTATGCACCCCATTAATATCCTTCCCAACTGTCAGATGGCCGGATGGATCTACTGAATCCACCAGACTATCGTAGTCGTAGGTAAATTGAACATTCTTATCGACATCAAGCAAAAGCTTGTTGTTCTCTCCGGCGTCATGTGCCGCTTGGGTAATCCGTTCACGTCTAGGCAGGGTATCGAGTATGCATACCGTCACGCCCTCGCCCGTGGCACCTATTGGCTTATCGGTTAGGGCGAATTCAAATGGGAAAAGGCCCGGAGAAGACAGACACCCTGTACCTGGAGATACAGGAATAGGAGGTATGACTGGACAACCTTGCGTTACAAGGTTCTGCGTGGCAGCACAGAGCAAGGATGGGTGAGCGGCAAGGACTTGATACTCTCCAGAACTTAGCTTATCCAGATTGTTGTTGATTAGATTCACGATGCGAGGGACGGAGCCTATTTTAGCATGCATAGGCGAGTGTCCATGATCATCCCTGTCTTCATCTTCTGGTTCTTCATCTTGTTTATCATCGACGATACCCTCGACGGCTTTTGCCTCAGAGAAAGAGAAGAAACCGACGAGACTAGTCTGGATTTCCGCAGCGATTTTCGGCAAGAGGAATGTCGCATTCTGCTGAGCTGGCACGCCGAACACATAGATACCTCTACCTGAAGCAGTTCTAGGAGCTTCCCCAGCAGAATGCTGGATATTCTGACTCCCCAAAAAGTCCAGCGTAAAAGGAGAGCGAATTTCCTCCAAGAACTTATTGAGTATCGACTTTTGATGTACCAAAAACGCGATAGCAGATTCCCTTGTAAATTCTGTGACGTGCTGTGACGAATAAAATGTAACGACTACCTGGTTTTCATGCCAAAGGGTGTTGTGCATATTACTCATAGATGTTCGTTGCATGTTCAAAATCCTTCCGTACCTCTTTACATTGCTTTACAGGAGAACACACGTAACGGTACTCAAAGCTCTTATCCCGGCATAGCCGTAGAAGGATGTAGTCGTTACGTCAACTTCCTAAAGCTTGAGACGTTTAGGAGTCACTTTTTTTGGTATCACTTTCATATCCGAAGGGATAAACTTCAGTTCTGCGATATTTTAGTGGACTAGCATTACCGACGAGACGAAATGCCGCCCAGTAATACGGATGGCTATAGATTGACGTAGATTGATGTATGAAGGTGCATTGAGCAGTACGCAATGCTTGAGCTTTGCTCTCTCCACTGAGGAGATTCTGATAAAAGTTCTGCATCAACTCGTTCGTCGCATTATCTTCTACAGGCCACAGACTCATCACCAGTGCTCCTACCCCAGCCGCTAAGAATGCCCTTCCCAGCCCTAACTGTTCATCGCCACCGCTACTCAATGCCAGTCCGGTTTCACACCCGCTGAGGGTAACCAGTTCGCATCCCTTTAGATCTAAGCCGAAGGCATCAATCGCATTGAATCGTCCGTCAGCAAGCAGGACAGAAGAGAAGTTGGGGGTATCCAGCCTGCTTTGACCGTGGGTCGCTAGATGAATGATGGGACTGCCAGGTGCCTGCTCTGCAAGCCGGGCAATCGTTGCATCTTCTTCAAGGTAGCAGCGTCCACCCAGCATTGCAGCCAATGCCTTTGCCTCTTCGAGAGCACGCTGTAAATGCCCATGGTTAGAGTAGCCAAAGATCAAAGGCAGTTGGGATGTCCCCGTAGCTCTCCCCTCTGTCATTACTCTTTCCTCATAGGCAACCTGTTCGCTTCCACGCGTATCGAGTTGGGTGAGTAGATTGCAGGCTGGGAGATAGTTGATCTGGAAGTCTTCAATCAAGAAGCGTGAGCCCTTATAGAGGGCATGAAACGGTAGTGTGTGTAATACTCCGTAAGGGACAATAGTAAGCTTCCCATTTGAGGGAGGTAGGAGTGCTGCCACGGGAGCTATCAATAACTGATACAGCTTGTTGAGCATGTGATAGATACCTTGTTGAGGGGAGTGCTTCGAGGTAAGCCAGCTACCTCGTTGTATGTGAGCATGTAGGAGTGGTAATAAATACTCCAATTGCCTCATTCCATCAGGGCTCTCGTAGGTAACAAATTGCTCTTTTGTAACCGCAAAAATGACGAGCCTCTCCTTCTCCAGAAAGTATGCCAGCAGAAGTTGATCGGATGACAGGTGCCGATGCAGTTGCACAACATCTAGGGGTGTTGCGCTGCGCTTCTTACTCTTCTTCACTTGAGGTTTGAACTGTATTGTTGCTTGGTAGAGATACAAACGCTCAAATAGTTCGTTCAATTTCTCTTCGCAGCGCCTCAGTTCTGCTTGAATAATCCCTCGTTCAACAGTAGGAGATACAGAGGTATCCATATGCGTGAGCAGAATGCTGTATCGATGATATTTCTCCTGCCATTCTTTGAACTCGTGCTGTGTCCGCAGGATCATCGTGCTATTAGCTTGTAGCACTGAGGAAGAGTCCCTTAGCCCTCCCTGCTTCTTTCTTTTGCCAGACCACGTCTCAGGCCTGTTTAGATATTGGCGTAGAGCTATAGAGCGGGCTCGTTCGAGATAGCTGAAAGCGCGCTCAGGTTGTCTCTGTTGGAGGCAAAGAGCAATCATGTCTTCATAGACTGACCATGTGGTGTACAGGAAGGAAGAGGAGAAATCTAGCACTAAGTCGTCTAGGATGCGCTCGATTTGAGCGAGGGCGGCCCTATAGTGCTTTGCGGCCTTGGTCACATCTCCTTGTAGAGCAAAGAGTCGCCCCAAGAGATGCTGATTCTTATAAACCTCCTCCTGCAAATGATGTTGATGGGCCTGCTGCGTGATCTGTCTGCATAGCACCATAGCTTTCTGTGTGAAGGAGTCTTGCTGCTCCTTCTCTGGTTGTCTCTCAGCTTGCTGTGCCTGATGAAGAAGGGAACCAACCATCACCAGACTAGCACGAACAGAACGCGCTATCAAACCCTGATCCTCAAAAAACGCTCTAGCCGCGCTGGCCTCCTCATATGCTTGAGTTGCGCTGCCCATTTTGAGGAGAAGCTCTGCCTGCTGAAGTCTGATAGCTGTAACATAGTTGCTAAACCCTCTCTGATGCAGGAGTACTGAGGCTTCATCAAGAATAGTTAATGCTTCTTGTAACCGACCAGACGCAATGAGTGTTGTTGCGTATTCACGTAGCGCATTACTTGCTTGCAGAGACGTACCACCTTGCCGATATACTCCAACAGCTTCATTCATCAACTGGCAAGCTTCTTGTGTTTTATTCAGTTTCACCAAACAATTTGCCATTCCGATCTTAAGCTCAGCTAATAGAATGAGGTCATGGACGTTGTTTTGTATTACATTATCACGAGCCTGGTAATAGCGTTGTAATGCTGAGCCGTAGTAACCTTGGGTATGGTCCCAAATCGCTAGGTTAATCTCTACGTAGATGATCAGGCCTGTCTCTTGAAGAGCAACAAAGCGAGCCAATGCCTGTTGTTGAAGACGATAGGCTTGATCAAACGCGCCAAGCCAAGAGAGGATTATTGCTCGATTTATTTCAGCGATGGCGATGGATCGTTCGATAAATGTCTTGCTTTGGTCGGTCAGGGTAGGATAAATAGCCAGCAGGTGTTCGTACATCTTGAGGGCATCCTGATATCGTCCTGTCTCTGCGTAAATCACCGCAGTATTGTCATCGATGACACAGGCCCAGTAATATTCACCAGAACGCAGAAAGACATCATGGGCATGTTCCGCTTCTTGCAGTGCCTCTTCGACGCGACCCAGCCAGGAGGCAGCAACAATCCAACTGATTCGCGAACGGGCCCAGTTTCCTTCATCTTCCAAGGAAAGAAATTCTTGCCCGGCAGCATCCAAACTCTCAAGAGCAGCCTGATAATGACCAATCTGGACCAAAGCGTCACCCTTGGCTTTGAGACCGAGGGCATGAGATAAGGTATGATGCGCCGACACACCGAAAAAGATGAGTAGTTCTGCCAGTTTGATCGATACGAAGGGATTGTACAGCTGAGCGAGCGCTTCATCCGCAACCAAGCTCCCAAATGCTGAATACTCTGTAAGCTCCTCAATATGCTCCTGGATATAGGCACAACCCTCTTCCAATTTCAGACCAAACAGATGTTGTAGCAACAGAGTCCCATCCAAATTCAACGTTTAGTCCTTTCAATGACCAATCGTGATGCCCACGGGATGCGCAACGAGGTATACTCATCCGCATGGAATAGCTCCAATCCACTGTTTATCGCATGTGGATCCCTAGAACGATGAGTCATTCTCAGTATTACCAGCAAGTGAACAAGAAAGATGAGAAAGCCTGTAAAGCTGATTCACAAACACTGCTCGCTTGCTGTAATCTCGTTGCGCATCCTGTGGGTGCTGACGATACAAGAAGCAATAGCATGTAGATGGGATAGGAAATTAGTATTCGTAGTCGATGATCAGCCCTTTGATGACAACTTCTTGGCCGAGTATACGTACGACCATAACATGCTCCCCTGCAGGTACAGGCTCCAAGAGGATGTTTCCAACCTTGTCGATTTGTGTGGAGAGGAGGGGACGGATGGGCTCGTCATTTCCCTGTTCACCATTGCTCTCCGTAAATAGCGGTCCTGGAGCGGAGTAGAAATCGACTTTTGATTTCTCGAAGGCATCTATCGTCACTTGAGTATTCGAAGCGGTAATGATTCCCAGCAGCATAATCTCGCCTTTACTCGTTCGTGATAGATCCAACCACAAATCTATCAACTCCGTGTGATATTGGCGCGGCCATCTTTTCTCAGGGTCAGTATTGCGTAGGACAGCATGTGCTTGTTGCACAACATGCGTCGCAAACAGACAGCGCATTGCTTTCTGTACCGAGGACGGCGTATCAGAAAATGCCTCGAAGTTGGCCTGTGAATGCCGAGTCTCTACAATCTCGTCGGTGCAATTGGGACAGTCGAGAATGTGAGAGGCGATGCGCGTTCGACTCTCATCTGACACCATGCCGAGGCAATAGTAGTTCAATTCGACGCTACTCGGGCACTGTCGACGGTAGAGTTGCGTAGTAAGTAAAGCATTCGTCTTTCTATAGAGCGTGAGTTGCTGTTGGCAAAGTAGGCATTGCTTCAGATGTTCTCTTTCATCCTCAGAAAGCATTCCCTCATCATAGGCAACACTCATCAATGTCTCTCCACTGAGTGCCGACACATGCGTATTTTCTGTCATAAGCTCTTTATACCTCTTCGTCTCCTAATAACCAGCGCAGTCGCTCACGATTCCGCCGCAGCCGATCGACAATGTTGCAGTTCACACGATAGATTTCCTTCACATCCGAAAATTCCTGTGGAAAATGCTCAAGAATATATTTAGGCTTCAGTCCATGGAAATAGAGAAGTTGCGCTATCCGGCGTTCACGCTCATCACTGAGTAGATCGAGAATAGTATTCCAGACGCGAAGATCGTCATATGGCTGCTCCACTGCGGGCTCCTCAGGAGAATCTTGATCAGGCAGAGGTACCTCCCTGGATCGTAAATGTCTACGCATCATGTCCTTAAAGATGCCATCGAGCGTCGCATGCAGGTAACCTAATGCACCATTCAATGTCCTGAACTCCTGTGGCTGCTCATGTACAGCCATCCAGAAACGCGAAAACGTTTGCGCGACATAATTCTCCTCGGAGTCCTGCGAAAGCGCGATATCCTTTTTGGAATGAATGTGTATCCAGACACGTACACGCTCAGCAAAGCACTCCTGTAGAATAGACCATGCCTGCTCTGCATGTTCGAGAATAGCACGACGGAAAATCTCTAAACAGTAGCGATCATCAGCTATCTCTTTGCGTCGACGCCTTCCCAGCTCGTTTGAACAGTGATTCGCAAGCTCGAGCAGGTTCATCTGATCGATTGGTTCATCTCCTCTGAAAAATAAATGTACTGTACCCACTCAAGCCA
>JRHI01001410.1_pt1 | contig 20274 bp, 19 predicted proteins | sample 215371 | NCBI WGS metagenome assembly JRHI01 (sample SAMN02929681, study PRJNA255918) | sediment metagenome | biome: cave system; feature: Ice Cave; material: Sediment; isolation source: sediment from deep within a dark volcanic ice cave with no known source of... ...
CTCAAGCTCTACTGGCTCTACGAGAACTCCGCCTGGCAGCGGACCCGGACTGCGGCCTGATGAGCGCTTGTCTTCCCGCCTACAAGGACGAGGCCATCACGGTTTACCAAGGCGACGTTCGCCAGCTGCTGGCCGAGCTGCCCGAATCCAGCATCGATTGCTGCGTGACCTCCCCTCCCTACTGGGGACTCCGCGACTACGGGATCCCGGTGCAGGTCTGGGGCGGCGATCCTGCCTGTCACCACCGGTGGGGGAGCGGTGCCGCTAAAGCCGCGACGGCATGCACGGGATGCGGCGCCTGGCGTGGGCACCTCGGCCTCGAGCCCTCCCCGGATCTCTACGTCGAGCACATGGTTGAGGTCTTTCGTGGGGTGCGGCGAGTGCTCAAGTCCAGCGGTACCGTCTGGGTCAACCTCGGAGATTGCTACAACGCGGGCACGACCGCCCCCCGCCAGCCATCACTGGACCGCGTTGGCTACTGGCAGGCTGCCGGCTCGATGGGCGACCGCCGGGTGAAGGCGCCGGGGCTCAAGCCGAAGGACCTGGTCGGAATTCCCTGGCGAGTCGCACTCGCCCTTCAGGCCGACGGTTGGTATCTGCGCGCCGATCTGATCTGGGCCAAGCCGAACCCGATGCCCGAGTCAGTGACCGACCGGCCCACTCGCTCCCATGAGTACCTATTCCTGCTCGCCAAGAACCCGCGCTACTTCTACGACGCGGAGGCAATCCGGGAACCCTGCGCCGGCGGTTCTTCTCATCCCGCCTCGAAGACGGGTGCCGGAACCGACATCGGCGGGAAGCGGTCGGTCGCTGATCCCTCGGGGCGCAACCGCAGATCGGTCTGGATGATTGCGACGCAGCCCTATCGGAGAGCCCACTTCGCCACGTTCCCGGAGCGCCTCGTTGAGCCATGCGTCTTGGCCGGCACCAGCACCGGCGGCTGCTGCTCTCGATGTGGCGAGCCCTGGCGACGGATCTTGGAGATCGCCTACACGAACCCTGGCAACCGCTCGACCAACGGACCCCGCTCCCTCGTTCGCCGAAGCGAAACCGCGGGCTTCGCGGTCCGCCTGGAACGCCACGCTAAGACCGTCGGCTGGGAGGAAGCCTGTGGGTGCGGCGCCGTCGCAGAACCCGGCGTGGTCCTGGACCCCTTCGCGGGCTCGGGCACGACCCTGGCCGTCGCCAAGCGGCTCGGCCGGCACGCGATCGGGATCGAACTCAACCCGGATTACGTCGACCTGATAGCTGAGCGGTGCCGACGCGCCGAGGTCCCGGCAATCGAGGAGGCAGGGTAGTGCCGGCGCTCTTTGCCTCGATCCGGATTGATGACAAATGAATACAGAAATTCGTATTCATTCCTCCCCGCGGAATCCGTTCCGGCCAGGCATGGGATTGGAACCGCCCTATCTCGCCGACCGGGGTGAGCAGCTGGAGAGATTCAGACGCTTTCTCGACGGGTTCCCAGACTTCCCACGCAACCTGCGCCTCACCGGGCTCCGCGGGGTGGGCAAGACTGTCCTCCTTCAGCGCTATGCCGACGTGGCAATGGACCAGGGCTGGGTGGTGGTCCGGCGTGAGTGGAGCGAGCATCTCCGCCAGGAGCAAGCATTCGCCCTCGCCCTGGTCGGGGACTGCCGCCTCGCCACCGAGCAGGCCGCGCGGACTAAGCGCCTGCAGAGGGCCGCCACCTCCGCCATCCGCCAGGCCCTGGACCTACTCGGCAGCCTCAGTGTCTCCCTTGCCGGCATCACAGTCGTGCTCGGGTCGCCAGCTCAGCACCGAGGTCCTATGCCCCTGCTCGAGGACCAACTATTCGAGGCCCTGACTTCGGCGTGCCGCGGCGTGACCGCGGCGGGCAGTCAGGGGATCGTCCTCTGCTATGACGAGGCCCACGTCGTCCGAGATTCCACTGGGAGGCTCCAGCTGCCTCTCAGCACGCTGCTGGCAGTCACCGCAAGGATCCAGCGGGAAGGTGTGCCGATCATGCTGGTGGTCTGCGGGCTGCCCACCCTGACCGAAAACCTGGCGAGGGCCAAGAGCTATTCGGAGCGGATGTTCCAGGCCGAGGAGCTTGATCGGCTGCGACCGCCCGAGGACGCTCTCGCCTTGACACGGCCCCTGGAAGACGCGGGCCGGCAACACGATCCCGCCATGGCGAGAGCACTCGCCGAGGATTCGCGTGGATACGCCTTCTTCATCCAGTTCTTCGGAGCGCTCCTCTGGGAGTCAGAGGCCTGGCCGTCGCCACTCACCGAGCGTGATTACATCCGCTCCCGGCCAGCGATGCTTGCCACCCTCGACCGGGCGTTCTTCGACGCCCGATTGGCGAGGACCTCACCCGCGGAGCGTCGCGTGCTGGTGGCGATCGCCTTGTGCGGAGAGACGGCACCGCTCAAGGAGGTCGTCAGCACGCTTCTCATGTCTAACGGCGTCGCTCAGCGTCTGATGTCCCGCATCGCCGACAAGGGCCTCATCTACAGGCCCGAGCGCGGAGTCGTCGCCTTCGCCGTACCTCTGTTCGGGGAGTACCTGCGACGGCGAGCGCAACTGGGAGACAGCTGATGTATCGCTTCATCCGACCTGACACCCCATCGGAACCGGGGCTGCGAATGCTCCTCCAGCCGGCGGCATTGGGTGTGTTCCACCGAGCCTGCGAGGCCGATTCCTACCGCGGCCTGGTCGCCGCTTTGCTCGATGACCCCGCCTACGAAACAGCGGCGGTGGCGCACCGACTCGAGCAGCGGCTTCGAATGGCCGGCGACCTGGCGCTGCTCTCGGAAGTCGAAGGCAACCGTCTGGTGGCGTCTGACCGCGATGATGCGGCGTCGATCAACGTCCACAGCGACGAGGAGTTCATCCGGTCGCTAGAGCGCGTTGGCTTCGTTTCCCTGGCTCCCCAGGAGTGATCGTGAACGCATCGGAAACGCCACTCTCACTTGAACCTCTACTTGTCACCGTGGAGGAAGCGGCCCGCAGGCTCTGCGTCGGCCGCACCCTCCTCTATCAGCAGGTGCGCCGTGGTGCACTCCCATCCGTGCGGGTCGGACGCTGCCGGCGGATCGCTGTGGCCGACCTCGAGCGCTACGTGGAACACCTTCGCGAGCACGCCAACCGTCGTATGTTTTCGCCGCCATCCTGAAGGCGATTCTCGCGCCAAACATGAGCTGGCAATCTCCACCCGGTCGACGGTAGGATGTCGACCCCGATCGAATTCTAGGTCGGCACGGAGACGATGAACGATGAGACGACGAGGCAACGGTGAAGGAACGCTCTACCGCCGAAAGGACGGCCGCTGGGGCGCCTCTGTCACCAAGGACGACGGCACTCGCAAGACCTACTACGGTCGGAACCGACGCGAGGTCCAGGACCGGCTGAGAGAAGTCGAGCGCGCCCGCGAGCAGGGACTGCTCGTGGCCAGCGCCGATCAGCTCACCGGCGAGTATCTCGTCCGCTGGCTAGAGGACAGTGTCCTCAACAGCGTGCGTCCCAAGACTTACGACTCGTACGAGCTGAACGTCCGCCGGCTGCAGCCCCTGATTGGCTCGGTCCGCCTTGGAAGCCTGTCTCCTGCCCATGTTCAGAGCGCCTACGGAGCGCTCCTGCGCCGCGGCCTATCGGCACGGTCGGTACACCACGCTCACGCCGTTCTCCATCGGGCACTCAAGCAGGCCGTCCTCTTGAACTTGATCCCGCGCAACCCAACCGACGTCGCGTCCCGCCCGCGACCAGAACGGACGGAGATGAAGACCTTGAGCGAGGACGAGGTCAGGCGCCTATTCGAGGCCTCCGAAGCCAATCGGTACCACGCACTGTGGGTCGTGCTGGCGACGACCGGCGTCCGGCTTGGCGAGGCCCTCGGCTTGCGCTGGCCGGACGTTGACTTGGCTACCGGTCGTCTCACCGTGAACCGAGCGCTTCAGCGCCAGCGCGGCAAGGGGCTGGTATTCGTAGAGCCGAAGACCCGGCGCAGCAGACGCACGATTCACCTAGCCCACGGAGCCATCTCAGCGCTGCTTCGTCACAAGAAGGGGGTTCAAAGTCGGGAGCGCCTGAGAGCGGGGCAGGACTGGCAGGAGAATGGGCTAGTTTTCGCGACCGAGATCGGGCGCCCGCTCGACGGCGGCCAGGTGAACGCATGCTTCCATCGCGCCGTGGCCGCCGCCGGCGTCTCTGACGTGAGGGTCCACGATCTTCGCCACACAGCGGCGAGCCTGCTGCTGAGCCGCGGCGTCCACCCGAAGATCGTCCAGGAGATGCTCGGCCACAGCACGATTACCCTCACCTTGGATACGTACAGCCATGTTGCGCCGACCATGCATGCTGTCGCTGCCACCCAAATGGATGTCCTATTTGGGCAAGCGGGCGCATAGGCTGTGACTCACTAACCAACGGATCTTCGACTTAAGGGTGGCGTGGGTCGTTCTTACAGCGTCTAATAGCGTTTAAGCCGCAGATCCATGCCCGCCACTCTTCCACCCAAATTCTTCGCGACCTATCGCTCTTGGCAATGGATCAAACACCAGATCTTGTCCGATTACCTCACGGTGTGGGCTCGGAAGGTCGGCTCGTTCGCACCCTCGATCCACATCATCGACGCGTTCGCCGGCGCCGGGCACTATGACGGCGGCAGCGGCAATAAGGTCGAGGGCTCTCCACTTATCGAGGCTCGCGCCGCAAAGATCTATCAGCTGCAATATCCCAATCGCACGATCGACGTGTTCTGCATCGAGCGAGACCCGCACAACTACAAGAGGTTGGAGGAGTCAGTCGCACCGTTCCGTGACCTCGTCCAGGTGCGTCAAGGCGATTTCTTCAAGTACATTCCCGAAATCCTTAACGTCATCAAGAGCGATCCAGCCCTAATCCTCTTTGACCCAATCGGTTTGAAGCCGATCACGGCCGACCGCTGCCGCCCGCTCCTAGCCCGCTCGGGAGCTACTGACATCTTCGTAGTCGTCGATTTCCAGATCGTTCACCGCTCGGCGGGTCAACTGATGCCGGATGGCCAGCCAAGTCCCGCTTACGTCACTGCGCCGGCTCTGATTGCCAACATTGACGGTTTCTTCAGCACCTCTGAATGGCGAGCAGTATCGGTCAATCCCGTATTGACCGTCGCTGAAAGAGAGGAGGCCTACCTAGAACTCTACTTCCGGAAGGTCCTAGAGAGCCGCTACAAGTTCCGGTGCGCCTATCCGGTTCGGGCTCGGCACGACGGGCCACCTGAGTATTGGATCGTCAATGCAAGCAACCATGAGCGCGCCTTCTGGCTGATGAACGACTGCCTCGCCGCTGTCGACTCGAAGCTTATGAGAAAGACCTTGGCCGCGGATGATCAACTGCCTGGCTTCCTCGACGAGACGGTCGCGGCATACGTGAAGGACACCGAGTCCGCGTTGGGCAACGCGGTAGTGGCAGCACTCCGGGGGCCGTCTGGAGCGATCCCTTTCGCCAAGCTTCGGTCGGCCCTCGTGCCGACGTTCTTTGGCAGGGTCACGGAAGCAACCTACCCCCGTGTGGTGAAGTCGCTTGTCAAGGCCGGTCGCGTCTGCCGTCAGAAGAATCTGACGGCAACCCTTGTGGCTCAGGAGCTGGTATCCGTCCCGCCTAGCTGACCAGGGCAACTTTGGCGCTTGTCGGGAGTGCGGTGTTGGGCGGCATCTCGTTCCATTCCTGACCGTCCAGATCACGGCCCCCCACTTTGGACGTCCGTCCGCCCCATTGTTTGAAGAAGAACGGCACGTCGGCAGTCCGACAGCGCTCGCGCAGGTCGCGAATCCAATCGATGTGAACAGAGCGATGGCGAGCGCCCGACTCGCCGCCGGCGATCAACCAATGAATTCCGTTCAGGTCGAGGCCCTCCAGCGGGCCAAGCAGTGGCTCGGCGCTGATGAACCTGACGGCTGCGCCAACGGCGCGCAGGCTATCCGCGCGTTTGACCCAGCGGCGGTTTTCGATCGAGACGCCCATCCATACGTTATCGGGCCATCGGAGTGATGGAGCCAACTCTCGAAGCCGGTCATGTCGCTTAGTCAGTACTTGGAAGGTGTGCCAGTCAGCCTTAGCCATGGTTTCGAACACGGAGTGAATAAAGGTTTCGGGCACATCCTCGTGGAACAGGTCGCTCATCGAGTTGACGAAGATGAGCCGGCTCTTCCGCCACGTTAATGGCAGCCCGAGGCGCTCAGGCCAGAGCTTGAGATCAAAACCCTGCTCGTATGGGTGATCGGGGACGCCCCTGAAGCGCTCCGCAAAGGTTTCGGCATAACAGTGGGCGCACCCGGGACTGACTTTCGAACAGCCAGTCACAGGGTTCCAAGTCGCGTGGGTCCATTCGATCCGGCTTTGGACGGCCATATCTGATTCCCAATGGTATGCTCCCCTACGGGGTAAAGCAATGAGGATACGGTTCGAACCCGGGCGCATTAGCGCAAGGCAAGCGGCCGCGTGGGCCGGAGTAAAGGAATCAACTCCAAGTACCTGGGTCGCTCAGGGCCTTATCGAAGTCGATGGCGCACCCGGCTATGACCTGGCCGGGTTGCTCCAGCTCTATCTATTCAGTCGGATGGTGAGTTCTCTTGGCTTTGAACGTGCTCGGAGAGCCTGGCTCCAAGTTCGCGACGAGTTGCGGGATTGGCCGGAGCCGCCGGCGTACCTCAAGCTTGTATGCGGTGAGGTGGCCCCAATCGCGGAGCTAGCCAGCTCCACCGAACAACTGGATGCGATCGTCTCGTCTGGCGAGCCCGTGCGAGTTCTCCCGCTGCATCCGCTGATTGGCAGTCTGCTGAAATGGTTTTCGGCTGAAACGAAAGCGCAATGGGCAGCCGCTGCCAGACCCTTGTCCGGTCATCGGCCGCATGGATCCTCTCGCGTGGCGACGCAAGCGTCCAACAAGCGTCCAAGGGATTTTCCCTGAATTCAGATGCGACAAGTCCGCCCCGGGGCTCAGCCGACCGAATAAACCTTCAAGACCTCGTCGCCATAGTGATTGATCACCTTAATCGCAATCTTGCCGGTCGGGGGCTTGGGGAAGGGACGGCTCTTGGGACTGTACAAGCTTGACCAAGCGGCCTCGTCAATCTCAGACCGCAGAGCCTTCTTCAGGCTGCCATAAGGATCGCCACCGCCGAGAAAATATGCATGGCGCACAAAGAAACTTTCGGCGTTGTAGTTGGTGTCAATGAACCAACATGCAATCTCATCGACGGAATCACTACGGATCTCACCGGTGGTCGGGTTGTACACGTCAAGACCTCGGATTTCGACGGTCATGTCGTTGTCTGCCCCTGGCATGATCAAGATGTCCGGCTCGCCAAACACCATGAAGAGGTTAGCGGCTCCAGTCTTCTTGAGAAGTTCATCACCCATCGAAAGATCGGGGTTCATCTTTGCCTTTAGGATTGTTAACTTGCCCAATCTGGTTCCCTCGTCGCCCACGTGGGCCTCGAATGCGAACCCGCAGATGACGAGTAAGTCAGCCAACTTTGCCGCTTCCTTCGCCGCCTCCCGCACCAACTCAGGCCCTACGGTGCCGTACTCTGGGCCAACACATATGGCGACCGTCTTAGTCTGGCCTAACTCCTCGTATTCTCCAGTCGCCTGAACATAGACACCTCCTGGCCAGGGGTCTAGGCGATCAAAGACCAGTCGCTCGGCCTTGACGGCGTTCTGGACACCGGCCTTCCTGAGGTTCTGAAGGATCCGATCGATAAACGGTGCGGGGTCGGAATCAGGAGTACCAGGGGTCGGAGCCTTATCGAGTTCGGGCATGCCCCTGTGCGGAGAAAGACTCTCGACGGTAAATGGGCCGGCTACCCGAATGATCCGGGCATCGGTATAGGGTCGGTTGTAAAGAATCTCGTTTTCGGCGTGCCTAGCGGTCGCCACCGCGATCTCTGCGCGAGACATACCAGCTTTGATATCTGGATTATTCGCGATCGATTTCAGCATCACGTGTGGCACTCGTTCGTAAATGAATCCTTTGCTCACATCACCCGTCGGAGCAACGTTGATATCGGGTAGGTGACTAGCCAGTTCGGCTTCCTTGGCCTGTCCAGCTGCGGAGTCCGCGAGAACGTAATATGGGTAGCGAGCAGCCATCAGACGAGTACGCGCCAATGCCATTGCAACTCGACTCGTATCCACCGTGATCCATCGCCGTCCCCATTGCTCCGCCACATACGCTGTCGTGCCAGCCCCGCACGTGGGGTCTAGGACCAAGTCGCCAGGATCGGTTGCCATGAGAACACAACGCTCGATTACCTTTGTGTTGGTCTGCACCACATACACCTTGTCATCGGTGAAGGCCCCGGTTGTCGTATCAGTCCAAACGTTGCTCAATTCAGCTACGGGAAAGTCGTCGAGGAATCGCACATACTGGAGGGAGTTGGGGGTTGGCGGCGCGAGTCTATTTGCCCACGCCAACCGCGTGAGGCCATCAGCTGTCGTTTTCCAGTGGCGGCTACTCCCTGGATGGTAATCACGGCCTTCGAACATGAACGCCAGAGTTCCGGTCTGCGTGGCTCCCTGGGATGCGAGATTGTCGTGCCGATAAGGACGGGCGTCGTGAGGAATTCTTGACTCATCGGCCCGCTCCTCGTCGGTCATCGACCGGCGAGTACCGTCGGCTAACTCAACCCTCGTGTATCGAAATCCAACATCGTCGGCCAGCGAGCGTGGCTTGAACAGTTTTCTCATCTTGAGTAGCTCTATATCGCGCGCGTACCAAAGTAAGTAGTCGCTATTCCTGCCGAGATAGTTGCCAAAGAGGTTGGCGGTCGTTCTGAACACGATGGTTACTACCGCGTTGTTGCTGCCGAAGATCTCGTCCATCACCGATCTAACCAGATGGACGTTCTGTTCACCCATCTGCACGAAGATTGACCCAGTCCCAGCCAACAGGTCTCGAGCGACCGCCAGACGATCGCGCAGATAGGAGAGGTATGAGTGAATACCAAGCTCCCAAGTATCGCGAAAAGCTTTGATCTGCTCCGGTTGCCTGGTGGCGTCGTCGGCTTTGCCGTCTGTAACGTCACGGTCTCGTGTTGAGACCTGCCAGTTTGATCCAAATTTGATTCCATATGGAGGGTCTAGGTAGATCATTTGGACCTTCCCCTTCAGCCCTTCCTTGTCAGCCAGGGAGCCCATGACGAGAAGCGAATCGCCGAGTATCATCCGGTTTTGCCATTTCATCGGATGCTGGTAGAAGTCCACCAACTTCTCGAACTCCAACCCATTGAAGTCGCCGAAGAGAGCAGTTTGCTCTTCGGCTGCGGTGCGCGTGCTTTCAGCGCGAAGTTCTTCGATCAAGAACCGAGGGTGAATCTTCTCTTGGATGTATATGGGTACGGAAGGAACGGCTAGATCGGAGAGATCCTGTTCGTCTTTACCTTTCCAGACGAGCTGTGGATCCAGTGAGGGGTCGCGAGGGTACAGCAACGTCTTTGGCCGCTTTTGCCCTTGCTCCGCGAATGCTTCAAGTTCGGCCGTCGGGATGTTCGAACGCTTGGCATTCTCATGCACATTGGCATCGACTCGAACTTGAGCATTGGCGCGGCGGCGGGCCACTCGACTAGGACCTGAGGGCGGTAGTCTTGCGATGATCCGCAAGATGCGCCTGGATAAGGTTTACGGCGTCCCATGGGTCCGACACCTCGATGAAGGACCATCGGCCGAATCCCCCGTGGTTGTTCACTGCCGGCACCCAGAAATCCTGCGCGGTCGCGACCTTGGATACCTTCTCCTTCTTGGCCTCTCCCGAGACCTCGACTATGAGGTTGACCACATCTCCGCCGCCATCAGCGACGCGAACTATGTAGTCCGGGACATAATTCGCGCTCCGGCCTTCGTACGTGTAGGGGATCGTGAAATTGAGACCCTGGTTCTTGACGTAGGAGACCACTCCATCCATATGTTCCAAGACCCCGGCCAACTTGGCCTCCCATCCGCTATCTAGGGTCACATAGTTAAGATGGCAGCGTTTCGGATCGGTCGTATAGACGGATTTGGTCGTGTCGAAGGCGACGTACCGGGTAGATCCGAGCTGCTCGAAGGCCCGCAAGATCGGGATCAGCTTCTTCTCTCCAGCGGTCCCACGAACGATCGACCGATACACCTTCTCAGCTGCATCAGCCTCCAACTGGCCGAGTAACAGCATCTGCGGGAATGCGTCGTCCTTGCACGTGACGCATTCATCGAGCCACCTACGCACGATGCCTAGTACCTGTGGGAATAGCCAGGGCTTCTCGGCACCCTCCGGATCGCGCAGGTAGTTGTCGAGGGTACGCCGGGCGATCCTGAACGCGACCTCCTGCATCCGCCGATCACGAAGCTCGCCGAGGTCATGTACGACCTTCTCACCGGCGATAGGGTCGACCTCAACGAGGGTCGGGACGTCCTGAGTTGAGAGGATCTTTCGCGAGTCGGCCCCGTACTCGGCGCGGAGCTGCTCGGCCGGCAACTCGTAGCGGTAGCCACTTACCCGCGGGAAGGTGATCTCCAGACCGATTCGATCATCGATTGCCCGTACTCGGTGCACAGGTTTCGGAGGTTTCTCCTTTCCGGTACCGCTGGCGGGGATGAAGCTGAACGGCACGCCGTAGACCTCGGCATATTCGGGTTCGAAAAATCCGCGTTCGTCGGCCAGGTAACTCGCTCGCCTGAGACCCCGGCCGACGACCTGCTCGCAAAGAAGTTGGGTACCAAAGGCTCGCACGCCAAGAATGTGTGTAACGGTGCTGGCGTCCCAACCCTCAGTCAGCATTGAAACCGAGACCACGCACCGCACGTGTGCGCCGAGTTTGTCCGGCTTGCCCACTGTGTTCATCACCTCGCGGAGAAGGTCCTCGTCCGTTAGGTCCTCGGGGTCTCGTCCCGTGCGCTGGCGGAACTCATCCTTGAAGAGCCTGATTTCGCCGGCCGCCATCTTCTTGAAGCCGTCATCCATCGAGTTACCCGATTCGAGCTGTGCCGAGTCGATGAGCAGGGCGTTCGGCCTTGCCGTCCAGACGCCATGATCTACGTTGCTAAATAAGGCGAGGTTGCCTGGTACTTGAACCGTCTTTCCGCCAGGGAGGGTCTTCTCCCAACCGGCGACCCAGTCAAAGATCAACTTGGACACGTTGGTGTTGTTGCAGACGACGATAAATACTGGCGGGGTCTCGAAGCCTTCCTCGTCCCACCTCTTGTACGTCTTCTCATAATCTCCGTAAAGAGACTGCAAGGCGCCTTCAAGAGCCTTCGGTAGCCGAGGCTCGACTTGCTCTGTCGATGCGGTGCGACCTTTACGGGGCAGCTCCTGCCGAATACTCCTCCATAGATCTCGATAGGTCGGCAAAGCTGCTGTCATCTGGTTGTCGCCGACAGGCACCCTAGGTACCTTGACGATGCCCGACTCAATTGCATCAATCAGCGAGAAATCCGAAACCACCCACGGAAACATCGTGCCCTCGGGATAACCCGAGCCCCTGAGAAAGAAGGGAGTCGCCGACAGATCGTAGACCGCCTTGACTCCAATTTTGGACGCAACGGCCCCTAGTCCAGATATCCAGACACGTGCCGCCTCAGCGTTTGCCGCGGCCTCTGCTCTCTCCTCTGTCGAGAGCTTTCCCTCTTCCTCACCGACCTTCTGGTTGTAGCAATGGTGAGCCTCGTCGTTGATCACAACGATGTTCTTCTTGGTGCCCAATTCCCGGCATACCCGGCGGACCATCTCGTCGGGCTGTTCCTTAAAAGCATCAGAATCTCCCCCCGGGCCGACCAGCACCTTCTTTGTGAGCGATGCCGCTTGCACTGTCTCTCTCCGGAGGAAGCTGTGGAAGTTGGTGATCAGAATCCGAGCTTGCTGTAATTGCTGGAGCTGGTCAGGCGTGACGAGATCACGCTCGACGTAATAGTTGGCAGGGTCGTTTGGAAGCAGAACGCGCAGGCGATCTCTGATTGTGATGCCGGGAGTGACGATCAAGAATGTGTCAGTGAAACGCCGATCCTGCGGGTTGGCGAGTTTGTTGAGGGCCTGCCAGGCGATCAGCATCCCCATCACTACGGTCTTCCCTGAGCCGGTTGCCATTTTGAAGGCCAACCGATCGAGGCCTGGATTAGCCACGTCGTTCTCGCGCGTCAGGGTGTTCTGAATCCAGGCATCGCCGTGTCGGTTAGCCACTTCGGTGAGGAAGATCGCCGTCTCCAACGCCTCGACCTGGCAAAAGAAGAGTCTTCGTTCCCTGCTGGGCTCGATCCAGTAATCGAGCAGCCCACGCGTCGTTGCGGTAACCCCCATGTAGTCACCCTGCCGCCAGATCGAAACCCTTTCGCGGACCCGGTTGATGAAGTCGTTCTCCTGGATCCGCTCCCCAAGCCAGTCGCCTAGGGTGATCTGATCGGCCGACTTCCTTTTCGGCGGCGGGATTGGGACGAAATAGGAGCTCCGCCGGCGTGAGACTGCAATTTTGTCTGTGATGCCGTCGTCTCCGAAGACAAAGTGGCGGTTCGGCTCGGCAAACGGCGAGTTAATGACTGGGTTCTCGATCGCTACGTCCGGCACCGGTGGAGAATAGCGCCCCCGGCGCGCGTTGAGCGCTCCGTTGGTGGCGTGGACAAGGGGCGGAGTGTATTGGGACGCTTCATCGATGAGGCCCTTCCAGCGACGTTCGATCACAGGCACAGGCTTAGCGAAGCGGTCGACCAACTCCGTGCCCATACACCCTACGCCTCAGCCAGAACTAACGTGCGTCCCCTGACATGATTAGCAACAGTCCGCCAAGAATGGGAGTTCGCAAGAGCTACATCCGGCTCCTCACTTACAGGGGCTCAGCTTGGGCCGCGGCTTATCGCCGGGCGAGTCCGTCCGTGTTTCAACCTTCTTGTCACGCGTACCTTGAGGCATGCGCGATGCAATGCTGCCGGACGAATTCGACCCAACCCTGATACCAATACCAGGCACCCGCAACTGATACTCCCCACCCTCTGGCTGGATCCTTGGCATCCTCGGACTGCCACAGTTCCGTGTGCCAGTGCATTGAAAAGCCATGGTGGCCCTCAGACTTCATTAGCGTCACGATCTGGCTTGGAAGGAATTTAGGACGCTCGACTTCCTTGAAGACCAGGGAATTGATCTGCTCCACGATCTCGGATTCGGCCTTAACAAACTCAATCACTTCATCGGCCTGCCGGCGCTTGCCCACCAGTCGTGGTACGAACAGCATCGAATATGCGAAGCGGTCGCTGTTGAGATCCTCGGTGGTAAGTGTGCTATCGAATTGCGCAATATACGACCGAACGTTGCTCGGTAGATCTGCTTCTGTCGGGCTGGCGAACTGCTCCCGCGACAGCCTCTGGAGCTGAAGACTGTACGTGATGTGCTGATCAAGGCCATATCGATGTCCAGCGAACTCCTTGATGTAGCGGTTGTAATTGAGCAGGCAAGCTTGGTAGCGAGCGCTCACGTACTGGTCGAGGGCCGGGCTAATGTGATGAACAATCTCGTCTCGCAAGCCGATCAGGAACTCCAGGTTCTTCTTGGTCGGAGGATCGAGCGGACATTCGCGACTATTGAGACAGTCTGACAAGCTCCAATAGCGGAAGGCACCCTGAGCAGTTCGATCGTAGTAGTGTCGTGTCCCTCTCCTCTCGAAGTACCTGTACTCCACCCTTGACTTCCGATAGTGGGCGTGGAGCAGATACGTCCAGGCGATGTTCATCAGGACAAGGAACGTCTCCGACTTGAAACGAACCAACGGGTTGTTGAATACCTGGACCCCGGTCAAGGCAGCCGCCTGCGACTGCACAACCAGCTGGCTCGCGACCGAATAGACAGTCCTCGGCACGGCGGAACCGAGAATAACCGTTGCGTCGGAACTGTGATACAAGCGGCCAGCCGGGTTATGGACCCGCTGCTCCATCGCTTGAGCTTGTAAACGACCCTATTCAGCGCCCCACAATCTGGCTAGGGTTTCGGCCAGCGGTGGCGCCCCCTGACGACGACAAGACTTTAGATCTTGCTAAACTTCGCCAAAGGGCGCAGTATGCAAGTGATGGCGGGGCGAACGTCATCCATGTGGCAGGGCAGATCGTCGCCAGGGCGATGTCACTTCGCAATGGCGACCTTCCAGCTCGCGAATGGATGTTCGGGCTCGATGGAGGAAGTTATGGTCGGGTGCTCGGAGCGATCCAATCGCTGAACAGTTTGCTCGATTGGGGTTGGGACGCCGATTTACAGTTAGTTCCAGTGGCATCGAAATGCGGCTTGCGGGCGCTAGTCGTTCACGACAGTGTTCGAAAGGCACACCTGACTGTGCTGGGTCACGTTGATGGCAATACGTTTTGGATCGCGACCGGTTATCGCACGCGACCAGACGGCCTCACTCATGAGCAAATCGCCGAGGCGGACAACATAGCCGCGGAATGGATGGCAGGTTAGGAGATAGCAATGGCAAACAAGGCACGTAACCCAATGTTGTATGCGGATGCTCAGCGCGCGTTTGAGGAATCGGCACTTGTCGGCCAGGCTGCGAACGTCGTCCAAGGTTCCCTGCGGACGTCCGGTATTAAGCAGAAGGACATCGGAACGAGGCTGGCTGTAACCAGCGGACGAGTTAGTCAAATGATTTCGAACCCAGGCAACATGACCTTGAAGTCGCTTGCGTCACTCTGCTGGGCACTCGGCGTGCGTATTGAGCTACGGCCGCAGCCGATGAGCAGCGAATTGGCTCATGGCCCCGCTGAGGTCATCCAACTGCCACCGATGCAGGGCAGGACTTGGGAGTTTTCTACGAACGTCAAACCTTTTGGAAGGAAGGCATCGGGCTTCGATCCAGAGTTTGCTGTTACCGAGAGCGGCAACCTCGAAAGCTTCGGCTAGTGGCTACTCGATCGGCCGATCCACCAAGGCAGGCGTCTCCTCGGGCCCGCCCAAAATCCGCTCGCCCTGTGCCTCCATTCGACGCTGGTGCAGTCGGGAGGGTGGGAGGCCGCGTCCAGATCGAAACTTTGGAGTTGGTTCGGGCCGCCTTCTCCCGCGCCGACACGGATCCACTTGTAAGCGACCCCGGGACTCTCACTCCCGATAAGAGTGGGCTCAGCATCGACTGGCAGCTCTCCGAGGACTCCAAGAGGCTTGGATGTGTTATCACGTTCGGCACAGCCTTCGAAGGTCAGGTGCCCTATGAAGTGGTTGCCAGCTTCAGGTTGATCTATACAATTCCGGATGACGGACCACCACCATCTGAGAGCGACATTGAGAACTTTGTGCACTGGAACGCTGTCGGTAATGCGTGGCCATATTGGCGCGAATATCTGTCGAGCACGGTGAATAGGGCTGGGCTGCGGCGGTTTGTCGCCCCGGTGCTTCGGGTGCCTCTTCCCGGGATGACTGAACCCGGGTAGACCATCAGCGCCGATGGGCCAGGTCGGTTAGATTCCTTGCTTCGTGCGTCGGCGACGGTGCCCGTCCCAGTAGACGCGGCCATCCACTATCCAGAAATGGCAGCCAGTCGGTTTGTCCATCCAGACCGACGGCGTGATCGATGGCAGTCCGGATCGGACGTTAAGGCGCCAGTGCGGTCGGTGCGTTCGCTGCAAGGACACCTGGACACGATGAGGGCGATCGCAGGGGCAATCGAACACGGCCCATTTCGGCAAACCTACGTCCCCGACGATGGCCATCTCTCCCTTCGACAGGTGTTCCGGCACAGAGGCCATCGTGGCGTAGTAGCTGACGGTCGGGTACCTGAGTGGAGCTTTCGCACGGGCGGCCTGCGCGTCCGCGTGGCGCTGGCGGCCAAAGAGCCGTTCTAGCCAGGCCATGTCATGTCGAGGAAGTCCGGCTGGTCGCCCAATCCCCAGTACGAAGGGTCGCCACAGTAGTGATCCCACTGGGGATTTATCGTGTTGCGGCTGGCGGCCCGCGCGAGGACGCGGATGCGCAACTCGCTGGAAACCTTTTCCTCGCCGAGGACGAACAGGCGATCCAGCAGCTCGCTCACGGCGAAGCCCGAAGTCAAAGTGGTGTAGCTGACGACCGACGGATCCTCGACCTGCTGTCGCGGAATGTATCCCTCACGCACCAGACTCTCGCGCTCGGCAGGCGGCAACTGCTCCCAGCGCATCCTGTGAGGATCCACCTCGTTGCGGCACATAAGGCACGCGGTGGTCGGCATCACGGTGGTGATCCTGCACATCACCTCGCGTACGCGTTCCTGCTCGTCGGTGTCAATGACCACCCCCATGTCGATCACCGGCACCAGGTAGTAGTAAGCGAGCTTGGAGAGGATGCCACGGCCCCAGTGGTCGTCGGTGCAGCCGAAGACCACATCACAGCTCCGAAGCGCCTGTGCCGTCTCCCGGGTTGTGATCCTGTCCTCGATGGGGACGATCTCGGCGCCCAAGCCGATCCCTCTCCCCTCTCGGTCCAGCACCGTGACCTTCTTCTCGCCGGCGTCTGCGATCGCCGAACCGTGGATCCGAGTCACGTTGGCCTTGGACACCACGTCGTCATCGACCAGCACCACGTGGCCGACGCCCAGCCGCACGAGCTGCTCGAAGGTCGGCGACCCGGTGCCGCCAGCGCCGACCACCCCGACTCGGAGGCTCCGCAGCACGCGCTGGCCCTCCGGCCCGAAAGCGCGCACCTGACGATCGAAGATGACGGGGTCGAACGAGTAGTTTGCAGTCGCCGAAGGGATGATGCGTAGCTGCCGGCCGACCACGCGCAGCTTCTCGGCAGAGATCGGCGGCCGGCTTGGGTCGAGGTAGATGCGGGCGCTGAACGTCGGCTCCGCCGTGGTCCCCCCGATGATCACGGCCCCGAAATTTGGTCGGCCGGTACGGATCAGCGCCAGGCGGCGCAGCTGGGCTTCGACGCCGTCGTCGTCCTGAGAGGGGCCGGCACCACCACCGGGGTGGTAGTGGAAGAAGACTGGCACCGTACTCTCCCTCGCAGCCTTGGTGAACCCCGGCACAAAGCCGCCGGAGGCGATCTTCAGCCGGTGCCGGCTTCGCTCGACATAATGCCTTTCCGGCACCCAGTCGATCTCGCGGATCAAAAGGGTGACGGCATCATCCGAGAGGGCGATTCCCGCCTGACACATAGCGGCCGTCTCGACCGCATCGTCGAGACAGCCGAGCAATTCCCCGAACGCATCCTCGGTCACCGCGACGGCGGCATAGATGTCACCGGCGCTCTTGCCGCTCGTGTCCACGCTCATGCGGCCCGGACCGCCTTCGCGAGGTCCGAGCGGACGAGGGTTACATAGCTCTCCAGGCCGCTGCGGCCCGCCTGCCAGCGGACGGCACCGAAGTGACGGGAGAAGCGCTGCCACGAACGTCCACCGATCTGCTCGGTGACGTTCGCACCGGCCGGGTCAGCACCGGTCGCGAACCGCACCCACGGACAGCACCACCACATGTCGGGCGCACTTTCGGGGAAGCCCCCCGGAAGAAGGATCAGCAAGTCGGTCTGGCTGATCTGGTAGCCGGGCGGGAGCGGGAAGTCCAGGATTACGACGGCAAGGAAGCCGCCGTGCTGGAAGGTCTTGTAGCGATAGTCCTTGCGCTTCAGGAACTCCTCGTCCACCTGCAGGAGCTCCACGATCTACGCCCCCGGCGTGACGTGCGTCGGAGAGGTGAAGAAGCTCGTCACGCCCTCCTCGCGAAGGATGACTACGTCGGTGATGGCAATGAGCTTGTCCTCGCCACCCCGAATTTCCTCGTACAGATCCCGGTCATCTCCGATGGGCGGGTTCGGAAGCTGGCGCAGCTGTTGGCCCGAGATGGTCGGAGTGGTCACCTTGAAGTCGTTTCGGTCGATGTGCAACTTGAAGCGGTCGCGTTCTTGGCCGGCCTCGCCGTTGTGCTCTTCTGTCGTCTGGGTCATGGGGTACCTCCTGATGTGGTTGGGGTGCGTTGGCTGGGAGCATGTGAAGTTTAATTAGAATTAAGCTTCTGCGCAAGGCCCCCAGGGGCCAGGCGTGCGGGTTTGCGCGCCAGGATGCTCAAACTGCTGTCTTATGCCGAGGTCGCCGTTATGCCGAGCGGGGACCCAGCGGACCGCCTGACGAACTCGTGACGGAAGTCTGACCTCGGCATAACCTTCGGCGGCCGAGAGCACGCCATTCTCCGGCCTGCATGGGACGGCACACTTGGCCGCGGGAAGTCAGCGGGCCGCTGGCGCGCTACGAGAAGCGATTCAGCGCGGCTCTGCGTCGCCAGGGCTACCAGGCCGGTGCCGTCACCAACCAGGTCCAGTTGGTCGCCCACCTGAGCCGCTGGCTGGAGCGCCGGCGCCTGAGCGAAGCCGAGTTGACCGGTAACCTCGTGGACCTTTACGTGGCCGACCGCAAGACTGAGCGGCAGCGGCTGCACTGCTCAGCCAAGGCGCTGGAGCCATTGTTGGCCTTCCTTCGTGGCCTTGACAGGCTGCCAGCGGAGGCCGAGACGGGGCTCACCAGCCCCTTGGAGCGGCTGCTGGGCGAATACGCGGGCTATCTGCGTGACGACCGCGGTCTGGCCCCGCTCACGATCCGGGGGTACCTCATCGAAGTGCGGCCGTTTCTGGCCCAGCGAGTGGAGAGGCGCGGCCCCGGCCTGGCCACGTTGACTGTGGGCGACGTGACCAGATTCGTCAGCACCGAGGCGAAACGACGCGGTAGGGGCTCGTTCCTGCACATGGTCACCGCCCTGCGATCAGTGCTCCGCTGGCTTCACGTAGACGGCCGGGTGGCCGAGTCGTTGGTCGAGGCTGTCCCGGTCATCCCGTCATACCGGCTGAGCAGCTTGCCCAAGGGCCTCGATCAGGATGACGTTGACCGGCTGCTCGCGAGCTGCGACCTCGACACTGTGACCGGTCGGCGGGACTTTGCCCTCCTGAAGCTCCTGGTCCGCTTGGGACTCCGGGCTGGCGAGGTGGCCGCTCTCAAACTCGATGACATCGACTGGGGGCGAGGCCAAATCGCCGTCACTGGCAAGTCCCGGAGACGCGAATGGCTGCCCCTGCCCGAGGACTGCGGACGCGCGCTGGCGGAATATCTCGTGCGGGGACGGCCTCGGCGCGCTCTTGAGCGCTCGGTCTTCATCCGTGTCATTCCACCCCACCACGGCCTCAGCGTTCGAGGCGTGGCCATGGCCGTTCTGGCTGCCGGTCGCAGAGCCGGCTTCGCACATGACCTGAGACCACATCGGCTCCGCCACACGGCGGCCACCCTAATGCTCCGAAACGGTGCTGGTCTGCGCGAGATCGGGCAGGTGCTCCGCCACCGCTCGCTCATGACAACGGCCATTTACGCCAAGGTGGACCGCCAGGCGCTACGCCAGCTCGCCATCAGATGGCCCGCGGGGCCGGCGTGAACACCCCCCTGCGAGGGTGGCTGGCGGACTACTTGAGCGTGCGGCGAACGCTCGGATTCAAGCTGCACGGCTACGACGCTCAGCTCGTCCGGTTCATCTCCTACCTGGAGGAGATCGGAGTCAAGAAGATCACCATCGAGGATGCGGTGACCTGGGCCGGACAGCCGGTCGGCGTCCACCCCTCCAGCTGGTCGCGCAGACTCTCGATGGTTCGGGGCTTCGCCATCTACGTCAAGACCCTGGACCCAGCAACCGAGATTCCACCCGCGGACCTGCTCGCCGCCCGGCCGCCGCGGGCAACTCCTTACTTGTACTCGGACACTGACATTGCCGCTCTCCTTGACGCTGGCAACGGTCTTGGCACTCCCTTTCAGGCAGCCACAACATCGACGGTGGTCGCTCTGCTGGCCGCCACCGGGATGCGCGTGGGCGAGGCAATCAGGCTCGACCGGAGCGATGTCGATTGGCCAACCGAGTCACTGACCGTGCGTGAGGCCAAGTTCGGCAAGTCCCGAGAGCTGCCCCTGCATCCCACTACCGCCAAGGCTCTGCGCGCCTACCTCGACCGCTCCGACCGGCCTCGGCGGACACGCAACGACGCGGCCATCTTCGTCACCTTCGCGGGAGCCAGGATCAAGTMCGTGACCATCCTCGACGCCTTCCACGAGATGGTCAAAGGCGCCGGTCTTCAACCTCGCTCTGCCTCCTGCCGGCCCCGGCTCCATGACCTCCGACACACCTTCGCGGTCCGGACCATGATCGACTTCTACCGAGCTGGCGGCAATGTGCAGGCTCGCCTACCTCTGCTCTCGACCTATCTCGGACACCTGGATCCGAGTACCACCTACTGGTACCTGTCGGCAGCGCCCGAACTCATGAGCCTGGCCGGCGACCTCCTTCAGCGCCATCTGGGAGAGAACGCATGAGCGCCTTGGC
>JRHI01001411.1_pt1 | contig 20274 bp, 17 predicted proteins | sample 215371 | NCBI WGS metagenome assembly JRHI01 (sample SAMN02929681, study PRJNA255918) | sediment metagenome | biome: cave system; feature: Ice Cave; material: Sediment; isolation source: sediment from deep within a dark volcanic ice cave with no known source of... ...
GGGGCAGGGCGCGCCAGTAGCCGATCGGGGCAGGGCGCGCCATGATCAGACCCCTCACGACCAGGGGTGAGATCCATGCTCAAGGATTTCTACGTTGCCTTTGCGACCGTCTGTTTCACGTTGCTCGGTCTCTGGTTCATCGTGGTACAAACCCGCCACCAAGAATGGCGACGCAGCGCCATCCATCGCCGACGGGCGTACGCCGTGTCGTTGCACTTTGCTCTGCCGGGCGTGATGGGCCTCATGTCACTCGTCGATCCGAACAGCAAGGCGCTGTGGCGTGCGGCGTTCGCGACGGTTGCGATCGGCGGCGTGATCGTGCTCCTCGCCGTCCGCGGCCCTGCGCCCGGCCCGCTCGGCATTGCCGCCTATGCGGCGGCAACGGTCGCGTACGGGCTCGTGGCTGTGATCGCACTCGCGCCGAGCCTCGTCGACGACCTGGGTGTCACGGTGTCGGCCGCGCGCGTCGAGGCCGTCGTGCTGACATTCCTCGTGTTCCTCGGGGCCAACGTCGCCTGGCTCCTGCTCTTCGACGACGCCCCGTAGGCCCGACCGTCAGTCGTCGGATCCGGTCCGCTCGCGAGCCCGATCGTGCGCCCTCGCCGTCGCCTCGTCGATCGTGTCCTTGCCCACCGACACCAGCCGCTTCTGCGGTTCCTGAGCGCGGTTGGACTCGGTTGACTGATCAGCTTTCGACGTGCGCTGGGGGCTCCGACTCTTGGCCATGCACACAAGCTACCGCGACACGCTCCGTACCGGACATTTCGGACAGCCGCTCCGGCGCCCCGCCGACGACGTCGACGCGACGCCGACCTGGTTTGCGGACTGCTCAAGTCTGCTTCCAAGCGCGCCGAGTCCGTATCAACAGTCGAAGGCGTCGCCTGATCACACCCGGCGCTCCACTCGCCTCGTCGACCTCCGCCGAATGGAGCATCTGATGCAACGCCTCACCCGAGTCTTGCTCGTCGTCGCGGTCTTCGCGCTGCTTGCCGCCGCATGCGGTGGAAGCAGCCAGAGCGCGAGCAGCAGCCACGCGAGCACCAGCTCCAAACCGGTCAACCAGTGGACTGCGGGCATCTGCACGGACGTTGCGGCATGGGCCAAGACCCTGCAGGAAGCCGGCGCCACTGCGAGCTCCGCGATCACCACGACGGCCGGTGACATCACCGCGCCGAAGCAGGCATTGGTGAAAGTCCTCGACGACTCGGTGAGCGCGACCGACAAGCTCATCAGTCAGCTCGCGGCGAACGGCGCGCCCGACGTGCCCAACGGTCAGAAGATCCAGACCCAGGTCCTGGGCGCGTTCCGCGACGGACGCCAAGTGTTCGCCGACGCGCTCACCAAGGCCCAAGCGCTGTCGACGAGCGACTCCACCGCCTTCGTGGACGCCGCGAAGCAGGTGAGCACCTCGATCTCGAGCGGCTTCGACACCGTGGGCAAGGTGTTCAACAACGCGGGCAAGCTCGACACCGGCGGGACAATCGACCGTGCGGGCAAGACCGAGCCGGCCTGTAAAGCGATCAACGGCTGAGCCGGAACGTCAGGTCTCGACGAACGGGACGACCGCGTCGCGGACGACGGCGACGCGACACGTCATCGGATCCGCTCGAGGCGAGCGACAAACGCCGGCCCGTAGTCCCACACGAGATGGTCACCGTCGAGACAGCGCGTGACCTCGACGCCCGGCAGGCCGACGGGCCGCAGTACGTGCACGTCGCCTTCGAACGTGCACACGACCGAGAGCCGCTGTCCGTTCGCCGCGGCCACATCATTCACTCCCCGCTCGACGGTGCCGTCGGCGCGCATGTCGTGGACCACGCCCGACGACGTGATGCAGATGCGATCGCCGCATTGCTCGATGCGCTCCACGTGATCGGCGATCGGATCCGGATCGGGAGCCTCACCGTTCTTCCACTGGACCGACACGACGCGCCAGAGCCCCCGCAGATCGGGCGCGTCCGCCGCCAGCATCTCGGTGCATCCCGCGAGGAGCGGTGGCGGCATCTGGTCGCCGTAGCCACCCGGCGGCGTATGCGCGACCGGGATCTCGTCTGCCCGCATGCCACGAAACCTAAGTAGTGACAGAGCCTCTGTCAATAGTTTAGGGTGGCGGTGTGCGGCTGCAAGCACTGCTCAGGCGATGCGTGACGATGGGGTGGACGTGACGGCCACCTCGACGGAAGTCGACGGCAGGCGGCTCCGCCGCGAGCAGAATCGCGAAGCGGTGCTCGACGCACTCGTGGACCTCTTCCGTGAGGGCGTGTACCAGCCGAGCTCCAACGAGATCGCCGAACGCGCCGGCCTGTCGCCGCGCTCGTTGTTCCGGTACTTCGACGACGTCGACGATCTCGTCCGTGCCGCCATCGAGGGCCAGCTCGTGGAGGCCCGGCCGCTGCTCGACTGCGGGGTCGGACCCGACGCGCCGACGGCGACGAAGATCGAACGCCTCGTCGAGGCGCGCATGACGCTGTTCGAAACGATCGCCCCCGCGGCACGGGCCGCGCGCGTCTGCGCGCACCGGCATCCTTCGGTCGCCGCGCAGCTCCACGACGGCCGCTCGTACCTGCGCCGGCAGCTTCGTCGCCTGTTCGCCCCCGAGATGCAAGGGGAACGTGCCGGTGTGCTCCCTGTCATCGACGCGCTGTGCTCATTCGAGACTCACCAGCTGCTGCGCGTCGACCAAAACCTTTCGCGGTCGAAGACGTCGTCGGCGCTCGTCGGCGCGCTCAAGACGCTGCTCGCTCCCCTTGGAGGTTCCACGTGAGGGTGCTGCACGACGTTCTCTCGGCCGGCACGTGATCCCCCAACGCGGCAGTGTACGGCGACAGGTGCGCATCGCCTGCCCGCCTGCCGATGTGTGGGCAATGATCGGCGACCCGGCGCGCATCCAGACCTGGTTCCCCGGCATCGAATCGTCCACCATCGACGGCGCGACGCGCGTCATCGTCACCGGCAGCGGGTTGCCCATACCGGAGGAGATCGTGACCAACGATCCCCTGCAGCGGCGGTTCCAGTACCGCATCACCGCGCCGATCGTCCGCGAGCATCTGTCGACGCTCGACGTCCTCGATCTGGGCGACGGCACGAGCCTCGTCGTCTACAGCGCCGACGCCAACCCCTCGACCATGGCCCTCGTCATCGCGGGCCCCGCGGGCAACGCGCTCGAACACCTCCGCACGATCATGGAAGGAGGCGGGTGATGGGCCGCAAGATCCTCCTCGTCACGACGGATCAGCAGCGCTACGACACGCTCGGCTGCAACGGCAACGAGCTCGCCCGAACACCGGTCGTCGACCGGCTCGCCGCGAGTGGGATCCGTTACGAGCGGGCTGTCGCACAGTCGGTCGTGTGCATGCCGTCGCGCTCCACCATCCTGACTGGGCAGCACCCGACCACCCACGGCGTGTGGATGAACGGCGTGCCACTCCCGGTCGCCGCCCCGTCGGTCGCGCGTCTCCTCCACGACGCCGGGTATCGCACCGCGCTGGTCGGCAAGGCCCACTTCGAGCCGTTCCTCGACCCCTTCATGCGGTTCACCGAGAATGCACTCGCCCGCACCGGCGCCACGCCGCCCGGCGGCACGCACCGCGGGTTCGAGCACCTCGAGTTCGCCACCCACGGCGCCATGGGACAGCTGCACTACGCCCGCTGGTTGCAGGCCGAGCACCCTGAAGCGGCCGGAATGTTCTACGCGCCGATCGACGCCGATCTCCAGGTCAATGCAGCGGGTGGGGCCGATACCGGTGCGCCGCAGGTGCACGTCAACCCGGTCCCGCGCGAGTGGTACCACACCGATTGGGTGGCCGACCGCACCGTTGCGTGGCTCGACTCGCTCGACGCGGGCGACGACTGGTTCTGCTGGATGAGCTTCCCCGACCCTCACCACCCGTGGGACCCGCCCCAATCCGAGCTCGGTCGCGTCGACTGGCGCGAGGTGCCACTCCCCGCCGGTTATCCCGAGTCGGCGACCGAACGTGAAGCGATCCTCGAGACGAAGCCCCGTCACTGGCGGCTCTGGTACGACGGCACCCTGATCTCCAACTACGAAGTGCCCCCGCGATGGGTGCCGGCCACGCTGACCCCCGACCAGGTGCGTGAGGTGAACGCCCGCAACGCGGTCGAGTGTGAGTTGATCGACGAGGCCCTGGAACGCGTGCTCGGTGCGATCGCGGCCCGTGGCTGGGACGACGACGTCGACATCTTCTTCACCACCGACCACGGCGAGCTGCAAGGCGACTTCGGCCTGCTGTTCAAGGGCCCGTACCACGTCGACGCACTGATGCGGCTCCCGCTGGTCTGGCGTCCGGCACCCAACGCGCACATGGCCTCCGGTGTCGTCCCCACACCGGTCGGGCTCGTCGACCTCGCGCCCACCTTCTGCGCGATCGCCGGGATCGACGCGCCCGAGTGGATGCAAGGTGGCCGGCTCCCGGTCGACGACACCGGCGGACCCGAGCGCGTCCTCACGGAATGGGACAGCGAGCTGTTCGGCATCGACGTCCACCTGCGCACGATCACCCGCGACCGCTGGGTCTGCACCGCATACCGGCCCGGAACGGTGCACGACGGCACCGAAGGTGAGCTCTACGACCTCGACGACGACCCGCTCCAGCGCCACAACCGCTGGGACGACCCGTCGCAACGCTCGCTACGCGACGACCTGCTCGCCGACCTGTGGGACAACCAACCGACCCCGCACCAGCCCGCGCTCCAGCTCGAGGCGCCGGTGTGACCTGGCGTTACGAGGACGGCGGCCCCCGCCGCCGGCAGACGGCGCCCGGCGGACTCGGCATCCGGCCCGGCGACACGCTCGAGACGACTACCCGTACGGCGCCCGCGATCACGATGGTCGTCGGACGCGACGAGGGCGAGCTGTTCCTGCTCCGCCACACCGCGGGGGACGGCGCGATCGCCATCGTCGAGCGCATCGACGGGCGCACGCTCGAGCCTCTGGCCCAGTCGCCCGAGCTCGCCGCGGGACCGGTCTGGCCCGGCGGTCTCGGCGCCCACGACAACGGGTCGATCTACGTCGTGTTCGGTAACCACGCGCACCGCCTCGACGCCGACCTGCGCGTGGTCGCGTCGCGGACACTTCCCCGTGACCGCCCGTACAACAGCTTCGTCACACTTCCCGACGGTCACCTCGTCACCAAGGACTTCGGCGGCTCCCGTCCCGGCGTGACCGTCGCGCCCGATCAACGCGTGCCGTGCGAGCTCGTCGTGCTCGAACCCGACGGCCTCGAGATCGTCGACCGCCTGGTCCTTCCCGAACCGTCGATCGCGCGACTCTCGGCCGACGGCAACGACGTGTACGTCGTCGGCGACACCAGCCTGCTGCGGGTTCGGTGGAACGGCGCGAGGCTGACACTCGACGACGCGTTTACGGCGCGTTACCGGACCCTCGACGGCCAGACCTACGGCTGGGACTGCGTCATCGCGGCAGGCGCGGCGTGGTTCCTCGACGACGGCGACGGCACCGAGCGCTACACCGGCACGTTGCGGGGCTACGGCATCTCGAGCGCGCCGCTCCACCTCGTGCGCGTCGACCTGGCCACTGCCGACGTGGCGAAGGTCGAGATCTGCGGGTTGCCGGGCGGGCTGGTCGCGAATCCCCCGGTCGTCGACGATCGCCGGCGGGTCGTCGTCGGTTACGACAGCGGCAACGGGGTCGTCGCCGCGTTCGACCTCGACACCCTCGCCCCGCGCTGGCGCCGCGACCAAGATCACGCGAGCCACCTGCTGCTCTACGCCGACACCGGTGAGCTCGTCACCGGTGACCACACCGACGTCGTCGTCCTCGACATCTCGACCGGCCACGAGTTGGCCCGCGCCGACAGCGGCGGCGGTGTGCAGTCGGTGCTGTTCCCGGCGCCCGGCTTCGGGCGCGACTTCTACGTCTGCTCGTTCCTCACCGTGACGCGCGTGACGGTGACCGCCTGAGCCGAGGCTTCGGGTGAACATCGCGGCCGGCGATGTCTTAGGGTTCGGCCGGTGAGCGCCTTCGCCGGCTGGCCACCCGAGGCACTCGAGTTCTACGAGGGGCTCGAGGCCGATAACTCGAGGGCGTACTGGCAGGCGCATCGCGACACCTACGAGCGGGCGGTGAAGGCGCCGTTCCTTGCGCTCAGCCAGGAGGTGGAGCGCGAGTTCGGGCCCCTGCACCTGTTCCGTCCCTACCGCGACGTGCGGTTCTCTCGGGACAAGAGCCCCTACAAGACCGCGGCTGCCGCGGTCACCGAGGCTCCGGGCGGCGCCGCGTACTACGTGCAGATCTCGGCCGAGGGTCTGCTCGTCGCGTCGGGTTACTACATGCTCGCATCTGATCAGCTCGAGCGCTGGCGGCAGGCCGTCGCCGCGACGCGCACCGGCGGGGCACTCGCACGCGAGGTCGAGCGCGTGCGGGCACAGCGATACGAGATCGGAGCACACGAGTCACTCAAGTCCGCTCCTCGCGGGTACCCCAAGGAGCATCCGCGCATCGATCTGCTCCGCACCAAAGGGCTCACCGTCGGCCGCTCGTTCACACCCGCGCGCTGGTTCCACACGAAAGCAGCGCTCAACCGGATCCTGACGGTCTGGCGCGAGGCAGCCGCGGTCAACCGGTGGCTCGACCGCAACGTAGGGCCGAGCAACATTGCACCGCCCGAGCCCGGCTGAGACGCCGAACGGCTACGCGTCGTGCTGTTGGTACTTGTCACCTGCCGGTGACTCTGTACCCGCGCGTCCCCAGCCCTCTGCCCGCCATGACCAGCCCAGCGCGACACGCTTGGAGACGACCTCGGACCGACACGACTCGCACAATCTCATCGTCGTCACGTGGACCGTCTTGCCGGTCTCACGGTTGAGGAGCGAGCTGGTGGTCGGGACCAGCGTCGTCGTCGCTTTCGCCTCGCAGAGGACACATACGGGAGGTAACAGAACCGAATAGGAAGCCCTACTACCAGCGCGCATGCGACAAGTGTAGACGATGTGAGGGTCGGCCGCTGCCACGATGGGGCCGGAAGGGTGCGCGACCGCGCCGAGAACGCGTTGAAGGTCCGCGATGGCGTGACCTCTCCGAGACGCTGCATGCGCCCTCTGGACCGATCCGACAGGTCGAGGAGTGCGAATGATCTTGACCGGTCAACGAGTCCGGCGAACAGCGAGGGGAACCACTGATGGGCGCAAACGCACGCCTGGTCGAGCAGGCGTACAGCGCGTTCGGTCGAGGCGACATTCCCGGACTGCTCGCGCTGATCGACGACGATGTGGAATGGACGTCACCCAAGACGCTCCCGCAGGGCGGCGAGTCCCACGGTAACGCGGAGGTCCTCCAGTTCTTCGAGCGTGTCGGCGGCGCTTGGGATCCGCTCGAGCTCGATGTCGAGAGCGTCGGTGAGCTCGACGCGCCTCTCGACTGAACCGTAGCGCCGCAGGCGGACGGCACGGGCAGGAAAGCGGCAACAAGGCCGATTGCGGGCCAATGGGCGGTTGCGGTTGCGTGCAGGTCGCGGGGGTGTTCGGCTTGCGCGTTGGGCGGTCCTTTGTCCCGGGCCGGGCCGCCTGCGCCATCCAATCTGTCCGGGTAGGGGGCACAGATGTATCTCTTCAGCCGCAGTACTCGGCTGGCCGGTGGGAACACGACCGAAGCAATGGCGTGGGCCGTCGGCATCACCGAGCAGGTCAACAAAGTCACGGAGCTGGGCGTCTCGCTGTACTCGTCGGTCTATTCGCCGGCGTCGGGGACACTCGTGTGGAGCGCGTTCGTGCCAGACCTCGCGACGCTCGAGGCCGCAGGCGACAAGCTCCAAGCCGACGACAAGATCATCAAGCTGGGCGACAAGGGCGCGAGCCTGACGACCGGCGGTCTCGACGACAACCTGTCGCAGGTTCTCGGGGGCACGGTCGACCCCGCGTTGGACATCGAGTACGTCAGTGTTGTGCAGGCCGTGTGCGCGACCGGCAAGGTGGGCCGAGGAGTCGAGGTCGGCATCGACATCGCGCAACGAGTCGAGAAGATCACCAGTACGCCGACCATCTTCACGCTCAACACCACGGGCACCTACGGCGGCGTGGGCTGGGCGAGTGGCCATGCGAACGTGCGGGCCATGGAAGCATCCGAGGCGGCGCTGATGGCCGATCCGACGTGGGGCGAGTATGTCGACCGGGAGACGGCGGGTGTGTACGCCGACGAGCCGTCGCTGACGACTCAAGTTATCTACCGTCGCGTCGTCTAGCGCCGAACGCGATCACGAGCTCACGCAACCGCGCGCCGCTCCACGTCACGTCGGGCGGCGCGCGGTCGCGCTGCGTCCCTGGCCCGACCGTCAGACCTCGATGTCGCTCTTCGTGCGTCCCTTCCTCGACCACCAGTTGTCGCGCCGACCCAACCGGAAGCGCTCGGGTTTGTCGTCCTCGGTGAGCACCTCGGTCTCCAACCAGAGCCGCTTGAGGTGCCGGATCCGGTGTTCCGCACGGTTGTCCTCGTAGGCGCGGCGCGCGTGGAGCACGTGATAGTTGTTGACGAACTGCATGTCGCCCGGTTCCATCATCATCGCCACGTGGAACTCGGGGTCCGCGCACATCGCATCGACGCGGTCCATGGCCTCGCGCGCGGCGTCCGACGGTCGAGGCGCGTCATCGTGACGGCGGGCCGACTCGATGTAGGGTCGGATGTAACGCACGAACAACCGATCGGAGCGGCGGCTGAAGATCGGCATCGTGTACCACGGTCGGGTGCCGGGTTCCTGTTCACCGCGCGCGTCGTACGCGAACGGCGCGTAGAGCGCCGCTGCGAGCTCGGGATCCGTGCGGACCAGCTCGTTGTGGATCGTGACCGCGTTGGCGACGAGGCTGGCGCCTCCGCTCGCGCCCGCGTCGAGGCAGAACAGCCCGACGAGATCCGATCCGTCGGAATGGAACGGGAACGGGATGCCGCCGATCTCGTTGCCCCGTGACGTCGGGTCGCCGGCCGCGCGCCCCTGGTCGGTGACGTCGCCGAGGAGGTGGCCCTTGGCGTTCTGGGGCCACGGCCGGCCCAGGTGCAGACCGATCCCCCAGTAGACGGTCGACGCGCGCTCCTTGCCGTAGCGGTCGACGGGTACGCCGCGGATGAGCACCACGCCGCGCCCCTCGATCAGCTCCCGGGCGATGCTGGTGAGCACCGGACCGAGCGTGGGCAGAGGGAACGAGTCGCGGGTGATGTCGAGCACGTCACCGGCTTCCGCCTCGGCGGCGCGGAGCGCGGTGTCGAGCTCGTCGACGTGCGCGTCGGTGAGCTGGAAGACGTAGCTGTCACCGAGGTCGGCGCCGCGCCACTCACAACGTGGCTCGAGCGGCGCGAGCTCCGAAGGATCGATCGTTGCCGGCGCGTCGGTGGTGCTCATCGGGTGCCTCCGTTGCCGGGTGCAGGCTGCGGGCCGCGGACGAGTCGACCGGGAAGTGGTCCCGTCGCCTCGCCGTTCTCGTAAGTGACCTGACCGGCCACGAGGGTCGCGACGTATCCGTCGGCCGGCTGCACGAGGCGCCTCCCTCCGGCCGGCAGGTCGTGACGCATCTGCGGTCGTCGCGCGGTCAGACGCTCGAAGTCGATCACGTTGACGTCGGCGCGGTACCCGGGGGCGAGCACGCCCCGGTCGCGCAGACCGACGGTACGCGCGGGAGCGCTCGTCTGGCGTTGCACGAGGAACGGGAGCCCGAGACGGCCACGTTCGCGGTCCCGACCCCAGAGTGTGAGCAGCGTGGTGGGGAAGCTCGCGTCGCAGATGGTGCCGACGTGGGCACCCCCGTCGCCGAGACCGACCACCGTGTTGGCGTGCGCGAGCATCTCGCCGGCCGCATCGAGGTTCCCGTCGTTGTAGTTGAGAATCGGGAGATAGAGGAACGAGCTGCCACCGTGGGCGAGGAGAAGCTCGTAAGCCAGGTCGGCAGCGTCGCGACCTTCCCGCTGTGCCCGGCGGGCGATGCTCGATTCGGGATCGGGTTCGTAGTCGGGCGGGTCACCCATCTCGTACATGCGGTCGAACGCGCCGATGACCCGACTCCCCTCGCGCCTGCCGTCTCGTCGCGAGGCGTCGGCGGCGAGGAGCTTCTCCTTGAATGCGGGGTCGGCCATCAGCGCGACGCGCTCGGCAAGAGGCAGCGCGGCGACATCGCGGTAGACGGGGTTGGTGACGAACGGGTGCAGGGTGCATTGCAATCCCAGGATCAGTCCCACCGCGCGGGGCGCGACCTGGCCCGTCATGACGACGCCCTCGGCGTTGGCGGCCGTGAGCAACTCGAGTTGCCGGCGCCAGCTGTCGCCCGGGGTCTGGAGCAGCGTGAACGACAACGGCCGGCCCGATTCCTCGGCCATGCGGCGGAAGATGGCGAACTCGGCGTCGACGTCGGCGAAGTCGGAGACAACCTGGAGCACACCCCGGCCGGTCGCACCGATGGCCTTGGCGATGCCGACGAGCTCGTCGGCACCGGCGGTGAGTGTGGGCGTGAGCTCACCCCTGCTGGTGCGGTGGTTCATCGTCCGGGACGTCGAGAACCCGAGCGCGCCGGAATCGACGGCTTCGCTCGCCAGCTTGGCCATGAGGTCGATGTCGTCGCCGGTCGCCGGCTCCCGCTTCGCGCCCCGCTCCCCCATCACGTGCAACCGCACCGCACCGTGTGGAACCTGCAGCGCGACATCGACGTCGAAGGGTCGACCGTCGAGCGCATCCATGAACTCGGGGAACGACTGCCAGTCCCACGCGAGTCCTTCGTGGAGAGCGGCGCCGGGGATGTCCTCCACGCCTTCCATCAGCTCGACCAGCCGGTCGTGGTCGACGGGACGCACAGGAGCGAAACCAACGCCGCAGTTGCCGACGACCACGGTCGTGACGCCATGCCAGGACGAGGGGATCATGCGCTCGTCCCAGGACGCCTGACCGTCGTAGTGGGTGTGGATGTCGACGAATCCGGGCGTGACGAGCAGACCGTCGGCGTCGATCGTGCGCCGGGCCCGGCCGGGCCGCGTCCCGACCTCGGTGATGACACCGTCGTCGACTGCGACATCCGCTGTACGCGCCGCGGCGCCGGCCCCGTCGATCACGGTGCCGCCGCGGATGATCAGGTCGTGGTCGCTCATGACGTTCCTCGTTCTCGTAGTGCCGGAAGCACCTCGCGGGTGAGCAGCTGCTGCGCGGTGCGCGCGTGCTCGCGGTCGGCGCGGAAGCTCGCGCCGGTGATGACGAAACGTTCGATGCCGAGATCGGCCAGGCCGCGCAGCCGGTCGGCGCAGACGTCGGGCGAGCCCACGACGGCGAAGCGGTCGACGAACTCGGGATTCAGCGCGACGTTGTGCGCGGCCGTGTTGCTCAGGTGCTCGTTGCTGTCGTAGCGACGACCGACGTCGGCCACGACGGCGCGGTCGGCGTCGGCCAGCCCCGCGCCCGTCGATCCCGGCATGGACGAGAAGTGGGCGAACGCGGAGACCGCGCCGCTGATGAGCCTTCGAGCCGCACCGAGGTCCGGATGACAGCCGACGGTGACGTAGGCGCCGAAGGAGATCTCGGCGGGATCGCGTCCAGCGTCGACGGCAGCTTTGCGAGCCAGGTCGAGGGCCCACGCGACACGATCGGGATCGGCCCCGACGGCGAGCGTGACGCGCTCTGCGGTGCGGGCGGCGAGCTCGATCACCCGGGGCCCCGGGGACGCGACGTCGAGCGGCACCTTGGGCTGGCGGACCCGGTCGAGCCACTGCAGCCGGCTGGGGTGCCCGTTGCAATCGACGGTGCCGTTGGCGAGATACGTCTGAAGGTCCGTGACGAGCTCGGCGAAACGCGTGACCTTCATCGGCTTCTCGCCCAAGTGGAAGAGGGCGGTGTCGCCCCGGCCGATCCCGAGCACGAACCGGCCACCCGAGGTCTCCTGCACGGTCGCCGCGACATTGGCGAGCGCGGCCGGATGGCGGGTGTACGCGTTGGTGACCCCGGTTGCGAACCGAAGCCGCTCGGTGGCCGCGGCGCCGAGCGCGACCGCTACGAACGGGTCGCCCACCAGGTTCTGGGAGTCGGTGAACGTGAGGCCGTCCCAGCCGTTGCGTTCCGCGCGCTCGGCCTGTGCGACGACGGTCGGGATCTCGGGGATTCCCATCGCCCAGAGCTCCATCGTCACGACGCGAGCTTACGAGTCAGGCGATGACGCCCGCACGACGCAGCTCCTCCAGCTCCGCACCGTCGAGGCCGAGCTCGGTACCCAGGACCTCGTCGGTGTGCTCCCCCACCCAGGGCACGCGCGTCTCGGGTCCCTCGGCGGTCCTCGACAGCTTGATCGGGTTCCCGGGGACCAGGACCGGCTCGGCGACGTCGTCGGAGCGCGGGGTCTCCACGAGCATGTTGTGCGCCGCGACGTGGGGATCGTCGATGACGTCCGGGGCCGTGTTGCACGGCCCCGCCGCGACCCCGGCCGCGTTGAGCGCATGACACACCGCGAGCTTCGTGCGGTCGCCGGCCCAGCGTTCCACGGCCGGGCGGATCACGTCGTCGAGATGGTCGCGCCAACCGGCACGGGTCGCGAAGCGGGGATCGCCGACCCATTCAGGGTGACCGACGAGTGCAGCGAGGCGTTCGAATTGGTGTTCGCGGCTCACCTGCATGACGAACCAACCGTCGGCGGCCTGGAACCCCGCGGTGATCACCGCCGGGCCGGGGCCGCCGGGGCGCATCCCCATCGACCAGTAGTTCGTGACGAGGTCGGCCATGGCCACCATCGAGTCGAACATGGCGACGTCGACGTACTGGCCTTCACCGGTTCGGTCACGGTGTCGGAGCGCGGCGAGAAGACCGATCGTGGCGAACAGCGCGCTACTGGTGTCGCCGAGTGCGCCGGCGGCACCGATGGTGGGGGGCCGGCCCGGCAGCTGCTTGTAGTCGTAGAGGCCCGACATCGCCTCGGCGATCGGCGCGTACGCGAGCCACCCGTCGTAGGGCGACGGGACCAGGTTGCCGAACCCCGAGACCGACACGTAGACGACCGACGGGTGGACACGAGCGACGTCGTCGTAGCCCAGGCCGAGGCGGGCCATCGTGCCGCCCTTGAAGTTCTCGGCCACGACGTCGAAGTGCGGCGCCAGCGCGAGGAACAGCTCCCGACCGCGCTCGTGCTTCACGTCGATCCCGACGCTGCGCTTGTTCAAGTTGTTGCGCAGGAACGTCGCGCCGAGGCGCCGACCTTCGGGGTCGGTGGCGGCCGGCAGCGCGCCGCGGCCCGATTCGCCGTGCACGGGGTGTTCCACTTTCACGACGTCGGCACCGAGCCGGGCAAGGAGCTGCGTGCCGAACGGCAACGACTGCATCTGCTCCGCCGCGAGGACGCGCACGCCTTCGAGGGGCTTGCTCGACTCGCGCTCCACGGGGTGGGCGACCTCTCCCAATTGCATGGCTGATCCTCGTGCTCGGCGAACCGCTCATCGTACGGGACCGTGGTATGCGGGGTCGTCGTGCACCGACGTACACTCCGCCGAATGCGAGGGATCATCAGCGCCGCCGGCTACGTGCCGTACCACCGGCTCCAACGTCAAGCGATCGCAGGCGTGTTCAAGGGCCCGGCGGCGAAGGGCGCCAGGACGGTCGCCTCGTACGACGAGGACACCACGACGCTGGGGGTGGAGGCGGCGCGTCTTGCGCTGCGCTCGGCCCCGCCCGACGCCGAGCCCGGAGCACTGTGGTTCGCGACGGCGGATCCTGCGTATCTCGACAAGACCAACGCGACCACGATCCACGCCGCGCTCCGACTCGACACCGACATCCCCGCGCTCGACATGGTCGGCGCGGTTCGCTCGGGGATCGGCGCGCTCCGCACCGCGCTCGAAGGAAACGGTCCGGTGGCGGTCGTCGCCTCCGACATGCGCATCGGCGCACCGACTGGTGCCGACGAGAGCGCAGGCGGCGACGGTGGCGCCGCGGTGCTCGTCGGCGACGAGTCGACCGGCCCTGTCATCGCCGAGTACCTCGGCGGAGCGAGCGCGACCGAGGAGTTCATCGACCGCTGGCGTACACCGGGCGACGCGACCTCGAAGGTGTGGGAAGAGCGCTTCGGGGAGACGCGGTACGTCCCGCTCGGGGAGCGGGCCTGGAACGGGGCGCTCAAGCGCGCCGGGTTGTCGGCGGAGCAGGTCGACCGGCTGGTCGTGACCGGCCTGCACGCGCGGGCCACGCGGGCGTTGGCGGGCCGTCTCGGCGCGTCGAACGCGGCCACGGTCGACGACCTCTCGGCAACGGTGGGAAACACCGGCACCGCGCACGCGATGCTGTTGCTCGCGTCGGCGTTGGAGGATGCCGAGCCCGGCAAGGTCATCGCCCTCGTGGTGCTCGCCGACGGCGTCGAGGTGCTCCTGTTCCGCACGACCGACGCGATCAGCTCCTACCGTCCCGCGCGCGCGATCGCGCACCAGGTGGGCACGGGCGGCGACGTCGACTATGGGAAGTTCCTCTCGTGGAGGGGCATGGTCACGCTCGAGCGACCCCGTCGCCCCGAGCCCGACCGGATCTCGGCGTCGGTCGCGGGCCGCACCGAGGACTGGAAGTACGGCTTCGTCGGGTCGCGTGACAAGTCAACCGGCGCGCTCCACCTTCCACCCGCACGCGTGTCGCGTGAAGGTGACGCACAGGACGACATGGAGCCGGCGCCCATGGCCGACGTGCCGGGCACGATCGCGAGCTTCACCGTCGACCGCATCGCCTATTCGCCCAGCCCGCCGATCGTGTTCGCGGTCGTCGACTTCGACGGCGGCGGCCGACATGCCGTCGAGCTCACCGACGTCCGCGCCGACGACGTCAGCGTCGGCGACCGCGTCGAGATGACCTTCCGCAAGTTGTTCACGGCCGACGGGATCCACAACTACTTCTGGAAGGCTCGGCCCATCCGGACCTAGGAGAGTGCAATGGCATCGCAGGGCATCAAGGATCGGGTCGCGATCGTGGGGATGGGTTGCACCCCGTTCGGTGAGCACTGGTCCAAGAGCACCGACGACCTCCTCATCGACTCGTCCGGCGCCGCGCTCGAAAGCGCGGGGATCGGCAAGGACGACGTCGACGCGTTCTGGCTCGGCACCGCGATGTCGGGCATGAGCGGGATGATGCTGGCCCGCCCGCTCCAGCTGCACGAGAAGCCGGTCACCCACGTCGAGAACTTCTGCGCGACCGCGTCGGAGGCGTTACGGGGCGCGGCGTACGCGGTTGCATCGGGCGCGTACGACGTCGCGATGGCGATCGGGGTCGAGAAGGTCAAGGACAGCGGGTACCAGGGTCTCGTCGGCGCGGCGAAGACACCTACCGACGGAACCGGCCGCACCCTCACCGCGGCCGCGATGTTCTCGATGTGCGCGCCCGCATACGGCAAGAAGTACGGGGTCGACGAGGACGAGATGCGAGAGGTGCTTGCCCGCATCGCGTGGAAGAACCACTACAACGGCGCCCGCAACCCTCGGGCCCAGTTCAAGCGCGAAGTCAGCATGGACACGATCAAGAACGCGCCGATCATGGCCGGTGGGCTCGGCGTGTTCGACTGCTCCGGTGTCGCCGACGGGTCGGCCGCAGCGATCGTCGTGCGAGCCGAGGACGCGCACAAGTACTCCGATCGGCCGCTCTACATCAAGGCGCTGTCGCTCGTCGCCGGGAACTGCAGCGGGAACGCCGATCCCGACTATGACTACACGTGGTTCCCGGAGATCGCGGCGACCGCACGCGACGCGTACGCGCAAGCCGGGATCACGAACCCGCGCTCGGAGCTCGCGATGGCCGAGGTGCACGACTGCTTCACCCCCGCCGAGCTCGTCATCATGGAGGACCTCGGGTTCGCCGAACGGGGAACCGCCTGGAAAGAGGTGCTGGCCGGCACCTTCGACCTCGAGGGTGAGCTGCCCGTCAACCCCGACGGGGGCCTGAAGTCGTTCGGCCACCCCGTCGGTGCCTCGGGTCTGCGGATGGTGTTCGAGGCGTGGCTCCAGCTGCGCGGCGACGCTCCCGAGCAGCGGCGCATCACCACCGCCGACCGCGGCCTCGCCCTCACCCACAACCTCGGCGGCTACCCCGGCGAGATGGTCAGCTTCGTCTCCATCACCGGCACCGAGCCCGGCTGATCGGAGTACGCGGTTACGTGAGCCGCTGGAGCAGCCGGGTGGCGTCGCTCTCGACACGGCGGTAGCCGCGCGTCGTGGCAACACTGAGCGCCTGTTGTGCGAGGACTCGAGCACGGGCCGCGTCGTCGCCCACGTTCCGTCGGCTCAGCATCTCGGCCCAGGCGGCGCGGGTGTGGGCGAGGAGGTACAGCGCGTTCATTCGCTCGTGGAGGTCGTGCGCGGCACGAAAATGTGACTCGGCATCGTCGTAGCGTTCGAGCACCGTGGCGAGGCGACCAAGGGCGAAGTGGAGGACTTCGTACACGCTCACCGTCGCGTTCGGGATGAGGTGCGCGTATGGCGTGATGCGCGCGTACAGCTGCTCTGCCGGCTCGGGAAGCTGGAGATCGCTGATCGTCTCGGCGCAGAAGTGCATGCTCGTGGTCCACGTGTTGTCGAACGGGTACGAGCTGAACCCGTCGGCAAGGTCGGGCGCGAAGACCTCCAGTGCTTCGGCGCGGCGCCCGAGGGACGCGTAGTAGCGGCCGAGACCGGCACGAAGAACGGGGAGGCCAGGATTGTCGACCGCGGCCTGGGCGAGCAGGTCGACGATCTCCGCCTCGCGGCCCTGGGCGAGGCGGATGACCATGAGCTGCGCCCCGTAGATCATGAGCGCGTCGGGTTGACCACTGTTCGCGCCGAGCTCGAACGCCGCGGTCGCGGAGACCTCGGCCGCATCACAGTCACCGGCCAGGAGCTCGCGCATGCCCCGCTCGAACGTGCTGACCCAGCGCATGTACGGCTGGTTGACCATGGCCGCGAGCTCATCACTGATGCCGAACAGGCGGTCGGCTGCGTCGAGCTCACCCTGCTCGATGTGCACGTTGGGAAAGGTCGCCGCGATGTACCAGCGAAGCACCGGGTCGGCGAGTCGCTCGATGACCTCCGTCACCTGCGCACCGAGCTGGAGTTGCTCGTCGATGGTGTCGGGCGTGCGAAGTGCCATTCCCGCGCGTACGGCGGTCCAGACGAATGTCGCGTCGTCACCGACCTGCTCCGCGACGCGGAGAGCGTCGCGCGCGATCTCACACGCGCGGCTCGGGTCGCCGTACACGAGCTCACTGGACAGGATCGCCAAGAGCTTGGCCCGCCGCGAGGAGAGCTCGGTACCGATCGCGTCGAGCGCCGCCTGGACCAACTCGACCACGTCCGTGGCCACCGTACCTGTCGCGCTGGCGAAGCCGCGGTTGGTCGCCAACGCCGCCCGCACGAGCAGGTCAGTGTCGTTCAAGCGACGCGCGAGGCGTCCGGCCCCGAGGAGGGTCTCGCGATAGGCCGGGTCGCCGAGCTGGCGTTGCGCGTCGCCGAGTCCTGTGAGCACCGCCGCCCGCGCGTGCTCCTCGGCCGACGGGTTGAGGTCGAGCAGCTCCAGCGCCCGCCTGTACCAGCGGAAGGCCTCGTCGGGTGCGATTTGGGCGAGCGCGTAGTCACCGGCGCGCACGGCGTACTTGATCGCCTTGTGCGTATCGGTGGGGGTCGTCGCCGCGGCCCAGTGGTGCGCGAGCTCACCGGCGCGCGGTCCGGGGTCGTCGCCGAGACGGACCTCGAGCGCCGCGGCCACCAGCCGGTGGGCGCGCGACCGGCGAGTCGGGCTCAGCTCGTCGTAGAGCGTGTGCTCCACGAGCGCATGCGTAAACGTGAATCGACCCGGGGCGACATCGGCAACGACAGCATGCTCTATCGCCGGCTCGATGAGATCCAAGATCGTGTCGGCGTCGACGTCCATCACGTCGGCGAGCACATCGAGGTCAAAATGCGATCGATCACGGACGCGTAGCCGAGCGCGCGCCGGGTGTCGTCACCGAGCCGGGCGACGCGTTGCGCGACCACCTCGCGCACACTCACCGGCAAGCCGTGCGTGCGCAGGTCGCTGCTGGCGATCCATCGTCCGCCCTGCTCCTGGTAGATCTGGCCCGTATCCGCCAGGTGACGCAGGATCTCGACCGTGAAGAACGGGTTGCCGTCGGTCTCGGCCAACAGCGCGTCCCGTAACGCGAGGCCGGACTCGTCCATCTCGTGACCTGCAAGCGTCTCGAGCATGGCCAGAACGTCGATGTCGCCCAGACCTCGCAAACCGATACGGTCAACACCGGTCTCGCGGTGCAACGCTGCGAGCGCGTCCGTGAGCGGGTGCGACGCGCCGAGATCCGCGTCCCGGAACGTCCCGACCAGCAGCAGCCGAAGCGCGGCGTCCGAGCCCGCGAGGTGGCGCAGCAGCGCAATGGTCGGGCCGTCGGCCCAATGCAGGTCGTCCAACACGAGCATGATGGGCGCCGACTGCGACGCCTGTGCGAAGAGATCGACCAAACCCGCGTACAGCTGGTAACGCTCCGCCTCCGGGTCGTCGCCGAGCGCGATCCCGTGGTCCGTACCCACCAGCGGGCCGAGCGCGCCACGGAAGGGATCGACGAGCTGTGGGGCGTGCTGCGCCAGCTGCGTCAGCGCTTCGCGCCATGGCTCGTACGGAACGGCGAGGTCCTCGTCGCACCGCCCGTAGAGGACCACCACGTCCTGGTCATGCGCCGTCGCCGCGGCCTCGGCGAGCAGCGTGGTCTTGCCGATCCCGGGCTCGCCGCTCACCAGGACGACGTGTCGCCGGCCCGTGGTCGCCGTGTCCTTCAGCGCGTCGAGGATCAGGGCCTGCTCGGCGGTGCGGCCCACGAACACCGCCCCCGGCGCCCGTCCCAACCGCGGCGCCAACGGCACCGTCACCGCACGGTCATCCACCTCGAGCGGCGTCCACCGCACCTCACACACCGCTACCGGTGCGTCGAGACCCTTGAGCCCCATCTCGCCGAGCGGACCGAAGTCGTGTCCGCCGCGCGACCCCGCCAACAGGCGCACGAGCTCCGTCGCCAGCACCTGGCCGCCTTCCGCGCGCGCACACAGGCGGGCCGCCTCCACGACTGGACGCCCGAAGTAGTCGCCCGCGTCGACGTCACACTCGCCCATGCTCAAGCCGACCCGCACCTGCAGCGCCTCCGCCGCACCGCGATTCCGCGCTTCGAGGCCTTGCTGCACCGCGACCACCACGTCGAGGGCGACGCTCGGCGCACTGAACACGAGCATCAGGCCGTCACCGACATTCTTGATCTCACGACCGCCGTGAGTGGCGAGCACCTCGCGCAGCATGCCGAAGTGCTCGCGACGAAGCTCCTCGGCCCGTTCCTCACCCACCCGGCTCAGCAGTTGCGTCGAACCGACCAGATCCGTGAAGACGATCGTTGCGGTCTCCGTGGCCAAACGCGCCTCCTGCCGCCACGAAAGGACCCGCCGATGTTGTCATACGGACACGGCTCCCGCTCGATGAAGCACAATGGCGAGCGAAGCATTCGCGAAAGATAGGACCAACGACATCGCGCGATCACAAACCCGGTGACCGTCAACGGGTGACGGGCTCCGCCTGCACGACGGGGAGCACCTCGGCCGCGAAGCTCCGCATGCTGGCTTCGGCTTGCTCGTAGGGCAGGCCCGCGTACCGGAAGCAGCAGGTGAGATCGTGGTCGCCGATCACCTCGCGCCGGGCCCGGAGCTTCTCGAGGATCTGGTCCGGCGTACCCCACACGTTGACCCCGAGGTACATCTCGCACAGCTTGTCGAGACCGATGGCCCTGAGCATGTCGACCGCGCTGCCGTACGACTCGTAGCCCTTGGCCTGCTTGAAGTGGTCGCTCTGGAGCTCGTAGTGCTCCATGACGCTCGCGAGGTACCCCGCGATGTACTTGTGCGCCGCATCCTCGGCCCTGCCGGCGTCGGCATCGCAGTAGACGAAGTCGCACACGACCGGCGGGTCCGGTTCCCGGCGGTGCGCGGCGACGAACCGCTCCCGATAGGTCCCGACCGAGGCGGCCTGCGCCTCCCACGGCTGCTGGCTGAACATCACCATGCGGGCGCCGAGGTCGGCCGCGGCCAGCACCGAGTCGGGCGACATGGCGACGCAGTAGGTGCGGCCCCGGAACGAACGCGAAGGCGCAGGACGAATCGGTGTGCGGGGCTGCACGAAGTGCGGTCCGTCACCCTCGATGACTCCCGTCTCCAGCGCGGCGAGGATCATGCGGGCCGACTCGTCGAAACGATCGCGCGACTCGTCCATCGGGATGCCGAAGCCGGCGTACTCGACGCGGGCGAGGCCCCGGCCCATGCCGAAC
>JRHI01001412.1_pt1 | contig 20272 bp, 17 predicted proteins | sample 215371 | NCBI WGS metagenome assembly JRHI01 (sample SAMN02929681, study PRJNA255918) | sediment metagenome | biome: cave system; feature: Ice Cave; material: Sediment; isolation source: sediment from deep within a dark volcanic ice cave with no known source of... ...
GATGCGGACCGAACGCGTTGGTCGCGACGAGGCCGCCGATCGTGGCGCGTTCCGGATGCGGCGCGTCGATTGCGAGGCGTTGGCGATTCGGCGAGAGGATCTCTTGCAGCGCGGCAAGCGTCATGCCGCACTCGACTTCCACGACCATATCGGCGGGCTGATATTCGACGACCCGCGTCAGGCTCGTCGTCCGTACTAAGACGTCGACGCACGTCGGTGGGTAACCGTACCCCATCTGCGTCCCGCCGCCGATGAAGGCGACGCTTTCCGCGGCGGCGGCTGCCGCTCGAAGCGCTTCTGCAGCTGCTTCGAGATTCGCCGGCGTGACCGTCCTCGCCGCCCCGATGCCGCGTACCGTCGCCTGCATCACCCGCGTCCCGCGACGCCGGCAACTTCGCTTGCATGCGCGTGATAGTGACCCGGGACGTCGCCGCACAAACGCGGCGTCGGAAAGACTTTGCCGGGATTGAACCTTCGTTCGGGATCGAAGGTGCAGCGCACGAAATTCATCGTTTCGAGATCGTCGTCGCTGAAGAGCTTGCCCATGTAGGCCGCCTTGTCGGAACCCACGCCGTGCTCGCCCGTGATCGAGCCTCCGTACTTGATGCAAATCTTCAGGATTTCACTCGCGACGATTTCCGCGCTGTGTTCTTCGCCCGGAACGCGCGCGTCGTAGAGTACCAGCGGATGCAGATTGCCGTCACCCGCATGGAAGACGTTTGCGACGCGTAGACCCTCGCGCGCGCCGGCCGCGCCGATTTCGCGCAGCACCCGGCTGATCTGCGAGCGCGGGATCACGCCATCCTGCACGTAGTAATTCGGGCTGATGCGGCCGACCGCGGCAAACGCGCCCTTGCGGCCCTTCCACATCAACAATCGTTCCGCGTCGTCCTTGGGCTTGCGCACTTCGATCGCGCCCGCGCGCTCGGCAATTTCGATCGCGGCGGCAGCGGTGTGCTCGACCTCGGCGCTGGTGCCGTCGACGTCCATCAAGAGCGCGGCACCGACGTCGAGCGGCCAGTCGACTCCGGTGGCTTTCACGATAGCCTCGATGGCAAGCGTATCCATCATTTCGACCGCCGCCGGCACGATGCCGGCCGCAACGATCGCCGAAACGCACGCACCCGCTTCATCGGTCGACGGAAAGGTTGCAAAAAAGGTGCGCGTAAGTTCGGGGGCGCGCAAAATACGCACGATGGCCTCGGTGACGATGCCGACCAGACCCTCGCTTCCGACCACGGCCGCAATGAGATCGTAACCGAGCGGGTCGACGGCAGCGGAGCCGACCTCGACGATCTCACCGTCGGCCAGCACCACGGTCGCCGCAACGACGTGATTGACGGTAAACCCGTACTTCAGACAATGCGCTCCGCCGGAATTCTCAGCGATATTGCCGCCGATGGAGCACACGCTTTGGGAGCTCGGATCCGGCGCATAGTAGAAGCCGTGCGGCGCAATCGCGCGCGTGACGTCGAGGTTGATGACGCCGGGTTGCACGCGCATGCGCTGATTCGGGAGGTCGACGGTAAGGATGCGATTCATGCGCGAAAGGACGATGAGCAAGCATCCCGTGACGGGCAACGCTCCCCCCGAAAGTCCCGTACCTGCGCCGCGCGGAACGATCGGCATTCCGTGACGCCGCGCTACCCGCACGGCGGCTGCGACTTCGGCGGTCGTCCCAGGCAGAACGACGGCGAGCGGACGCACCCGAACGCCCGCCAGTCCGTCGGATTCGTAGGTGCGCAGTTCGGCGGGGTCCACGATACAATGCCGCGCACCGACGGCGGCACCAAGGTCGCGGGAGATACGGTTGAGGTCGAGCGTTTCCACAAGCGAACCTTTTGATGGCGAGGCGCCTTAGTCCGCGGTCCAGTCCAAAAGCGATTCCCATTCGCCCGGCGCGAATTCGTGCTTCGTCTTGATCGCGTCCAGATATTTCCGCTTCCCGGCTCGATTGCCCTTACCGATCATCACACAGCCCGCGAGGCGGTTCTTCCAAAAGAAAAGCGCGCGATAGTGCTTGCGCTCACGGTCGATCTTGCGAACGGTTTCGAGGTCGTTGCGGTACTCCGGCGAGATGCCGAACTGGGTGATCGTTTGTTCCGTAAAGAGTTTGGATGAATATTCCGGTACGTCGTGATAGCGCTCGTCGCCGCCGGCCATGTTAATGGCGACGACCTTGCCGTGCGCACCGGCATTGTTCCACGTGCCCATACGATAGTTTATCTCGGCGATCGGATCGTAGAACTCCGCGACGTCGCCGGCCGCAAAAATTCCTTTGACGTCGGTTTCCAACCGGTCGTCGCAAACGATACCCGTCTTCGTGCGTACGCCCGTCCCGGCTACGACTTCGGTATTCATGGTAAGGCCGAGTCCGATGCCGACGAGATCGGTCGAGATCTCGGTACCGCCCTTGGTGACGAGCTTCGCGATCGCTCCGTTAGCGCGCACGAATTCGCGAACTTCTTCCTCGTAATGAACGTGGACGCCATCTTCGCGCGCGGCGTCGTCGATCATTTCGCCTGCGATTTCGTCGAGCAGACGTCGTAAAAAACGCGACCCGCGAACGAGCCAATGTGTCTCGACCCCACGGGACGCGAAGGCCTCCGCGAGTTCGTAGGCGATGAACGAACCACCGACGGCAACCGCGCTCTTCGCGCTTTCGAGTTGGCGCGAAAGTTCGAGCGTATCGCTCATGTATTGAAAATTGAGGATATTGTACGCGCCATCGGCACCCGGGGCTTCCGATTTGTTCGGGCGCCCGCCCGTGGCGACGAGCAGCGCATCGTATGGATACCCCGAACCGTTCGCATAAGCGACCCGGGCATGCGCGTCGATCCGCTCCACAGAAGTATTGAGATGCAGTTCGATCCCGTGCTTCTCGTGCCAAGCCAAATCGCGGATGATAACCTTTTGCTGCGCGACCTGTTTGCGCAGCAGCGGCGGCAGCGCGATCCGATTGTAGAGCGTATACGGCTCGTCTGCGAACATGACGATCGAGCAGGCAACGTCATTCTTGCGCAACTGTTCGGCACACGTCGTACCGGCAAAGCCGTTGCCGACGATCACGTATCTGCGCTGGTCGCTACTCTGCATGTCTACTTTCTTGGACGCCGGTGGGTGAGAAGTGTGCAGTCATGGAAATAAAGTCTACGTATGGAAGTGCGCCTCGTGCAACTCCTGGGGTCGTTCATCGCGACGACGAGCGCCTACACGCTTGCGCGCCTGGACTACGCCATGCACCATCCCGAGAACGCATCTCCGCCGCTCATCAACCGCCTCTCCGACGCCTCGGCCACGACGCTACGGACGGAATGGGACCGAATCGAGCGGCAACTCGAAGCTGCCCGCTGTTTCGTGAAAGAGCACGATGATCCGCGCGGAAAACGCGCGGTGTACGACAAGACCTTCGGCTGGCTTCAACGCACGACACGGGAACTCGAACAGTATGCGCGCGCCGTTCGTTGGGTAATGACGGTAGACGAGGGCCGCTGAGGGCGCCTTTCCAACGACGGCCGCTAGAAGCAACACAGTCTACAAAAGGAGCCGTATGAACTTTAACGACGCGATGGAACGCGCGCTGCAGCAAGCGCGCGAGATGCAAAAACAAATTCTCGAGGCAACGACGACCGCCGCCGAGCAAATGAAGCCGCACGTGCAGAAATCCCTCGAAGATGCGAAAGAATTGCAGGCGACCCTGAGCAAGCATGCCGCCGAATCGGGTGAAGTGGCGGCAAAACAGACGCAATCGACGCTCGCTCACGTCTCGGATTTTATCCGGATGGGCAGCGAGGCGATGCGCGAGTCTGCCGAACAGACGCGCGCGACCGCGTTGAAAATGGTCGATCAATCGAAGAAGGTCGTCGAAGCGGCTGTCGCGGCTATGGGGAAGGGACGAGAATAGCGCTTCTCGTTTCCACGCCCTCGGCGGCGGCGAGGTCGCTTTGCGCCGCGGGTGCGAGCTTCGCAATTCGTTCCAGCGCGCGCGGCCAATCGGCGAGCAAGCGGGCCGCGCGCGGCGAGCCCGTCGCTTCCGCATAACGCGCGAGCAGATCCCGCAGCAGTGCGACGTCGGGATCGCCGGCCCGTGCCGGGCTAAGCCGGCACGTCGTCGGCCCAAGCGCCAGACGATGCGCGGTCGCGTCGTACGGGCCCGGAAGCGCGATGAACACCACGCCGCCGGACATGCCGCTCGCGAAGTTTTTGCCGACGGGCCCCAGGATCGCCGCGAACCCCGCCGTCATGTACTCGCAGGCGTGATCTCCCGCGCCCTCGACGACGATTCGGCCTCCGCTATTGCGGACGCCGAAGCGCTCGCCCGCGCCGCCCCGGATGAACCCGTCGCCCCCGCGCGCACCATAAAAGCACGCATTGCCGACGACGGGTTCCGCGTCGCTTGCGACATCGTCGGATGCGTTGGACACGGCGAAACCGCGCACGACGATGCGTCCGCCTTCGATACTCTTGCCGACATAATCATTTGCATCGCCCGCGAGGTCGAGCGTCATGCCGTCGGTCAGAAACGCGCCGAAACTTTGTCCCGCGGAGCCGTGATAGCGAACGAGCAACGTGCCCGTTTCGAGTTTCGCCGTGCGTCGCAGCGCGAATTCGTGCGCGAGCCGCGCACCGACCGAACGATCGGCCGGCGTAATTGCGAGTTCGGGGGTCGCATGCCAAGGCTTGCGCGAACCGGCCCACGGACGCGGCACGAGATCGTCCAGATGCGTGGGCTCGAGCACGGCCTTACGCGGATCTTGCGCGCGCTCGGGCAGGCGCAAGATTTCCGAAAGATCGATATCATGCAAGCGCGTATCCGGCAACGAACGGCGGCGCAGCAAGTCGCTGCGTCCCCGCAATTCGGCGAGTGAGCGCGCGCCCAGTGCCGCAAGGCGCCGGCGCACGTCGTTCGCAACGAACTCGAGGAAAGCGATCGCCTCTTCTTCCGTGCCGGCAAATTTTTTGCGCAGTTCCGGATCTTGCGTCGCGATACCGACGGGGCAGGTATTCTTGTGACACTGCCGCGCATAGATGCAGCCGAGCGCAACGAGCAACGCGCTTCCGAATCCGTATTCGTCGGCCCCAAGCAAGGTCGCAATGATTATGTCGCGGCCATTCTTGAAACCGCCGTCGACGCGCAATGTAACGCGCGAACGTAGGCCGTTGGCCAGTAGCGCATGATGCGTTTCGACCAGCCCGATCTCCCACGGCAGACCCGCGTGCTTGATCGACGACAGTGGCGATGCGCCCGTGCCGCCGTCGTGACCGCTGATGTGGATCGCATCGGCATCCGCCTTGGCAACGCCGCTTGCGACGTAGCCGATGCCCGACTGCGCGACGAGTTTAACGGCGACCCGGGCGTGCGGTGCCGCGCGCCGAAGATCGTAGATCAATTGAGCGAGATCTTCAATCGAATAGATGTCGTGATGCGGCGGCGGTGAGATGAGGGATTGTCCGGGCTGCGCGCCGCGCAGCAAGGCGATCTCTTCGCTGACCTTGTGGCCGGGAATTTGTCCGCCTTCACCCGGCTTCGAGCCCTGCGCCATCTTGATTTCGACTTCGTCGGCGCTCGCGAGATACGTCACGCCGAGGCCGAAGCGGCCCGACGCGACCTGCTTGATCTTGCTGCGGCCTCGATCGACGACGCGATCGTAGCGCTCCGCGTGCTCGCCGCCTTCGCCCGAGTTACTCTTCGCGCCGATGCGGTTGGCGGCGCGCGCGATGACGGAATGAACTTCGGATGCAATCGCCCCGAGCGACATCGCGGCGGTCGCGAAATGCGACACGATCGCAGAGATCGGCTCGACTTCTTCGAGAGCTAACGGTTCGCGCAACGGTACGGTACTTAACAGATCGCGCAACGCAACCGGTTCGCGCTCTTCCATCGCGTCGGAAAGCTTTTCGAAAGCGCCGTAATCACCGCGCATTGCCGTCGCACGCAAGTTCTTGATGACGTTCGGATCGAAGGCGCGCCGCACGCCGTCGCGACGGAAGCGGAAGGTACCGCGGTCCGGTAGCGGTTTCCCGCCTTCGCCCGGCAGCGACGCCGCAAACCACGTACGGATGTCGCTTTCGATATCGGCGAAACGTACCGCCGGAGCGTGCGCCTTCACACCTGGAAAGCACATCTCCACGATCTCGCCATGGAGACCGATCGCTTCGAAGGTCTGCGCGCCGACGTACGAGCGAAGCGTGCAGATGCCGAGCTTGGCCATGATCTTCAAGAGACCGGCGCGCAAACCGGCGAGGTAGGCGACGCCGCTCTTCACTTCGCCTACACTTCGCAAACCGAGCCACGGGCTAACGACGTTCGCGCCGACGCCGATGAGTGCTGCGATCGCGTGCGAATCGCGTGCGTACCCGTCGGCGGCCGCAATCGAAGCCTGCATCCGCAACCCGCGCCCGACCAGGCGTTGATGAATCGCTCCCGCCGCAAGCAGCGCCGGAACGTTCGCTGCCGGTTGCCGATCGTCGAGGACGACGAGCGACGCGCCGCCGCGCACCGCACGCTCCGCTTCATCGCAAAGCGCGAGCAACCGCGCGTGGAGCGACGACCCTTCGAGATCGAGCGAAACGGCGTGTTGCACGAGCCGCGCGTCGAAGCGCAGCGCATCGAAATCGAGCTCGGAAAGGATGGCGCTATCGAGCGCTACGATCGAACCGGCCGCCGGGATGTCGCCGTTGATGTCGCCCGAGCCGACCCAGGCGCGCAGATCGAAGACCAGCTTCTCACGCAGCGGATCGATCGGCGGATTGGTAACTTGCGCGAAGCGCTCGCGCAGGTATTCCGCCAGCGGCGTGCGGCGTTCGAAGAATGCGAGCGCGGCGTCGTCGCCCATCGACGACGTCGGTTCGTTCGCCGAAGCGAGAACGCCGACGACGTCTTTGAGTTCTTCGCGCGTGCAGCCGAAGCGATGGAGGTGCGCGTTCGTATCGCCGTTTTGCGGCGGCTCGACTTTATCGTCGAGTGCGAACCCCCAACTGCGCACGACGTCGCGGAAATCGGCGCGGTCGCGGCGCTCGGCGCGGAACGGTTCCGTGTCGACGACTTCCCCTGAAGCGAAGCGCACGATGAGCCGGCCGCCGGGGCCGAGCCGGCCGCGCTTGACGATCGGGTCGTTTCCAAAATCGACGATGCCGGCTTCGGAGGCGCAGAGCACTTTGTTGCTCGCGGTGCGGCACCAGCGCAGCGGACGCAGGCCCGTGCGATCGAGTGCGGCACCGATCGTATCGCCGTCGGCGAAGACGATTGCCGCCGGCCCGTCCCACGGCTCGACCGTCGGGACGTGCGCGTCGTAGTATGCTTTGAGCCGCGGATCGCTCGCGTCGATGGCAGGAGCGAGCAGCATATCGACGCCCTCGTCGACGCGATAGCCCGAGCCGACCATCGCATCGACGGCGGTGTTGAAATCGTAGGAGTCGCTGGCGTTGGGCACCGACTTGATCCCGCGCGCCTCGAGCCACGCACGGTTTCCCGTAATCGTGTTGATCTCGCCGTTGTGGGCGATATGCCGGAAAGGCTGCACGAGCCGCCACGACGGCGCACTGTTGGTCGAAAAGCGTTGATGGAACAGCGCGAAGCGTGAGGCGAAGATCTCGTCGCGCAAGTCGTCGAAGTACGCGCCGAGTTCGTCTGAAGACAGCAGAGCCTTGTAGACTACAGATGTCGCCGAACACGAGAGCAGTGCGGCGCTCGGACCGAACTCGCGCAGTGCCTTTTCGATTCCCCGCGCCGCGGTACGCATCCGTTCGCGGACGTTGCCCGGGCCCATGTCGACCACGAGCTGTTCGAACATCGGCCGCGTCGTGCGGGCTTGAGCGCCTAAGATTTCGTCGTGAGTACCCGGCGTCCGCCAGCGCAGCGGCGTGATGTCCAGCGCGTGAACGCGCGCTTCGATTGCGGCGCGGGCGGCGGCGGCCGAGTCCGGCTCGCGCGGCAAAAAGAGGCAGATGGCCGCGACGTGATTGTGCGAAGAATGCAAGTTGACGCGAGCGAGTTCGCGCGCGAGCAGCTTGCGCGGCGTTTCGCAGAGGATCCCGGCGCCGTCACCGGTGCGACCGTCGGCGCCGCGTGCCCCACGGTGCATCATGGCGGCGGCCGCTTGCAACGCGAGTACGAGCACGTTGTGGGTTGCCGGGCCGCCGAGATCCGCCAGAAACCCGACCCCGCACGCATCGTGCTCTTCGACGACGAACGGAGACTCGCTGTAGGTGATCGGGACTTCGCGCTGGTTCGAGATAGGCCGGCCTCGGGAGTCTAGATGTGAAGAAGCGTTCGCGCGAACGAACGTCGGACTTATACTTTAAGGCCTATTGAGGCTTCGGTCATTCGCCATTTGTCTAACCACATTGGCCAGACGTTGAACCGAAGTTCCCCTCTTTGTCCGTTTGTCGCGAACTGCGGAATAGTTGTCTTCACAAACATCCTGCGCGTACAACCGAATTTTATGTTGCGACGCCCAGGGCGCCGAGGATACGAACAGCCACGTTCTTGCGGCACGGCTCGAAGTAACGGCCGGAAGGTACAACGAACGCCGGCGCGCGTGCGAGCCAAGCGTCGCGCGGCTGCGCACGCGCTACGAGGACCGGAAATGCTACTAGGTCCAGCGAATGACCGGGGATTACCGTCGGCGTGCTGAACGTAGCGATCCCCTCGCCGTGCCTCGTTGGCGAGCGTTCTTCCCTGGTCACCAAAGTGATCACAACGAACATCAACCCCGTCAAGGCGCCAGCTGCCGAGCCGATCATGACGTAGAAGTTCGACCACGGCGTGAAGACAGACGACGCGATTTCAGCCAGCCGCGATCCGAAGAGCTCGTCCACGAGCGTCACGACCACTTCGTCGATTTGCGGAAGGTACTCGCCGTGCCGCGGAGCGACGCTGCCGCTTCACTTGCAGCCCGCTCGCCGGTTTCGAGCGCGCCGCTCACCGTGCCGCCTTGGCCGTCGCTCGACGTCGCCTCGCCCGCGAAGAACAGCGTATCCTCGACGGACGCCGCGAGCGCCGCGCGCGCAGCGCCGCCCCCGACGGCGACGTAACTGTACGCGCCGCGCGCAAACGGGTCGCGGCTCCAATCGTGCATGTCGCCCCCCTCGAACTCCTCACGCGCGAGCGCCGGCTCGTCGAACATTGCCCCGAACCCGTCGAGCGCGCGCTCGATGAGTACTGCCTGCGAGTCGTCGCGGAGCGCGATTGCCTTCGGACCGCCGGCCCAGGCTACGATCAACTCACTGCGCACCGGCAGCTGCGTCCAATACACCGCGAACGGCCGCCCTTCACAGCGGAAGAACGCGGCATCACGGTAGCGCCCGACGCGGACTCGCTCCCAGAACGCCGTCCTAAACCAGAGCGCCAACCTGACCGCATGACCCATCTCGATGCTCTGAAACGCTTCGCGCTTGGCCGCGGGCAGGTCGGGGTCGAAGAAGACCTCGGTCTCGTCGCCGCTGTGCCGCAAGACTCCGACCGGAAGCGTCACGACTGCGGCTCGCGCACGGATCGTTAGCGATTCCCCGCAACCGCTTTTTGCATCGACGGCGACGGCGCCGTGGCGCCAAGAAATCCGCCGCACGATCGTCGACAGGCGCAGCTCAACGCCGGCGGCGACGCCGGCAGCGTGCAGGTGTTCGAACATGGGCCGGTAACCGCCGAGCGGCCGCGCGCTCGTAGAGTCGACGCCCGATCGCCACTCGTCCGCGATCGACCGCGCGCTCGCAATCGTAGGATCGGCGGCGTCGAATCCCTCCACCAATGCGCGTGCCGCCTGCGCCTTTTTGCGCGCCGCCTCGTCGACTTCAAAGCGCCGCAAAAATCGATCGACGCTCTCATCGGCGAGAAGCGACCGCGCCCCTTCGAAAAACCCGGCGGTGGAAGTGAAGTCGCCGTCCTCGCGTCGCAGATCGCCATCCGCGCGGCATGTCCACGACTCGCCGTCCGTGTCGATCGCCGCCATTCCGGCGTTACGGAGCAACGTCATCGTTGCCTCTGCCGGGCCGTGGATGAACTCGGCGCCGAGTTCGGCCGGCACCGCAGCCCGCGCCATCGGGCGCGACCACACGCGACCGCCGATGCGGTCTCGCGCCTCCAGCACGATCACTCGCAGCGACTGGCCGGCGAGGCTCCGTGCGGCCGCCAACCCCGCCGCGCCGGCACCGATCACGATGGCGTCCGCGTCCATGCGCTGGAGTTTACCGCTCTACGAGCCGCACCCCGCAATAGATTGCGAGCCGCGACTGCGATTGCGCGAACCGACAACCAGTGCGAGCCCCCGGCTGCAACTCGCGCCGGCCGACGGCCCGAATGTATTTAACCGCGGAGCCCGAGCGCAAGCATCATGGCGTAACCGATTTCGAGCGAGCGTTCGTCGATGTCGAAGCGGGCGTTGTGGTGCGCGATGCCGGTTTGCTCGCCACCGCGCGCGCCGACGATGAAATAGGCACCGGGCCGCTGTTCTTGCATGAACGACATGTCCTCGGCCCACATGACGATGTCGTGTTCGACGACATTCTCTGCACCGAGCACCGCGCGCCCGACCTCGCGCACGACGTCGTTGGTTTCCCGATCGTTGACGGTTGGCGGATACGACCAGTGGTAATGGAGATCGTAGTCGACGCGCATCGCTTCACCGAGGCCCTTGATGATGCGCTCCATGCGCTCGGGCATCGACTTGCGGATCTCGGGATCGAAGCAGCGCACCGTTCCCATCAGCTTGGCTTCGTCGGGAATCACATTGAAGGTCGTGCCCGCTTCGAACTTCCCGACAGTGAACACGGCCGGATCTTTCGGCGCAATCTCGCGGCTGACGATCGTTTGCAACATCGTCACGAAGAACGCGCCCGCCACGACCGGATCGACGGCGAGCTGCGGCATCGCGCCGTGGCCGCCCTTGCCTTTGATAACCAGCGTGTACTCGTCGGCCGACGCGAAGAACGCTCCGTCGCGCACGCCGATTTTTCCGACGTCGAGTCCGCTGTAGAGATGCAACGCAAACGTCCGGTCGACATGCGGATTCTCGAGCGCCCCGTCTTCGATCATAAAGCGGTTGCCGGCACTTCCTTCTTCACCCGGTTGGAAACAAAACACGAGCGTGCCCGGCACGTCGGCTCGCCGCTCGCACAACGTGCGGGCGGCCGAGAGCAGGATCGAGGTGTGGCCGTCGTGCCCGCACGCGTGCATCACGCCGCTCTTTTCCGATTTGTACTCCGAATCCACGAGTTCGACGATCGGCAACGCATCCATATCGGCGCGCAGCAGCGTGACCGGACCGGGCTTGCCGCCCACGAGCGTCCCGAGAACTCCAGTTTTCCCGACGCCCGTGCGAACGTCGTCGAGTCCGAGCTTGCCGAGTTCCTCCGCAACGAAGCGCGCGGTCTCGTGCTCCACCATCGAAAGCTCGGGATGGCGATGTAAGTGGCGCCGAACGCGAATGAGGTCCTCGGTCGGAACGTGTGGCTGCGCGATCATCGCAACCGCTTTCGACGCATCTTACGAGTCGACTTTCGGAGTCATTTCGCCCGGCCGCGGCTTCCCTGCAGCAGCCTCGGAAAACCAGTGGAGTTCAACGTGGCTGCAGTTGATGGAAACCCGCGCCGGGAGAGCTGTTCGAATTGACGATCGGGCCCAAGCCGTTCTCCCAGTAGCCATTATTGGGTCCCGTCCAAACGTCGCGCGTCTGACCGTTCAACGGATCGATCGTAGGTGTGAGGCCCGTCAAAGCGTTGTCGACGCCTTGGAAGCGACCTTGTCGCGCGCCTTGTCCTCGCTCGAAAGCGCTGACTTGATCCTGCATGCCGCGCATCTTCGCCCCGAATTGAGCCACCCGCGCACCGAGCTCCGCAAGTCGCCCCTGCTGGCGTGCAGTCTGATAGCGCAATCCTTGGTCATCCATTTTCTTCTGGTACGAACCTCTAATTACTTGGCCGTACCGACCTCTATGACATCGCTGCTTGAGACGCCCGGTCGTCCGATCGAGCGGAGATCCACTCGCCGTCGACCCTTCCAACGGGCGCGGTTCGGAAAATCTCGGACTTCGGCGCGGGCAAGGGCTCTTGGCGGCGCAAGCGTTTTCGCATGTTGAAAGGAAACCGGGAACATTTCCGGCGATATTCGGCAAGGTACGTAGAGCGCTGCGAGGCGCGGAGGAAATGCCCAAGTGGCCAAAACGATCTCGATTCCAGCATTCGAACGCCACGGACTCAGCGACGAGCAACTGCGCTGGATGTTGCGAAACATGATCTTGCAGCGGACGCTCGATAATCGGGGCTTCCAGCTCAATCGACAAGGCAAGATTCCATTCGCCACCGGGAGCGAGGGGCACGAAGGTATCCACGCCGGCACGGCGCTCGCGTTCGAACGCGGGCGCGATATTTTGGTGCCGTATTATCGCGACATGGGGCTCTGCGTCGGCATCGGCATGGAACCGCTCCAGGTCTTGCTCTCGATGTTCGCACGCGCAGCCGATATCTCGGGCGGCAGGCAGTTTCCCAATCACTACTCGCATCACGCGCTCGGGCTCTTCTCGATCAGCTCGATCATCGCCGCGCACTGTCCGCACGCGGTCGGCGCGGCCTACGCGATGAAACTGCGTAAAGAAACCGGCCGCGCCGTGCTATGCACGTTCGGCGACGGAGCAACGAGCGAGGGTGAGTGGCACGAAGCCGTCAATTTCGCCGCGGTACACCGCTTGCCGATCGTCTTTCTGTGTGAAAACAACGAATGGGCAATTTCGACGCCGCGCGCACGTCAGATGGCGATCGAAAACATCATCGATAAGGCCGAGGGTTACGGCATCCCCGGCGTGCGCGTCGACGGCTCCGACCCAATCGCTACGTACAAAGTGATGAAGGACGCGCTCGATGCTGCGCGTACCGGCGGCGGCCCCACGCTCGTCGAAGCGACGTGTTATCGCTTCCTCTCGCATACGACCGACGACGACGATCGCACGTATCGTTCGCGCGATGAAATCGAAGCGCACCGTCATCTCGATCCCGTGCCGATTTTCGAGCGGCTACTCGTCGCGGGCAACGTGCTCGATACCCACGCCGTCTCGCGCATGAAGAAAGACGTTCTCGCGGAAGTCAACGATGTCACCGATCGCGCGGAAGCGTTGCCGTATCCCGCGGCATCCGAACTTTACAAGCACGTTTACGAAGGGTCGTACGAACCATGGCTGTAGCATCGCAGGCGACCGTCATGAACAACGTCGAGGCGGTGCGTTCGACATTGTACGAAGCGCTGCGGAGCGACGAACGAACCTTGATCTTAGGTGAAGATGTCGGCGCGCGCGGAAACGTCTTCTTGATCACCAAAGGTTTCATCGAAGAATTCGGACCCGAACGAATCATCGATACGCCGCTTGCGGAAGCGTCGATCGTCGGCGTCGCGATCGGGATGGCGATGGAAGGCTTGCGGCCGATTGCAGAGATTCAGTTCGCCGATTTTATCTATCCGGCGTTCAACCAAATCGTCGGGGAAGCGGCGAAAACCCGCTATCGCAGCAACGGCGACTACACGTGTCCGCTCGTCATCCGGACGCCCTATGGCGGCGGCGTGCGCGGCGCGCTCTCGCACTCGGTCTCGATCGAAGCGCTCTTTTACCACGTGCCCGGCCTAAAAATCGTCGCGCCGTCGTTTCCGGCCGACGTCAAGGGTTTGCTCAACGCCGCAATCGACGACCCCGATCCCGTGCTCTTCCTCGAACACAAGAAGACGTACCGTTTGGTCAAAGGCGAGGTACCGGCCGGACACTACACGATTCCGATCGGCAAAGCCGATATCAAGCATTCCGGCGATCGACTCACGGTCGTTTCGTACGGCCTTTACGTGCATCAAGCGATTGAAGCGGCGAAGCGGCTCGGCGGCGAAGGCCTCTCCGTTGAAGTCATAGATTTGCGCTCGATCCGGCCGATGGATCGCACGACGATTCTCGCGAGCGTCCGCAAAACGCGCAAACTGCTCATCATTCATGAAGACAACAAGTTCGGCGGCATCGGCGCAGAGATCGCCGCGATGGTCGTCGAGGAAGCGTTCTTCGATCTCGATGCGCCGATTCGGCGGCTCTGTGGGCCCGACGTACCGGCCATGGGTTACGCCGCGCCGCTCGAAGAGGAATTCATGATCTCGACCGAGCGGATGGCAGATGCCATGCGCGATCTGGTTCGGTTCTAAAATATATGGCGACCACGATCACGATGCCGCAACTCGGTGAGACCGTCACCGAAGGAACCGTCGCGCAGTGGCTCAAGAAACCCGGCGAAGCCGTCGAAAAATACGAAGCGTTCGTCGAGATATCGACCGACAAAGTTAATGCCGAAGTTCCGTCGCCGGTAAGCGGCGTTCTGCGCGAAATCATCTGCCAAGAAGGCGAGACGGTCGCCACGGGCGCGCCGATTGCGATCATCGATGAGGTCGGCGCCGCGTCCGAGACTGGGCCCGCTCCCGCGAGTGCGCCCGCTCCGACCACTGCGCCCGCTCCCGCAGGTGCGCCCGCGGTTTCGTCACAAGCGGCGAGCCGGAATGAAGCGGATCGCCATGGCGCGGACGAACCCGTGCCGCGGCAGACGGCCGAAACTCCGGTGCCTCAGCGCAATGCCGGAACCGCCGTCCCATCGAGCGATGGCACGGCGGAAACAAGCACGGCCGTGCCCGCGCGTACGACGAACAACGGCGCGTCCGGTAATAGCGCCGCGCAAGATACTGACGGCTTCGTGAATAGTCCTGACGTGTTGCGCCGCCACTCACCTGCCGTGCGCAGACTCGCGCGGGAACATGGAGTCGACGTCGCGACGTTGCGCGGTACGGGTCAGAGTGGACGCGTTACGGCAGACGACGTTTTGGCGGCCGCGAGCGGCAAGCTTGCTGCGGCAGTCGACGGACCAACGACGGAAACGGCCGCGACCGTACGGGCGCCCGTAGCGGCGCAAGCACGCAGCGCGCCACCGCCGGGTACGTCGACGTATGCAGCGCCGGTACCCGGCACGCTCGTGCCGCTCTCGCAGGCGCGTAAGATCATTGCGAAGCGCATGGTAGAATCGCTCGAAACCGCACCGCACGCGTGGACGATGGTCGAAGTCGACGTCACGAATGTGTGGGCATGGCGCGCGCGTGCCAAAGAACGTTTCCAGCAGGACAAAGGCCATGCCCTAACGCTGTTACCGTTCTTCATGCACGCCGTCGTGCGGGCACTCGGGAAGCAGCCGCTGCTCAACGCACGCTTCACCGAAGACGGCATCCAGGTCCAGCGCGAGATCAATATCGGCATCGCAATCGGACTCGACAGTAACCTCATGGTGCCCGTCATCCGCAATGCGGATTCGCTCTCCATTGGCGGCCTCGCGGTCGCCGCTGGAAAGATAATCGATCGTGCCCGCGCGGGAAAGCTCGGCGCAGACGAACTGAGCGGCGGCACCTTTACGGTCAACAACACGGGTGCGAATGGATCGGTGCTCTCGAAGCCGATCATCAACGGCGGACAAGCCGGCATCATCACGATGGAGGCGGTCGTGAAACGGCCCGTCGTCATCAACGACGCAATCGCTATCCGCTCGATGATGAACGTTTGCCTTTCGCTCGATCACCGCGTCATCGACGGCACGATTGCAAACGCATTTCTCAGCGACGTGAAAAAGCGGCTCGAAGGGATGGGCCCGGCGGGCGACTTATAGATGCTCTCCCCACGAGATGCCGAACGAGCGTGCCGCCATCGGTGTTGTCGCCCGCGCTTCGCTTCCCGCGTTGCGTCCGAAGCGAATCGATGGGCGTGCGGAACCGACCGTTGGCCGAGCGGGTCGAAGCTTTTGATGGATTCGTGTCGCTCGTTCGTCCGCGCTGTACTCGTCGCCGGGCTTTTGCCGGCGCTCTGCGTTGGCGCCTGGGCGTCTCCGGCGCCCAAGGCGACCGGACGGCCCACGGCGCATCAGGTGCACCGGGCGATTGTAACGTGCGGCGAAGCGCCATTTTACAACTGGCCGACCTCGAGTGGAGCGCCGTATCTTTCAATTTATCCGGCGGCGCGCTCGGGCGACGTATTCGACGTGATCGGCGACGGAACTCTGACCTATAACGCCTTGACGCTCTACGAGACGACGATCGACGTCGTTGAACCGTTCGGCTACGGAAAACACTACTGGATTTCCGCCCGCTGCGTCAACGCCGGTTAGCACGGCGCGGCCTTCTTTGATAGCATGCCGCAAGTCAAAGATAGCATGCCGCAAGTCAAAGATAGCATGCCGCGAGTCAAAGATAGCATGCCGCGAGTCAAAGATAGCATGCCGGGAATCGACATGCGCCAAACAGTGGAATCTGCGTAACGCTTGAACGTCGAAATTCGCAAGCACTTTCACTTCGAAGCGGCGCACGTGCTGCCGCACCACGCGGGGAAATGTGCGCGCGTGCACGGGCACTCGTACCGCTTCGAAGTTGCGCTCGCCGGACCGCTGCAAGGGCAGGGTCCCGCGCAGGGAATGGTCGTTGATTTCGACGAGATCTCTGCCGTTGTGAAACCGCTGGTTGTCGAACGCCTCGATCATTCATCGTTAAACGATCTCATCGAAAACCCGACGGCGGAACGTATCGCGCTCTGGATATGGGACCAGATCGTGCCGCGCTTGCCGGCACTCGTCGAGATTGTCGTGTGGGAAACACCGGCAGCGTGTGCGATCGTACGAGGTCACGATGCTCGCGCTCGCTGAGATTTTCTATAGTATCCAAGGGGAAGGGACGTGGACCGGAACGCCTGCGGTCTTCGTGCGTCTCGCGGGCTGTAACCTGAACTGCCGTTTTTGCGACACGGACTATTCAACCAAGGCCTTCGCGTCCGTCGAGGGAATCGTCGCCCAGGTTCGGGCACTCGGAGGGGAATGCCCGATGGTCGTCCTCACGGGCGGCGAGCCGTTCGCCCAAACGGAAAGCTCGGCACTCATCGCGGCGCTCATCGCAGACGGCCGGCGCGTCCACGTCGAATCCAACGGCAGCATTCCCGTCGACATTCCGGGCGACGTGTGGTTGACGATCTCGCCGAAAGAACGCCTGCATCCGAGCATGGCCGCGCGCGCGAACGAGGTGAAGCTGATCGTCGACGGACGCGTACCCGAAGAATGGCTCGCAGCCTTCGAACCGCGGACGCTCCCGACGTTCTTGCAACCCGAAGGCAACAAGCGCGCTAATATCGAGCTGGCACTCGCCGCTGCGAAAGCGCGACCCGAACGTCTGCGACTCGGTTTGCAGACCCACAAATTTATCGGTGTCCGCTGAGGGGTGATCCTCGTCGTTTGCGCGCTACCGGCAGAACTTCGGTACTTTACCAAATCCACCGGCGTCGAAATTCTTGCGTGCGGAGTCGGTCCCGTTGAAGCCGCAATCGCGCTCGCTCGCGCACTTGCAACGAAGCGCTATGAAGCGGTGATAAACGCGGGGATTGCGGGCGCTTTTCGAGGACGCGCGCGTGTCGGAGACGCGCTGCTCGTGACGAGCGACACCTTCGCCGACCTCGGCCTCGAAGGTGGCGGCACGTTAAATCTTCCCGACGGCGCAACCCTCGTCGAACGCGCCGCAGCCGACCCGAACCTCGTCGCCCGCTGCGCGGGGACGCTGGCATACGGGTCCGGCATCAGCGTCGCGCAAGTAACGACCACGGCCGCGACCGGCACGCGACTCTTCGAGCGCTACGCCGCCGATACCGAGAGCATGGAGGGCTTTTCGATCTTGCGAGGCGCCGAAGTCGCCGGCGTTCCGGCTCTCCAAGTGCGCGGAATTTCCAATTACGTCGGCGATCGCCGGACGAGCGAATGGGATTTTACGGCCGGCGCGCGCGCCGTCGCCATGGCGCTCGAAAGCGTCCTGCGAAAGTTGGCGGCCGGGGGCTCGGATTGAGCGCAACGCTTTCCCTCGCCTATTCGCCGTGCCCGAACGACACGTATATTTTCGCGGCCTGGACGCGCGGTATGCTCGCGCAGGCGCCGCCCGTCAACGTCGTGCTCGACGATGTGGAGGCGCTCAACGAAGCTGCCCGCGATGGACGATTCGAGCTGACAAAAGTCAGCTACGGCGCGATCCCCTATCTCTTGGAAGCCTATCGCATCCTACGCGCGGGCGGCGCGCTCGGACGCGGCTGCGGCCCGCTCGTCATCGCGAAGCCGGACGCTTCGGGAAGCATATTCGCTCTTCACGATTTGCGACCGCACGCGCGTATCGCAATCCCAGGCGCCATGACGACCGCGTTTTTGTTGTTGCGCCTCGCGCTCGGCCGCCCGATCGACGCCGTGGCGATGCGCTTCGATCGCATCGTAGATGCAGTAGCCCGCGGCGATGTCGATGCGGGACTCATCATCCACGAATCGCGCTTCACCTATCAATCGGCAGGGCTCGCGCAGGTCGCAGATCTTGGTGCGTGGTGGGAAGAGCAAACCGGCGGGCCGATTCCGCTCGGCGCAATCCTCGCGCGCCGCGATCTCGACGATGCCGCGGCTCGACGCATCGACGCGACGATTCGCAAGAGCCTTGCCTTCGCGCGTAGCGATGAAGCCGCAGTAGCGCCGTACGTACGCGAACACGCTTTCGAGATGGACGACGCCGTTATGCGCGCGCACATCGCGCTCTACGTCAACGACTACACGGTCGACCTCGGAGACGACGGTATCGCGGCAATCGAAAATCTCTTCCAACTCGCCTCCGCCTCACGACTGATTCCGCAGGACGTCCGTCCCGAGTTCGTCTGAGCGTTGCTCGGGGTGAAGTAACTGCGGCAGGAGGGCGAAGAGGGGAAAGCCGCTCGGCAATGTGCGCGTGTCGCTGGGTCGTTCGGCCACGGAGCCGTGCTACAGGCACGGAGTTGTCCTTGTCCGATCGGCTTCCGTCGTGATAGGTTGATGTGACACCATGCTTGAGGAAATCATCCTTCCGATCACCGATCCCGAAACGGAATGGGTCGACGGAAGACCGCTTCAAAAAGTGAGCCCGACGCGGAGCCATGCGCGCTTGCAAGGCGAGTTGGTAGCTGCGCTGATTGGCTGGGCGCCCGGCCATGGCGAAACGGGGCCGGAGTGGCGCTTTCGAATCGCGCCAATGGGCGAGGCCCGCCGGCCACTCGTTCCCGACATCTCGTTCGTGTCGCTCGAGCGGTTGCGCGGGCACACGGCGGAAGAACTCGAGGCTCCCGCATTTGCACCGAACGTTGCGATCGAGATTCTGTCGGCGGCCGACCGCGAAGCCGACGTGCGCAGCAAGACGGACGTCTACCTGCGCGCCGGCGTCGAACTCGTCGTCGTTGTCGATCCGAAACAGCGCACGATGACATTGCACGAGCGCGACGCCGAGATTGCGATACTATGTGGCGGCGATACGTTTCGGCACCACACGCTGCCTGGATTCGAACTCGACGTAGCAAGCCTCTTCTCTCGCGCGCTCGCCCTTCCGATCTAGTCCCGCTCGACCTCCCGATCTAGTCCCGCCCAATCCGCTCGCCGGCAACTCAATCGGATTGACCATCGGGCAGTGCATCGCCTACGCCGGCCCGTCACCTTTACAGCGAAGCCGAGTCCGCATGCATCAACTATTTTCTTCCGAGTGGCATTTCGCCGCCTTGATCATGAGCGACCCGATACGCGGACACGCTTCGATGGACGACGAGCTATGCGCGCGCACGTCGCACTCCACGTCAACGACTACACGGTCGACCTCGCCAATGACGGTATCGCGGCAATCGACAATTCTCTTCGAACTCGCCAGCCTCGCAACTGATTCCCAAGGGAACTCGCGCTGAGTTCGTCTCATCGTGGCAGCGTCGTCGTGCGGCCGCTTCCTCGAAAGGCACGAAAGGGAACCCGCTGAACGCCCGTACGACAGCCTTTTCATCGATCCGAGACCGATACGCGCCGGATGGAGATAGAAACACCAATGTCGTTCGACCTAAGCATAGCGGTAAAACGCGACCCACGCGAAACGGATCGAAGCGCGAAATCGGACGCCGCGGACCAACCGCAAGCAGCGTTGGTGTCGTTCGTCGTGAATGGGGAGTTTCGCGAAGCCGGTCATATCGAATTGATCCGCAGAGTGAGGCAGGCCTTCGAAGACGGGGCCGATACGGTCACGATCGAAATGCAGGATATCGCGTTGCAAGACGTCGCGTGTTTGGAGCGTTTCGCCGCATCGATCATGGCGGAGCGTGCGGCGGGACGACAGCTGCAGGTCGTCGCGCGAAAACCATATTTTTATGCGACCTGCGCCTCTATCGCAGGCTCACGAGACTGGCTGGTCGCCTACACCCAAGCGGACATGACC
>JRHI01001413.1_pt1 | contig 20266 bp, 18 predicted proteins | sample 215371 | NCBI WGS metagenome assembly JRHI01 (sample SAMN02929681, study PRJNA255918) | sediment metagenome | biome: cave system; feature: Ice Cave; material: Sediment; isolation source: sediment from deep within a dark volcanic ice cave with no known source of... ...
CCTCAAAAATGCGAGGCCTCAGCCATCAACTGCTGTTTCTAGGGTGATTCAACCTGGCGATCCTGCTCTGCGCGGCATCGCGACGCGAGCAAGGCTGGCGAGCCCAATCGATGGGGAAAGCCGCTTCGCGTTCATGCAGCCTCCCTCTGCACCTGCGCCCAGGCCCGACGGATGAGCTCGGCTGCCCCCTCTGTCAGGGGATATCCGTCGATATCGCCGATTCGCACGAACTGTGCGGCGCTCGCGTCGCTGCCCGCCGACGGCTCGCCTTCGCGCCAGCGGCCGCAGAACACGGTGATGAGGTAGTGGGCGCGGAGCGTGCCGTCCGGCCGACGCAGAATCACGTCGTGGATATCCAGCAGGCCTTGGATGTCGGCCTCCACTCCGGTCTCCTCGCGCACCTCGCGCACGGCCGCGGCCCGCGCCGTCTCGCCCGGCTCGATGTGTCCGCCGGGCAGGCTCCACCGCCCCTTGAGCGCGCCCTTGGCCCGCTCGATGAGCAGCACCGCGTCGTCGCGAAAGACGGCGGCGCTGGCGCCGCATCGCGGCCAGCCGGTATCGGGGCGAACGGCTTGCGAATTTGCATGCATGCGCCGGCCAGCCTACCGGAGCCGGCCTGGAGCGTCGATGGCGGGGGCGCCGGCGCGGCGCCGGCCAGAAGAACGACGCGAACTCATCTTCTATCAAGGCCTTCCATATGGTCCCTCGCGACTTGCGCCGGAACAGTTTAATGTTGGCTGGACAACAGTTTGCCGGTTGCCACGCCACGAGGGGCGGCTGCACGCCCAGTGGCGCATTTCTTGCGCTAGCGCTTCTAGGGCGAACGTTTCTAGGGCTAGCGTTTCTAGGGCTAGCGTATCTAGGACTGGCATTCCTTGCGCGGCGTTCCCGGGAGAGCGAAGCATGGCATACAAAGGCAATGATCTCGACTTGCGGCCGGCGCGTCCATCTGCACCTGCGCGGGAGGCGCCGGGCGCGGCCGAGCGAGCCGCCAACGCAGGCGGGGCGCGGCCCGCGAGCGCCGATCCGATCCCCGTCGATGACACAGTGCTGGCCTGCTGCAACTGCGCCCACGACGTTGCGCGCTTCCATGGCTCCGAGGACGTGCGCCTCGAGCATCTCCTGCACGCCCTGACGCGTGTCGGCGCAGCGGCCGAGGTCCTGGCCGAGCTCGGGATCCGCGTCGACACCCTGCGGCGCGAGACCGCGGTGGCGATCGCCGCGGAGATGCCGGCCGGCCCCATCGCAGACCATGGGACGCCGCACGCCTCCGCCGCCTTCGAGGACGTGTTGCGGCGAGCAGCCGACCAGGCCGCCAAGCGCAGTGCGCCGGCTGGCTTGCCCGACCTGCTCAGGACCTTGCTGGGTGGTGGACCCGGCTCGCCCGCGGCCGCCCTGCTGATGCGGGCCGCGGCCGACCCGCAACGGCTCGAGCGCTGGCGCGACGCGCCGCTTCGCGCCGCGCTCAATCCTGCCGCGCCGGAGGCGGGGGCTCAGCCCAACGAGCTGTCCCTGGGTGCGGCGGGCGCGCTGCTCGGTCGTCTCGATCACATGGAAGCAGCACTTCGGGCCCTGCAGGCCGAAGTCGCGAGCGATCGCCAAGCCATCGGCGACCTTATGCGCGGTGTGCAGTCTGGCCTCCAGGCGCTGCGCAGCGACGGCACACACGCTGTGCTCTCCGACCGCGCCCCAGCCGCCGATGCCTTGCTCGAGGCGAAGCTCGGCGACCTCGGCAGGGCCATGAGCACGCTCTCCGAGCGCATCGCCGGCATCGACAAGGTGGCCGCGGGCGGTGCCTGGCAAGAGCTGGGCACCCTCGTTGAAAACGCCGAGGGGCGCGTCGGCACCCATACCCTGGAAGTCGCCAACCGCATCGCGGACGCGTTTTCCGAGCGCCTCGGCAAGACCGAGGCTAGCCTGCAGCGTCTGCAGGAGGAAACGGAGCGGCATTGGAGTTCCAACGGCGAGCGGCAGATCGCGCTCGAAGCCTCGGTGCGGGGGCATCTGCAGGGGGCGGAGGAGGCCGGCAAGACACACGCGCGGGACCTGGGCGAAATCTACCAGGCGCTGGTGAAGCTCGGTGCCAACCAGCAGACGCTGGGAGACAACTTCACGGCCTGGCGCATCGAGAGCGGCGGTGACATCGGCATCGTCAGCAACCGCGTGCAGCAGCTGGAGCAGACGATGCTGGATCTGCTGGGCCACTTCGGCGGCGAGCTGCAGGCCCTGCGACAGGAGAGCCACGACAGCGCCGGCGGCCGTCGCAACGGCTTCAAGCGCTGGCTTTACGGCACCGGCAACGTCTTCGGCGCGAGCGGGCGCGACGAAACTGCCGCTACCGTCCCCCAGACACCAGCTCCTCCGCCTCGAGAAGGGACGCCGGCCGAGAAGAAGTCCTGAATTGATACGCCAGCTGCTGGCCTCGAACTTGCTCGGCAAAGGTCCAGATACCTGTTTCATAGTGGACCAGCAGCGATGTCCGGCCATTCTACCCGATCTGCGCCCGACGGGGGTTCCTCCCCGCCTCCGCGCATCGCCGTCCTGATCGCCGGTGGACCGCTAGCCCACGCCCTGGTGAACGGCCTGATCGTTCGTTTCGGTCCCGTCTCGGTGCTGCGGGAGCAGCCGGAGCCGAAGCTGGCGATCATGCGTCGCCGCGCCCGACTGGTGGGCTGGCTCGAGGCGCTGGGCCAGGCCGCCTTCGGGCTCCTGCAGAAGCTGATCACGCGGCGCAGCGCCGCCCGCCTTGCCGCCATCTGGGACCAGCATGGTCTCGACCCGCGCCTGCATCCCGACATCGCCGTGCGCGACATCGGCTCCGTGAACTCCCAGGCGTGCCGCGCGGCCTTGCGCGAGCTGTCCCCCGCCGTGGTCGTCGTCTACGGCACGCGCATCATCAAGGGCGAGACGCTGCGCTGCGTGACGGCCCCCTTCATCAACTATCATGCCGGCATCAACCCCAAGTATCGCGGCCAGAACGGCGCCTACTGGGCGCGCCGCGAAGGCGACCCGGCCCACGCCGGCGTCACCGTGCACCTGGTCGACGAGGGGGTCGACACCGGCGACGTGCTCTACCAGGCGACCAACGAGTTCTCCCCCGCCGACAACATCGCCACCTACCAGCACCGCCAGATGGCCACCGCGCTCCCGCTCATGATCCGGGCCATCGAGGATGCCTTGGCCGGCCGGCTCCGCCCGCGCCGCGTGGAGCTGCCCTCGCGCCAGTGGTTCCATCCGACGCTCTGGGGATACGTCCGCACCGGCGTCACGCAGGGCGTGTGGTGAACCGACGGCCGCGAACGCCCTAATACCATCGAGCTGAAGCATTGCCCCAGGTGCACGCGAAGCAGCCCTCGCTTAACCAGCCCTGCAACCCCGTGCTGAGCTTGCCTGCCCCCGGACTCGTTCCGGGGGTCGAAGCACGCTTGGAGCCCGCGGCCGCCCTTCGACAAGCTCAGGGCGAGGTTGAGATTGCGTCAGCCCTCGGGCGCCATCGCGAGTCGGGACTTTCGCTTAGCGGTATCAGTTGCCACCGTCGCGTCGCGGTCTTCCGGCACGCAAGCGCGTCACGCAGAGGCGGGCTTCCAGTCGGCGCCCATCTGGCACAGGATCGACACGTTCGTGCTCTTGCTGTCGTCCTTCGATTCGCTCTTCTTGCCGCCGCTCTTGGTCTCCATCTGCGTCGTCACCTTGCGGCACTGCGTGTCCTCGGGGATCTCGTCGATGCGCATGACATCGTTCATCGGCATTGCGTCCGTCTTGCCCTTGCCGGCCGGTACGTCGCTCGACTGCTGGATGGCGTCTGCCGTCTGACGCAGGACCGGATCGCCCTTGAAGCCGGCCACCTTCTGCGCCGGACCCGCGGTGATGGTCACCTGCGTGTTGCCGTTCGGGGTGCGGTACGTGTCGGTCACCTCCTGGTCGGGGCTCTTGTCGAGGGCAACGCGCGTGCGCCGCGTCACCTCTGCGCCGTCACGGCGGTTGAGGCGGCCGAGAATCACCGCGCCGACGGCGACGGCGCCGATGATGCCGAAGGCGCGGCGGAACTTGCCGAAGTGCATGCCGGCCAGCCCCCGACCCAGGACGCGGCCGGGGCCGGGGAGGGGCAGAACCCTGCCGACTCGCGGCAGGCCGGGGAGCCCGAATTGTGCATTGGCAGGCCAGGGCGTCGCCGCCAGGACGAGCGAGGAGGCGAGAAGCATTCGCAGTATCGGTGCACGCATCGAAATCCCTCGTGGTGTGCGTCTGGTGTGGCGCATTTGGTGTGGCGCAGGGGTCGCGAGCATCAATCTAACGATCGGGGAATGTGGCGTGTAGCGGGAAGCTGCAATTATCTGCCCAACCGGTGAGCGCGGATGGTTAGCGGCGCGTCCACGGCACGGGTGCGGACAGGTGCCAAACGCTGCGGCAGCTGGTATGATTTGCGCATCGAACGCGTTGGCGCCAAGTACCTGTCGGGCTGTCCGGGCATAGGGCCTCGGGGGGGGTATAATGCTGTACATGCCACGATCCGGGCCACGACCAGGGCTGCTGGGCCGCATTTGCGCTTCGCTGTTGACGGTAGGTGGTCTGCTGACGGCCATCGCTCACGGCGCCGGGGCTTTCGACGTCAAGAAGATCGAGGCCAGCGTCTACAAGATCTACACGATGCGCAAGAAGGGCATCGGCACCGGCACGGGGTTCCTGGTCAACGGTCGGCGCATCCTGGTCACCAATTTCCATGTGGTCGCGGAGGGCGAGAAATACTTCATCGGCTACCGCGACGGCCGCGACGGCAAGCTCGTGGAAGCGCGCGTCGTGGATCGCAGAGCCAACATCGACTTGGCCGTCCTGGAGACTTACGAGGACCTGCCCGGACGGGCGCTGGTGCTGGGTGATTTCGAGCCCGAGAAGCTCACCAGCGTCGTTGCCGTGGGCTATCCGGGCGCCGCGGACGTGAAGCAGGACCCGACTGCGCCCAAGAACCTGCCCGAGCTGTACGCGAAGATGAAGGAGCCGAGCGGCTTCGACTCGACGCTCACGCCCGGCATGGTGTCGCGCATCTATTCGGCCACCAATACGGCGCTGAGCGAAACGCAGGTGATCAATGCCCGCACCGTTCAGCACAATGCCCCGATCAACCCCGGCAACAGCGGCGGGCCCCTGTTCGACGAGTGCGGCACGGTCGTCGGCGTCAATTCCTTCTCTCCCAAGGGTGCGCAAGGCCTCTTCTTCTCCATTCACTCGGGCGAGGTGATCCGCTTCCTGCGCGAGTTGAACATTTCCTACGCCGCGATCGGCCACGCCTGCTTCGCGACTTCCCTATCCGGGGGCGGCGGCATGCTGCTGCCGCTGATCATCGGCATGGCAGCGGCTCTGGCCATCGTCGCGGTGCTGTTTGCCTGGCGCGGCGGCGCGGCGGTGGGGGCCGTCGGCCAATACATGAGCCGCCGCCTGACGGGCAACCGGGGGCGGGGCGGCGGGTCGCCGTCTCCACGCGAGGCGGCGCGTCAGCCGGCGGCCCAGATGAACTTCGCGCAGACCGCGGCGGCAATCTCCCTGCAGCCGAGCGCAGGCGGGAAGGCATTTGCGCTCGAAGCGGGGCGCACCGCTATGGTCGGCCGGAGCCGCCAGTGCGAGATCCCGATCGAGGACGATACCGTTTCCTCCAACCACGCCCGCATCGAGATCAACGCGCAGACGCAGCGTATCGTCGTCACCGATCTCAACTCCTCGAACGGCACGTTCGTCAACGGCAGCCGCATCAACAGCGCGCAGGCAAACGTGGGCGATACGCTGCGGTTCGGCACCGCCGAATTCAAGCTGATCGCCGGGTCCATGCCGGCCGGGGCAAGCGGCGCACGCCCCTCCGGCCCCGTCAATCAGGGCTGGATGCTGTCGGGGTTCGATCCGGCCGGACGAGCGTTGCAGTTCGAGCTTCGCCCACCCGCGCCCAACGGTCGCGCGGCGGAGGGAGCGACGTGGACGGTGGGGCGCGATCGCAACCGCGCGCAGTTCGTCATCGACGACGACAGCGTCTCGGGCGCGCACGCGCAGATCATCTATGATGCGCGGCAGGGGCTGACGCTGCGCGATCTGGGCTCCACCAACGGCACGCGCCTCGACGGCACCAAGCTCGGCAAGAGCGTCGTTGCCCTGAGCGACACCGGCCAGGAGATCGCCTTCGGCGCCGCCAAGCTGCGGCTGTCGCGGCTGATTAGGTGAGGGGGCCTACGGTTGCGACGCGCGCGCAGCCCTAATCCGTGCCACCGACCCGGCTGCTGCCGTCGGCGCAGAAGGTCATGCCGACGCGGCAGAAGCCGTAGTTGGTCTCGCAGGTGGACTTGGCGCTGGTCTTGGCGTCCTCGAGCGTGGCTCCGTTGGCACCGCGCCAATCCGCGGGGTTGCTCGGCACCTCCGCGAGGGCCCAGCACTCCTTCTTGGACAGCACGCTGATGACCCGGCATCCTCCCGGCCCGACCTTTTGCGCGCAGAGGTTCATGGCCCCGTTCTCGGCCTCCTCCTTGCTCGGCTCGTTGACGCGGGCGAAGACGCCGCCGTTCTTTTCCACCACCACACCCCAGCAGGCGGTATTGGCGCCGCACAGGGCCGACGACCCGCCGCCGGCAAAGTAGCGGCCGGCCGCCTTGACGTACGTCACGGGGTTGAGCCGAAGGTCCGGCGCGAACTGGTCGACGCCCACGCCGACAACCAGCAAGAGGCACAGGCCTCCCACCGCGGCAATGGAGGTCGAAAGGCCGTCGAGGCCGAACAGCCGGCCGGGCTTGGGGCTCGGTCGCACGCTCGAAAATGGGAGCGGGCTCTCCAGAACTCTGGTTCCGCCGGTCAGCACGCGCGTCTTGGCCATGGGGACGGGTGCGCCGCCGCCCTGCAGGAGCTCCTTGCGCCATTCGGAGATGGATCGGGGACGATCCTGCGGGGGCAGCTTCAAGGCCCAATCGACGGCCTTCAGGAACTTGTCGCGATAGCGCCCCTTGCCGATCACCGCTGCCGGTCGCAACTCGTCGGAGAGCTGGCGCGACGTCGCCTCGATGGGCCGCTGACCGGACATGGCGCGATGCAGGGTGGCTGCGAACGCGTAGATGTCCGTCCAGGGACCATAGCGGTCGGCATTCGACGTGTACTGCTCGGGAGCCGAGTAGCCGCTCTTGAAGACCAGCGCCGAGACGAGCTGGGAATGCTGCTTGATCTCAAACCGGGAGGCGCCGAAGTCCAGCAGGATTGGTGCGCCGTCGGTGGCGCGGATCATGATATTGTCGGGCGAAATATCGAGATGCCAGGTGCGGTTGGCATGCACCAGCTCGAGCGCGCTCAGCAGCGGCGTGGCGATGAGGTCCAATTCCTCCTGCGTGGGCGGGCTGTCGAGCCCCTGCAGCCATTTCTCCAGCGTGCTGCCCCTGACGAAATCGAGCAGCATGTAAGCCGAGTTGTTCTCCTCGAAGACGCGCCGGACGCTGACGATGTTGCCGTGGCTGAACTGCGCCAGCAAGCGCGCCTCGTCGTAGAACTTCTTGAGGCCCCAGCGGTAGTCGCTCTCGCTGTGGGGCTTGGCGGTGAAGCGGATGCTGGTCCCCTCCCGCACGACCAGGTCCTCGGGGAAGAACTCTTTCAGCGCGAAGTCCTTTTGCAGGGACTCGTCGTGCACCAGATAGGTGATGCCGAACCCGCCGCGGCCGAGCACGCCCGAGATCACGTATTGGTCGACCTTCGTGCCAGGCGACAGCGTCGAGGGGTCTTGGTAGGTCATAGGGCTGGTTCCGAAACCGTTCGCGGCCGTCTTCCACAGAAATGCGCCACAGCCTTACCATTCACCATGCGGGTAGGCCCTGGCGGAGCGGCCGGTGGCGGCTGAGTATCGATGCTGTTTGCTCGTATTTGCTCATTGGGCCGAATGCGTGACCATAACCCCGACCTCGGGTTGAACGCTGCGTTTCGGCAGCATAGTATGCAAGCGATTTCCTGGGAAACGGGGACGTGTGGATGTTTCGGGTCCGCCGCCATCTGCTTGCGCCAGGCGCGATTGCGTTGCTGCTTTCGGGTCTTGCGCCGTGCGTCGGCAATGCGCAGGACGCGAGGCTGCTGGCCCAGTGCACCGCCCCACAGCTGGTGACGCCTGCCGCGCCGCCCCCCGCCGGCTCCGATGATCCTGCGCTGGCCTCCCCGCACGGTCCGCAGACGACTGTGAGCTGCAACTTGTGGGCCACCGACGCCGTGACGTTCAAGGGCGTCAAGGCCAGCATCAAGGGCCGCACCGATCGGTTGGACGTGCAATTCGAGCCGCGCAACCAGACGCTGGTCGTCATGTTCCTCATCCAGTTGATGGATCCGGGCCGACGCTCGATCATGTCGCCGATGCTCGACACGGTCGTCAAGATCGCGGAGCCGCGCGAAAGCAAACGCCGCTACGCGGCCTACACCATTGCCAACGATTTGACGATGGTGGCCGACTTCGGCGCTTCCAAGAGCGATTTCGACAAGTCGGTGCGGGCGGTGCGGGGCGTGGCGCTGCCCACCCAGCTCTACAAGGGGGCGCTGGAGGCGATCGCCAAGTTGGCGAAGGAAAAAGGCGACCGGAGAGCCCTGGTCATCCTGGGCGACGGCAACTCCGACGACACGAGCTACGATCATGAGCCGGTGGTGAAGGCCGCCAAGGATGCCGGCGTGATCATCCACGCCCTGGGCTTCGCAGCAGAGGCGAGCGATCAGCCCAAGTTCCAGTACATCCGGCGCCTGGCAGAGGAGACCGGCGGTTTTCGCCGGGAGGTCAGGGTCGGCAGCACGCAAAAATATACCATCGGCAACCAGTTCGTCGCCGAGGCCTTGGAGAACGGCGGCACCGCAACGGTCAGCCTCAGGGAGCCGCCTGGCCCCGCGACGCTCAGCATGAGCGCCGATTTCAGCAACGGGCGCTCTGAAAGCGTGTCCTACGCCGTCACGGTGCCGGCCGCGCCGGTTGTGCGCGAGCCTCCGACGACCTCGCAACCGCCCATTGAATCCGAGCCCACTGCCGCGCCCATGGCCTGGTACGAAAAGGTGTTCGCCTGGGCCCGAGAAAACAAGACCGTCGCCCTGATCAGCGGTGTAGCGTTGGGTCTGGGTACGATCGGGCTGGCGCTCTTCGGCATGAGCAGCTTTGGCGCGCGCAGGGCCCGGCTGGCCGAGGGGGACGGGGAGGAGCAAGGCGACCAGGTCGTCTACGGGTGGCTCGACATGCTCGACGGCAACGCTTCGCGCTACCCCCTGCAGACGACCAACGTGCGCATCGGTCGCCACCGTGACAACGACATCTGCCTGCTCAACGATTCCATCTCGCGGCGGCATGCGGTGTTGCATTTCGATGCGGACAAGCGCCGCTTCGTCATCACGGACCTCGGCGGCGGCAACGGTGTCATCGTCAATAAGATCAAGCAGCAATCGCATGATTTGAACGATGGCGACCTTGTGGAACTCGGCGAGGTCCGATTGCGGTTTCGCGCCAACATGGAGGGCGTGGGGTAGGGTTTGCTGCTCCCACTCATGGTTTCCACACGGCGCGTGCCGATCCGTTGCGGTGCAAACGGCCTGACGCGATCGGCGTTGTAACGAAAAGGCAGCATAAAGGGGTTCTTGCCATGAGCAGCGATCCAGGCAATGGTGCCGGGGATTCCGGCGACGACGATCTGGAAGAGCGCAAGACACGGTTGGTCCCGCGCCCGGACATTGTGGATCGTGCGGCGGCCGGTAAGGAAGCTGCGAGGGTAGAACCCGCCAAAGAAGATGCTCCAGCAGCCCCCGCGGGCACAATCATCGGCCGCACGCGTCTCATGGGCGGTCACGAGCAGTCACCAGAAGGAGGCGGCGTGCAAGGCGCCACGCCGACCATGAAGATGGGACAACCCAAGACACAGTACATTCACGGCGCGGGTCTCGAGAGCGACCCCGTGGCAGGCTGGGTGGTGGTGGTGAAGGGGCCCGGCCGGGGCAACTTTTCCCCCGTTTTCGTCGGCATGAATTCTCTCGGCCGCGATGCCAGCCAGCGTGTCAGCCTGAGCTTCGGCGACGATTCCATCTCGCGCGAGGAGCACGCTTTCATCACCTACGACGAGGAGCAGCGCTGCTTCTATCTGCAGCACGGCGGCAAGTCGAACCTGGTCCGCCTGGGAGCACACCCGGTTCTCAGTCCCACCGAACTCAAGCCGAACGATCTCATCCGCATCGGCCGTACAACGTTGCTCTTCGTGCCGTGCTGCGGCCCCGATTTTTCGTGGACTGACGAGGTCCAGGAAGCATGACGCTTCTGTTGGCGAGTGCCGCCCGCGCCACCGTGGGTGGGCGCTCGGGGCAGGAGGATGCATTCCGGCTGTGGCCGGCCGAGGGAGTCGTTCCCCCGAAATCGGAGGGCGGTGGCCTGCTGGCGGTTCTGGCCGACGGCATGGGCGGACATACCGGTGGGGCCATTGCCGGCCAGACGGCCTGCAAGACTTTCACGGAGGTCTTCTCCGCCACCTCGGCGCCTCTCGAAGCCCGCCTGAAATCCGCGCTCAACGCGAGCAACGAGGCGCTGGCGAAAGGTGTCGAGCAGAACGCTGCCCTGAAGGGCATGGGCTGCACGATCGTGGCCGCCTGGATGGACGATCTGGGCATCCGCTGGACGAGCGTGGGCGACTCGCTCCTGCTGCTCTACCGCCTCCCCGATGTCATCCGTCTCAATGCCGATCATTCGCTCGGCTCGTTCCTGGACGAGCAGGCGCGCCAGAACAAGATCTCGCGGTCCGAGGCCAGGAGGAACCGCAACCGCAATGCCCTGCGCTCCGCACTCACGGGTTCCAAGATCGACCTGATAGATTTGCGCAGTGAGCCCCTGGAGCTGCGCCCCGGCGATTGGGTCGTGCTCGCCAGCGACGGGCTCGGCTCGCTCTCCGGCGACGAGATCGCCGACGTCATCTACCGTTTTCGCCAGTCAACGCCCGAAGAGATGGCAGATGGGCTGATTGCCGCCGTCACGCAGAAGGGCGCCGTCGACCAGGACAACGCCACCGTCGTGGTCGTGCGCATCGATGGCGCGCCGGAAGCATCCGACGATGTCGCCACGCGCGTGCTCGCGCGGCCGTCGAAGGGCGAGGAAGTGGACTTGCGCACCCGTCGCATCGGCGTCAGCCGGCGTGGACCTGGAGGTCGCCGCAGCAGCGCCGGCGGGAAGACGCGCGCCGCCGCCGTGTGGCTGGCTGCGGCAGTGGCCCTCGCCTTCTGCGCCGTTGTGCTCATGCTCGCGGTGCCGTCGCTGCGGCCGACGATGCCCTCCAATCCGGAGGCCCCTGTGCCGACCACGGCACCGACCAATGCGGCGGTCGATCGGCCCACCGGTCCGATCGCTCCGGCCAAGCCATCCGCCAAGTCGCCGGCCATCGAGCCGGCCCCCCAGGTCACGCCTCCATCCACCTCGCCGGGCAGGCCCGCCGGCGAGAGTGAGGAGGGCTCGGCGCCGCGCACGCCCCAGTCCAAGTCCGCGGCCACGCCGCCAGCGACCTCTCCCCCAACGTCGTCCAGCAGCGAGTCCGAGGAAGGCGCCGCGCCGCGCTCGGCCCCATCCAAGCCTGCCGCTTCCCAGCCCGCACCCCCGGCCGCGTCCTCGCCTACGCCGCCAACGGAAGAGGAGGCGACCGCGCCGAAGCCGGCCAAGCCGCGCACCGGCACAGCCAAGCTTCCGGGTTCCTCTGCCGCGACGCCGACCCGCAAGCCGGGAACAGTCGGGGAGGGTAGCCCGCCGCGACAGTCCAAGGAGGTGGAGCGGAGCCGGCCGAAATCGAGCCCGGGCATCTTTGGGGAAGAGCCCGGCGGAGAGACCCTCCCGATCATGCCGCGTTGATGGAAGGTCCGGTGCAGAGACGACCGGACACCGATGCGATGATCCCGCCCGCCTCATCTGTAGCTGCCTGGGCGATCATTCTCTCTCAGGGCTTTTCCAGAGCAACCGGGAACGGGTTCGTGAACCGGCGTGCAGGCGGCGCGATTGCTTCCCTTGTCGTGGCGGTCACTTGCCTCGCAGTCCACGCAGCGCTCCCGGCGCAGGCCTTTGTCCCGCCGCCGCGGCCACAGATGCCAGCCGACGCTCCCTTGCTGCTCAGGGCCGCGGACTCCGGCGTCGACATCGTGCGCATGCCGCCGCGCCCCCCGACCGGCGGGCAACCCCCCGCCACCCCGGCCGCGCAGCAGCCGCCCGCCGTCCCGCCGCCGGTTGCCCCTCCGCCAAGCCAGGCACCTCGGCCGCCTCAGTCGCCGGGACGCATCGTCAAGCTGACGGCGAGGATCGGCGGCCAGTCGACCGATACGCAAAAGGGATGGCTCGGCGTGCGCATGGATACGCTGGAGCTGCCGCTGGCGCTGGCGCTCGGTCTCCCCAACGCCAACGGCGCGCTGATCCTCGAGGCGGCGGCCAACAGCCCGGCCGGACAGGGGGGGCTTCGCTTCGGCGATATCGTCGTTGCTCTCAACGGCCGCGCCGTGACGCATATGAACGAGCTGCGCCAGCGGGTGGAGTCGATGGTGCCGGGCACGAACGCGGAGCTGGAAGTATGGCGCGTCACGGCCGACGGCGGCGATTTCCTGCAGACGCTGCGCCGGCTGGCGGATGGCGGAAATGCCCACGTCATGTTTCGTCTGGGGCGCATGTACGCAACCGGCATCGGCGTGGCCCGCGACGAGGTGGAGGCCGTGGCCTGGTACCGCAAGAGCGCGTCCGCCGGCAACTCGAGCGCGAAGACGGCTCTTGCGGTGATGGTGATCGAAGGCCGCGGTGTCGCCAAGGACCAGCAGGAGGGAGTGCGCCTGCTGAGGGAGGCCGCCGACAAGGACGACAACGAGGCGATGTATCGCCTCGGCGTCATCCTCATCGACGGCAAGATCGTCGCCAAGGATGCTGCCGAGGCGATGCGCCTGTTCACGAAGGGAGCCGAGGCCGGCTACGTGCCGGCGATGCTGGATCTTGCCTTGCTGTACAACAATGGGGACGGCGTGACGGCCGACCCGACCAAGGCGGCGACGTGGTACAAGCGGGCCGCCGATCTCGGCAGCTCCGCGGGCATGGTCAACCTCGGTTTCATGCACCAGCAGGGCAGGGGCGTGGAGCGCAACGACATCACCGCGGTGGCCCTCTACAGAAAGGCTGCGGCCGAGGGCAACCCGTCCGGGATCCACAATCTCGCGGCCATGCTCGACAGCGGCCGAGGCGTGCAGAACAAGGACCCGGAGCAAGCTGCCGATCTCATCTTGCAAGCGCTCGACATGCGCAATCAGTTCACCTACCAGCAGATGACGCAGAATTCCCGCGCCTGGAGCCCGGAGTTCCGGCGGACGTTGCAGAAGAAGTTGCAGGACGCGGGCTTCTTCTCGGGCAAGATCGATGGCGAATTGCGCGAAACCAGCATCGCCGCCATCAACGCCTACATCAATCGCAAGCGCTGAGCGTCGTCACGCCGCAGCTCATGGGGATGCCCGTTCAGCGCGCCGGCGCGGTGCTCGGCAGTACGCTACCACACGAGAGCGCCGATCGCGGTTTCGGCGCGGCCTTTGACATTAGTTGAGCACAAGTGGAAAGGCGAAACCCTGATTGCCATCAGCTACTTGTGTGGTTTACGCTGAGACCTCGTCGAGTAAAAAGGAGCGCAAAAAATGGCCGTACAGATTGTTATGGATCGCACGGGCGACACGAGGCACGAGTTCGACGTTGCCGACGCGGAGGGTGTGGCGCGCGCGGAAGAGCGTTTCCGGCAATTGACGGGCAAAGGCTTCCGGGCCGTCGCGCTGAGCGGCGATGGCAGCCCCGGCAAGCTCGTCGGCAAGTTCGATCCGCACGTCGAGCAGACCTTGTTCATCCCGCAGCTGCAAGGCGGTTGATGGAGCGGGTTCGCAATCTCCTGAGGGTCCTGCTCGGCCGGGCCCTCAGCCAGCACGGGCAAGAGGCGCCGGCGCTCAGCGATATCCTCATCGAAAGAGCGTCCGGACGCTTCGAGCCCCGGCTCGGCGCCTATTTCGCCAACGGTTACTGCACCTGGGCACCCGTGCGGCCCGCCGACTGCTACGCCTTCTGCGAGCGGTATGCGGCCTGGGATTTGCCCAGCCTTCGCCGCGCTCTGCTTTGCGAGGCGCAGGAGATTTACGCGCGCATGTGCGCGGAGCACCTGGCCGAGGTCGGCCGCACGCGCGAGCGCCGGGGCATGGCGGCAGCCCTGTTCGATCGGATCCGGCGGCGGACCAGGGCACCCGAGCGGGTTGCGGCAGGCGAGCTAGAGCCGGCGCGGGTCGAGGCGGACGCCACCCCCCTTCGCGGCGAAACGCAGCACCGGCTGCGCGAATGGTGGACCCAGCAGCGTGATGACTACGCGCGTGCGGCCCTGTTCGGCACCGGCCTCAGTGCCGAGATCGGCAGCAAGCGAGCACAGGAACGCGGCATCCGGCTACTGATGGAGAACCTAAGCGCTGCCCAGCGCAAGCAATACGAGAAATACGGATATTTCGACGTCACCGGCGGCAAGACCGGCAAGCGCTACCGCATTCGCCACGGCCGGCAGATGAACATCGAGCAGCTCGACCGCAACGGCCGGCGCGTGTGCGGCTGGTGCTTCTTCCCGCAAGGCAGCCTCGTGGCCGGCGACATCATGCTGGCGCAGAAGGCGGCACTCGAGCTGTTCGAACCCGACGCACTGCGCATCGCCAACCGGTTCTGATCTACACGAAGCTGCCATGCCGCGCACGCCGTCCTCCAGCCGTGGTTCGACAAGCTCACCACGGTGTTGGAGGAGCCCACGGCGACCTCCGCCTTCGTCCTGAGCCTGTCGAAGGACGACCGCGCGCTCCCGCGCATCGCGAGGGGACGCGTAGGGGCCCCCTTCGACCCCGGCTCTAGGGCGATCTCGCGATGGCAACTTGCATGCTGCCGGCACCGGCGCGACGATAGGTCGTGTGCGCGGGAGCGCCCTCCTCGGGAGGCAAGAGCAGCCGATGATCACGGTGTTCGGCTCGATCAATGTCGATTTGACGTTTCGTCTGCCGCATCTGCCCGTGGTGGGGGAGACCGTGCTGACCCCCGCGGTTACTCAGGCCGTCGGCGGCAAGGGTGCGAACCAGGCGATTGCCGCCGCGCGCGACGGCGCCGCCACACGCTTCATCGGCTGCGTCGGCGCCGACGACTTCGGTGCCACGGCGTGCACGGCCCTGGCAGATCTCGGGATCGACGTCAGCGGCCTGAAGACCGTCCCTGGCGCGACCGGGCTCGCGGCGGTGTGGGTCGACGGCCAGGGTCGCAACCTGATCGCCGTTGCGTCGGGCGCCAATGCAGCGCTCGAGGCGGGAGCGCTGGCCGGTCGGGCGATATCGCGCGAGACGCTCGTGGTCTTGCAGATGGAGACGCCCGCCGCCGAGGTCGAAGCTGTCATCGGCCAAACCGCCCGCATCGGTGCCAAGGTCATTCTCAACCTGGCGCCGGCACTCCCGCTTCCTCCCGCAGCGCTGCGTCAGGTCCATATCCTCGTCCTCAACGAGCACGAGGGGGCAGCCTTGTGCGGCGTCCTCGGGTTGCCGCATGCCGCTTCGACCGATCAGGTCGCCGCCTTGGCGCGCGATCTCGGCAACACGGTCATCATCACGCTGGGTGCCGAAGGCGCCATCGGTGCCCACGGCGACGCCCTGTGGCGCGTGGAGGCGTTGCCGGTGACCGCCATCGATACGACCGGCGCCGGCGACTGCTTCGTCGGGGTGCTGGCCTCGGCGCTGACACGGGGCGCGACGCTGCCACAGGCCATGCGACGCGCGGCGGTCGCGGGTAGTCTCGCTTGCACCATTGTCGGGGCCATGCCGAGCTTCCCGACGCGTGCCGCGATCGATGCGGCCTTGGCTGGGGCCGAGCAGCGATCGGTGCAAGGGAACAGCCGTGAGCAAGCGCAAGATCCTCATTGATTGCGATCCGGGCCACGACGATGCCGTCGCAATCCTGTATGCGGCGCGGCACCTCGATCTCGTCGGCATCTCGACCGTGCACGGCAACAACACGGTCGAGAACACCACGCGCAATGCGCTGGCCATCCTCGAGCTGGCCGGCCTCGACGTGCCTCTGGCGAAGGGCTGCGCCGAGCCGCTGGCGCAACGCCGGGTTGCCGCCGCGGCGGTGCACGGCAAGGGCGGCCTCGACGGCGCCGACCTGCCGGAGCCGAAGCGGCGACCGGTCGATAGGCACGCGATCGATTTCATCATCGAAATGGCCAGCCGCCACCGCGGCGAGCTGGTCTTGGCGACGATCGGCCCGGAGACCAATGTCGCCCTGGCGCTGAGGCGCGAGCCGCGCCTCGTGGACTGGCTGCAGGAGATCACCGTGATGGGTGGCTCGACGGGGCCCGGCAACATCACGCCTGCCGCCGAGTTCAACATCTATTGCGACCCGGAAGCCGCCTGGGCCGTGTTCAACAGCGGCATCCCGATCCGCATGGTCGGCCTCAACGTGACGCGGCGCACGGGCTTCGATCAGGCCGACATCGATCGCATGAAGGCATCGGGGCGCGAAGTGGCATGCGTGGTCGCAGATCTCATGGCGTTCTATCTCTGGCGCCAGCGCGAGCGGCACGGCCTCGGCGTGGCGCCGATGCACGACGTGTGTGCGATCGTCCCCTACGTCGATGCAACTTTGCTCGAGTATGCGCACACCCGGGTCGACGTCGAGCCCAACGGCACCCACACGCGCGGCATGACGCTGTGCGATCTGCGCCCTGCGCGCTTGTCGGCTCCCGACGATGGACCGGCCGCCAATGCCCGGGTCGCCGTCGATGCCAAGAGCCGTCCCCTGATCGAGCGCGTGATCGATACGATCCTGGCCTATGACTGAATTCTGACGCCGAAGGAGGAACGGGGAATGGCACGGCTGGCAGGCAAAGTGGCGTTCATCACCGGCGGCGGTGGCGGCATCGGCAGGGCAACGGCTGAGCGTTTCGCCGAAGAAGGCGCTCGCGTCGTCATCGCCGACATCGACGATAGGGCAGGCGAGGCTGCGGCGGCGTCCGCACGGGCCAAAGCTGCCAATTCCGGTGGCGATGCCCACTTCGTGCACTGCGACGTGACCGATCGCGAGAGCGTCGAGGCAGCCGTGGCGCAAACCGTTGCGCGCTACGGCAAGCTGCACATCCTGCACAACAACGCCGGCGGATCGACGCTGCAGGACGGACCCGTGACCGAGGCACCGGAGGAAGAGTTCTGGCGAGTCATCAAGCTCGATCTCTTCGGAACATTCTTGTGCTCGAAGGTCGGCATCCCGGAGATCATCAAGGCCGGCGGCGGCTCGGTCATCAACATGTCGTCGAACGTGGCGTTGATGGCCCTGCCGGGGCGGGACTGCTACACGGCCGCCAAGGGCGGCGTCGCTTCCTTGACGCGATCGATGGCGGTGGAGGACGCGCCCTATAAGATCCGGGTGAATGCCATTGCGCCCTCGGTGACGCTGACGGAGCGCGTGAAGCGGCTGCTGGCCGGCAACAAGAACGTCGAGAAGCTGGCGTCGAGCCACCTGCTGGGCATGGGGCAGCCGATCCACATCGCCAACATGGCCGTCTACCTCGCATCCGACGAGGCCGAGATCACGACCGGCCAGATACTTTCGGTCGACAGCGGCGTTACGATATACTGATGCAAGACACCACGGAGGAAACAATGGCCCAGAAGGATTGGAGCTTCGTCCACAACCTGGCGAGCAATGCCAAATGGACACCCGGCTTGCGCGACATCTTCGAGTATCGCGATCTCGGCATCAAGGACGGCACGAACGGTGATTACGTCGCTCACCTCATCCGCCACAACGGCAAGAAGATGAAGGACGAGGTGCAGAAGTGGCATGTGCACGACTGCACGTTTCAATTCGTGCTCGTCATGAATGGGTGGGCGACCTTCGAGTACGAGGGCCAGGGCCAACGCACCATTCGCAAAGGCGATGCCATCCTGCAAACGCCCGGCATCAAGCATCGCGAGATTGCCTGCTCGGAGGATCTCGAACTGCTGGAGATCGTTTCCCCGGCCGACTTCGCAACCCGGCTCGTCGAGGCTCCGCCGGCCAAGGCGGAAGCAGCCGAATAGCATCGGCCGGCTGAGCCGCTCCGTTACTCGGCGTATGACGGGTCCACACGGTCGAGCCGGCGCCGGAGTGCCGGCCATTCGAGCAGGCCGTATCCTGTCTGGCCTTTCTGCGCGCCTGATTTCACGTGCGGATTGGTGCTTCCCTCGTTGTCGAGGGTGATCTCCATCCCCGAAAGGGCGTCCGAGGTGCCCTCCACGACGTCCTTGGACGGCACGTGCAGCGGCCGATTGCAGGAGAGGATGTCGATCTGGATCTTGCAGGCCTGCTCGAGCCAGTAGATCAGATTGAAGGCCTGCGGAATGGACGGCGCGCACACGAGCAGACCATGGTTGCGCAGGATCATCGCGTTCTTGTCGCCGAGGTCGGCAACGAGCCGGTCGCGCTCGCCCCGGTTGAACGCCGGTCCCTCATACTCGTGATACGCCACGTGGCCGGCAAAGCGCATGGCCGTCTGCGACAAGGACATCAGGCCCTCCGCGAGCGCGCTCACGGCCGTGCCGGCGCGCGTGTGCGTGTGGATGACGCATTCCGCATCGTGCCGGACGCTGTGCACGGCGCTGTGGATCACATAGCCCGCGGCGTTCACCGAATAGTCGTGGTCCGGCTGCAGGATCGTGTTGCCCTCGAGATCGATCTTGATGAGGCTCGAGGCCGTGATCTCGTCATAGAGCATCCCATAGGGATTGATGAGGACGTGGTCGTCCGATCCCGGCACGCGCGCGGTGATGTGGTTGTAGACCAGGTCCGTCATGCCGTAGAGCGCAACCAGGCGGTAGCAGGCGGCAAGGTCCACGCGCCGGGCCCATTCCTCGGCAGACACCTTTTCGCGTAGCGAACGGCTGTTGAGTGGCAGCACGCGAGCCATGGGGCACCTCACGACGGAACGATCTCGCTCCAGGGCAAATCGTCGATCAGAAGCGCAGGTAGGTCAAGCCTTGGATGCCGCGGCGCGACCAGTCGAGGGCCTCCGGCCCAGCACATCGCCCAGTCATCGCGGCAACTGTTTCGGCAAGACGATGGTGCCCTTGATCTCCTGCTGCTGCTCGATCTGCAGCATCAACCTTCGGCGCGCGTCGTTATAGCTCCGCTCGGTCATCGCCGCTGCTTTGTAGGCCTTTTCGAAGCCGCCCAGTGGAACTGGGAATACGGCCGGCGTGCCGTCCGGGTTGAAAGCAAATATCACCAGGGCGCCCCCGGTCATCATTTCGTCGATCAGCTGTGGCGTCGCCTCGATCTCGCCGTCGCAACCGGCGGGGGTGCATTGCGTATAGACCAGCGCCAGCGGCTTGAGTTTTGCCTCGTCGGCCTTGTTGATTTGCGTGCCCTTCTGCGATTTCTCCCAGATGTCCTTGGGAAGGACGGTGGCGCGCAGTCCCGATCGCAGGTTCATCTCGAGCGGTACCGTGACCATGAGATGCAGTTTGGGATCACCGTCGATCTGCCGGATGGCTGCGGAAGACCGCATCTTCCCCGAGTTGATGTAGATCGTCTCGTTCTTCGTGAGGCAGATATTCAGGTTCTGGCTCTCTTCCTTGCCATCCTTGTTCTTGGTGGAGGCCGTATATCCCCTGCATAATTTTGCCCAGCCGATGGGGGCGATCTCCCCTTGCTGGTCGCCTCCAGCAGCGGGTGCGTTCTTCGGCGCGGGCTGTTGGGCGGCTGCGGCACCCGCCAGGCATGCGGCGCCGAGCAACCCCGCGCAGCCAATGCGACCAGCCATGATGCGGAAGCTGTAATTCATGTGGTGATCGACCTCTCCCCAGCTAGTCTGTCACGCGGGCTCGATCTGGGATGCTCGACCCCCTGCGGCTTGTGCAGTAAGGGCCGAATTGCGGCGATCGCGTGACTTTGCAGTCCGCACTTCAGGTAAGCTCGGGCACTGATGCCGGCGCCGGTTCGCCCGACCGCCTGGATGCATTGGTATGGTCGCTCACTGAGCTGTCCGGACCCCCGAAGACGGCTGGCATTTTCAAGATCGGCTAGAGCCACCACGAGATGGCCTCGATATGGGCCTCTGCTAGCGGGAACCCATGTAATAGGACGCAGTGAGCGGCGCGCTTACCTAGAATTTGGGCCCGCCGCGCGGGCTAACCTCTTCGCATCTTTGGAGTCTGGCAATGAAGATACACGACCACTACTGTCTGGCTAACTCTCGAACAGATTCAACTGGTTGCCATC